>Ga0247611_10001007_pt1 | contig 52861 bp, 28 predicted proteins | sample 177DNAGHGhighgp2_FD_192422 | JGI IMG/M metagenome (GOLD analysis project Ga0247611, IMG submission 192422) | Sheep rumen microbial communities from Palmerston North, Manawatu-Wanganui, New Zealand - 1770 DNA GHGhigh gp2 | ecosystem: Host-associated > Mammals > Digestive system > Stomach > Rumen... | reverse complement strand
ATCACCATGTGATTGATGTTGATGCTATCACGGGACATGAGACTTTTGCCATGGCCGACAGCCATTCTGGGTTTGGTGCCGTGATTGGCTATGAACTGCCGTGTGGCTTTTTTATCGATTTTACAGCTCAGATGGCTCTCACGGATTTGCTGGCTTTCGACCACAGCGATGGTATGTGGGTGCGTCCGTTGAAGTCGACGCTCGGTCTTGGATGGCGTTTCTGAAATACCCGGGCGATGCCAACGAGTTGGCTCGTTTTCATCCGTCAGTATTTTTACTGGCAAAGTAGGCGATGATGGCTTTGGATTTGGCGGGGCCTACCACTTTGGCGAGGTCGGCCTCAGTCTGGAGACGAACTTCTTTGAGGCTGCCGAATTTGAGCAGGAGGTCGCGGGCGGTCTTCTCGCCGATGCCGGGGATGTCGGTGAGGGCAGTGCGGAAGGTGCCTTTACTGCGTTTGTCTTTATGAAATGTGATGGCGAAGCGGTGCACCTCGTTCTGTAGGTTCTCCAGCATGTGGAAGAGGGGATCGGTGGGTTTGAGACCCACCACCTGCGGCGGGAAGCCGTAGAGGAGTTCGGAGGTGTGGTGGCGGTCGTCCTTGGCCAGGCCTGCTATGGGGATTTCGAGATGGAGCTGGTCTTGTATCACCTGTCGCGCCACTTCCATCTGCCCTTGTCCACCATCCACCACCAACAGTTGTGGTAGCCCGGTGCCCGGGTTGTCATTATTTTGTCCCTCGTCCGACAGGCGTTTGTAGCGGCGGTAAATCACCTCGGCCATCGAGGCATAGTCGTCCGGCCCCTCGACGGTCTTGATATTATATTTGCGGTACTCCTTGCGGTTGGGCTTGCCGTTGGTGAAACGCACCATGGCGGCCACGGGGTAGGCACCCTGAATGTTTGAGTTGTCGAAGCACTCGATGTTGACAGGCAGCATGGGGAGGTTCAAGGCCTTCTGGATGCGCTCCAGCAGGTGCTGGTTGCGGCGTGAGGGGTCGGCCTCGTCGGGGTTGACCAGGGCGCGCTGGTGGCGACATTGGAGCTGGTAGGCCTTCACGTTGCGCATGGAGAGTTCGAGCAGCTGGAGCCGGTCGCCACGTGTGGGGACGGTCTGTTTGAGGTATTCCTCAGGCAGGTCGGGCACAGCGATGGGCAGCACGGCCTCGCGGGCTGTGCTCTCGGTGCGCTCATGGAGGGTGGGGATGGCGGTGGAGAGAATCTCCTCGTCGGTCTCGTCGAGCTGTTTCTTCACCTCGTGCGAGAAACTGTAGATGATGCTGCCATTCTTGATGCGCATCATGTTGACGTAGGCATATTTCTCATCGGACACAATACCAAACACATCCACATCCTTCACGCTGGTGTTGACCACCGTGGAGCGGCTCTGATACTCCTCAAGGCGGCGGATGCGCCGTTTCATCACCTCGGCCTCCTCAAAGCGCAGCTGGTCGGCCAGCGACAGCATCTCGCGCTTCATCTCCTCCACGATGTCGGAAAAATTGCCCTTCAATATATTCCGGATATTGTTGATATCGGCCATATACTCCTCGTGGCTTTGCAGCCCGGCGCAGGGGGCTTTACACAGGCCTATCTGATGTTTCATGCAGGGGCGTTTCTGCATGGTGTTGCATTTGCGGTAGGAAAAGAGTTGGTCGATAATGTCCTGTAGCTCGCGCAGGATGCGCTGGTTGGGATAGGGGCCGAAGTACTGCCCTCGGTGCTGATGGTTGCGGGTGAAGAGCAGTCGGGGATACTCCTCGTCGGTGATGCAGAGATAGGGATAAGTCTTGTCGTCCTTCAGCATGCTGTTATAGCGGGGCTGATAACGCTTGATGAGGTTGTTCTCCAATAGCAGGGCATCGACCTCGGTGGCCACCACCGTGACACGGATGTCGTAAATGTGGCGCACCAGCATCTTGATTTTGGCGCTCTTGTCCTCATAGTGTGAGAAGTAGGAACTGACGCGCCGCTGCAGGTTGCGCGCCTTGCCCACATAGATGACTGTCCCCGACTCGTCGAGGTGCTGGTACACACCAGGCGTTTCGGGGATGGTCTTCAGCCGCATGGCTATGCGGTCGATATTCTTGTTGATGGAGGCGTCAATCATCTACTCGGGGTATTCGAGTTTGGCTTTTGTGACGTTCAGGTGGAGGGATTTGATGCCGTGAATCTCATATTTGTTCGTGCGCTGTCCGATGGTGATGGTATGTGTGCCCGTGGTGTTGAAGAAGTAGAACTGGCGCACGGTCTGTGTGGCGGACATGGTGCCGTCGGGGTTGGCGTGGGCAAGCCATTTGCCATCCTGATTGCGAAGCACGAGGGTGCTGAAGAGGGTGCGTTTCTCGGTGGAGGGACTCTCTATCTCGATAGTGACAGGGACAGAAGGCTGCCGGTAGCGCATGGTGTCCACCGTCACGCTGAGCACGAAGTTGTAACAGTCTTCAGTGTTCGGGGCCTCAACCTGGAATTTCTCGGGCTGGAACCGCATCCAGGTGTCGTTTTGGAAAGTGCGCGTCTCGTCGAGGAGCGTCTTGTTAGCACACGAGCAAAGCAGTGCGGTGCAGAGCAGGGTGCCGAGGGCTGCGATATGTGAAATCTTCATGTGTTTGACTATTGTTTCTTGGTGAGAGACTGGAGGATTTGAATGGCGTTGGTGGCGGCACCTTTGCGCAGGTTGTCGGCCACCACCCATAGGTTGAGGGTGCGGGGCTGAGAGGGGTCGCGGCGCACACGGCCCACAAACACCTCGTCGCGGTGGTGAGCCATGACGGGGGTGGGGTAGAGGTTGTGCGAAGGATCGTCGCAGAGTATCACGCCGGGAGTGGAGGCCAGCAGGCGGTTCACCTCGTCGATGTCGAACTCTTTGTGGAACTCGATGTTGGCGCTCTCGCTGTGTCCGCCCACTACAGGCACGCGGGCCACAGTGGCCGACACCATGATGTCGGGCGAGCGCAATATCTTGCGGGTCTCGTTGACCAGTTTCTCCTCCTCGGTGGTGTAGCCGTCGGGCAGGAAATCGCCGCCGTGGGGGAAGAGGTTGCGGAATATCTGGTTGGGATAGGCGGGGTCGTAGTCAGCCTGGGGGTCCTCTTCGATGCTTTGGCGCAGATGCGAGCAGTCGGAGTGGTGGTTGAAGAAATAATCCTCCTCGGTTTCAAGCTGGCGGACGGCCTTAATGCCGGTGCCGGTGATGCTTTGATAAGTGGAGACCACCAGGCGGCGGATGCGGTAGCGCTGGTGCAGCCGCGACAGGGCCAGCACCAGCTGTATGGTGGAGCAGTTGGGGTTGGCAATGATGCGTGACGAGGGCGTCACCGTGTCCATATTGATTTCGGGCACCACCAGCGGCACATCAGCGTTCATACGCCAGCACGACGAGTTGTCAATCACCGTGCAACCCACCGCTGCAAAGCGCGGTGCATATTGGCGAGAGGTAGAAGCCCCGGCCGAGAAGACGGCATAGTCGGGTCGGGCCTCGATGGCGTCGTCGACGCTCATTACCGTCAGTTTTCGGCCCGCAAAATCTATCTCTTTTCCGACGGATTTAGAGGAAGCCACGGCCAGCACTTCACATTGGGCGAACCCACGTTCTTGCAGCACTTGCAGCATCACGCCACCCACCAGTCCGGTGGCTCCCACCACAGCTATTTTCATATAGATAGAGCTTTTAGTTATCTTATCAGGGTTATCGTCCCCTTCAGTTCCTGAGTCATGAGGGGTTCGAGCGAATTGCGGTAGCGCATAATGTAGACATACGTGCCTTGTTCGCAGGGTCTACCTTCGAGGTCGTTGCCGTCCCAGTAGCCTCCGGGACATTCGAAGTAGGCCACTTGCTGCCCGCGCCGGTTGTAGATCCAGCAGTATACTGTTGTCACATTACCTTGGATATAGGGCATAAAGCGGTTGTTATCCTCCTTGCCGGGGGTGAACACATTGGGAACAAACTCGGAGATGCGGTGCAGCGGGATGACCACCTCGGCGGTGTCGTCGCAACCGTAGTCGTTATGCACAGCCAGACGCACATCGATGCTGTCCACCCCGCTCAGCGGGAAAATGACACTGGTCTGGGGTTCTGTGCTGGTGCGCTCATAGGGCAGCATCCATAAACGGCTGTCGTGGCCATAGCTGAGGTCGGTGAGGTCAATAGTAAGCTCGTCGATGGTGGCCACCTCGGGGGTATGGCCGATGATGGCTTTCATGGGCACGAAGGTAAAGTCGAGCGAGACAATACTGTCGCAGCCCCATTTGTTTTTCAGCACCACAGTGTCCTGCGCGCGTGTTTCGTCGTTGTCTTGGCTATAGGTGCGGCCGTTGAGCCAGGTGTGGGGCTTGCAGTCGGTAACATAGTCGGTGTTGTAGCTCAGGTCCGACACCTCAAGGTGCAGATAGCGGGTGCTGTCGCACTCGGTGACGGAGTAGTAGTGCTTGCTTGTGTCCACCGGGTTGCGGAAGGTCATCCCGTTCCATGTGTAGGAATCGCCACGGCAGATACCGGCAGTGTCGTAGAACTGATAGTTGGGATAGGTGGTAATCAAAATGCTGTCGTAGTTGTTGCAGCCGTTGGCGAAGGAGGCGGTGCAATAAATCCAAGTGGAGTCAATCTTGTTTTCGGTCATCAGGCCGGTCTGGTCGTTGAGGGTCATGAAGGTGCCGCTGGCCGTATAGGCGCTGGTGGGCATAACGCTGGTCTCGCCATTGATTTCCTTGACGGCGCTCCAGCCGCATGAATCGAGGGTCTGCGACGAGGGGTATTCCAGGTGTACCGAAGTGCGCTCGCCTTCGCAGATTTCTTCATGCTCTGCCACGATGCTCATTTGGCGCGAGGTGTCCATGCCGACGGTGATGGTGTCGCGCATACTGTTGGCGTCCAGACCATACCAGTAACCATTGGCACCCTGATAGGCGCATTTCACCATATAGCGGGTAGTCCGGGTGGGGGTGACGCGCACGGTGGTGTGTTCTGGGTCGAGATATGAGCCGTTGGTGTCAGCGGGGTCGGAGGTGAATTCCACCGAGTCGATGATATTGCCGTTGGCATCCTCAATCAGGCGCCACCAGCTGGTATTGCTGACGGTCTCGCCCTGGGGGGTGAATCGCCAAGCCTCGTAGGACACGGTGTCTGTCCATCCGCCGGTTTGGTTGCCGCGGTCCGGAGCCACAAAAGCCCCGGGCGAGTTGGGCAGGATATAATAGGAGGGCTGACCTAAGTAGTCGAATTGATGATAGTGGCTCTCTTGGGTCTGGCCGGTGGCGTTCTGAATGCCGACTATGCCTTTGCCCCCGTTGGTGGAAGAGCAGCAGGCTCGGTGTTTGATATGCACCTCGATGATGTTCGTCCCCTCATAACATACAATCTGGTATGTGCAGCGGTTGTTGAGGTTGTTGCTGTATAGGAAGAGCGGCACCTCGTTGACGCTGGCGCAGAGGTGGCGGCAGGGGTACTCGCCGCCCACATAGCGGAACATGCCCTGCGTTGCCGTCAAGCCACGGGGGTCGATGTCTTCATACACCCCGTAGATGGCATTCTTCGACGTGTTGTGGGAAGTGCTGAAATCAGCACGGGGGATGGGAATGCTGTACTGGTAGTCGCAGTAAGTGCCAGCCTGGGTCGAGTTGAACGACACCAGCCCGTTCGAACCTACGTTGGCCTGGGTGTAGGGGACGCCGAAGAACATGAATGTGAAGGGGAATGAAATCATGGTACTTTCCCATTGGTCATCTTCCGAAACGTTGAGGCGGGTACCGGCATGGAACGTGGGGTCGACCGGATTGTAGGGTATCGACTCGACTGTGTACATTCCATTAAAATGCTGTGTGGTGATGAACGATGTGCAGTGCAGCACAAGGCTTCTGTTTCTGCAGTCCACCACGGTGTCCCATCCGTTAGCGACACATGTGGGCGACAGCTCATGGTCGTATTTTGCATCCACTGTGATGGTAGGGCATTGCGCTTTGGCAGTTCCTGCAAGGCTTAGTGTCATGGCAACCAGTATTGCTGCGCGCGTCAATCTTTGCTTCATTCTGTTGAAACTGTTTTTAGTTCGTATTGCTGATATTTTTCCGTAACGCAATATATATATTTATATTGTGAAGTGTCTTTCCTCAAGACATGGAAAAAGGGTTTTGTGACCGTTTTTTATATCTTTTTATGATTAGAGTGGGCTGCTGGAGCCTGCCGGAGGGGCTGTCGGTCCCCCACTTGGCTGCTTTTTTGTATCCATATACACCCTATTTCTTTTCTTGTTTAGAAATAATATAGAGGATAACAAGAAAATACATAGTGTGTAAATAGAAACAATGTGGCGTGGCTGGGGACAAACGACGCCGGGTGCTCCACAGCGGTGGGGCACCCGGCGGAAAAGGGTATAGGGTGGCTCGTTATTTGTCGATGCGCATGTGGTAGAAGGAACGGTAGGCGAAGACGATGGCCACGGCCAGGAATACAAGGCCCACCCAGGGGGCTATGTGGCGGAAACCTTCGCTGATGGCAATCTCCATGGCCAGCACGCCGAAGAGGGTGGTGAACTTGATGATGGGGTTGAGGGCCACGGAGGAGGTGTCCTTGAAGGGGTCGCCCACGGTGTCGCCCACCACGGAGGCGTCGTGCAGGGGGGTGCCTTTGGCTTGCATGTCCACTTCGACCACTTTCTTGCTGTTGTCCCATGCGCCGCCGGCGTTGGCCATGTAGACGGCTTGGAACAGGCCGAAGACGGCGATGCTGATGAGGTAGCTGATGAAGAGGCACACGGCGTTCTGGCCGCCGATGCTGTCGGGCGAGGAGAAGCAGGCGAAGGCCAGCGCGAAACAGAAGATGGCGATGAAGATGTTGATCATGCCTCGTTGTGCGTAGTTGGTGCAGATCTTGACCACTTCCTGGCTCTTCTCGGCGTCGGCCTTTTTGGGTGCGTCGGCGTCGAGTTTGATGTTGTTCTCAATATATTGTACGGCACGGTTGGCGCCGGTGGTTACGGCCTGCATGGAGGCGCCGGTGAACCAGTAGATGACGCAGCCGCCAAGGATGAAGCCGATGATGGAATAGGGGTTGAGGAGGTTGAGGATGGAGGCAGGCTCGATGCCGAGGGTTTTCTGGATGAGCAGGATGAGGGAGAAGATCATGGTGGTGGCGCCCACGACGGCGGTGCCTATGAGGACGGGTTTGGCCGTGGCCTTGAAGGTGTTGCCCGCGCCGTCGTTGGCTTCGAGGTAGTATTTGGCTTTCTCAAAGTCGGGGGTGAAGCCGAATTGCTGTTTGATTTCGTTGGTGGCTTTTTCTTTGTCGTCCTCGATGAGGGAGAGTTCGTAGACGCTCTGGGCGTTGTCGGTGACGGGGCCGTAGCTGTCGACGGCTATGGTGACGGGACCCATGCCAAGCATGCCGAAGGCCACGAGGCCGAAGGCGAAGATGGAGTAGTAGTCGCCGAAGATGGGGGCGAGGTTGAAGGCGGAGGAGGTCATGTAGGCTATGATCATGAGCACGACGAACACCAGCCCGGTCCAGAAGGCGCCCATGTTGCCGGCCACGATGCCGGAGAGTATGTTGAGCGAGGCTCCGCCCTGTTCGGATGCGCGGACCACTTCCTTGACGTGCTTGGAGGTGGGGGAGGTGAAGAATTTGGTGAATTCGGGGATGAGGGCAGCGCCGAGGGTGCCGCAGCTGATGATTACGGCCAGGGCAAGCCAATAGTTGTTGCCGAGGGGGCCGAGGAGGTAGTAGCTGGCGAGGAAGGTTCCGGCGATGCTGAGGAGCGAGGTGAGCCAGACGAGGCTGGTGAGGGGTTTTTCGAAGTTGAGGTCGTCGGAGCGGCCGTAGCGGGCTTTGGCCAGGGCACCGTTGATGTAGTATGCCAGCACGGAGGCCACAATGCCGAGGATGCGCATGACGAAGATCCATACCAGAAGGCGTACTTGATATTCGGGCGGCACGGCCAGGAGGATGAAGCTGACGAGGGCCACGCCGGTGACGCCGTAGGTCTCGAAACCGTCGGCGGTGGGTCCGATGCTGTCGCCCGCGTTGTCGCCCGTGCAGTCGGCTATGACGCCGGGGTTGCGGGGGTCGTCCTCGCCGATTTTGAAGACCACTTTCATGAGGTCGCTTCCGATGTCGGCTATTTTGGTGAAGATGCCGCCGGCTATTCGGAGGGCGCTGGCGCCCAGGCTTTCGCCGATGGCGAAACCGATGAAGCAGCTGCCAGCCAGGTGCTCGGGCATGAAGAGGAGGATGACAAGCATGAGGACGAGCTCGATGCAGATGAGGACGATGCCGATGCTCATGCCGGCACGCAGGGGGATGTTGAGGAGGTCGAGGGGTTTGCGGCGCAGGGAGGAGAAGGCCATGCGGCTGTTGGCGTAGGTGTTCATGCGGACGCCGAACCAGGCCACGCCGTAGGAACCGAGGATGCCGATGACGGTCCAGGCCAGCACCAGACACACTGCACCGGCCGACATGTGGCTGAGCACACCGAAGTAGAGAGCGATGGCTGCCCCGATGAAGAGGAACAGCACTATGAGGAATTTGCCTTGCTGCTTGAGGTAGGTGGAGCAGGTCTTAAAAATCACGTCGCCGATTTCGAGCATGGATTTGTGGGCCTTGAGGCGACGTACCTTGAGGAATTGCCAAATGCCAAAGAGCAGCCCAAGCACTACAATGAGGAATCCCCAATAGAGAATTTGGGTGTCGGGATTGTGTGCAAAGCCTTTGGGCATTTCCAAATCCGCTTCGCTTGCAGAGGCAAAAACAGGGAGCGCAAGGGAAGCCAGAGTAGTAGCTAATTTTTTCATAGACAGATTTATTTATTAATGATAGGTGTTTTATTTGTGATACAAAGATACTAATTTTCCCAATGATACAAAAAAAAATTGTATTTTTGCAATCTGATTTATTACACTGAAAAGACTGAAAAGATTATGATAGAGACGAATCTTCAAAAGGCTGTGGCCGATGCCCTGAAGCAGCTTTACGGTATGGATGTGGCACCTGAGAGTGTGGTGCTTCAGGCTACGAAAAAGGAGTTTGCAGGCGACTATACTGTAGTGGTTTTCCCTTATGTGAAACAGGCGCGCAAGTCGCCGGAGCAACTGGCCGGCGAGCTGGGAGCGGCGGTGAAGGAAGCCGTGGACGAGGTGGCCGACTATAACGTTATTAAAGGTTTCTTGAACTTTGTGGTGTCCGACCGCTATTGGGAGGACTTTGTGTCGGCCAAGGTGACTGACAGCCGCTACGGCCTGAAGCAGGCCGACCCGCAGGAGAAGCCCGTGGTGGTGGAGTATTCGTCGCCCAACACCAACAAGCCTTTGCATCTGGGCCATATACGCAACAATCTGTTGGGGTGGTCGGTGAGTGAATTGCTGGCTGCCAATGGCGCCAATGTGAAGAAGGTGAACTTGGTGAACGACCGCGGCATACATATCTGCAAGTCGATGCTTGCTTGGTTGCGCTATGGCAACGGCGAGACCCCTGAGAGCAGTGGCATGAAGGGTGACCACCTGGTGGGTAAGTACTATGTGGAATTCGACAAGCATTATAAGGAGGAAGTGAGCCAGCTGGTGGCGCAGGGTATGGACGAGGAGGAGGCCAAGAAACAGGCTCCGCTGATGGTGGAGGCACAACAGATGCTGAAACGCTGGGAGGAGGGTGACAAGGAAATCCGCGACCTCTGGACCCGGATGAACGGATGGGTGTATGCCGGATTTGACGAGACGTATCGCAAGATGGGTGTCGGTTTTGACAAGGTGTACTATGAGTCGAACACATATCTGCTGGGCAAGGAGTTGGTGCAGAAGGGTCTGGATATGGGTGTGCTGTTCCGCAAGGAAGACGGCTCGGTGTGGTGCGACCTGACGGCCGATGGCTTGGACCAGAAGCTGCTGCTCCGCAAGGACGGCACCTCGGTCTACATGACGCAGGACTTGGGCACAGCCTTGCTGCGCCACAATGATTTCGGCGCCGAACGGCTCATCTATGTGGTGGGCAACGAGCAGGACTACCATTTCAAGGTGCTTAAGCTGATACTCGGCAAACTGGGCTTCGACTGGGCCGACAAGGTTTACCACCTGTCGTATGGCATGGTGGAGCTGCCCAATGGCAAGATGAAGTCGCGTGAGGGAACGGTGGTGGATGCCGACGACCTGATAGCCGAGATGGAGGAGACGGCCGAGGAGATGTGCCGCGACCACGGCAAGAACGATGACATGACGCCTGAGCAGCAGAAGGACTTGTACCACATGCTGGCGTTGGGTGCCTTGAAATATTTTATCTTGAAGGTGGATCCCACCAAGAACATGCTGTTCAACCCGGCTGAGAGTATCGACTTCAATGGCAACACGGGTCCGTTTATCCAGTATACCCATGCCCGCATACGCAGCATTGTGCGCAAGGCGGCAGAGCAGGGTGTGCAGCCCGAGGCGGCACTGGCGTCGCCGGTGGCTCTTACGGAGAAAGAACGCGCTGTGGTGAAGTGTTTGCACGACTTGCCTTCAATCGTGGCCTCGGCTGCGGCCAACTATAGTCCCGCTATGGTGGCCAACTACGCATTCGACTTGGCCAAGAGTTTCAACAGTTTTTATCAGGACACCCCAATCTTGCGGGAGACGGATGAGAACTTGCGCCTGTGGAGGGTGAAGCTTTGCTCGCTGGTGGCGCTTTCGTTGAAGAACACGATGCGCATTCTCGGCATTGAGGTGCCGGAGCGTATGTGATGGAATATAAACGGTTGGTATGTATTTCACAGAATCTATTTCGATACCGAATTACCTGTGCGACTGCCACGACCGGCTCACAATGTGGGGGCTGGCAAGGCTCTTGCAGGAGGCGGCGGGACACCATGCCGAGATGGCAGATCTGGGTTTCCGCCAGTTGATCGACAAGGGTAAGGCATGGGTGCTTTGCCGCATGTATTTTGTGGTGGACCGGATGCCCAAGGAGGGCGAAAAGGTGACGGTGCGCACGTGGTCGCGTGGCACCGATGGCTTGTTCGCTTTCCGCGACTTTGAGTTGATTGACCCGCAGGGGGTGGCAGTCACCTGCTCCACCTATTGGGTGATAATTGATTTCGAGAGCCGCAAGGCGATGCGGATACATGAGTTTTGGAACGATATTGAGTCGCATCCCGATTGTGCCACGGACCGTGACCACTTGGACCGTCTGCGTTTGCCCCGCGACGGGGGTGTGCCCCACAAGGCAGCCCAGTTTGCAGTGAGGCCCTCCATGCTGGACCACACGTTCCATGTGAACAACGCTGAATACATCAAATGGGCATTCGATTATCTGCCCCAAGCGGCTCCGCAGGAGGCTCCCTATCGCTTTGCTATTGAGTTCCTGTCCGAGACCATGCCCGACGAGACAGTCACCGTGCAGGTGTATGCCCCCGGCGGCGAGGGTGGCTCCACATTCTTTAAGATTTCCAATCCCCGCACAGCCGCAGTGCTGGCGGCTTTGATGCCAAGATAACAAAGAGATGATGAAACGATACGTCGCTTTTGCCTTGCTGCTTCTGCTGGTGTCTCCCTCGCAGGCGCAAGTGTTCCGAAACCTTTTTCACAAAAAGAAAAATGTAGAAGTGGCAGACACCGTGAAAGGTCTGAAACGCATAGAAGAGGTGATGAACTTATTGCAGACCCATTATGTGTCCGACCCCAACACCGATAAATTGAGCGAGGACGCAGTGAGGAACATGCTCCGCACGCTGGATCCCCACAGCATTTATGTCCCTGCCCGCGAGGTGCAACGTACAAACGAGGCCTTGCAGGGCAATTTCGAAGGGGTGGGAATCACCTTCGCCGTGATGGACGACACCATCAGGGTGCAGGAGGTGCTGGCCGGAGGACCTGCCGAAAAGGTTGGCATGCTGCCTGGCGACAAATTCCTGAGTATCGACAATGTGATGGCCACAGGCGACAGCGCCAAGAACTCTTTCGTGTTGCGCCATCTGCGTGGCAAGAAAGGCACCACGGTGGTCGTCGACGCCCTGCGCGGCAGAGATTCAATCACGTTCCACATGGTGCGTGACCGCATCCCGATCCACTCTATCGAAGTCAGTTTCATGGAGGAGGACTCGATAGGCTACATCAGCCTCTTGCGTTTTGCGCGCACTTCAGTGACGGAGTTCAGAAAGGCGTTGAAAGACCTGAAAAAGCAAGGCATGAAATCCTTGGTGCTGGACCTCAGGGGCAATTCGGGAGGTTTTCTCGACATCGCCTACGGCATGGCTAACGAGTTCATCTCGTCGGGTCGCCTTATCGTGTACCAGCAGGGCCGTGCCCGCAAACGTCAGGATTTCAGGGCCAATCGTCACGGCTCTTTCCGCAAAGGCGATTTGGTGGTGTTGATTGACGAGGGTAGCGCCTCGGCATCGGAGATTGTGAGCGGTGCCGTCCAGGATTGGGACCGTGGCTTGATAGTGGGTCGGCGCAGCTTTGGCAAAGGCCTGGTGCAGACAATGTACAACCTCAGCGATGGCAGCCAGGTGCGGATCACCACTGCGCGCTACTATACCCCTTCTGGCCGCTGCATCCAACGCCCCTACGACGAAGGCACAGACGAGTATAACAAAGATATCCAGCGGCGCTATAAGCATGGCGAGCTGTTCACGGCCGACTCTGTCCATTTCCCCGACTCCCTCAAGTTCAAAACCTTCGGCGGGCGCACTGTCTATGGTGGCGGCGGCATCATGCCCGACATATTTGTCCCGATGGACACCACACCTGCCACACCCTATTACACCCAGTGCCGCCGCAAGGGCATCATCAACCAGTTTCCCCAGTATTGGGCTGGTCTCCACCGAAAAGAGCTTTTCATCAAAGATTTCCCTGCCTTCATGGCCTGCTACGATTCTTTGGGGGTGGACACGGAGTTTGTGTCCTATGCTGCCTCCAAAGGCGTGCATCTCGACAGCTTGCTGTCTGCTCCCGACAGTGTCACCGGTGTCGTGGCCGACACCGTCGCCGCACCGTCCGACAGCCTTTCGCTTGCCGACATCGACCCCTTTCTCCATCTCCAAATCAAGGCCCTGCTGGCCGATAACCTTTTTGGCCGTGGCCACTACTATCAAATCATGAAGGAGCGAGACCCCGTCTATCAAACTGCCGTGGCCCAGCTGCGCAAGCAGCGGCAAGCTGCCGCCACAGCCCTGCCATAGAGTTGCCTTGCCACTCACTCAATGGTCCAGATTCAAGTCCACAACAATGGTTCCAAAATATTTTTGTTGTGGATTTGATTTTATTTTGTATATTTGCATAATGTCATATTTTACGGATAGTATCGTAAAGTGTTTTGACACAGCAAGTAATTGGCGGATTGGACCCGTCGGCATTTATAAAAAAGAGAACAGAGAGTGCGGATAAACCCGCAGGTATTATAAAACTATGGATTACAACTTTAATGAAATCGAGCCTAAGTGGCAGAATTATTGGCGTGACAACCACACCTACCGATGCCTCAACCAATCTGGCAAACCCCATTACTATGTCCTCGACATGTTCCCATACCCTTCGGGCGCAGGTCTGCATGTCGGCCATCCGCTGGGCTATATAGCCAGTGACATCTTTGCACGTTACAAACGCCTGCGCGGATTCAATGTCCTGCACCCCATGGGGTACGATGCCTATGGCCTGCCAGCTGAGCAGTATGCCATCCAAACCGGCCAGCATCCCGCCATCACCACTGAGCGCAACATAGCCCGCTACCGCGAACAGCTGGACAAGCTGGGCTTCAGTTTCGACTGGGAGCGCGAAGTGCGCACCTGCGATCCCCAGTATTACAAATGGACCCAGTGGACCTTCGTCCAGCTCTTCAACCACTACTACGATAAAGAACTCGACAAGGCCCGCCCCATCAGCGAGCTTGTGGACAAGCTGAACTCCGGCGCCGTCGCCGCAGAGACCGAGAAGCCCTGGGCCGACATGACCGAGGAGGAGCGCGCCGACTACCTGATGAACTTCAGGCTTGCCTATCTGGCCGACATCCCTGTCAACTGGTGTCCCGAGCTGGGCACCGTTCTTGCCAACGACGAGGTCGTCAACGGCCTTAGCGTCCGCGGCGGTTATCCCGTAGAGCGCAAGCTTATGAGGCAATGGAGTCTGCGCATCTCTGCCTACGCCCAGCGCCTTGTCGACGGCCTGGAGGAGGTGGATTGGTCCGACTCACTCAAGGAAATACAACGCAACTGGATCGGCCGCAGCGAGGGCGCAGCCGTATGGTTCCCCCTCGATGTGCAAACCAACGCCAACATACTGCCCGGTGCGCAAGCCTATATGTCGCAGTGTGATCCCCAACCCGTCCCCAGTTTCGAAATCTTCACCACCCGACCCGACACCATCTTCGGCGTCACTTTCATGGTGCTTTGCCCCGAACATGAGCTTATCGACAGCATCACAACCCCCGCACAGCGTGCCGAGGTCGAGGCCTACGTCACCTGGGCCAAGAACCGTTCCGAGCGCGAGCGTCAGGCCGAAGTGAAGAAAGTGAGCGGTGTCTTCACAGGGGCCTACGCCATCAACCCCCTCACCGAAGAGCGCATCCCCATCTGGGTGTCCGACTATGTGCTGGCAGGCTATGGCACCGGTGCCATCATGGCCGTCCCGGCGCACGACAGCCGCGACTTTGCCTTCGCCCGCCATTTCAACCTCCCCATCCGTCAGGTTGTGGCCACCGACCCCCAACAGCTCTCCGACCCCGCCACCTGGACCGAAAGCCTCGACAGCAAAACAGGTTTCAGCGTCAACAGCGGTTTCGTCACAGGCATGAAAGTAAAAGACGCTATGGCAGCCGTCATCGACAAGATTGAGGAGATGGGCATCGGCCATCGCACCATCAACTATCGCCTCCGCGATGCCATCTTCAGCCGTCAGCGCTACTGGGGCGAACCTTTCCCCATATTCTATAAAAATGGTCGGCCCTGCACCCTCCCCGTCGAGTGCCTTCCACTCCTCCTTCCCGAAGTGAGCGACTTCAAGCCCACCGCCACCGGCGAGCCCCCGCTGGGCCACGCCACCCGCTGGGCTTGGGACGAGCAGAACCGCTGTGTGGTCGAAAACAGCAAGATTGATGGAAAAACCGTCTTCCCGTTAGAACTCAGCACCATGCCCGGCTTTGCAGGCTCCAGTGGCTACTATCTCCGCTACATGGACCCCCACAACGACCAAGCCTACTTCAGCCACGAAGCCGTCAACTACTGGCAGAACGTCGACCTCTACGTAGGTGGCGCCGAGCATGGCACAGGCCATCTTATCTATGCCCGCTTCTGGAACAAATTCCTCTTCGACATTGGCCTCAGTGTCAAACAGGAACCCTTCCACAAACTCGTCAACCAAGGCATGATTCAAGGCCGCTCCAACTTCGTCTATCGCAGCAAGACCGACAATAACCTCTTCCTCTCAAAGAATATCCCCGGACGTGAGGACTCCACAGTCCCCATCCACGTCGACATCAATATCGTCAACAACGACATCCTCGACATCGACAAGTTCCGCCAGTGGCGACCCGAATTCGCCGACGCCCGTTTCGAGCTTGAAGACGGCAAATACATCTGCGGCTGGGAGATTGAAAAGATGTCCAAGTCCATGTTCAACGTCCAGAACCCCGACGACCTCGTGGCACGCTATGGAGCCGACACCCTCCGCCTCTACGAGATGTTCCTCGGCCCCGTCGAGCAGGCCAAACCCTGGGACACCAACGGCATCGAAGGCGTCTTCCGTTTCCTCAAGAAATTCTGGAAACTCTTCGAAAGCAGCAGCGACATCCCTGCCGACAACAGCTCCCTCAAACTCATCCACCAGACCATCAAGAAAATCACCGACGACATAGAGCGTTTCTCCTTCAACACCTCTGTGAGCACCTTCATGATTTGTGTCAACGACCTGTTGGCCAAACGCGAAGTCTCCCGCCAGGTAGTCGAGCCGCTCACCATCCTCCTGGCCCCCTTCGCACCCCACATCGCCGAAGAGGTCTACCACCAGCTTGGCCACGACACCAGCGTCTGCGATGCCCAATGGCCAACCTACGATGAAACAATGCTCGTCGAAGACACTTTCACCTATCCTGTCTCCTTCAATGGCAAGATGCGCTTCACCCTCGACCTCCCCAACGGCATCAGCCAGCAGGAGGCCATCGCCGCCGTCAAAGCCGACGGCCGCGGACAAAAATGGCTCGACGGCAAAGAACCCAAACGCATTGTCTTCGTGCCCAACAAGATTATAAACATAGTTGTCTAACAATAACTCCCGTATACATGTTAAGCCGTCATTTCCTCCGTTCAAAGGTACTCCAAACCGTCTACGCCGTCTACACCGACCCCGTCGACACCGTGGTGGCCGAAAAGAATTTCAAACACATGATCAACCGCTTCAGCGATTTGGGCACACTCCAACTCTCTGCCATGGTTCATTTTGTCGAAGTGGCTTCCACCATGATTGACGAAGCCCAGCACAAATACCTCCCCACCGAGGCCGAGCGCAACCCCAACCGCAGGCTGCCCAACAACATCTTTATCCAGCGGCTGGCCGCCAACTACGACTACCGCCACCACTGCAAAGAAAGCAACGTCAACTGGGGTGGGGTAGAGTACGACGAGATGTTCCGCCAGGCCTTCTCAGCCTTTGCCAAACTCCCGGACTATACCGAATACCTCGCCACCGAGCAATCCTTCGAGACCGACCACCAGTTTGCACTCAAACTCTTCAAATACATCATCAACTACGAGCTCCTGCGCGACAACCTCTTTGCCCAAAGTCTCCTGTGGGAAGACGACTTCGACCAGATTGCGCAATACAACTTCATGATGCTCAAAGCCCTCGACAGCTCCCTCGACGAGGCCACCGTCATCCCCGTCATGAATGACGACCGCATCGAGAAAGACGTCGAAGCCTTCGACTTTGCTCGCCGTCTCCTACTCGTCACCCTCCGCCACGGCCAAGAGGTGGAAAACATGATCCGCAGCCACCTCAAAGGCTGGGAGTTCGAACGTGTGGCTTTCATGGACGTGCTGCTCCTCAACATGGCAGTCGCCGAACTCACCGAGTTCCCCTCCATCCCCGAACGCGTCACCGTCGACGAATACATCGAACTCTCCAAAGAGTTCAGCACCGAGCGCAGCAAACTCTTCATCAACGGCATCCTCGACAAGTTCATCATCGAACTCCGCTCCGCTGGCCGCATCAACAAAACAGGGCGAGGCCTTCTCGATCCCACCTTATTGGAGGAGGACGACCAATGAAGCACACCCTTTTCCCCGTCCTCATCCTCCTCGGTCTCCTCGGCCTTGCCTCCTGCCGTCAGTCCGGCCCCTCGTCCGACATAGATGTCGACCTCATCAACAACCCCATCAGTGCCGACGGCTACGACCAGTCCGCCCGTGTGGCGGCCATCACCTTCGATGCCGACCTCCACGACTTCGGGCGCATCACACAAGGCGAAAACATCTCCTACAGCTTCCATTTCCGCAACACCGGCAATGCCGACCTCGTCATCAGCGGCTGCTCCGCCACCTGTGGCTGCACCGTCGCCGACTATCCCCGCGGTCGTATCGCCCCCGGCAAAGACGGCTACATCACCGTCTCCTTCAACTCCCAAGGCAAAATAGGCCAACAATACCAGGAGGTCACCGTCAGCTCCAATGCTCAGCCCGGTCGCACCATCCTCAAAATCACCGCACAAGTATCATACTGACAACACATCATTCATATTTATCAATAAACCGAAAAACGTAACAATTAAACATCAATCCTATGGTTCAACTTTCTATCCTTCTCCAAGCCCAAGGCGCCTCCGGTGGCGGCAGCATGCTCATCTGGCTCATCCTCATCTTCGTAGTCATGTGGCTCCTCATGGTGCGTCCCCAGCAGAAACAGGCCAAAAAAGAACGTGAGTTCCGTGAAAACCTCAAAAAAGGCGACCGCGTCAGCTTCAGCGGCGGCATCTACGGCAAAGTCCACGAAATTGCCGACCACACCATCGACGTCGAAATCTCCAACGGCGTTATCATCACCGTCGAGAAATCCATGGTCCAACCTCTCCCCGAACAACCCGCTGCAAAGAAATAAGTAAAAAGTAAAAGGCAAAAAGCAAAAGTCCCAAACCTCTTTTGCTTTTTCCTTCACGCTTTTTGCGCCCACTGTCATCATGTTCCGTCACAGGTCGTTCTGGTTCATACTTATCATCACGGCCATCGTGTGGCTATTGGCCACCATGTCCGAACACAACGACTATCCCCTCACCATCCAACTCCGATGGGAGGGGTTCGACTCTGCACGCTACGTCATCGCCGACGCCGACACAGCCCTGCCCATCACCATCAACGCCAACTCCTTCCAGGCCATCGCCTTCTCCCTCGCTGCCGACAAACAACCCTTCACCCTCCGCGTCAGTTCCGACTCCGTACTGAAAGTCAACAGTCTCCTCCTCAACTCACTTCTCAGCCAGTATCAAGTCTCAGGCGTCAAAACCGTCACTTCCCCCCTCGAAACCATCCACATCACCCTCTCCCAACGCCAACGCCGGGCCTTCATCCCACAGCTCAACCAGGTCAACTTCCAGTTCGCCGACCAGTGTGGCCTCAGTGGCAACCCCGTCATCCAGCCCGACACCGTCTGGCTATACGGCGACTCTGCCACACTCGACAAAATCAAACGCCTGACCACATCCCCAGCCACCATCACCGGTATCACCGACAGCGGCTGGTACACCATCCCCCTCAACCCCGTCTGGACCGCCTACCGCGACATCCACTCCTCCGCCGACAGCATTCGCATCTTCGTCCCCGTCATGCGCTACAAAGAAGTCTCCCTTGCCGTCCCCGTCATGCCCCGGGCCGACAATTCCGACATCCGTCTCCGCACCATCCCTGAGCGGGTCAGCGTCACCCTCTGGGTGCCCGACTACCAAAGCTCCGTACCCCCCTCGCAGGTCGATGCCGAAGTCTGCTTCACCCCTGGGCAAAGCACCGACAAACTGCCCGTTCGCATCACCCGTTTCCCCGAAAACATGCGCGTCAAGCAAATCGACCCCGCCGAAGTGCAATACGTCATCATCAAAAACAAATAACCGCCCATGAGCAACCCCCGCCGACCCCTCCTTGTCGCCCTCACCGGCGGCATCGGCTGTGGCAAAACCACCGTCCTGCGTGAATTCAGCAAAATCGGCATTCCCTGCTTCATAGCCGACCAAGTGGCCGCCGACTACTATCACGACCCTGCCTTCCTCCACCAAATCCGGCAAATCTTCGGCTCCCAAGTCATCCTGCCCGACGGCTCCGCCGACAAGGCCGCCATCGCACGCATCGTCTTCTCCGACCCTCAGGCCCTCGCGTCGCTCAACCAGCTCGTCCATCCCCGCGTATGGAACGACTTCAAGCTTTTCGCCAACCAAAATCCACAATCGCCTTACCTCATTTTCGAGAGCGCCATTGTGTATGAATACAACTTCCACCGCCTCGTCGACAAAGTCATCTGCGTCTACCTCGACCTCGACGAGCGTATGCGACGCCTTGCCGAGCGCGACCACGCCACCCAACAGCAAATCCGCGCCCGCATGGCCGCTCAGCTCTCCGCCGAAGAAAAGATGCACCGTGCCGACTATGTCATCCTCAACTACGAGGGCAACCCCCGTTCGCGCCAAGTGCAGCATATCCACCGCCTGCTCTGCAGCTGAGCCCTTATTGCCTCCTTTCCAGCTTTTCTGTTCACTTCCGCCGCCTTGTGGCGAGGGGTTGCGCGCCGTTGGTGCGGCCCTGTTGCAGCGCCACTCCTTATTTGCATCTTTTCCTCTATTTTACTTCCATTTTATCACTGTGTAAGTGTATAAATAGAAAATAAACAGTGTATAAATAGAAACAAAATAGTGTATAAGTGGCTTGGGCGAGGTGGGACTTGCGGGGTGCGGCGGAGGGGGTGCCGGTGGTTCTACGGGCGGCTGAGGCGCACTTCGGTGCTGCGGCCTGTCGAGCGCCGGTTGCCCGCGCGGTTGCCGGAGGGTTTGTTGGTGGCGCCGTGGGCGGTGACATCCTTGGGGTTGCAGCCCAGCCCTATCAGGTACTGGCGCAATTCTTGAGCACGCTGTTCGGTCAGGGGTTCGGCGTTGCCGCCGGGTTTCTGCGTGGCGGGAGCCGTGGGAGGGGCGTCGTAGTGGCTTGTGATTTCGAGGGTGTAGCCCAGTTGCGTCACGAGGCGGGCCATGCGTCGCAGTTCACAGTCGGAGCGGGGGTCGATGTGGTGGCTCGAAGCGTCGAAGAAGATGTTGTGTAGCACTTGGGTTCTCCCCTCGTTGGTCAGTTGGTCATAGCTGCTCACTGTCAGGTTGGTGACGATGGAGTCGGGCAGGTTGCGTCCGGAGAGGTCGGCATGGGCCGAGGCGGGGAAGAAGTTGCTGTCGTCAACATAAAAGCCATATTCTTCGCCTTGCGGCACGAGGAAGTAGTATCGGCCGGTGGCGGGATTGGTGTAGCACTGGCCCAGAGGCTGCCCCGTGGTGAGGTTTTCCCATTGCAGACGGGTGGCGACGGGGTGTCCGGCCCGGTCGCGGACGGTTCCGACGAGGGCGGTGACGGGCTGCGGGCGGGCGGCGGGGGGCAGGGTGGCGGTGTAGATGTCCATCGAGCGGGTGGATTTGGCATAGTAGGCTTGTTTGCCATCGGTAGTTATCTTAAAGCCCCATTCGTCGGCGGTGCTGTTGAAAGTGCGGCCCACGTTGACGGGGGTGGACCATTGGGTCCAGCCGGTGTCGCACAGGCGGTGGGAGACGAAGAGGTCCATCTGTCCCAGCGAGCCATGGCTCTCCGAGCAGAAGTAGAGCGTGTGCATGTCGGGGTGCAGCAGTGGTGAGCGCTCGTCGAAAGGGGTGTTGATGGCTGGGCCCAGCTCGAAGGGTTGTCCCCAGGAGCCGTCGGTGTCGAGGATGGCGGCGTAGATGTTCATTGATGAGTCGGCGTGGCGGCTGGTGGTGCCGCGTTCGGCCCAGAGCAGGAGGCGGCCGTTGGCAGCCAGGGTGGCATCGGTTTTGGCACCGGCCGAGGGTGAGAGGGGTTTGCCTTGAGGGGTTTTGGTCTCGACGGGCTTCACGGTCCAGCCTTGGGCGGTGCGGTGGGCTGCGAAGAGGGCGCCGCTGCGGAAAAGCAGCAGGGTGTTGCCGTCGGTGCTGACGGACAGGGGTGCCTCGTTGCCGTAGGTGTGGCTCAGGTCCATGTCGAGTGTGGCCGCACCCCATTTGCGCCCATTGCGGCGCGAGAGGTAGACGTCCTCACCGCCTATATTGTCGGTGCGGTGTTGTCCGGCAAAGTAGAGGGTGTTGCCGTCGGCGGAGAGCACGGGAGCGTACTCGTTGCCTTTGGGGGTGTTGATGGAGGGACCGAGGAGCGAGGGATTAGCGGAGGCAGATTGGGGAGTGCGCAAGGTGGTCAGGAGGCATTGGTAATCGTAGTCGTTGCCGAAACAGTCGGCATAGCGGTGGGCGGTGGTCTGGGCATCGGCCCAACGGTGATGGTCGATGTGGTCCTTCAGCAACTGTTGCAGCATGAGGAAGGCTTCGTGGCAGGGGGCTATGGCACGTATGCAGCTGTCGATGATGTGGTAGTGGTAGTTGTGGTAGAGGGCGAGGGCGAGGGAGTCGTGCTGGCGCACGCTGTCGGGCATGAGGTGGGGATAGCGGGAGTAGAAACGGTGGTAGTTCAGCACCGAGGCGTGGATGTAGGCGTGGTGAAGAGTTGCGGCGATGGCGGAGTAGAGGCTGTCGGAGGGGTGGAGGTGAGGCAGTGCGGGGTCGAGGGCGGCCAAGGTTCCGTCGCGCAAGCCTATGCTGGCCAGCCGCCGCACGGCCCGCATGTGCCAACGGCGGTTGAGCGGTGGTTCGCCTTGATAGGCCATGGGTGGCACCCCTTCGATGTAGGCTGCTATGCTCTGCCACCGTGTGGTGTCGACCACGCGATGGTATTCGAGGCTGTCGGCCAGGAGCATGCATTGGCTGCGGAACGGGCTGTGGGGGTAGCGGTCGCAATAGGTGCGGTAGTATTGTTCGGCGTCGAGGTGGCGGGCGTGGCGGTATTCGAGGAGGTAGACGCTGTCCGTGGCGCGCTGTGCAAAGGCGGAGGCGGGATAGGCGGTGCGGTATTGCTCGTAGGCGGCGGTGGAGTGGAGCGCGTCGGCACGGGCGAAGGCCATGCTGTCGCGCAGGGCTACGGCTTCGGGCAACAGGCGGGAGCTGGCATGGCTGGCGATATAAGCCTCAACCAGGTCGAAGTTATCGGCGTGGCGAACCTGTACCAACTGCAGGGAGTCGCGGCTGTAGGTCATGCTGTCCACCTGGGATGGGGTGGCCAGCTGGTAGAGGTCGAGGAAGTGCTGGAAGGCATCGATGGTGCCCAGCTGCCAGGCCTGGCGCATGGCGGAGGAACAGATGTTCCGCAGGTCGTGGTCGATGAGGGCGCCGCTGAAGCTGTCGCGCATCCAGCGGTCTATCTGTTTGGCATCGGCAGAGCCGAACAGGGTGCGGACGGTCACCAAGTGTTGGTAGGCCCGGTCCACATTGTGGCTGTCGAAAGCGGGCGAGCTGTAAAGCACGAAGGCCGCATAGTGGCACTCGAGATTGTCAGGGTCGCGGCTCAGACGGCGCTGGATGCGGCTCTCCGCCTTCTCGAAACGGCCCTTTTTGATGTCGCGTTTATAGGGATATTCGGCCTCCGCCACCTCTTGTGCGGCCGTCCATCCGGCGCACAACAGCATGGCGGCCAAAAGGACTAAAAGGCGCGAAAAGAGGGACGAATGGTGGGTGGTGAACATCAGAATAGCGATTAGTAGATATGTGAATGGGTCAATATCAGGCGATTTTGAACAACAACGGGATGCGTAAAGCGACTGCAAATATACGAATATTTTTCCAAACCCCGTCACTTTTGATACGGAAAGTGGCACCCTGATGTCACTTTTGACGAAAAAAGTGGCTCTAATAGGCCAACGAAAAAGATGAATGCAGACAGTGAAGGTATGAAAAAAAAGTTGTATTTTTGCAACTGGATTGTAGTGAGAAAGGAAAAGAGGGGTGGGCTCGCGAAGTGGAAGAGGTGGAAAAGGACTGGCAGGAGTATGGATAAACAGAATTATTGAAATATTAATCGCTTTTAAACTAATGAGAAAGAGGTATCTTTTATTGATTGTAGTGGCTCTGCTGTTTTGTGGCGGGGCAAGAGGGCAGTCGAGTTGCCCTACGGGTTTCAACTGGGTGGACACCATTGTGGTGGACGGCACTGCAAACTCCACGTATCTGCCGTTGGGGTCGGTGGCTAACTCGGGTCAGTATTACCACACCATGTGGACTGTCTACACCCGCGAGGAGATAGAGGAGTCGGGCATATTTCCCGGAAGCACTATCCGGCAGGTGGGTTGGCGGTTGCAGACAGCCAACCTCTATGGTCCTCCCGAGGTGAACATTTATATGAAAGAGGTGCCTGTGCGCGGGGTGAACGCCACGTCGGACAGCATTCCGTTGGACAGCATGACGCTGGTGTATACCACCAAGGGGACAACGGGGGTGATTTTTTTCCCAGGTTGGACATACGTGGCGCTCGACACGGCGTTTACCTACAGCGGGCGCGGCCATTTGATGATAGCCGTGCAGCGCAACGGCGGTGCGGGCGGCATAACGGACCGCAGGTTCTATGCCACAAGTGGCAAGTCGGTGTGCCGCTACAAAAGCCAGACGGGCGTGGGCTGGGTGAGCCAGATGCGGACTGGGAACAACGGGCGACCGGTGATGGCCTTGCGAGCTTGCGCCGGATCCGATGTGTGTCCGCGACCGGCGGTGGAGTTCACTGCCACGGACAGCAGCATCACCGTCCACATGGGCGAACATGACAGCCTGTATCATGTGGTGCTGGGACCGGTGGGTTTCCTGCCTGACACGGTGGGTCTGTTTTCGCCTCGCAGCTGGCTGTCGTGGGACGACACGGTGCGATACGACCTTTTGAACCCCGGGTCGAAATACGATATCTATGTCCGCCAGCGGTGTGGCGACTACTATTCGCTATGGTCTGGACCTCACACTATTCACACTTTCTGCGGTGTGCAACCATTGCCGTATACGCTCAGCCTTACTCCGAGCAACGCGGCCGATGCGCTGGACTCGTGCTGGATGTTGCACGACGCGGTGCTGAACGGTGTGAATATCCTGCCCCGCGTTGCCACGCAGGCCGAGACGGACAGCGGCGTGGTGGTGAAGGCGGTGGCGGTGCTGCCCGAGTTCGATGCGCCGCTGAACAGACTGCATTTCTCCTATGGCGGTCTGGTCGGGATGATGAGGGAGATTGGGGTGGTAACCGATGCCGACGATCCATCGACTTTTATCCCTTACGACACACTGGATTTGGGGGATTGGGGGAGGGAGACAGACTTTTCGCGCTATACGGGACCTGCCGGCCGCGTGGCGATAAGGTGGGAGCAGGGCAGGGCCTTCAGCCTTGTGTCGGTGGACACCGTCGCGGGCTGCTATGCACCTTATCAGCCCCAGGTGGACAGTGTGGTGGACACGACGGTGTATGTGTCGTGGCGCAGCCGCACGCCAAGGGCAACCCAATGGAGAGTGAGTTATTCGACACATCCCACGTTTTTTAATTATTACACCACAGTGTTGACGGACACAACAACACTGCGGATAGACAGTTTGCTGCCCAACCGGTATTATTACCTGCGCCTGAGGTCGGTCTGTGAAGACTCGATTATGAGCAGTTATCATACCAATACGCTGAAGTTCCTCACGGCGTGCCGCCCGATAGACCGACTGCCCTACCGTATGGATGCGACTATGAAGCTCTACACCTCCGGTGAGATGCCCTGCTGGACGGAGGTGACGGACACCGTTACGAACCAGAAGTATTTCATCTCGCCACGATTCGACACCACGGCGGTGCGGATGGACCAGCTGAAGGTAACGCTGGACTGCGGCTTTACCCACGCCTCGATGCTGCAAATGGGTGTGATGGAAGACCCTTCGGATTTGACTACCTTTGTGGCTTTCGACTCGATGATGACGGTGGCCTGGCGCACCTCGTTCTACAACCGAATGCGGTACGGCTGCCACTTGGCGTTTAGAGTGGCCACGAACGCCGTGTTTCACATAGACACCCTGACGGTGGAGCAGAGCGTTGTTCACCCTGTATCGGAGCTGAGGCGAGTGGGCTGTACGCCCACGTCGATTACTGTGGACTGGACCGAGCAGGGGGACGCTACGCAATGGTTGGTGCGCTGCCAACGTGCTGAGGATGGGTTGGACACCCAGTTTGTGGCTATGGCAAAGCCTGCCACGATAACAGGATTGCAGCCATATACGCCGACAGAGATGAAGACCTACACCGTGACGGTGTGCGCACTGCACGACGGCGACACGAGCCTGCCGGAGCAGGGTGTGTTTGCCGCCGCACCCGCTGAGCACTATGCCGCACTGCGGATTGAGACGGACACGCTGTCATCGGCTGCCACCACCTACCAGCCTTTCAACAGGACGCACAAGCACACATGGACACAATTGCTGTACCCCATGACGGAATACGCCACGGCGGGCTGGATAGACACGGTGTGGTTCCATTGCCGAAACAGGATCAATCTGAATTTGGACCAAGACACTTCTGTGACACTATATATGGGCATCAGCGATTTCGACCACGCTGAAGGACCTTTTGACTGGGTGCCGGAGGAACGGCTGCACCGTGTGTGGCACGGACGGACGGTGACGGCGGAGTCGGACGACCAGTGGGTGCCGATTGTGCTGGACTCGGCCTTCTACTATGATGGCCAGGGTACTCTGGCACTGGTGTTCAGTCGCAGTTTCCATCAACAGTATTACAGCTTCGACAGTTATCACTATTGCTATAAGCAGCAGGGTGTGGTGATGTATCGCGCAGGTGCTGACACCACCTTTGCCCAGTACCCCAGCACCATAGGCAGCCGCAATGGCACTTTGTTCGGTAATCTGCCCGTGGCACGCTTTTCGTTCTACACAAGCGATTGCCACAATGTGGACAGCTTGCGGGTGGTCTCGACCAGTTTTGACAGTGTGACCCTGGCATGGCACGCGCAGGGCGACGAGCAGCAGTGGCAGGTGGTTTACGGGGCAGAGGACGGCTACCGCGACTCGGTAATGGTGTCCGGTGCACCGCAGACCACCCTCACTTCCCTCTTCGGAAGCCAGAAATACTGGTTCCGCGTGCGGCCGGTGTGTGACACGGCAGACACAGGCCTGTTCTATGGATTGGATTCGTGCATGGTGGTGTCCTGCCCGCGGCCGGACAACTTGAGTGTGATGGCCTTGGGCGACAGCTCGGCCACACTTGTGTGGGACGGAATGGTCGCCACGCAGCAGGGTCAGATTGTGGTATATGCAGCGGACGGCTCGTGGGGTGACACGATGGTCGTGACGGGTACTCAGACTACCCTTTCGGGACTGTTGCCCCGCACATACTACGTTGCGAAAGTGCAGGGAATCTGCGGGACGGGCGACACGAGCACCTACTCGCCGACACTGACTTTCCGGACAACAGGCACAGGCATCATGTACCACCTGGCTCAGGTGGGCAACCTCAACGCTCCGCACATCAGTGGACCGGCCCCGATAGAGGTGTTCTGGAAGCACGGATGGAGCCAGACTATATACGAGGCTGACTCGATAGGGACGTATGGCTATATCGACACGTTGTGGTACTATGCCGAGCAGGTGGGTACCGACCCCTTCGACACCAGCGTCACTATCTTTATGGGCCACACCCCGCTGGCTTCGCACCCCTCAGACTCGGCATGGCTGCCGGCCTCAGCCCTCACCCAGGTATACCACAGCTCGTCGGTGCTCCCTTCCGATACGGGCTGGTTTCCCATCGTGCTGAATCCCCCCTTCGAGTATAACGGCAGGGACAATCTGGCTGTTGCCATCTCCTATCAAGCTACGAACTGGACCGTTGACTGGAAGTTTGCCTACTATAGCAATATGCCTTACTACTATCTCCGCAGGGGCCATGACAGCGATGCGAGCTATAGTTCACATCCCGGCACCATCCCCGGCAACCGCGCCCCTATCATGCCCATAGCCCGCTTCTCGATGGCTGTTGACACAATGGCACCTCCGTTCTGCATGCCTGTCCATGGGGTGCGTGTGGATGAGGACACGGTGGGTACGGTTATTGTAAACTGGCTGCCTTACCCGGCTGACTCGATATACCGTTGCGTGTACTCGGCAACCGACGGGAGCGACAGTGGCAGTTTTGTCACTTCTTCCACCTCGATGGCCTTGCCGGGACTGCTGCCGATGAAGACTTACCGCTTTGCCTTGACCACGTTGTGTCGCAGCGGCGAGCTGACCGAGAGCGTGGAGGTGATGTACACCACTCCTTGCGGCGCCATCAGCCAGCTGCCCTGGGCCGACGGTTTCGAGACAGTGGCGGCCGATGTGATTGCAGGTCAGGAGCCTTATTGCTGGAGAGTTTATGTTGAGGACTTTTCCGACGGTGTGGTCGACACGTCGGAGGCCTATACTGGACACTCGTGCTTGAAACTCAGTGGCAATGTGATAGCGGTGTTGCCCGATTTTGACACCACGGCAGTGGATGTGAACTCGGTGCTGTTGACTTTCTATGCCTTCAACCCCGAAGGCGGACAGATGGGCCTGTCGGTGGGGACGGTGACGGATGTTGAGGGTACCGAGACATTTATGCCGGTAGACACAGTGGCGATACAAGGAATATACACCCGCTATATGGTCCCGCTGTCGCACTACGAGGTGCAGGGCTATGGCTTGGCTCTGCGGTCCTTCAGTATGGACAGCACGGCGGGAGAGGTGTTTGTGGACAGTGTGAAAGTGGAAGCAATTGCGGCCACCACGGGTGTGAGGGTGGACGGCGTGACGCAGCATGAGGCCACTGTACACATTGTGGACCACAGCTCCGCCACGGGTTATACAGTGATGGTGGTGAGGGACTCGGCTGGCATTTTCGACACGACGACTTATGCCATTGCCGACACGGTGTTGCCTTTGCAGGGATTGCAACCGGCCACACGCTATTGTGTGCGGGTGAGGAATGAATATGCCGACGGGGTGTATCATAGCCGCTGGATTGGACCGGCGTGTTTCAATACCCTGGCAGAGATTCACTGGTACTACGCCCAAGGCCAGAGCAGCGATGCCTCGATGGGATATGTGACCATAAACATGGTGGAAGGTGAGGACTCGGCAGGGGTGATGGGCCTGTATGTCGAAGGCTCGGTGCTGGAGTTTACGGCACATGCCCTGTCAGCCCACTCCCGTTTTGCCCGTTGGGACGACGGGACGACCGATAATCCCCGCCGCATCGTGCTGACTCAGGATACACTGCTGCGAGCCGTCTTCGAGGTGCAAGAGGGTATCGACCCGGTGGTTACAGCAGGTGTGCTGCTGGTTCCGAATCCGGCCAGCGAGAAGGTAATGGTGGAAGCCGGAATGCCGATTGCCGTGTTAGAATGCCATGATGTGCAAGGGAAGCTGGTGGCTCGACATACGGACTGCGGCGAGCGGTTTGCCCTGGATGTGAGCCAATGGCCATCGGGCATGTATTATGTGAGGGTGAAGACCCAGGAGGGCTGCCATGTGGTCAAGCTCATGGTAAAATAGCCTCGCGACGATGTGTCAATAACAAAGGGTTGCAATCGCTACGCGAAAGAGACAACCCGTCCGCGATTCAACCCACAGGCCTTGCCGTTTCGGAGCGGCAAGGCCTGTTCTTTTTCTGCTTATATCACCTTGGCTCTCTGCTGTAGGGGTTTTCTCTTATGGTGGGTCTGTATTGTCGCGTCCCTTCGGGACGCAGAGGATGTGTTGACGTGTGGCACCGCACTGCGCCTTCGGCTTGTACGGTGTTACTGAAATCTCACCTCTCCGAGGTGAAAAATGGTGGGTGGTTGTTTTACGGCACCGCACTGCGCCTTCGGCTTGTACGGTGTTATTGATAGTCTCACCTCTCCGAGGTGAAAAATGATGGGTGCTGTTGTATGGCACCGCACTGCGCCTTTGGCTTGTACGGTGTTATTGATAGTATCACCTCTCCGAGGTGAATGTCAGCAGCTGGTACTGGTCAAAACGTTCACCTCTATACCACTCTGGAACGCACTGTATTGCAACACGCTGTGGCATGACTGTCCCGTAGGGAGGGCTTTTAATTTCTTCTCCCCACAAGCGTCATCCCCTCCGGGGAATCGATCTCGCTTTGTACTCTTTTCTATTGAGTGTCATCCCCTCCGGGGAATCCAGTCGATACAAGATAGTCCGTAGGGCTTTGCTCTTAATAGCATCCCCTTATTCCACCCTCTCAATACTCCATAGGAGTTTTCTCTATTGTCGCGTCCCTTCGGGACGCAGGTAACTTGTTTACGTGTGGCACCGCACTGCGCCTTCGGCTTGTACGGTGTTACTGAAATCTCACCTCTCCGAGGTGAAAAATGATGGTGGTTGTTTCTCGGCACCGCACTGCGCCTTCGGCTTGTACTGTGTTATTAATGGTCTCACCTCTCCGAGGTGAAAACTGATGGTGGTTGTTGTGAGGCACTGCACTGCGCCTTCGGCTTGTACGGTGTTATTGATAGTCTCACCTCTCCGAGGTGAATGCCAGCAGCTGGTACTGGTCAAAGCGTTCACCTTTATAACACTCTGGAACTCACTGTATCGAAACACGCTGTGGCATGACTGTCCCGTAGGGGGCATTTAATCTCTTCTCCCCACAAGCGTCATCCCCTCCGGGGAATCGATCTCGCTTTGTACTCTTTTCTATTGAGTGTCATCCCCTCCGGGGAATCCAGTCGATACAAGATAGCCCGTAGGGCTTTGCTCTTAATAGTATCCCCTTATTCCACCCTCTCAATACTCCGTAGGAGTTTTCTCTATTGTCGCGTCCCTTCGGGACGCAGGTAACTTGTTTACGTGTGGCACCGCACTGCGCCTTTGGCTTGTACGGTGTTATTAATAGTCTCACCTCTCCGAGGTGAAAATTGATGGGTGGTTGTTGTGCGGCACCGCACTGGGCCTTCGGCTTGTACGGTGTTATTAATAGTCTCACCTCTCCGAGGTGAAAATTGATGGTGGTTGTTGTGTGGCACCGCACTGCGCCTTTGGCTTGTACGGTGTTATTGATAGTCTCACCTCTTCGAGGTGAAAAATGATGGTGGTTGTTTCTCGGCACCGCACTGCGCCTTCGGCTTGTACGGTGTTATTAATAGTCTCACCTCTCCGAGGCGAAAAATGATGGGTGCTGTTGTATGGCACCGCACTGCGCCTTTGGCTTGTACGGTGTTATTAATAGTCTCACCTCTCCGAGGTGAATGCCAGCAGCTGGTACTGGTCAAAACGTTCACCTCTATACCACTCTGGAACTCACTGTATCGAAACACGCTGTGGCATGACTGTCCCGTAGGGGGGCATTTAATCTCTTCTCCCCACAAGCGTCATCCCCTCCGGGGAATCGATCTCGCTTTGTACTCTTTTCTATTGAGTGTCATCCCCTCCGGGGAATCCAGTCGATACAAGATAGCCCGTAGGGCTTTGCTCTTAATAGCATCCCCTTATTCCACCCTCTCAATACTCCGTAGGAGTTTTCTCTATTGTCGCGTCCCTTCGGGACGCAGGTAACTTGTTTACGTGTGGCACCGCACTGCGCCTTCGGCTTGTACGGTGTTATTGATAGTCTCACCTCTCCGAGGTGAAAATCGATGGGTGGTTGTTGCGTGGCACCGCACTGCGCCTTCGGCTTGTACGGTGTTATTGATAGTCTCACCTCTCCGAGGTGAAAATCGATGGGTGGTTGTTGCGTGGCACCGCACTGCGCCTTCGGCTTGTACGGTGTTATTGATAGTCTCACCTCTCCGAGGTGAATGCCAGCAGTTGGTATTGGTCAAAACGTTCACCTCTATACCACTCTGGAACTCACTGTATCGCAACACGCTTTGGCATGACTGTCCCGTAGGGGGGGCATTTAATCTCTTCTCCCCACAAGCGTCATCCCCTCCGGGGAATCGATCTTGCTTTGTACTCTTTTCTATTGAGAGACATCCCCTCCGGGGAATCCAGTCGATACAAGATAGCCCGTAGGGCTTTGCTCTTAATAGCATCCCCTTATTCCACCCTCTCAATACTCCGTAGGAGTTTTCTCTATTGTCGCGTCCCTTCGGGACGCAGGTGACTTGTTGCTGTGTGGCACCGCACTGCGCCTTCGGCTTGTACGGTGTTATTAATAGTCTCACCTCTCCGAGGTGAAAAATGGTAGGTGGTTGTTTTGCGGCACCGCACTTCGCCTTCGGCTTGTACTGTGTTATTAATGGTCTCACCTCTCCGAGGTGAAAAATGGTGGGTGGTTGTTGCGCGGCACCGCACTGCGCCTTTGGCTTGTACGGCACCGCACTGCGCCTTCGGCTTGTACTGTGTTATTAATGGTCTCACCTCTCCGAGGTGAAAACTGATGGTGGTTGTTTCTCGGCACCGCACTGCGCCTTCGGCTTGTACGGTGTTATTAATGGTCTCACCTCTCCGAGGTGAAAACTGATGGTGGTTGTTTCTCGGCACCGCACTGCGCCTTTGGCTTGTACGGTGTTATTGAAATCTCACCTCTCCGAGGTGAAAGACCGTAGCTGACACTGATCAATGCGTTCACTTCTATGCCCCTTATGGGTTTTCACTTAAAGCAGTGGGGCGGAGCCGTAAGGCTCCGCCCCACTTTTGGGTGTATTGCCCCATCGGTTAGTGGATGAGGATTTCGTGGGTCTGCCCATCGTCGACGAGGTTGACGGTGGTGGGACTGGAGACGGGATCGTCGGTACGCTGATAGCGGATGAGATAGAGTGCGGAGCCATAGCGGTAGCGGATGGTGAAGGTTTGCCATCCGGTGGGTACCTGTGGCTGGAGGGTGAGGGTGGAGCCGTGTTTGTGGAAGCCGAGGATGTTTTCTATGCCCGTCTTGTAGGCCCAGGAGGCGGAGCCGGTGTACCAAGTCCATCCGCCGCGGCCGGGGTGCTGGGGATTGCTGTAGATGTCGGCTGCGATGCAGTAGGGCTCGACTTTGTATTTGAGCACATCGGCGAGGGTCTGAGTGCGGTGGATGGGGTTGATGAGTGAGTAGAGGAAGTAGGCCATGTCGTGACGACCTTCTTTGAGTTGGGCCATGATGTACCACATGGCGCCGTGGGTGTATTGGCCGCCGTTTTCGCGCACGCCGACGGGGTAGTTGCTGATGTAGCCGGGCGAGGGGTAGGCGTTTTGGAAGGCGGGGGTGAGGAGCTGGATGATTTCGTGTTCGCGGTTGACGAGACGGTTGTCGGTTTCGCGGAAGATGGTCTGTTTCTGTTTGGGGGTGGCGACATCGGTGAGGATACTCCAGGCCTGGGTGATGAGGTCGATTTGGCATTCGGTGTTGTTGCGGCTGCCCATGGGGTCGCCGTTGTCGAAGTAGGCGCGGAGGAACCAGGCACCGTCCCAGGCGTTGTCCTGAATGGACTGCACCAGACGGGAGCGGAAGGAGGCAAGCTCTTCGCAGTAGGTGAGGTCGGCGCCGGGCATGTGTTGGGTGATTTCCTGCATCTTGGGCAGAAGGTCTACAAGGAAGAAGGCGACCCATACGCTTTCGCCTTTGCCTTCGACTCCGACGCGGCTCATGCCGTCGTTCCAGTCGCCGCAGCCCATGAGGGGCAGTCCGTGGGAGCCGATGCGGCGCATGGCGCGGTCGATGGCGCGACGGAGGTGCTGGTAGAGGGTGGCGTATTCGAAGTTGGGATTGTCGGGGGTGGAGGGGGTGGCGTAGGTTACGCAGCGCTCGGCTTCGCCCGGTCCCAGTTGGTCGGACTGGCAGAAGGGGATGCGCTCGGCGAGGATGGCGTCGTCGCCGGTGACGCTGATATAGCGGTAGGTGACGAAGGGGAGCCAGAGGTAGTCGTCGCTGAAGGTGGTGCGTGCGCCGAGGTGCATGCTTTCGTGCCACCAGTGGAGGACGTCGCCTTCGGCGAATTGGTGTGCGGCATGGTCGAGGATTTGTCGGCGGGCATAGGCGGGGTCGCTGTAGAGGATGCTCATGACGTCCTGTAGCTGGTCGCGGAAGCCGGTGGCTCCACCCACTTGGTAGAATCCGGCGCGGGCAAAGAGGCGCGCGGCATAGACTTGGTAGAGGTACCAGTGGTTGAGCATGTGGTTGAAGGAGCGGTCGGGGGTCTCGACTTGGATGTGGCTGAGGCGGTCTTCCCAGGTGGAGGTGACGAGACGGAACTCGCGGTTGATGGCGTCGAGGGTGAAGCCTGTGGTAGGAGCCTCGTCGATGGTGTGCAGGGAGATGATGAAGGCCACTTCCGACTCGCTGTTGGCGGGGATGGTGACTTGGATGCCGAGGCGTTTGCGGTTGGGGTAGTCGAGGCTGTAGTCGAGGCTGGCGGGTGACTGACTGTCGGCTATGACGTTGAGCTGTAGCACTTGGTCGTGGTAGATGGGGTGGTAGACGTTGCGGGTGAGGATGCTGTTGGACGAGGCGTCCCACACGGAGTAGAGGTAGCGTGCGGTTTGCTCTTCGCAGGTGCCGAGGACGAGTTTGTAGACCATGTCGAGCTGGAGGGGCAGGGGCTGGTCGGTTTTGTTGTGGACTTTGATTTGGTAGTAGCGTTCCATGCGCTCAAGGGCTACGAAGGTGCGTATTTTGACATCCATGTTGTCGTAGTCGGCATCGAAAGCGGAGTAGCCCTGGCTGTGGCGCGCGGTGGCTGGGACGAACTGCTGCTTGTTGATGAGGAGCATTTCGCTGGCGTTGTCGCGGACGATGTCGTTGCTCCAGCCTGTGAGTTTGAACTGCTGTGCGTTGTGGGCAAAGGTGAAACCGGCCATGGTGGAGCTTACGATACAGCCGAAACGGGGGTTGGCTATGACGTTGATCCATGGCATGGGGGTGTTGGTGTTGGTGACGACATAGTCGCGTCCATCATTGTCGAACCCGCCATACTGGTTGTAGAATTCAAGGCTGCTCCACACGCGGAATTGGTTGCCGGAGAGCAGGAGAGGATATTCAATCTTGTCCTGGTAGTGGAGGTTGGCGGTTTCGAGGGCGTGGAGCTGCTCCTCGATTGTGAGGCCGTCGGAGGTGTTGAAGCTGAGGCGGGCAACGGTGCGGAGGAGTGTGCGCTCGGCGGTAGAGATTTCGTCGCCGTTGAGGACATAGACGTGGCCGGCTTCGGAGTGGGAGGCCCAGAGGTGCTCGGTGTTGGCCATGTTGCGGATGAAGTGGGTGAGGCCGTCGCGGTCTTTGTGGCTTTCGTTGGGTCCGGCGTTGGGTTTGCTTTTCACGTCGTTGATGATGACAAGGTCGAGGAGCAGGCCATGGACTTTGAAGTACTCGAAGGCGCGGAGTAGCTCTTTGGCAAATCCGGAGCGGTCGGCACGGTCGATTTCGAGCAGCAGGATGGCGAGGTCGCCACTGATGCCGAAACGCCAGAGGCCACTTTGCGAGAGGGTGTTCTCGGCCAGTATGGCTTGCCGGTTGTTGCCGAGGGTGGCGGTTTGGGCCATGTATTTGGAGATGTTGTTGTACAGCCTCATCTGCGAGCCTTTGAGGAGCGACATGCTGTTGCGCATGTTGTTGAAGACGGAAGATGTCTTGAAGGCGTGTTCGATGTCGACGGGGCTTTGGTACTGCTCGGTGAGCTGGAGGAGGTGTTCGCGGGCTTTGGCGAAGCCGGTGATGATGAAGGCGTAGGCCTGCTTGCCAGCGGGAATGTGGATGCGGCGGCGCATGCTCATGATGGGGTCGAGGGTGGTGCCGACGGTGCCGGTGAGGGTGCGGCGGTTGTCGATGATGTCGGCATGGCGGAGGCTGCCTCCACGGCCCAGGAATTTGAGCCGTGAGGTTTCGTATTCGACCAGTGAAGACCAGTCGGTGTGGTCGTCGGGATCGTCGGTGTCGACGGCCCAGAGTTTGTGGAGCATGAAATGGCGGCTTTCGTTGGCGGCGGGACGGCTGAAGAGCAGTGCCTGATGGTCGGGGTCGTACTCACTGTTGATCTTCATGGCGTTGAAGACACGATGGTTTTCGTCTTCGATGCCGGGAGCGAGAACCACTTCGCCGTAGGAGGTGATTTCGAGGTCGAGGTCGAGGTCGGTGTTGTTGGTGAAAGTGTAGCGGCGTATCTCGGCTGAGCGGTCTTTGAGGACAGTGACTTCGGTCTTGGTCTCAATGCCGTCGTCGATGCGCTGGTAGGTGATTTTGTCGCTGGCGAAGCTGACGTGGTATTTTTCGGGCATCACGTCGAGGGGGGAGTAGGTGGCAGTCCAGAGCCTGTCGTTGCGCAGGTTGCGGATGTAGAGATAGGTGCCGTAATGGTCGGCGCTGATTTTGCGGTAGCGGTTGAGCATGATGTCGCGGAAGCGCGAGAAGCCTGAGCCGCGGTCGTTGAGGAGGACGGTGTACTGCCCATTGCTGATGACTCCGATTTCCGGCACATTGGAGATGGTGTCGAAGTCGCGGGCATCGCTCTCGGTCTGGACTTTGGAATACTGGTAGCGTTTGTACTGCGTTACCTTGAGGTCGATATAAGGTTTGACTTGTGCTTTCTCTTTGAGGAGGGTTTCCATAGAGCGCATGGTGGGCTGCTGCATGAAGTAGTTTTGTAGGCAGTGGTGGGCCAGATAGTTGGTGAGGCTGGCCAGTATCATGCCTTGGTGGTGGGCATAGTGGGCCTGTACGGGCACGTGGTCTTCCTCGTCGTAGCTCTCGAAGAGGCCGAAACTGGCGCGTGCACCTTCGACGCGTGGAGGTGTGGTGTACATGCCCAGGGCGCGGAACCGCTGCAAATTGTCGTATACATCGCGGTCGTTGATTCCAATGGTCATGAGCGAGCTGTAGGGCGAGACGACTATGCGGTCCGGCGTGGTGTTCTGGAATTTAAGGTATGGCACTCCGAAGGCGTGGTACTTATAGTTCTGGGCATCGTCCAGCTCGTTGTAGGCCGTTTCGGAAATACCCCAAGGCATGGGCTCGTTGCCGCGGCGCACTTGGTCGGCGAAAGCTTGCTGGGCACGGATGGCAAAACTGTAGGTCTCGTCCATGAGGGTGTGCTTGTAGGTGGGGAGGAAGATGAGCGGCATGAAGTATTCGAACAGGGTTCCGTACCAAGAGGCGACGCCTTTGTAGCCTTTATATTGCACCAGCGTTTTGTCGAGGCAGAACCAGTGTTTGTAGGGAGCGTCGCCCTGGGCGATGGTGAGGAAACTGGTGAGGCGAGCCTCGGAGGCGAAGTTGTTGTAGTGGTATGGCAACAGGGTGAGGGTGCTGTGGTCGTAGCCAATGCTGAACACGTCGAGCTCGTGGTTGTAGAGTTTGGAGAAGTCGGTTTGCTCAATGAGGTTATAGACCTTGTGTTGCAGGCTCTCGATGGTCCCCGGCAGGTCGGGGTCGGCGCTGGAGAGGGAGGAAGAGAGGTGGTCCAGATAGCCTCTCACCACATAGAGGCAGGCTACGAAATTGCCGCTGTCGCAAGTTGAGATAAAGTAGTTGGGCAGGGCTATCAGTTTGCGGATATGGTACCAGTTGAAAAGATGTCCGTTCCATTTCTCCAGCCGCATCACGGTGTCCACCACCCGCGACAGGCGGTTGACCGCGTCGGGGTGGGTGATGAAGCCCAGCTCAGCCGCGCTGACGATGGCGGTGAGGGAGAAGCCGATATTGGTGGGCGAAGTCTTGTAGTCGGTCTTCACCTCGCGGTTCAACTGATAATTGTCGGGTATCAGCCAGTTGTTTTCCTCGGTCATGAGGGTGTCGAAGAAGTTCCAGGTGTCCTGAGCCAGCTGCCTAATCTCGCCGGTCTCGCTTTCGGAGAGGGTGTGCTTGTCCTGGGGGAATTTCTTACCCAGCCAGTACATAAGCAGCGGTGCCGTACACCACACCAAGACACAGAACAGCGTGGCGATAAGGTCGATGACGGGACCGCCAAACAGCATGAAGAATAGTACCAACACTGCCGAGGCGGCATAGTTGACCCAGAATTTCTGAGCATAGTCGGCCAGGGTACCCTTGGTGCTCTTGGCAGCCTCGTCGCTGGTAATCCAGTTGAGGAGGTTTTTGTGTGAGTGCCACATGCGGTAGCAAGCCCGCACGGCGGCATCGGTATACATCCAGGCCTCTTTGGGCAGCAGCGCAAACTGCACCAGCGAGCGGTAGACCATCACATTGAATCCCCGCATCAGCGTGGCATAGTAATGGTAGCGTTTGCCAAAGCGGGGCAGCTTGGTCACCTGTCCGAGGATAAAATATACAATGGGGCTGGCCACCGTGATAAGAGCCACCAGCACATACCACCACGAATCGACAGGCGACGCACCGCTGAAGCCAAAGAAGAGCAGCACCATCAGGGCAAGGCTCAACATCGAGCGGCGCAGGTTGTCGAATATCTTCCAGCGGCCGATAGTGTTGACTTGGTTCTTCACCATCTCGCCGTGCTCATTGGGCACGCGGTTGCGCAGCCACCCGATGATTTGCCAGTCGCCGCGGGTCCAGCGGTGGTGACGTTTGGCATCGTCGATATAGTTGGAGGGGTTGTCGTCGAACAGCTCCAGATCGTTTATCAGGCCGCAGCGAATATGGCAACCCTCTATCAGGTCGTGGCTCAGAATCAGGTTCTCGGGGAAAGTGCCTTTCAGCACCTGCTGGAACACTTTGAGGTCATAGATGCCCTTGCCGCAGAACGAGCCCTCGTTGAAGATGTCTTGGTAAAGCTCGAATGAGGCGGTGGTATAAACGTCCAGTCCTCCCAGTCCGGCAAACAGTTGGGCATAGCGGCTCTTGTTGGTCACCTCCACATCCACATTCACTCGCGGTTGCATAATGCCATAGCCAGCGTCCACACGGCGGCCGTCGTTGCTCAGTCGGGCGCGGTTCAGTGGGTGCGCCATCGCCCCAATCAGCTTCTGGGCAGAATAGAGCACCAGCTCCGTGTCAGTGTCGAGGGTGATGATGAACTGGATGGGCGGAACCGGCCCTTTCAGCCATTCGCTGATGGTCTCGCAGCGGAACCGGCGGGCCTTCTCGGCCTCCGAGCTGTTGCCCAGCACCAAGTCATTAAAATGCAATATTGCGCCACGTTTGCGCTCATGTCCCAACCAGCAGTTCTCCCCGTCGCTCCAGGCGCGGCGGCGGTAAACGAAATTGAAGATGTGGGCGCCGTACTTCTCGTTCAGCTCCTTCACCTTCTGCTGTCCCGCCTCGGCCACCTCCTCGTCCCATGGCATATCCTCCGTAGGGCCGGCGGCGGCATCGCCTATCAGGGTGTAGTAAAGATTCTGCGGACGGCTCTCCAATCGCTGACCCTCGCTGGCGCGGTTGATATTGGAGAGGTAATACCCCTCCAACTGTTCCAGCAGTTCCACCGTCCGGGCCTTGTTCTTCAGGATGGTGGGCATGATGACCATCGTGGCGAACTCCTCCGGTATCAGGCCGTCCTTGAACTTAATCTTAAAAGTGTTTTGGGGCTTGTGCAGCCGATAGAGCAACCGGTTGAACAAGTCTATCACCACCTGGCTGATCGGCACCCACAGCAGCACCGTCAGCACCACCGTCACCCACGACAGCGGCTGCCCATAGGTGGCCCAGCAGCCAAACAGGAAACTCAATCCCAACGTCAGCAGCACCACTATCCATACATACCAGTGGGCACGGGCCTCCCACCGCTTGGGCGGGAAAAGCTGCCATCCCACATGCTCGTTCTTTTCGTCGGCGTGTGCCACAAGCTCCTTCACCAAGTCATACTCCTTGCTGCCCGTGCGGCGGCACAGCCGCACTATGCGGCCGCGGTAGTCGTCCTTCGTGCGGTCATACATCTGGTCGTACATCCCCGCCTTCTCTCCCTTGAGCATCTTCTCCGAGAAACTCACACTGTCAATCAGCTCCTCTATGGGCAGCTTGGTCATCTTCTTCAACGTGTTGAAGATATTCATCATCAACAGGTTCTCCTGCGCGGCCTCGTCCAGCCGCTCCATGTCGGCCTGCGACTTGTCCGTCAGCGAATAGTGATAGGCGTGCTTGGCCTCCAGCCGTTGGCACAAATCGGCCAGCTCCTTAATCAGCAACGTCTTCAGCAGCGGCAGCAGAGCGCACACCTCCGGATAGCTCAGATAGTCCCGTTGCTTCGTCTGCATTTGCGTCATGAAGCGGAACAGCAGACCCTTGTCCACATGGAAATGGCAACGTTGCAAATAGCCATACATCACCTCGCGCAACTGATCCAGCCGCTTGCCCTCCACTCGGCGGAAATCGCGGCTCTTCAAATCAACCTTCAGCACCTTCTCCTGCTCGCTGATCATGTAGAAATTGTCCAGCACCCACTCATTGGTACTCCCCACCAGCCGTTGCGACTTCGTTTCCTCCACCAACAACAGATAGTAGTGGGTAATCTCCTTCACGCTCTCTCTGAAAATCTTATAAGTATTTTTCATGCCTGCAAACATTATTGGTTCATCCTACAAAAATACAAAATAAAATCAAATCTGCAACTTTTTTTAAGGAATCTTTAGAAAAGAAACACTCTCGCTCCCGACGCGACCCTTTTTGCTGCGGTGTTCCGGGGCGGGTCGACACACAAAAAGTCAGCCCCGCTCCTCGAGGGCGGGGCTGACGGATACCGGCCGTGTCGTGTCGGCCTATCTCACCACTGTCAACCTTTTCATGGTGGTGCCGCCGGAGGTGGTTATCACCGCCAAATAGGTGCCGGCGGGCAGCTTGCTCACATCCACCGACCCCGCATGCGCTTCGGCGGGCATCTCCAGCACCTCGCGTCCGTTCAAGTCATAAATCACAATCCCCTGCAGCCCGAACGACGATACCACCTGCACCCAGTCGTGAGCCGGGTTGGGCATGAGGTAAGTGTACTTGTCGGCATAACTTCCAATACCCTGCACCTCGACATCGTTGAGGCGGAAATGGATAGTGTCGCTCCAGTCGCTATAGTTGCCCTTGGGGGTGCACTCGGCCCTGACGCGGGCCCCATACAGCACATTGCTGTCCAGGTAGTTCATAATCTTGCTCGTGGCGTTGGTGCGGTAGGATGTCCATATAGACGGATCATATTCCGCTTTGCCCACCGCCAGCTCGTAGCGGTTGTGGAAATCGGAGCCCTCCCACGTGAAGAGTGCGCTGCGGTCCCATTTCGAAGCCAGCCTCAGCGTTGTCACCTTCCGGCAGGGAGTGCCGGCGTGCAGTCCCATGCCCGTGGTGTCGATGATGGGGAACAGGAATGGCCGGGCAATATAAGCTCCCACACCACCATGTGGAAATATATGACCAAAGCTCCACAAAGAATCATTGAACCTCCATCCAGGTTCATGCATAGTACCATCCGGATTGGGATACCTTCTTGACACAAGAACAGCATCATCAACTGCATACATGCTGTCTCTCTGTTCGCGTGTCAAATGGCGGGCACTGGTGTCAATATAAATAAGATTGTAGATTGCATAATATTCTTGGAATAACCGGTGCACATACTGCCCAGACTCTTGATCATATACAGAGTCTTCATTTGTGAACCGATTAGTTACGGCCAAGTAAAACGAGTCGGTCACAGTCAAGGGCTTATCAAAATACACCTCATATATCGGGAAGTAGCGTGTGTTGTTATTCGGGCCCATGCCTGGACCATATGGGGTATACCAGCCGGGGTAAGAATACATCCATCGTGTCGTGTCCAAAATATTGAATTCCTTTTGACGAGCCAAAATCATGGTATCGTGAACATGAAGATATATTTTGAGATACTCTGCCCAATGTTCCAAATCATTTTCCAATTGCCAATCAACAGGAATCATGCCCGGGAATATGGCTGCTCCCACGGCTGCGCCGATAACATTTAGAGGTGTGTCTACTTCGTATAGAAAGGCATGTTCACTTATATGACCACCAGTCCGGCCCCAACGAATGAAATAATTTGGTTGTCCATCCTTTATGTAAACGGTCGGCCCGCGATCCAAATACGGACGAGGCTGAATAGAGTCGTAAGGGTCAGCCCACCCTTTCAAGTATAAGTATGTGGGGTTGCGGGCATATATGGTGTCCATTCCGCCTGTCGGCGTCTGCGCCAACAGCAACCCTTGGCTCAGCAGCATCACTGCTATCAATAAAACCTTTTTCATAAAGCGTTTTTATTTATTGTCATTTTTTTTACTTCTCATCGTCAGATAGCTCGAACATTCTCATCCCGTTTCATGCAAAAACACCTTTCGTACTATGTTTTGTGTGTTTCATGACGATGTTGTTTTATTGTTATTTGATTGATTGATATATGTTTGTGTTTTTTTTATTTCCGCTTTTCATCTTTACAAATATACATTTTTTTTAAAAATTACAACTTTTTTCTTATGCAAAACGTGTCAACAAGTGGGCTGAGAGGGCGTACAGGGTTGATTGGGTGGGCAATGGGATGCCCAATGGCCGACAATCCGAACAGGGCTTTCGGCGGCCCAGTCACGTCGCCTTTCCCCCTCTTTGTTTGATTGTTATTCGTTGCTTACCCTGCATTTCATTTCTTGCAAAGAGATAATCAAGAAAATAAATGCAAATAAAATATAAATAAAATGTTGTGTAAGATGCGGACTTGGTGACAAGGCGGAGGAGTGGAGACGAGTGGTGGCAAGAGCAGCGTTCGCCGCCACAGCCGAACCCACCGGGGGCTTGCCGACGCGGTCCGGGGGCAGGGTATGGGCCGAGGCGGAGGGTGAGGGCGCGACGACGAAAAAAATGAAAAAGGGGTCTGTTTGAAAAAAAATGCGTATCTTTGCAAAGAAATATTGTGGATAGAAAAATGGAAAACTTCATAGTATCAGCACGTAAATACCGTCCGACCACATTTGACAGTGTGGTGGGGCAACGGCATATCACCACTACGCTGAAGAATGCCATACGCACTGGTCAGCTGGCCCAGGCCTTTCTGTTCTGCGGCCCGCGCGGAGTGGGCAAGACCACCTGCGCCCGCATCCTGGCCAAGACCATCAACTGCACCAATCTCACCGCCGACACGGAGGCCTGCGGGCAGTGCGAGAGCTGCCGCAGCTTTGCCGACGGGGGTTCGATGAACATTTTTGAGTTGGACGCGGCTTCGCACAACAGTGTGGACGACATCCGCGAGCTGGTGCGCCAGGTGGGCATCCCGCCGCAGACGGGCCGCTACAAGGTGTACATCATAGACGAGGTGCACATGCTTTCGCCCGCGGCGTTCAACGCTTTCCTCAAAACCCTCGAGGAGCCTCCAACCTATGCCAAGTTTATTCTGGCCACTACCGAGAAGCACAAAATCCTGCCCACCATCCTGTCGAGGTGCCAGGTGTTTGATTTCAAGCGCATACAGGCCGAGGACATCGTTGCCCATCTGAAGGGCATTGCCGAGAAGGAGGGGGTGAGCTATGAAGAGGAGTCGCTCCACATCATTGCCCGCAAGGCCGAGGGAGGGCTGCGCGACGCGCTGTCCACCTTCGACCAATTGGTGAGTTTCACGCAGGGCAACTTGACACGCCAATTGTGCAACGAGAATCTGAACCTGCTGGATGCCGACTATTATTTCCGGTTGGTGGACTACTTCCGCGCGGGCGATTTGTCGAACACGTTGCTGCTGTATCAGGAGGTGATAGAGAAGGGGTTCGAGGGGCAGCACTTTATAACAGGGCTGAGCGAGCATCTGCGCAACCTGATGGTGAGCCTGGACCCCGCCACCCACAAGCTGATGGAGGTGGGAGAGGCGCTGCGCGCCCGCTACGGGCAGCAGGCGGCGGCCTGCGGGCTGGCGCTGCTGCTGCGCTGGCTGGACATTTCGAGCGACTATGAATACCGCTACAAGGAGGCGGGCAACAAGCGCCTGTTTATCGAGGTGGGGCTGATGAAACTGGCCACGGCCATCACCAACCCTTAGATTGCAAGGTCGCCCAAGGCGGAGCACGGCCCAACGACAACTCCCGCAGCCACCCCGGTGGCTGAGACGGGAGGGGATGCGGCGCAGCCTGCGGGCGGCACACCCCAGCCTCCGGCTCCCGTGGCCCCGGCGGCGGCTCCCGCCCCGCAGCGGCAGCCGGTGGGGCGGGTGCACCGGCTGGGCGGCATCAACATCAAGCCATCCGAGGCAGTGCCCACGGCCGATGTGGCGCAACTGGTGAAGGGCGAGGAGCAGCAAGAACTGCCTCCGTTGGAACTGGAGATGCTGAAACCTTGGTGGGCGGAGGCATTGCATAAGCTGAAGGCCGAGCAGCCCAAGCTGGCCGAAAGCCTCGGCAGCCGCGAACTGAAGGTGGACGGAAAGGACCACTTTGTCATTCTGGTGCCAAACGCGTATAACGAGGCCGAGATAAAGCCCTACCTGGTGGGGCTGCTGGAGACGCTGCGCAGGTTGAGCGGCCGCAGGATGCTCAATTGCAGCATTGAGATTGTGTATGAGGAGAAGGCGGCGGTCATTTATTCGCCCCGCGACAAGTATGATGCCCTGTCGGCCAAGAATCCGGCTCTCAACACATTCAAAGTGCTGTTTCCGGAAGTGGACTATTGAGGCCGGAAGGGAGATTGAGGCTTTGGCTATGGTCAAAACTACATAAAAGAGTAACTGAAAGAGGTATAGAAATATTAGGAGAATTGATGGTCGGCGCCAGGCATAGTATGGACAGAGTGGCCCTCCGGACGGAAAGCGGGAGGGCACTACCGTGCCATTGCGCGGCATGCTGTGCGTGCCGGGGCAGTGGGGAGGCGTTGTGCCGGGGCAGCCGACTGGCCATGGTGGCCTGTCAAAACATGTATAACATTAACACTGAACGACCATGACCTTTATTTTTCTTGGAGTATTGATTTTCTGCGCGCACCTGTTCAACGCCTGGTTCAGCCGCCGCCGCATACCCGATGTGCTGCTGCTGATGTTGATAGGCATACTGGTGGGGCCGGTGGCGGGCTGGATAACGCCGTCGCATTTGGAGGAGGTGGGGCCAGTGCTGGCTTCGCTGACCTTGCTGTTCATCTTGTTCGACAGCGGCATCGACATGCGTATCGATTTGATACGGCGCTATTGGAGCGGGGTGGTGCAGGTGACGCTGCTTTCGTTTGTGGCGTCGATGGCGGCGGTGACGCTGATAGCATACTTTGCTGTGGGGTTGGAGCTGCAGGCCAGCATGATGCTGGGTTCGATGGTGGGAGGCACGGCGGCGGCCATTGTCATCCCGCTGGTGAAGCAGATGCGCGTCAGCGACAAGACGCGGGTGACGCTGACGCTGGAGTCGGCCATCTCGGGAGTGCTGTGCATCGTGATTGCCTTGGCTTTTATCGAGGGCTACAAGCTCGGCAATGTCAGCATCGGGTCGATGCTGGGCCGTGTGCTGGCCTCGATATTGATGGCGCTGATTATCGGAGTGGTGGGTGGCATATTGTGGTCGTCGTTCATGGACCGTGTGCGCAAGCTGCAAAACTCCATGTTCCTGACACCGGCCTTTGTGTTTGTGATATACGGCGTAGCCGAGCTGCTGGGGTATAGCGGCGCCATTGCCACGCTGTCGTTCGGCTTGGTGCTGGGCAATCCGGAGTATTTCGAGATGTCGTTTCTGAAAAAACTTCATCTCAACGACATGACTCCGCTGGAGGAGAACGAGAAGAGTTTCTTTAAGGAGTTTGTCTTTATATTGAAGACATACTTTTTTGTCTATATCGGCATCTGTATTCCTTTCACCAACCCTACGGCGTTGGTCTATGGACTGGTGATAGCGGCAGTGTTGTTTGTGGTGCGTTTTGGGCTGGTGGCGCTGGTGGGGCGGAAAAACACTCCCGACGACCGCCTCACGGTGTCGATGATGATACCCAAGGGATTGGTGTCGGCGGTGCTGGCCTCGATGCCCGAGCAGGTGAACACGGCCGCGGGCTATACGGTGGTGCCGGGAGCAGCAACAATAAAGCATATAACCTATTCTGTCATCTTCTGTTCCATAATCATCTGCTCGCTGCTGGTGCTGCTGAGCAGCAAGCGGTTGGTGAAGTCGGCCGCCGAGGTGGAGCAGACGGGGGCGGAACCAAACATAATGCAGCATGAGGATAGCGTTCAGTAAATACGACGGTGCAGGGAATGATTTTGTGGTGATAGACAACCGCAGGGGCGATGTGGCTCTCGATGCGGCCAGGATAGCCCATATCTGCCACCGCCGCAAGGGAGTGGGGGCCGACGGCTTGATGCTGTTGGGTCCGGGAGTCGGGGGATATGATTTTGCCATGAAGTACTTCAACGCCGACGGCTATGCGGCCGACATGTGCGGCAACGGGGGTCGCTGTATAGCGGCTTTTGCTTTCGGCTTGGGGATAGGGACCGGAGAGGGGGATTCGAAGAGGGTGCATTTCACGGCCGATGATGGTCCCCACGAGGCGTGGCTGGTGGAGTGGGACGCGGAGCAGAGGTGCGGCACGGTGACAATCGGGATGCGCGATGTGGAGAGAGCGGGGGTGAGACGCTGCATGAAGGGCTGGCTGTTGAACACGGGAGTGCCTCACTATGTGGAGCGGGTGCAGGATTTGGCTCGTTTCGATGTGGTGGGAGAGGGGCGCCGCATACGCCATCTGCCACAACTGGGTCCGGCAGGAGCCAATGTGAACTTTGTGGAAGAGACGACGGACGGACGGCTGATGGTGCGCACATACGAGCGCGGAGTGGAGGACGAGACCTGGGCCTGCGGCACGGGTGTGACTGCCTGCGCCCTCGTTACAGGCATGAGGCATCTGCGTACCCGTGGCGGCGATTTTGAGGTGGATTTTTGTTCTTCGGACTCGGCATATACCGATGTGCGGCTGACGGGACCCGTCTCGCTCAACTTTGAAGGGACAATTGAGGTTTGACCGACAGCCGTCTCACGACCGATGGCACGGTGTGCTCCGGCTCTCGAACCGGCGGCACAGAAAGGGCCGGCTTGGGCCTGAGCAGGGCCGAGGCAGCTGAAAACGGAATGACTGGCAGTGGCGGACGGAGTAGGCTCGCCGCCACCGACAGGAAACGATAGATGACAATGATGGAGCCTACCTAAAAATGACAAACGATGATAGTAAGATCCGATGAGTTTTTGACCAACCCGGTGGTGACATGCTCGATTGTGTCGTATAACCAGAAGCAGTGGATAGGGCAGTGTATTGAGGGGATGTTGGCGCAGAAGTTCGACCTGCCGTATACGATAGTGATCAGCGACGACTGCTCGACCGACGGCACACAGGAGGTGCTGAAGGAATACCAGGCGCGGTATCCGGACAGAATCAAGCTTGTGCTGAATGAGAAGAACTGTGGGGTCGGCCCCAACTGGGCCAAGAGCTGCAAGGCAATGGAGGGCGGCGAATATATAGCTTTCTGCGACGGAGATGATTTCTGGTCGCTGCCCGAGAAGCTGCAAATCCAGTACGACTATATGCAGGCGCACCCCGAATGCGTTGGGATGACCACGGGTTGCGACAAGCTGGACGCAGACGGAGTGCTGCACTGCGACCACTCAAAGTATGGCGAAAACCCGCAGCCCCAAGTCATCACTCAGCGGCAGCTGTGGGAGAGGTTTTCCAATATCAATATCTGTGGGGCTTTCTTCAGAAAAGATTTGTTCGACAAGCATGTCCCCCTGGACGCTTATATCGAGCAGGAGTTTCCCGTTCAGGATTGGCCTACGATGCTGGTGATGGCGGCGTACGGCGAAATTCATTTTCTCCCCATCTTTTCGTTCACCTACCGCTTGGGGCATGTGTCGGAGTCGCACCCTTCGGACATCAACAAGCTGGAGCGCAAGATGCAACGCGGCACCAATATGTACAACTATCTGCACACCCTCTTTCCCGATTTGCCTTATAAGGAGACGAACTATGAGGAGTATGCCAGCAATGTGCTGCTGCAATTCAGCATAAAGACGGGCAACTATGCCAAAGCGAAGCAATATGCACGGCTGTGTGGCAAGCGGACGCTGCGTGAGCGGTGCTGCTCCAACTATGTCACTTTCCAGATGTACAGATGGCTCAAGAAGATGTCGAACCGTGTGCGCAAATAGGCATGGCGGTGGCGGCAGGTACACTGTTGGATAAAAAAACTGTAGACACAACCCCTTAAAGAAAAAAGAAAGGCAACGCAGGCAATGGATTTTTTTTCTGCACCGGCACCCGAGAGCGCACGGCAACGGGTGGCCGAACTGACACGGCTGATAGACCGTTACAATTATGAATATTATATGAACGACCGGTCGCTGGTGAGCGACTATGAGTTCGATGCGCTGCTGCGCGAGCTGGTGGAGCTGGAGAAACAGTATCCTGAGCTGTCGCTGCCCACATCGCCCGCCCGCAGGGTGGGAGGGGAGGTGAACAAGGCTTTCCGTCAGGTGGAGCACCGGTTTCCGATGTTGTCGCTGGGCAACACATATAGCATTGAGGAGATAGAGGAGTTTGAGTCGCGCACACGGAAGTTGCTGGATGGGGTGCCGTTCAGCTACACCTGCGAGTTGAAATATGACGGGGTGGCCATTGGACTGACCTACCGACATGGGCAGTTGGTGCAGGCCGTGACGCGGGGCAACGGCGCCGTGGGAGACGATATCACGTCGAACGCCCGCACGGTGGGCACGATACCGCTGAAGCTGCAAGGCGACTATCCCGACGATTTCGAGGTCCGGGGTGAGGTGGTGTACCCGTTCGAGGCATTCGACGCCATGAACCGCCAGCGCGAGGCCGACGGGGAACCCCCTTTTGCCAATCCCCGCAATGCAGCCAGCGGGTCGCTGAAGTTGCAGGACTCGGCGGAGTGTGCCAAGCGCAAGTTGATGTTTTGTATGTATTTCCTTATGCTGCCTCCCGATTCGGCACAGCAGCAGGACCCCGCATACGCTTCGCACTCAGGCAGGCTGGAAGTGGCCCGCAGCATGGGCTTCAAGGTGCAGCCGTATATCAAGGAGTGCCGTGACATTCAGGAGATAAAAGCTTTTATCGACTATTGGGACAAGGAGCGGTGGAATCTGCCTTTCGGCATCGACGGGGTGGTGATAAAGGTGAACCAGACGGGGCTGTGGGACCAGCTGGGCAACACGGCCAAATCGCCACGGTGGGCGATAGCATATAAGTTCAAGGCTGAGCGGGTCAGCACACCGCTGGAGACCGTGACCTACCATGTGGGGCGCACGGGGATAGTGACCCCTGTGGCCAACCTGAAACCGGTGTGGCTGGGAGGCACCACGGTACGCCGCGCCACGCTCAATAATGCCGACTTTATAGCAAAACTCGATATCCGCGAAGGCGACAGCCTGCTGGTGGAAAAGGGGGGTGAGATTATTCCCAAGATAGTGGGTGTGGACCTCGAAAAACGTCCCGAGGGGGCGGAGCCGGTGAGGTATGCCACGGTCTGCCCAGTGTGCGGCACGCCACTGGTGAGGCCCGAAGGCGAGGCCGGACACTACTGCCCTAACAGCGACGGGTGTCTGCCCCAGATACTGGGACAGCTGGAGCATTTTGTGAGCCGCCGGGCTATGGACATAGACAGCTTAGGGTCGGAACGGCTCAGGCTGCTGTATGATACCGGGCTGGTGGGCAATGTGGCCGACTTGTATGATTTGACGGCTGAGAAGTTGGTGGGACTGGGAGAGGGCACCGCATCGTCGATACAGGAAAAAGGAGCCGACAACATCCTTAAAGCCCTCGAGGAGTCGAAGAAGGTGCCTTTTGAGCGGGTGCTTTTTGCATTGGGAATCCGTTATGTGGGCGAGGTTGGGGCCAAGAAGCTGGCCCGCCATTTCGGCAATATCGATGCCCTGATGGGCGCCAACGTGATGGAGCTGGCCATGGTGGAGGATGTGGGCGAGGTGACGGCTGTGGCCGTGAATGATTATTTTAACCTCGCGTCACATAGGGCCATCGTGGAACGGTTGCGCGCAGCGGGACTGCAAATGACGGCCGAGGACAAGCGCGTGGGCAACCAGCTGCAAGGCATGACCATCGTGGTGAGCGGTGTGTTTCAGCATTTCAAACGCGACGAAATCAAGGCATCGATTGAGCAACACGGGGGCAAGGTGGGCAGCAGCGTGAGCGGCAAGACGACCTATCTGCTTGCAGGCGACAACATGGGGCCTGAGAAACTGAAAAAGGCGGAGAAATTGGGTGTTGCAATTATCAGTGAATCAGACTACGAGAGGATGATTGGCGAGGCGGACTCAAAATAATTGTGAGTGCTATCTTACCCAAATGAAAAAAAAGACGTATCTTTGCAAAATAATAAATAGAGCAAAGTGGACACTGTCCACAGGCATAAATACATATAAATGATGAGCAATAAAAATATGCGTTCGAAGTGGCTTGTTGCCGCATTTTCTTTGATTTTGGCCTTCCCCATGGTGGCCTCGTCACAAACAACAGCCCCGCTGGGCATTCTGGTTTCGCAGGATCAAAACACCATTGACTGGCCCACGGTGAACGAGAGCAACGACCTGGAATTTGTGTATGTGATGGCTACAACCGGTGCCGCTATCACCGACAACCGTTGCGCATTCAATCTTACGCAAGCCCATAAGGTGGGAATGCCTGTGGGTGCAGTACTCCGCTACGACAGACACTATTCGGCGCAGGGTCAATTCGACAATTACCAAGCCGCCGTCAAAGGACATCACCTGGATTTGGCTCCGGTGGTGTATGTGGTGCCGGACGGTGCTTTCGACATCAATGTGAAACGTCTCGACATGCTGCTGCAGTTGCTTGAGCAAGAGTATGGCACAAAGCCTTTGATTATGGCCAGCCAGCAGACCTATCTCAAATATTTCAGCCTTGAGCGTTATGCTTCCTATCATGTGGTGATTGTGAGCAACGGGCTCAAATTCCCCGACACCCGATACACCTTCTGGCAGTATACCGACAAGGAGAAAGTGGCTGGCATAATGGAATATGTGCCGGGCCTGAAGCTGCACCCCACCTATCCGCTTGCGCGGCTGAAAATGTCCCGTTGAAGAGGCTGGGCATAGGCTGATCAACCCCGGGAGAATGCCTGTTGGGCATGCGGGGTGTCGGTGTGTCGTAGTGCTTGTTTTGTCATTCAGTTCAGGAATATGAAGAAGATACTTTTGGCTCTGGCGGTGCTGATGTACTCCCTGCCGATGACTGCACAGGTCTTTGTGGGAGGCAATGTGGGTTTCGACTATTCAACGTATAGTCGCAAAGAGGGATTCGACCCCATGCTGCCCCAAGGCATGGCGTTGCGGATTTCGCCACAAGTGGGCTACGCCTTTTCCCCCAGGCTCAAAGCCGGAGTGGTGCTGACGTTTGCCAACCAAACATATACCTACAGCGACGGCTTTTTCGACACCCGGCGGGAGCAATGGTCGAAAAATCGGCAGACCGAAAGGAATCTCATGACGGTCGGTGGCGGCCTGTTCGTGCGGATGGGCTTTATCGACTACAGGGATTTTACCTTGGGGGTTGAGGTGGCAGCCACGTATGCTTTTGGCTTTGGCACCATACGCGACACGCAGTATTACAGTACGGACAATTTCCCGGTGCTGTTCGAGTCGAAAGCTCACACACGCCAGATTGAAGCCAAGGTGACCCCAGTGGCAAGCTATCGGCTGTCAGACCATTTTACGGCTGACGTTTATTTCGACGTGCTGTCGGTGATACTGACTCACACCATTGAGGACCAGTATAAAATGAGAGAAGTATATTGGTGGTCGACCGATGATGAGCCCGTACTGGACAACACTACTTCCACCACCAATCTCCATCTCGGGGTCAACTCGCTCACGTCGCGACTGGTGTCCATCGGTTTCAGCTATGCCTTCTGAAATGGCCCCGCTCCCTACCGATACAATAGTATTTCAGCCAGCCCCATACAGGCTCGCGCAGAATAAGATATAATCATATAAAACTAAACATACATGGCAAAAGATTTCGTAAAGCGCTCAGAAAACTACTCCGAATGGTATAACGAACTGGTTGTGCGGGCAGACCTGGCCGAGAACTCGGCTGTGCGTGGCTGCATGGTCATCAAACCCTATGGCTATGCCATCTGGGAGAAAATGCAGCGTGCCCTTGACGATATGTTCAAGGCAACAGGCCACCAAAATGCCTATTTCCCCCTGTTTATCCCCAAGTCCTTCCTCAGCCGCGAGGCCGAGCATGTGGAAGGCTTCGCCAAAGAGTGCGCCGTGGTCACACACCACCGCCTCATGAACAACCCCGACGGCACCGGCGTCGTGGTCGACCCCGCCGCCCGCCTCGAAGAAGAACTCATCGTCCGCCCCACCTCCGAGACCATCATCTGGAGCACCTATAAAAACTGGATCAAGTCATACCGCGACCTCCCTATCCTCTGCAACCAGTGGGCCAACGTCGTCCGCTGGGAGATGCGTACCCGCATGTTCCTCCGCACGGCCGAATTCCTCTGGCAGGAAGGCCACACCGCCCATGCCACCCGCGAGGAGGCCGAAGAGGAAGCCCGCCGCATGCTCGATGTCTACGCCGACTTTGCCGAGAACTGGATGGCAGTCCCCGTGGTGCGTGGCGTCAAGTCGCCCAACGAGCGCTTTGCCGGTGCTCTCGACACCTACTGCATCGAAGCCATGATGCAGGACGGAAAAGCCCTTCAGGCCGGTACCTCCCACTTCCTTGGACAGAATTTCGCCAAAGCTTTCGAGGTCCAGTTCCTCAACAAGCAGAACCAGCTCGAATATGTCTGGGCCACCTCGTGGGGTGTCTCTACCCGCCTGATGGGAGCCCTCATCATGACCCACAGCGACGACAATGGCCTTGTGCTCCCGCCCAAACTGGCACCTATACAGGTGGCCATCGTCCCCATCTGCAAGAATGACGAGCAGATGGCCGAACTCGACGCCCACATCGCACCCATCATCGACGCCCTCCGTGCCAAAGGCCTCACCGTCAAATACGACAACCGCACCGAGTACAAGCCCGGCTGGAAGTTCAACGAGTACGAATTCAAAGGCGTTCCTGTGCGCCTTGCCATCGGCCCGCGCGACCTCCAGAACGGCACCTGCGAAATGTGCCGTCGCGACACCCTCGAGAAAATCACCATGCCCATCGAAGGCATAGCCGACCACGTCTCTCAGCTCATGGACGAAATCCAGAAGAGCCTCTTCCAGCGTGCCGCCGACTTCCGCGCCGCCAACACCCGCAAGGTCAACACATGGGACGATTTCCAAGTCGAAATCGAGAAAGGTGGATTCCTCCTCTGCCACTGGGACGGCACCACCGAGACCGAAGAGCGCATCAAGGAACTCACCAAAGCCACCATCCGCTGCATACCCTACGACGCTCCAGAAGAGGAAGGCCACTGCATCCTCACCGGCAAGCCCTCCCACCGCCGCGTAATCTTCGCCCGCGCCTACTAAGCACCCTCTACATGTGACATCGAAGGCAACGAGCCGAATACAATAGAAAAACGTCTGCAAGCCTCGTATTGCAGACGTTTTCTTTTTATGGCACAATAAAATATTGAAAGTTCCGTTACGAAAACATTAAAACATGGAACGGAAACTACTCTTCTCATCAGACTACCCGTACTATCAACACAGTTTGTGAAAAACTAATGTTATGAACACAAATAGATTAACCTCAGAAGAAATCCAGCACCTTCGCAACATCGACCTATCCACTAAGCCAGGTTTAGTTGTCGGTGAATCCATTCTATCTCCCATCATCGGAGAGAAAGGCAGCGATAGTCGTTCCCAGTTCAATTCAAAAGCCTTAGTTTGGTACTATACCGAGATATTGCGCGACAGGCGCAATGTGTCTTGCGCTGAAAAAGGTTGACAGAAAAGTCAACAAAAATGCAAAAAGAAAGAAAAGGATTAAAAAAGAAACGGCTAAAACAGGCCGAAAGGATGGAGATAGTGAGAGGCTATCACCTGGAGG
>Ga0247611_10001006_pt1 | contig 52868 bp, 104 predicted proteins | sample 177DNAGHGhighgp2_FD_192422 | JGI IMG/M metagenome (GOLD analysis project Ga0247611, IMG submission 192422) | Sheep rumen microbial communities from Palmerston North, Manawatu-Wanganui, New Zealand - 1770 DNA GHGhigh gp2 | ecosystem: Host-associated > Mammals > Digestive system > Stomach >... | reverse complement strand
GTGCTTGTGTTCAAAAACAGCGGTTTGAGATATAACACAGATGAAAATCCAGACCTTAAACTACTGGGTGAAACGTCTAAATTCATATTCATCGGTGTTTATACTCATGAAGCAGCTATTTTCTGTGACTCATTTAACTGTGGTGGTGCAGGAGCTAAATGGTGTATCGGTATGGAAGAAAACATGTACTGGGATAAGTATAATGCTCGTAGCCACATGTTTGTATTAGCTTACAGTAAAGAGGTTTTTGCCGATACAGATAAACAAAAGTATATGCTAGAGCTTTATATGGAAGGACAAGACTTCAAAGCTACTGTATGGGACCAGCCAGACAACGATATAATTTACTGTAATGATACGGCTGGGTGGGATAGCATGGAAGCTAAATTCGAAATAGGAAAAGATGAATGTAAAGCTTTTTTCGATGAGGTATTCCGTATAGCTCATCCGGTATTTGCAGACTCGCTTAGTCTGAGGGCCGTGCTGAGGGACGGTAAAACTATAGTCTTTAATCCAGACCAAGATGATGCGGCTATTTCTGATTTCGATACAGATGATTTTGACTATAATAAATTGCTGGGTAGGGTTAAGGGATTACAATTTTTAGGGCGACTAACCTATTTCGGTAATCATGACCACCTAAAGCTTAATACAGTAATAACCGGACCAAAAAATGTTGGTAATTATAACTCGTTGCGCCATTTGGGTTATTATCCTGACATTTGTATTCGTAATTGTGATACTATTGATATTCAGGATTTATATATAAGCGCATATTCACGAGGGCTAATATTCCGAAGCTGTGGTAATATAACAATTAATACTATTCACCTACCAGCTTATATATCGCTGATGACCTATGTCAACAAGAATGGCACAGAGGGACTTGCAGACATGCTGCGTAATGATTCAGCTAATCAATTCGGTTTGGACATTGGATTAGAGAACTGTGAAATTAAAAATGTTGTATTTAATCCAAGTACTACATACTGTCACGATACTGCTACGTTTGCTTTCAATACGCCCGTAAATCCAGACCGCGACTTACCTTTATTAATTATGCCATCGGCTTTGGATACTAATCCAATTGATGTTAGTGATTGCAAGCAGTACATAGTTATTAATTTCCGAAATAGTACAGAAGCATTTACAGATGGTCGTTGTGATGTATCTCACTTGATTAAAAATGTGACTAATAAAGTACGTGTTATTATGTCTATTAATATTCCGAATGGATATGAAGTATATTGGTCCGATAGTTATCTCTATCCTGATATATCTTTTGAGACATATACGCTACCGCCTGTACAAAAATAAAAAAATAAGTCCGGTGAAAACCGGACTTTTTATTTGGACTATTCTATTTTATGCTGCGAACTTTTTATTGAACTTTGTCATTTTTTTGAATGTTTCAGTTGCAAACTTCATGGCATCTTTGAATTCTTTTTCAATTCTTTTCTTTCCGTTCGAGCCAGTTACAGCGTACTGTCCATTTTTAAGATGTTCGATCATTGGAAAATGTTCATGATTAGTACATACTGTGTACCATTTGCCGTTGATTTGTTCTTTTGTAAACTGATATGCTTTCATAATTAACCTCTATATATAATATGTAATTAGAATAAGAAAAGCATAAAAGTTCTAAACTAGCTTTTCTTACTCTAGAAACAATTATCTATCGTAGAGATTTGGTACGCCAGCTTCAGCACAAACCTGGTCTCTCATACAAATTCGCCAGGCTACGAATTCCTTCGCCCTACCGTAGTCCTTTCCTGACAGGTATCGACCACATGAAGCTTTACCACAAAGCTCATCCGATTCATCGCGGAGCTTTTCGAGCTCTTCTACACGAGCTGTGTCGCCTTTATCCTGCGCTTCATAGATCATCACAGAATACTTATCGTGGCAAGATTCCAGGTTGAACATCATTGATTCAGATACTGGATAATATTTAACGCCATTGATAACTTTAAGAGCCATAATTTCACCTCTCTTATACATATAATATGTAAATATTTCTAGAGAAGTATAAGAAAAATAAAAAACTTTCTAGTCTAACTTCACTAGAAAGTTTTTAATTTTGTGTACTAGTCCTGCAACTCCTCAGGCTTTATTATGAAATCTCGAAATAATTCGAAATCATATACGGTAGGCTGGAATACTACTTCATCTGGGTCTGACGATGTTGCTCCGTAATACTCATATTTATATTTTTTCAAAAGTTCCTTAAAGTCCTTTTTGAAATTTTCAAATTTTTCTTTCGAAAAATGGTCGGTTGCATCTTTTTTTAAGTCCTCTACCATATTGTTGATTCTCTTTTCAACAGCTTCCATTGGATTTGAAAGTCGATGAAAAGCCAACTTAGCAAGCTCATCTTTTGAAATTGGCTCGGTGCTTATAATATAATTTTCGGGGTTGTTGTGTTTTATGGCATCATCTACGCTACAGTTTACTTTGAAAAACTCTGCTTTTGTAGATTTCACACCATCCAATTGAATATCACAGGTAATACGAATTTTAGTGTAAACCCGTGGACTGTCAGTATTGGGCCATAATTCTTTTGTGAATTCCATAAATAACTCCTAATCTTTTATTTATACCTATAATATGTAGAAAAGTCTATAGAAGCATAAAAACTTCTAAGACTTTTCTAACTTTAGAGTTATTATGAATAAAATCTTTCACGACAGTTATTGAAGCATTGCCAGTAATAATCCCAGTCGCTTCGATCTACCGTATAACCGTCATCTTTACAAATACGTACGAAAAGATCATAGTCATCGGAGTCCATCGGATGACCAGTTTCCCAGCCATCACGGGCAAACTGCTTCAAGTAAACTTTTTTACTTGCTTTTTGAGTTCTTCCCATAGTTCCTCCTACTTTGTTTTCACGGCTTTCGGCTTTTGAAAGCGAACTTCCATATAGTTATACTGATTGCTCAGTACACTAATTCTAACTGCTCCGGCTTTTTTCAGAGCACGTTCAACATCGTAGCCCATATTACGCCAGTCACAGTACGCCAGTGACCATTTATGTCGAGCGGTCAGATAGTATGCTGAAGAAGTCTGTTCCAAGCTTGTTTCTCCCCAACAAGACAAAACACTTTCAGCAGCTCTTTTGCATACTTCGCCAAACTCTTCTTTGGTCATTATATCAATGTTTGCTGTTTCCATATTTATAATATGTAACATATTCTGTAGAAGTATAAATCTTTTCTAGCTTACTAGACTTTTATTTAGAAATTCTGTTCCAATAAGCGTCTGCACCTGGATGCTTCGACCATTCTTTACAGAAATTTTGAAATGCGTTATGTTCTTCGGAAGTAAACTCTTTTACATTTCCACTCTCCCAAATAACATTACCGTTTTCAATAATCTGATAGTACACGACGTCATTCTCGTGCTCCATACGCAGTACCAGTCTAGCAATAAATTTGAGAAACTCAACAAAAATAGCTAAAATACCGATTATGGCTAAAATAGTTTTAATCATAGTTATACCTCTAAATATTAGAAGAGCTAGAAAAATTATATCTAACTCTTCTAGCCATTCTAAGTTATTTATTTAATGTATTACGAATAAGCTGAATGAAGTCGCGAATATTAATGTCTGTGAAATCTGGATTATCTTCAATGAAATTGTTGTAATTATCACGAATAATCTCGTATACTTTGCTCTTGTTAAAGTTTTCACTTTCATCCTTCAGCTTTTCAAGAAGGTCTTTTTTCGAAAGCTTCAAGTCTGCCATAATGATCTCGCCACAATCACCTGCATAGCCAGTAGCAATACCAATTTCGTCTACTTCATCTTCTGTTTCGTCGAACTCTTCTTCAAATTCGTCCATATTGTCTCCACATATAAAGGCCCTTTATCAGGGCTTTTGTTTTAATCGGTATAGATTACATCAGACATAATTCTTGCACCGTCAACTTTAGGATCGTTCATATTTACGCCGTCCGGTGTTCTGTATGGCCTGAGTCCAGTTTCATCCAAGAATTCGTCATAGGTTTTACCAGGCTTTGGATTATCATTCTTAAAGTTCTTTACCATTTCATAAAGAGCTTCGTGATTATTAAGCCAAAGTGCCACGTTCCAGGTCTCTCGATTTGGCCATCCATTATAGTCATCTGCCATATTTGCCTCCTGTTCTTTATATCTATAATATGTAAAAAGTTCTAGAAAAATATACATTTAAAATAAAAAAGCCAGAAAAATAATTTTCTGGCTCTTCTAACTATACTTAGTTTTTATTATCTACGTAATTCAGCTTGAACAGCATCAATATATCCCATTAAAGACCAGGCAGACTCAAAATGACGTTTATTGGCAAACCAATATCTACCTTGTTTTTCAACAGTAAAAATTCCTACTCGAATTTTGTCTCCGTCTTCCATATTTTCAAGCGCTTCTTGTGCTGACCACGCATTATCAAAACTTTTACATTCTTCCATACTATTGTACTCCTAATCAAATTAGTATAGAAGTAAGGCCATTATATAATTTTAGGCTGAAACATATTCCACCTGTCGATGGTTAAACTCTTCCACTTGATTTTTTGGTGGCATAATTTTTAAAATTTCTTCGGGCCAGCATTTAATAGTATCAAGCGAATTTCGGATCATATCATTTATATGAAGACAAAACTCGGTCTCTGACGCTGTAATCTCAGCCGACGAAACTGTAACTTCCTCTTTGAGGTTAAACAATGCTTCGCTTCGATTTGAGATATACATTGCTGTGAAGAAACCCTCAAGATGAGCAGCTTTTGCAAATTCCTTTGCATGGCACCACATGCCGATAACATATTTTGCTTTAATTAAGTCAACATTGTGAAAGCCAACTGCATATCCTTTATCTCCAAAAAGGCCTGAAGGTGAACCATGACCACAAAGAATTAAAATATCTTTTTCATTTTGAAGAGCATCGTTTATATCTTCCGAAGTAGCCTTAAATGCATGAATAACTTTTGGCTTAAATCCTTTCCAAAGGTTTTTAAGCACTTTTGTATCGGGATCTCCAATATCGCCATAGATTACTGTCATACCCAATTATCTCCATTAAGCATCATAATTCGTTCAACTGCGGAATAAATACTTGTAAAATCAATTCCACGAATCTTCCAAGTTGTCTTAGTCTTTTCAACTTCAACAAAGCCAATTCTAATTTTATCGCCTTCAGCCATTCTACGAAGAGTATACTCTACTTCGTTTTTCTTCTGGTCTCGTTTATGTTGTCTACTCCATTCTGCAAGACCAAGGCCAGGACTCATAGCATTTGCTATTGCTATTTTACTCCAATTCATATTAATAATATGTATCTTTCTTTAGAAATGCGTAAATTTATTCTAAAAACTATAGAAAAAATGTGAATTTTTTAAAATTGAAGTTATATTAATTAATGTATAGTAAGAAGAGATATTCTTTGGCTTGCGTAGCGCCATATAATATATGTTTTAAAATAAAAAGACTAACCTACTAGAAGTTAGTCTTTCCATTTGATGTTATACAATTCTTATTTCGTCGCTTTCGTCATCTTCTGCGTTTTCGTCAGTTGTTTCTTTCAAATCTTTTACTTTGAAGTACATATAAATTCGAAGAGCAACTGTAAGAACGATGTCGCAAATACAAACTAGTAAGAATCCTTTTAAGAAGAATAGTGAATCTTTGTAACCAAAGAATACTAATCCCAACACAAACGACATAATAATGTCAAACAAAATTGCAAATTTCAAATATCTTTTCATATTTATAATATGTAATTTATATAGAAAATGTATGAAAATTTCTTATTTAAAAAGAAAAGACTAGCCTAACTAGACTAGTCTTAAGTAAATTATGAAAAGATATTTTATGCAACTTCGTTTAAGAAGTCTTCTGTGAATTCGTTGTTGTTAAACATTTCAATCATCCTTCTTTTGAATTCTTCTTTAGCAGGCTGAGTTGAATAGTATCTTCCGGTAAATTGAAAGTCCTTCTGATTTTCTTTTGGTGAACGTTTCAATATACTTGAATAGATGTTTAACGCAAAATGTTTGTGTCCTCCACCATCTGAAATCTTAACGCGTTTATATCTATCAAAGAAGTATTCCGGCGATTCTTTTTCAAAGAGAGCTTCATTACAATCAATGCCCAGATGCATAATATTATCTCCCCAAGCAGGCATAAATCGAAATAATACTTCTTTTCCATTAACACAAGCTCGAATATTGAGTGGACCAGAAAAAGTATCGTAAATCCATTTGCTGTCTACGCGTACTTTCGTAACAGAAAATTTTTTTGCCATTGTTTGCTCCTTAATAAAAATATGTAAATATTTCTATAGAAGCATAAAAATTTCTGGCACTCTACTAACTTCTAGTCATCAAAAGCGTCTTCCATTTCGCCTTTGTATGATCCCTCTTCATAATCGGGCAATTCAATATTAAAATCTTCTAAATCTTCCATATGTTTATCCTCTAGTATGTAAATTCCTTAATAAATGTTATGAGTCCAACAATACAAGCACTAGCTATAACAAATTCCATAACAAGCTCCTTATTAAGTAGTATAATTTATTTTTTAGTAGCTTCCATTAATAATGAAAGGGCCCAATTATCGGGCCCTTTGTCTTAGCAATAGATTTTTTTCAAATCTTAATCCTCCATATATGATTCTGCTTTTTTTAAGCAGTCATCAAAATCCGCATTTTCACCGCTCTCAACATAAAGCATCATAGCGATATTAAAAATTGCTTGGTTCTTTTGATATTCATCTGTTTCGAAATCACAGTGCCCAAGCTCAATTTTTTCATCATCTGGCATCATTGAATTATATCTTTCGATATATTCACTTGTGATAGTCTCAGGTGCATACTCTTGTCGGTATTCGAAATCTTTCTTTAATTTCGCAGTTCCTTCAGCATCCCAAGCGTTCAAAGCTGCCGCTGTGAACAAAAACAATCCTGCAACACATGCTGCAGCCATCCCTAAAGTTTTCAAAATTTGTTTCATTATCTTTTCCCCATTTGTTATAACGAAACTTCCCTGTTACATTTTGTTGAGCTTCATCCATTCGCTCATACATATAATATGTAAATCTATAGATGAATATATGAAAAAACTTCTGGTATTTTAAAATAAAAAAGTCTAGCTTTTCTAGCTAGACTTCTTATTAGAAACAATCTACTTATTATTGATTTTCTTTATCCAAGTAATCTGCAAATTCGTCCCATGTTTCAAATGCTGCTGCTTTAGCGCCAAGATCATGTGCAGACTCAGCATATTCAAAATCTTTTTGTGAGTCAAAATCTTCAGGTACAAAAGGCATTTCTTCATTTCTAAAGCCAGTAGAGAAAGCAATTGTGTAATCATCTGAAGATAGTTCACTGTCAGCCCATTTGCTAAATACACGGCTATTTGCAGCGTCGAAGTAATCAAACATGCTGTCCTGTGGACCTATAGCTTCTTTCATAGCTGGAGTAGCTTTTTGCTCTTCTGCTTTATCGAGATTTTTAATAGGCTCAATAAGCTTTGCAACGTAATCAATTGTGTCAGATTTACATGCTAAAATACCGATAGCCTTCATCTTATCCTTGAAGAACATTTTGTATGAGTCATTATATCTTGAAAAGCCCTCAAGTTCGCCCGCCGCATTTCTTGCTGCTCTGGTAGGCATATGGTCAGCTACTTTATATCCGATATAGTCACGTAGTACCTGCTTTAGGTCGTGAGCTCCATGCCACATGATGCTGCCAAGAGATACACCACCGATATATCTTGCATCTTCGAATGTAACAGCGACAACTTTAATAGACGACTGTCCCTGTTTATTTGTGTAATTAAAGATCTTAATCATTTTTATCTCCTAATAAATATATTTTAATTAGCTTTTATTTTATATTCGGGTTAATTTTAAGACCGAAGCTATAAGCTAATAAATATTTTTCATAATCCTCATCTGACATTCCTAAGTATTCCTGCTCAGGAATTTCTTCATCAAAATAACCCGCCTTAAAGGCTTCAAAAATATCTTTTTTTGATAAATTAGGACTTAATAGGTCATCTGAATACACAGAGTCAAAAGCATTCTCACAGCGGACTATATTATCACCCGTAATTTCGATAGACTCTACAATTTTTGACTCGTTATTTTTGAGTTCATCTTCTCTATAATCCACACTAAATTCGTCTGGGTCATCATACTGCGACGCCATTTGTCCCAATTCGTATGCTTTTTTCTCGATATTATTAAGCGCATCGATATTTATATTTTGATTATTAAAGCCTCTCTCAAATATTTCAAATAGTTCCATAGGTGATCCTTCAATTTCCGAAGTTAAATCATCTATTACTACTTTTAAAAATTCATTAACGTCTTTTTTCATAAATTTCCTCTTTTTAATTAGTATGTATACTTAATTTTTTTAAAATAAAAAAGCGCAGCTTTTTGCTGCGCTTATACTATTCGATAATTTAATTTAGATTGTAGTCCATATATCCGAAATTAATTCCCAACGTTCACCCGCGTTATACTTATAGCCTTTATATATGCCCCTATTCAGCTCATCTTTATGAGTTCGGAAATATTCAGGTCCACAATTATAAGCTAAATATGCATCTTTCATTGACTCGATATTGTACTTTTTACCGTAGTACTCATCATTCAATAATCTCGCGAAATACCAAAATCCTACTTCCAGGTTTTTATCAGCATCAAGCATATCTGCCATTGTATAAGACTTTTTTGTAATCTTATTGAAGTCGTCTAAGCATACACTAGTAATTTGACATAATCCGGATGCAGATGTATCTCCATGACGAGCACTTTCATTGAAATCACTTTCTACATGTACCAGTTGACAGGCATCTTTGATGTTAATTCCGTAGTAGTTAGCATGGCTTATTATTTTCGAAAGCAATTCTTCTGCATTATCTCTCGCACACTCGCCCATAAAAAGCTTATCGTTATAAGATACTCTTGCTGTAATTATTTTATCGATAGATTGTGGATCATACGCTGGGCTTGTGTAGATTTTTATTTCACCATAATTAATAATTGTTACCGGTGAAACAGCCCTTGTTGCTACTTGTGCATCTTCTATTTTAGATGCTGTGTTCTTTGCCATTTGCGCTTTATTATCTTGATGTAGTTCGTAAGTAATTAATCCTAATAGACTAAAAAGCGCGGTGTAGATTACCGCGCAGAACACGATTAAAGTTTTAGTACTTTTCATAATACTAAATTAGTAACCTCCCGCATTTGTTTAAAGTAATTTTAATGCTTTATTTTGCATTTATCACTATTTACTACTATAATATGTAAAATAATAGAAAAAAGCATATTTTTCTGGTAAAATATGCTTTTCTTTGCAAATGAAACATATTATCTATAGAATTGAAATTATACTATTTTATATACTTATAATTTACCTGAGCATACCAGTCCTGGCCATTACCTGGTATTTCCTCAACAATAAATTCGACGATATATGCTCCGGGCTTAACATTATTTTTTACCAGGACATAGTTTAACTCCTGGCTTTTTGATTCGGTATATTCAAATTCTCGGTCTGTAATGTATATATGGCTTTCAGCCATAAAGTCTTTATTTTTGTTATATTCACTTTCAGACTCGAAGATAATATATCCTCTGTAGGTGGGCTCTTTACTCCAATTTTCACCTGCGGTGTTATATATACCATAAGCAGTAATATAGGATGTTATAGTAAGCAGGAATAAAATAGCTGCGATAAATTTTTTCATATAATCTCCCTGTCACGTTCGATTCGGTGACTCTATAGATTATATGTAAATATATTTTTATATGCGTGAATTTAAATAAAAAAATCCGCCTACGCTAGCTTAACTAACATAAGCGGATTTAAATTGCCGTATGGTATTAACTACTTGCGGCTCTTGGAAGTGCTCTTTGCAACCTTGTTGACTGTATAAATTTCAGAAGGCATATCCTGAACACAATATACACCAACTCCATTAGCAGAGAAGCGAGCACGAATTTTGTTTGCTTTTGCGAGCTTGCGCAAAGCAACTACGTCAACTTCAGCATACTCTGTACGAGCATAGTTGTACAACTTAATTGTACCACGTGAAGTTGAATGCAACAGGTCAAGGCGATTTACTGATCCATAAAGGTATCGAGCGCTCTTTCCCTTTCCTGTTTTGTGATTAATTGTTCTACTTTCTTTATTCATAAAATTAATATGTAAAATACTTTTAGTATGCGTAAAAATACTATAAAGCTTAACTAACTAGATATATGTTTAATCCAGATAATAGATATAAAGAATTCGATAATAGTAAAAAGAGGGACTTCAATAAAATAAAAGGCCTTATTAATGACACAGACGCATTATTAAATTTATTTTATACCGAAGCCGACGAATTTAATAAGATTAGGGCGGTATATAAAGCTCAGGATATAGGCTCATTTAAGAAAGACAATATTGAGAATTTAAGCGCTGCAATAAATATTGTGAAAAGCTTAACCGATTTTAATAATCCAGATGAGCCAATTATATTATATAGAGGAATAATGTTAGGACCAGATGATGTTGAGCCTGACCTATCAAAGCCTGGATTATGCTGGACAGATAATGAGCATAGTGCTGAAACATTTATATTATGTGATGATTTTGCGGATGATCCAGATTATGCTGAGTGTATACTTACTGGCACATATAAAGCTTCCGATATTGACTGGATTTATTCTATTGCTCTTATGTTAGATGAGCCTACAGAACGAGAAATTCGTCTGTATAAAGGCGCAATACCTATAAATATCGATTATAATGTATTATAAATAATGAAGCCCAGTAGTAAGCTGGGCTTTTTATTATGCTTCTGGGAATATTAATACTGGCGCATTTGCAGCAGTTTGTGCGATGTCATGTATTTGCTGCGCATTGAAGCCGACTTCGAAAAGGCGATTTACCATAATTGCAAATTCACTGCTGAATGTAGTTTCGTTAACGTAAGGCTTTCCCTTCAATGCTACATAAGCTTTTGCTCGGCGTGCAATTTTTACGGGGTCTTTTATTGATACAAATCTTTTTATAAAAGGCTCATTTGTTATAGGCTTAATATTGCCAGATTTCCAGAGTGCTTTGGTAAGCATAAGTTTATCTTTTAAATCAATTCGTAAATCATTTACATTGATTTCTTTTGGTAAAATGTAAGACATATTTGCCTCCTGGTATATTTATAATATGTAGAATACTAGAAAAAAATATAAAAAAATCCGCCTAACTAAACTAGCTAAGCGGATTAAAGAACAAACAAACCCTATGAGGCAAATTATTTCCAAAACAAGAGCATATATTTAGGTCTCCAAACTAGACGCCATATGCTAGGGCTTCCAATTCATCATTGACCAGCAGTAATACGAATTTCGGTATCCCGTATGACCCTACTCTTCAATTCTAATGTGTCCGTGTAAGCTCACGGAATACGGATGTTCCCACGTTTGAAACTGGACCCGATTAGCTCACTCTGAAGCTTCTCGTTGTTTATAACCTTGCTGTTGCATCCCCTAATTCTAGGATTAGGATCTTTTGGTCTACAAGGTCCAAGTCTAGAGCTCTATTAGGAAACTCAGGGCTTTTCTCCCATAGCTCCATATAGGAAACGTAATTGTCGCGTAGCTCTCAAGCACACGCTATCCTATACTTCATCACTATTTAGGCTATCACGCCTTAGGTCGAGTTGTTAAGCGTTCACCATCGCATCACCGGTTCAGGATTTCTCCAAGGTTTCCGGATTACCTTAGTCGGGATGAAGAGATTTGAACTCTTAATCCTTTACGGCGTCTGATCTTAAGTCAGATGCGTATACCAATTCCGCCACATCCCGCTGCAGAGGAGTTTTGTGCCCGTCACGGCTTCACGAAGTGCAATCCTATCCTCATATACACACGGAACATTCCTTTTCGCTCGTCACTTATATAACCTTCTCAGGACGTGGAATGTACAACTAACGTACGTTTTATTCTCCGAGTTGACTTCCAAAATCACCCTTTGATTCGAGCTATTTGGTCTCGTACCTTCAACGGTTATAGCGCTTACCCTGCACTATTAAAGGGCCTTCCATACCGCGTTTACTTTACGCCGCGTATATGGACCACGCATTTCTGCATTGGAGGCCTTCAGGTCTTGCTACCAGCCTCACTCTCCCCTTTTTTATTTCAAGCAAGATTGAGTTTCCATCACTTATACTTATAATATGTAATTCTGTAGATTTATACGTGAATTACACATTAAAGTTTTTTCAAAAAAGAAAAGGCATATAGTTGTCTGCGTCTATTATGCGGACCGCTAGCTAAGCGCCCGTAGCACTGGCCCAACGCTCGGTAATTTGATCCAACTCCAGCAGTTTTACGTAGACTCGAATTTAAGTCGAGGGGCTTTCGCCGATATACGTAATAACCACGCCACTAATCGTTGTGGATATGCCTTTTCAAAAAATTTGGGACGGACTACTTGTACTTCGTAATCCGTCCCTAATAACGTAACCGAAACTCTCTCAACATTTAATGCTGGCGGTACAGCACGTTTAGTTTAGTGAGGCCTCCACGAATGCTCAAGCGGAACTGGCATTATCAGAGTTCCTTAGCTTCGTTAGAGTTTTTCATTCGGCATCTTCGACCGCATCTTTCGCCGATTGCTATTCGCACCAACTTTTCATTTAGGCGTTCCCATTAATGAGTAGTCCGTCTTCTGGGCGTAATAACTTTAGTAACGGCATTTGCTATTCGAACTGAGGACCCATAATAGCGCTTACTGGCTAAACGGCAAGTCCTCAATTTGCAGGTTGCAACCCTACCAATCTACTGCCTGGTGACAGAATTGACACAATTCTCTGGATTCGCCTTCTACTAGAGGTCACTTCTGGCAGGTAGTGTCATCACCTAAAGCTCTAAGCAGCATTGCTTATCGCTTATACATATAATATGTAAGCTTAAAAAGTTATATGTGAATTTTTTGAAAAATTTTTTAACTTTTTTACTCTACTTACTTCTAGTCAAAATACTTTTCCAATGCTTCTTCAGTATTTTCGCCACGTATCCAATTTGTGAGCAATGAATAATTGTAGTAATAAGTATTATTTACTCTGACAATTACATTATTAAGCTTTTCAATAGTATACTTTGTATCACAAACATCAACATCTTCAGTTGAAGTTGCTTTTATGCCCGCGCATTCTTGAAATTTTTGAGCTAAATACCAAACACGCTGCGCTTCACTCTCCGGATCATAATATTCATTATCTTCATCATCTGGATCAGTATCTGGCAAGTCCAAATATGTATTATAGTCTTTATAAAGGCTATATATATCAATATATTTTTTATAGCCACGACTTAAGAGGAACATATCAATTGATGTATTTTTAGATTTTCCCATAATAATCATCCTGTCTTTTACTGATAAGCTCAGTATTTTTATAACATATATCCGCGATTCGAGGCCTTATAAGCGTTAAACAAGTTTTATTATAAAAGACTGTAAGTGCGGTATCATTATGTATATAATATATTATCCGGCCGCAGAAATTTTTCCGAGTTATATGAGCATTTGCTGGAACTTTTGCTATAGTAATTTCTGGAATAGCGTATGGAAGGTTAGCTACTAAAGTTTCACGAGCTTTACATAATTTATTACCGAGCACAACGTCTACAGTATCTTTGTCCCATTTTTTTGCTTTAATATAAGAGTGTAATGGTATAACATAACCAAATTTTGAAAAATGTTTAATAATTTGCCATCTGAAATAATCGCGCATATATTATAATATGTTGGAATCGGTAAAATTATATAATTTTTTCCTGAGCCTTGAATAACCTTATTGCTTTTATAAAGTGCTTTAGTCTGAATCCACCCATTTTACCATAAAAATAGGTAATTACGATTCTTTTTTCGAGGTCTTTATAAAAGCATACGTCTTCCCAATCGTCTTCTAGAATAACATATTGCCCCGTAAAATTATTGCGCTCAATCCAGTCTAGTATCTGCGTTCCACGAGCATACTTCAATACCTCACTGCGCGTACTACATACATCTTCTAAACCCTTAAAATGCTGGCGTGATGTAAAATCGTCCAAAACTTTATCATTATATTCGTATTTGCCTTGTAGCTGAATTGCGCCACGTTTTGTTATTCCAATAATATTTACACCAAACTTCCTGAAGAGCTTATCTGTTATTATCATTTGATGACCTTGCTTCTCTGTATTAACCGAGCCATCTTCATTCCAGCCATAGCGCCATGTTGATGATAAAACTACTTTTGCTTTCATTATTCTACATAGTAAGCCAAGCCAGAAAAGATGGTATCTTGAAATCATCGTAGACATACCATATCCATCATCTTCGTGATATAAAATGTGTCGTAGTTTACTTTTGAAGAAAGACGCGTTATTTAATACACCGTCTATATCTAGAAATATAATTCTGTCCATATAAATATAATAGCCCCGTAATCGGGGCTTTTTATTACCAGGTATAATTTTTTCCGGCTTTTTTGATTTTGCCCGTTTCAATACTTTGAGTTATAAGCTGGCGAGCATATCGTGGCATAATTCGCTTTACAATTGCCATTTGTTTTGGGCTCAAGCTTCCTTTGTATTCGAGTTGCCGAGCGAAGCTTGAAAGAATCTTTGCATCTTTTCCAGAAAAGCCGATACCATTGTTATGCTCTGTTGTTTGATCACGTTTTTCGTCATATGTCTGATTTGCATAAATTGTTTTTAATGCTTTCAAAGCTTGATTATCACTATTGGCAATCTGCTTTTTCAAAGCTTCAATTAACTGTTCTTTTGAAGTGTAAGTTGTCATTTGCTTATCCTCCATATATATAATATGTAAGATAACTAGAAAAAATATAAGAATTAAAAAGTTTTTAAATAAAAAATCTCACTAGACTTACTAAACTATCTAGTGAGATTTTTTCTTGTTTGTTATTTAGACCAGGCTTCAATAACTGAATTGATGATGTTCTCGAATTCTTCGTCGCCACCATCCATCAGCGCGTTCATAAGGCTTGGATACTGATTTTGATAACTATCAAGTTCGCCCCAGTTTGGATAGTTACCAACCGAAATGTCTCTCGCAGCTACTGGATCATCTTCAGCATAGTCGCAGAGATAATCAAAAATTACTTTTTTAATTTCCTGCTTAGACATACCAATTGATTCAATTGTGCTTGGTTCTTTGATCTGCTGACGGATCTGATTACAAATATCTTCAAGAACCTGTCCTTCGGCTGTATCAGTAATCAGTGTTCTAGCAAATACTTTAATTGCGTCTGCTCTTGCAAGAAGACCTTTTGCAGCATCTTCAGTCAATTTAATTGTAATTTCTGCCATTTTAACCTCCATAGTTTGTTTGGCTTATATACATAATATGTAGAAATATCAAGGAATGTATAAAACTTCTAATAAAAAATTGAGCTAGATTTACTAGCTCAACTTCTAATTAAATTCTAAGCGCGTTCTTTTTCGCGGCGAACATTGTTGTCAACAATATCATCCATCCAGCGAATACCATAACCGCGCATTTTAATATAGTTCGGTCTGTTTGACAAGTCTTTCCAGTCGAGTGAAACAATATTCAAATCATCAGGATATGCATTGTCTCCTGTAAGACCATAAGCTTGATTCATATCTTTTCCAGACAGAATATAAACTTTTGATTTATTAAAGCCGAACTCTTTTTCGAAGATATTTGCCATTTCATCAAATGACGTTTCTGCAAGACCTTCGAAAGTTGGCGCGCTTGTTTCAACAAGCTTTTCAATGTCTTCTTTTGTTGAAATCCGAATTTGTTTCATATCAAGCCTCCATAGCAATTTGTTCTTTATATTTATAATATGTAGCTTCTATAGAAAAAGTATAAAAACTTCTAATTCTTTTCTAGCTAAGCTCTAGTTTTATCCAAAGCGCTTATTGCCAGGAAAGACTTTGAAATTTTATTGGCTGCTTCGATACTTGATTCAGGAATGAAATAAGTTATATCTTCAAATGTAATCTCAGCAAGTACAATTTTACAGTTGATCTCAATTTTATTCATTTGCTCAACAACTGCTGTATATTGTTCTTCTGTAAATTGTCTAATTTTAAGACATTCGTATGCTTGATTTTTTGTAAGCATTGCTCTATCAAGCATAGCACAAATATTCTTTACAATTTCGCAAGATATTGGAAGCTTCATATTGTACCTCCTGATATTTATAATATGTAATTTCTACAGAAAAAATATAAAAACTTCTGGTACCTACTTAACTTCTAGTAAAATAAAAAAGCCTAGATTTTAGTCTAGGCCTTAATTTTCGGAATTTTTAGATTATTTCAAACTTTTCGAAATGGAAATTCTGTCCCTGACAGTCATGCCACCATGGCGAAATGTAGTAGTAGATTTTTTCATCATACGAATCCTGAATCCATTCACCAGTTTCTTCGTCTTCGTAAGAACAATCAACCTCTTCAGAATCATCCCAAGCTGGCGTTTGTTCAAAACCTTCACCCCATCCATCGGAATACTGGCCTGACAAATAATCCATAATTGCATATGATAATGCAGCTTGTTTTTCGCCGTTTTCCATAGTTACGATTTCATTGAGCTCATGGCCATCAGCAACCTGAACTGTAGCAACAAGCATTTCACCTTCAACTGAAAGCTTAATTGATGGTACAATTGTATCATCGAATCCGTCCCAGTCTTTTGTGGCATACTGGGCCAAGTCTTCTTCATCTTGTAAGCGGTCTGCTACGCCTTCCATATTACCTGCTGAAGCAAAATACTTGTATTCAGACTGGTCATTCCAAACTATCATTCTTGAATAAAGCTTTAAGGTTTTCATGAGTGCCTCCGTTATTTGTTTTGCTCTTATACATATAATATGTAAGAAGTATTCTAGAAGTGTAAAACTTCTAATACTTTTCTAACTTCTAGCGCCTTTCAATCATAGAAAATGCAACCAAGTTTTGTGGCTTCAATATCATCTTTGAATCGAGACATACAATATAACATCTCCGGCTTTCTTCGTTGACATTTGTAATAACATATCGATCATCACGAGGCTCATAATCTGCTCGCCATTCATCTTTGATATAAACTATTTCGCCTACTTTTGGATTTTCAATATCGCCAGGATAAGCTTGTCCATAATTTGGTAAATCCGCATATGTTTTGTTTGCCATAGTCATTAGTTCCTTATATTTATAATATGTAATTTTTTCTATAGAAATATAAGAAAATAAGAAAAAAGCCTAGACTAATAAAACTTACTAGTCTAGGCCTAAGAACAAACAAATATGGAGATTTTACTCTTCACCAGTTACAGCTTTACCACATTCAACACAAAATCTTGTTCGCATATATTTTGTTGCGAAGTCCATATATTTTGTATTTGCTGCGATTTTTACGCCGCAATTTTCACATTTATAATTTTTTTTAGCTGTTCGGATTTTATGACTTACTAAGTGCAATTTGAATCCATTTGTATCGTCATAATCGACTCCATAGTCGTCGTCTACTTCAAATTCGTATTCGTCCATTATGCTGGCCTCTTATAGATATATTCTAAGTCTTCTTTAGTATAGCTCAGTCTATTTTTCCAGACTTCATCCATAGCAGATTTTTGTGTCGATGAAATTGACTGGAACCAAGTATTGGGATAGGATAAGTCATCAAAGATATACCACAAGTCGTACTCATCCTTATATGATTTCGCATGCACATAGATGAAATGTTCCGACTCGCCAAGAACTTCTTTTATAGTATCCGGAAAATATGTACCAAATACAAATCCGGGCTTAATTTGTTCACGTGTAATCTTTGTCATAACTTACACTCCCTATACATATAATATGTAAAAATATCTATAGAAGTATGAAAACTAGAATGACTAGACTTACTTCTTTTTAGAAGATAAAGCATCTTTAATGATGGCAAGTCCAATTGTTGTTGCGAATCCAATTGCAACCTTCTTTTTTGTAGGCATATTTTTAATGTCTTCAATTTTATTTTTAAGTTTATTTTCCGCAGCTTTCAAAATAGCCTTTTCAACAGTTGTCATAATAGCCTCCATAAATAATAAAAGCCAGACTCATAAGAATCTGGCTTCTAGTTAGCTAAGAATTAACTAGTTAAGTGGACGAACACAAACTGATGGAGCTTTATTGCCAGTTTCAATTTTGTACTTAGCAATAAGTTCCTTTGCATCTTCACGATCAAGCTTCTTAAGCGCTGCTTCGGTAATTTTCGCAGCCTGTTTTACTTCAGCACCAGTAAGAACATCAAAGATGCTGTTGTCAATTTCAGTTGTAACTGCGCCTGGCTGAACAACAACTTTTGTACCAAGATCTTTGAATTCGAATGTTTCACCAGCGTGTTTACGAAGAGCTTCTGTACATTCATTCTGAACTGACTTGATAGCTTCGTTTACAGCATTTGAAATAGCGGTGAAACGAGCCATATCATTGATAGACATCTTCTTTTTAGAAGAAAGAGCTGAAAGTTCTGAAACCAAGTTTGAAATTTCGATTACCATATTTTGGCCTCCATAAATTTGTTTGTATTTGAAGCATTCATCGCTTCATATATATAATATGTAAGATATATAGAAAATGTATAAAAACTTCTAAAAATTTTTAAAAATTTTTCTAAACTCACTAGAAGTAATTTAAAATAAAAAAAGCACGTTATAAAACGTGCTTCTTATAAACTAGAAGTTAGTCTAGTTTAATCTCATTTCGCCGTACTCAGTCTTAGGATTATAAATAGCAGTGAGATAGATGATATTTGAATATCGGTCTTTCTCGTAAAAATATCCTTTATCCGTTACACGACGTGTGAATGGCTTTCCCTCTGAGATGTTCATAACGGGTTTAACTTTACCAAGTTGAGCACTACCACTTACAATTGTTTTTCCGAGCTTCTGAAGCTTCAGTCCACAAGTAGTTTTACCAATTACGCGGTAAAAATCCACATTATGATAATCATCCCAGTCATATCGACCAGTCATAATATCCCCAACTTTAATTGCGTCGAATTTTTTCTGTGTTTCTTCTGTCATATTGTTTGCTCCCATAATAATAATATGTAGAAGTTTCTATAGAAACATGAAGTCTTAAGCTACTTTTCTAACTTAAGACTTCTTATGACTATATTTCATCTATTTTGAGAGCTTCAATTTCATTATTTTCAATAGTATTTTTTAATACTTTAGAAACATGAATCAGCATACGACAAGACCAGAATCTTACTTCGCCTTTTTTCCAGAGTTCGATTTCGCCCTTGTCATATTCTGCTTTCCAATTAATGGTATTGCCATCAATATTTTCAGTCCAGGTAATTTCAAAGCAAGATGTGCCATCATTTTCGTCATCATAGTCTGAAAAGTGGCTAATATTTGTAAACTTATCATCACAAATATAAAGTCTCTCATTTACTTTTTTAAGAAGCTCTTTGAGACTATCCGCTTCGATAAGGTCATAACCGGCGTCTTTGATCATAGTTGGTCCAATTTCGCCCTCATTGTACAAGTCTTCTGTTGCGTCGTAGTCTGTAAGTTTTGTTTGATATATAACTTTTGACATATTTGCCTCCAAATAGAATATGTAAAAGTTTCTATAGAAGTATAAAAAAGTAAAAAACTTTCTAGTCTGTTACAACTAGAAAGTTTTTTTGGAATGGTTAGATATTGATCGTTCTCTCGTAGAATTGCCAACCCCACTCGCGCTCTTCTACGTCAATGTCGATCTCGTCTTCTTCATAATCGTCTTTTAAGAAGTCGAGACGTTCCTGTTCTGAGTCAAAAGTATACTCTTCTTCGCCCAGTGGAATTCCATCTTCGTAGTCTGTGATCAAGCGTGCACAGTAAAGAGTTTTAGTTTTTCCGGCCATAAGTATTCCTCCAATTAAATTTATTTGTTATATATAATATGTAAAAATTTCTATAGAAGTACAAAAGACTATATTGTATCCTCTACTTCTTCATAATAGTCTCTCGTACTCAAGTCATGAAGATAATCATTTGGCTTACAATTATAAGCCTTGGATACATCTATTGCAGCTACTTGAAGCATTTGTCTAAGTCGTTCTATTTCTAATAATAATGTCTCATCCATATTTATAATATGTAAATAGTTCTATAGAAGTATAAAAATAATAAAAAACTTTCTAGTCTAATCTAACTAGAAAGTTTTTATATTTAGAATTTAGCACTCACAATAATATTCAAAATACTTTTTACCATCGATTTCAACGATGTTCCAATCACTTGATCCATCACCACCACAACCGAAAAGTGATCCATACTCAACCTTTGCCGGTGAAGTATTATGAAGCTCAAGTAATTTTATCCAATCTTCAACAGTAAAATCCTTAAACTTCTTATTAATTTTTCGTCTAAGTGTCTGAAGTCGATTTTTGTATACTGAGTCGTAAGGACAAATGTTTTTGAGTAGGTTTTCAGAAGTTAACTCAAAAATACCAGCATTTGAACAACCACAATCATAACCAAAATATACAGAGTCGTTTGATTCGGACACATCGTCAATTTTACATTCAAAGTCCTCTTCATTCAGGCTGATGTAGTTCAAAAGTTCTTTTGTAAGTTTATTCATAATTCACCTCATATATAATATGTGAATTAATCTATAGAAACATAAAAACCTTCTAGTCTTTTCTAACTAGAAGGCTTTTTATTAAGACTTAAAGTTCTCCTTCGAAGAATTCCCAGCCATGCACGTGTTCGCTTGTGTCAATGTCAATTTCGTCTTCGTCATAGTCCGACACGAATTCAGCACGTTCTTCTTCTTTTCTGAAGATATACTCAGCAGAGCTAAGTGGCATGCCGTCTTGATACTCGCATACATAACGACAACCGTAGTATTTAATTGGTTCATCCATAATTTTAACCTCTCTTAGTTTATTTGTACTTATAATATGTAAAATATTCTGTAGAAGTATAAAACTTAGATTGACTTTTCTGACTTAGAATAATCTATAAGATGTATTATAACAGAGACGTATGTTTTAACACCACTGCACTTATCGACTTCTTCAAGCTCTATTGATTCAATAGGACCAAAGTCATCTTTTTCGAGAGCATCAATTACTTCGCTCTCTACACCAGAAAATGCAACTCTATTAAAGTGTGGAAATGACGCACTCACAACAAGCGAAATAGTCGGATTTTCATAACCCTCTTCTACCTTAAACTGCTCAGTCTTAAGAGTTCTTTCAATTTCATTGATAAGGAATTTAGTATTAGATTCAAGCTCTCGCTTTTCCTCTTCTTCCTTTCGCTTCCTTTCCTCTTCGATCTTAGTTGCTTTTTTATTATAAGCTTTCATTAAGTCCATAATTCACCTCACAATTATAATATGTAAATAGCTCTACAGAAGTATAAAAAAGCTTTCTAGTCTAACTTAGCTAGAAAGCTTTTAAGAAATATTATTCCTGTGGAAATGAGACTACTTCGTCATCAGTACCCGCTTCCAACAAATCAAAGTCCTTTCCAAGATGTGGGTCTTCGAGTACAACTGTTGCATTTCCCCAGAACTCTCCCCATCCACCAGTATCATTTTTGAGCTTAAGATTCAATCCATGAACTTCTAGTAAGTCAGTAAGCCCCGCAATAAATGAAGCTTTTTTATCTTCAAGTTTTTTGTTCTTATACTTCTCAATTGCATATTCAATTTGGTCCTGATCTTCGCGAGCACAATCGTAAGTTTCACCAAACTTCTTGAAAAGATTATTAACTTGGCTTGGAGTACCAAATGTATAATCGGTATCTTTGCTTGGCCTTTTTGATGTTCCTTCCGTAATAGTGTAATATCTCTGGATGATTTTACCAGTTATTTGTCCATTCTTGTCAGTAACTTCGACCTTATAATGAAAGCCGAACTCAAGACCACTATTCCATTTATGTGTTATAAATCCTGATTCAATTAACATAGCAACTTCCTATATTACTTATTTATAAGTATAATATGTGAAATGCTCTACTTTTATGCTTTAACAAATTTTGCATTAGACGTATCGTCCATAAGTTCCCAAATTTGTACAAAATCGCCCCAGGAATAGTTGTCTTTTTCCTGAATGTTTTCGAGATACCAATTACCGTCGTGATAAGCTAATGTTCCGTGAAGAACAAGACCTTTATTATCCATAAAGATAACTTTATCACCACTTACAGCAAGATCACTTGGTTCTGTGTCTTCGTACTTTGTATAGATGTTCGGCAAGCTCTTTTTAAGCGCTTCAAAATTCAACATAATATCCTCCAGTAATTATAATATGTAAATTTTCTGTAGAATATATAAAAAATAAGAAAAGTCTAGCTTAACTTGCTAGACTTTCTAATTTTTTTTAGTTATCTGAGCCGTACGCATTTGAAATAACGTACGCATCCCAGTCATCATCATCTTCTGGCTCATCGTCGTCGTCTTCTTCTTCATCTTCGAAGTACTGTTCAACGCTGCTGAAGCAGAAATTGTCTGGCTCACAAGCTTTAATTTGCTCAATATCATGGTATTCAGTACGGCAATTGATGATCTTATTTAAGGTATCTGTCGACCAACCATTGATTTGACAAACTAAGCGTACTTCTTCTTCTGTTGCAATATCGTTATCACGAATGAAGTTTTCAATGTCTTCCGGTTTAATATACATAGCTATAACCTCCAAAAGTTATTTGTTCCCTATACATATAATATGTAAATTTTCTTTAGAATACATAAAAACTTCTGGTACTTGTCTAACTTAGTATGTAAATTCTTTAATAAAAACAATAAAAAGAACAGCTAAAATGATAATAATTACGCCCATATTAGCCTCTTAATCATCCGAATAATGTTCTATACAAACTTCGCCAAGGTTATGGTTCATCCATTTTAATTGAACATACTCACCAGCATATTCCTCGATATTAGTATCAAGAGACAAATTATCTACTATAATTTGGGTAAGGACTGTCTTAAAAAGAGATGGATTTTCTTTAATTACGTTTGCTACCATCTCGGCAAAGCCTTTGGATGGGGTTGATAGATCCTTAATTCGTTGACCTAACTTCGATACTACTTCTTTATGCTTTTCCTGAAGATTAGCACATTCTCTTGCTGCATATTCTTTAGCATAATTACGCATTATAGATTCGGCCATATTAGCATTTTCAGCACTTACATGATGAGACCGTAAAAATTTAAATAAGTCATCCATAAAAATCTCCATCAATAAATTAATATTGTCCCTATAATAGGGACAACTTTTAGTAGATTCTAGTAGAGTTAGATACCCCAGCGTCTTACATATCTATCTCCGATTTTAATCCACTCACTATTCAAGAGATATTCTTCAAGCTCTTCATCAGTCTTTTTATCCATATCAGGGTATGAATAATCTGACCGAATTTCTTCGAGAGTTTTAATTTCGCCATTGACATAAATGTTATCAACGATGATGGAAGGCTTATTTTGGGTAGGGTCTTTTAGCCATCCAGTATCCTTAAAGTAATCAAAAGCTGCATTCCAGAATTCTTCTGAATAAGAATTTGGACAGAATTCGTCAACGCGTTCCCAAAGCATATCAATAAAAACGTCATCATCAATCATAACTGCCATATTAGCCTCCTGATCTTTATACATATAATATGTAAAAAAGTCTGTAGAAGTATAAAAACTCTACAGACTTTTCTAACTAATCAGTTGGTAATACAAAGCCATCTGGAATATCGAATATGCCACTGTAATTTCGGCAATATCTTAGTCCATATGAGGTAAGCCTCCAAAGTCTACGAGACTGAGAATATTCAATAAAACCTTCTTCGTGAAGAGCTGCATAAAAATCACTCATATTACCAGCAACTTTTCGGTGACCATTTGGCATTGGTTTTACCTTACTGTCGTGATAAGTATACCAGGCTAATTCAGCGGGTGTCATTACTGGCTTATAAAGAAGATTTTGAAGTAGCGTAACGTATCGATTCCCTTTTGTTGGCCTAGTAAAAGCATAGCCAGTTCTACTCAGGCCAGTTGTCTGATTATGTGAATATACAGACCCAGAATGCTGATCATGAATATCCCAATAATCTAAAAAATCTGATTTACTCATAATAACTCCTAAATTTTATTTTATATAAATATGTAGAAAAGTCTACAAAAGTATAAAACTCTATAGACTTTTCTAACTTCTAGTTATCTTATATATACAATTCCGGGTTGCTCAGAAACAGATTTTCTACCATAATAGGTAAGATTAAATTTAATTTTTTTCAGATTGTCCTTAATAATATTTTGTCTTCGTGGCTCTAAGCCTGAAATAGCCTTAAAGATTTCCGATTCAAGTACTGAAGTTTTCTTTTTGCCAAATTTAGCATCATCTTTACCAGCTAAAAGTTGGCCATATCCAATCATATTAAACTTAATGCTTCGGATATTTTTATAAATAATTGCTTGATCCGAACTATCCAAACCTTGAATTTGCTGATAGATCTCAAATTCTAATTCTTCAGTTTTACTTGCCATAAAATACCTCATATGAATTTGTTTGTATTAATAATATGTAAGAAGTACTAGAAAAAATATAAAAGCCCCATAATCGGGGCTTTCAGCTATCGCATACTAAGAAGTTTATTTAATTGATTAGCAGCATATTCTTTTATTTTTTTATAATCTTCAGTATCTAAGCCAAGCGTACCGTTTGTATCATGGATTAGCCAAGCAATTTGTTTTTTACCATCCCAAATTACAAATCCCGCGAATACTGGTGTTTCAGTTGGATATTTATAACTTTCATAAAAAACTACATTTTTATTAAAGTCATCAATATACATTTTATCAATATGAACATTATTCACGCTGGCCCAAGCTGCGAGTGATTCGCGATCTTTGATAGTTGAATTGTCCTTTGTAAATGTAATCATACTTGCCTCCAGATATAATATGTAAAAATACTAGAAAAAATATAAGAATTTAAAATAAAAAAGACCAACTAGACTTACTAGCTGGTCTTCTTATTCAAGCTTTAAGCTTTACTTATTTTTCGATCTTTGCGAGAGCAACTGTCTTGTCTTCATTGAATGTTACGATGTAGCCGTGATTCTTTGAAGTTCCACGACGCTTTGTTTTGTAAAGACCATCCAGAGTATTTGTAAGCTTAAGGTTAAGTTCCTTTGCAAGATATTCTGCAGCAGCTTTGATGTTTGCGAAGCTCAATTCAGCGCCAGTCTTGATAACTTCGGCTTTTGCTTCAGCGGGAACGATAGCGTCTACTGTAGCCTGTGCTTCTTCAGCTTTTGGTGCTTCAGCTGTTGCTTCAACTGCTGGCTCTTCAGCTGGTGTTTCTACCATTTCAGGAACTTCAACTGTAGATTCAGTTGCTGGTGCTACTTCGTCATCGAAAACTGCTTTTTCTCCGAACATTTCTTCGTACTGTTCCTCTGTTACTCCGAGTTCATTAAATTCTGCTCTTGTCATATACCTTACCTCCACGTAAGTTTTAAGTTGATTTGTATTTAAGAGCTTTACTTGCTCTCATATTTATAATATGTAATTCTGTAGATTAATGCGTAAGAAAATAAAAAATTTTTTATAGAAAATTTTAAGTTATTCTTTTCTAACTAAAAGTTTAGTAAGACAAATAAAAAAGCTGGCCCTAATAGCCAGCTTTATAATATAGATAGCAATTTAATTAAGCAAGTTCCATATTCGACTCTTCAATAGTCTCATCATCCATCGAAGGCGGTGCGAACATACTGTCCCAACAAGTTGGACATGTTCCTGAGATATACATTTCACGATATTCAGCTGGTAATTCTGGCACAATTTCAGCTATCCTTAATCCAAATACACGTCCAACTAAGATAGCTTGGTTTTTGTTTTCGTCAACGCCAGGGATTTCAACGAACTTCTTGCAACGACTACACTGCATTTTAATATTTTCCATAATTCCTCCAAAAAGTTTATTCTTTATTAGAATATGTAGAACTTTTAGAAAAAATATAAAAGCCAAGCCAGCTTTTTTAGCTAACTTGGCTTCTATTTTTAGAAAAGAAGTTCATCCGCAGTTGCTGGACATGTTCTGCTTCCGATAATTGTCCGGTAAGTATCTTTAACCTTTGCTGCAGCTGCTGGAAGTAATCCGTAAGTTGACATTTTTAATCCCGCATATTGTCTACAGTATGCTTCAACGATGTGGTCTGGTATAGTTTTTAATGCTTCATCTTTCAAGAAATACCAGTCTTCGCCAGCCTTAAGACCCATTATATATCGTACAAGTGCTTTTTTAGGATCGGTAATTTTCAAAAGGCCATTATGAGCTTTTCGGTCTTTACTAACAATAGCGTAATGTACACGCTGAGCGTCCTTATTATCGCCGTGATATTTTGTAAGGTCAACCGATGCGACTTTATTTTCGAAGTCTTTTCGACGCAATTCCATACCTTTAATATAAGCTGGAATATAGTATGGATTTGTAGCTGCAGCTTGAAGCATCTCAGCTTTTGACATATCCGAAGGATACTTGAAAAGTCCAGGGCCGTAGAAGATTACAGATTTTATGTCACTTTTCAAAGCGTTATGAATACTTGCAAAGCTAACAAAATATTCATCAAGCCTATGCTTAACTTCGCTGATGCTGAAGTGTTCAAAAAATTCTTTCGGAATTGCTTTTTTTAATGGATCCCAGCGATGTGAATTTCGAATTGTTTCTTCAGTTTCACCAGTAAGCATTTTTCCAAGACAGTATCTTTCAGCTGCACGAATTCCAACACGAAGATAATGCTCATAGCTGTAGCTATCAGGCTTTCTAGTAAGCTTAGTAACCATCTTTTCAATGTCTTCAGCTTTGCAACCATCATTTATAACTTTTGTTACCTGATTCCAAGCTGTTTCCATTCCCTGATCGCCACGAGTGTCTGTACACAAGATGTAAACTGTTTCACCGTCCCAGCCTCTTTTGTAATGTTTGAGTGTCATACTAACCTCCAGTATTTATTTGCTCTATACATATAATATGTAATAAGACCAGAAAATACATGAAAAGTTCTACAGAATTAATCAGTTTCCTTGATATAATACTTAAGCGCTTCACCTTTTAAATGTGATAAAGCATAATTATGACATTTTTCCCAGAGCACATTATATACTCTCGCGAGCTTTTCGTTTTCCTTATATAAAGCCCAGATGTTCCAGTTCAATGTGATAACGAGATCAGTAAGAAACTTATAGTCGTCCTTCCACGCATCAAAACATCTTTTATAGGTGTCTCTTACTCCCGCTTCGCCATACTTATTTGCTATTGCAAAGTCCGTTGGGAATGTAGATACAAACTGTCGGCCATTCCAAACATCGCCTTCCATAATTGCCTCCATACTATAATTATAATATGTAAAACTTCTATAGAAAACATAAAATTTTTAATACATATTTAAACTATCATAACTTCACAGTCATTAGCGCCGCCCCAAAAACGGATCTTGAAATTTTCCATATTGCCAACCATATTCAATAACTCGTCTTCAGTTAAATGCGCGCGACCCATTTGGTTTACACGAATCGGTGCATCTTCGCTTTCCTCTAAAAACTCCCAAGGCGCTTTTTTGAAGCGGGCTAATACTTCTGGTGACTCTTTAACCAATACCGGAGTGCCATCTTCATGTGTCCAAACTTCGCGTGGATTTCCGAAATAAATTTTTATTTTGCCAGTTATAGGATGTCGATATGTCTGCTTTTCTTTTATGTCCAAGTAAAACTTAGCATCTTTTGAATGACATATATGACTTAAACAATCACGTATAGTTGACATAGATTCCTCCAATAATTATAATATGTAAAAACTTCTATAGAAATATAAAAGTTTAAGAAATAAATGGAATATAAACAATAGTAGTTATTACAATACAAATAAGCATAGCAACTTCCAACTTTTGTTTATTACGAATATCTGCGACTGATCCAATAAATGTAAATGCACTAAAAGCTATACCAAAAATTATTTTTACCATATTACTTCCCCCATATAATATGTAAAACTTCTATAGAATATATAAAAAATAAGAAGCTAACTTTTACTAAGCTAGCTTCTATAGTTTTTTTAATGTTGTTTAATAAGTACCTGCTCTCCCGGTTTCAGATTCCAACAGCCTTTACCGGTTTTAATACAATTAATACAACTTCCAGTACAAAGCTTTGCACCATCTGACGCAGTTGTTGTGCAGTCATCATAAAGAATATGCGCTTCAGGAAAGTTATATGGATTTGGCATTGCGAGTCCCTTCCACTTCGAATAAATCATGTGAATATTCTTCGGAAGCATTCCGTTCTTTTTAATCCACGCATTTACCATAGGATAACGCTTAGTAAAGATTAGAATCTGAGTTGCACGATTTTTCTTTGCAACTTTTACTAAATTTGTAATGTATTCAGCATTTGGAATATCTCCGGATACGTGAAACCTAAAGAATCTGTTCAAAAGCAATGCTTCGTTTACAGTGTCCCAGTAAAGATTTGGATTAGTATTCAAAACTTCCCAGTTCATATCAATAGATTTTTTAACGTTTCCAAAAAGAAAATGTCCACGATTTGCATAACAAATTTTGCAACATTTGCAGTCTTTACGGCAACTTTTAATAGCTGGAAGACTAATAGATTTTACAGAGCCCATTTTACTGTTACCTTCGGATATTGTTACTTTGAGCTCTTCTTTTGTACTAGTCATATTTCCTCCATATTGTTCTTTATATATAATATGTAAAACTTCTGTAGAAAATATAAAAACTAGTACAACTTTTCTAACTTTTATTTATTTTTTGCGGATTCTTTTTTAATTTGTTTTTTTAAGTCTTTAGAAAAGTCATCAACAGATTTATTAAACTTCTTTAGCTTTTTATCAAGCTTTTGATCTTTAATAAACTTATCGATATTATCGGAAATTTCGTACTTTTCGTTGATGTCCTTCGCTTTATTACCCACGGATGATGCAACTTTTGATCCAAGGATATAAGTTTTTGCCATTGCTTCAACGAATGCATCATAGGTAGTATTATTGTCTTCAGCAAAGCAACTACATACCAAAAAGACTGAAAGAATTAAAATAAATAATTTTTTCATAATGCCTCCATAAATAATAAAAGCCCACTAGAAGTGGGCTTATTAACTAGAAGTAAGCTAAGTTATGCAACTGGAGTCAAAACAACTGACTTGTCGTCATTGTACTGAACGGCATAGCCATGTGTTTTATTTGTTCCACGTCGTTTTGTCTTGTAAAGACCGTCGAGTGTATTTGATACTTTCAGACCCATCTTTTCAGCGATATATTCGGCTGCAGCTTTGATGTTTGCAAAGCTCATTGCGGCGCCAGTAGCAACAACTTCTGCTTTTGTTTCAGCTGGAACGATAGCTTCAACAGTCTCTTCAGCTTTTGCTGACTCTTCCTGAATTACTTCTGGAGCTTCAACAGTTGTTTCTGCCTTTGCTGGCTCTGTAGATACCTGAACATCATCTTCAATGATTGGCTCTTCGTCAAACATTTCCTTGTACTGCTCTGTTGTAAGTCCGAGAGATTCGAATTCTGATTTTGTCATAAATATTGCCTCCTAAGCAATTTGATTTGATATTGTTTATTAAGCGTTACTCGCTTTATACATATAATATGTAAGACAACTTCTAAATACGTAAGAATTATAGAAAATTTTTTATAAAAAACTCTATTAAAAATTCTTACATAAGAAAAAATAAGGTCTAGCTAAGCTAGACCTATTAGTTTAATCAAAGATCACATAGTTAACAATCGCTCTCGTATCAACTTTCGGACCGTTAAAGGCTACTCCATCCCGAGTTCTTTCGCCATTCATGCCTCCGAAGTCAAGGAAAGCCTGATAATCAGCTTTGCTACTTCGTGTTTTTTTATAGTGATTTCGGAAGTCTCGCACTAATGCATAATATCCGGGATCATTATTAAGCCAAAGCGCTACATTCCATGTTTCACGGTTTTTCCAGCCATTATAAGTCTCTGCCATATTTACCTCCGTTATGGTTTGCTCTTTATACATATAATATGTAATTTTTTCTAAAATTATATAGAAAAAATGTGAATTTTTCCAAATTGAAGTTATATTAATTAATGTAGACTAAGAAGAGATATAGCTTAGGCTTGCGTAGCGCCATTAATATATGTATTTAAAAATAAGAAAAGCTAGTACCAGAAGTTCTATGTACTAGCTTATATGCCGGGCCGAAAACTGCCGGCGAATGCGCTAACTAAATCATATATACTAATATAAACCTAGTTTAGCTAAACAAATCCTGACGTAAGCATATTACTAATAAATCCTCCTATGAGATCCAGAAAAAACTAGCATAATATATAATCATTGTATACTAATGATAATCTACATAAAACCAGATGTAAGCATCTTTAGGCCTCCTTGTACCTTTCCGTCGCGGCAGACGTTTTATAGACCGCATTTGGTACTTGTTAAACTCGCTATATTTATAATATGTAGTTCTATAGAGTTATACGTGAATTTTTAAAAAATTCGTGTTAAAAATATAGAAGGTACGGAAATCGGTATTTCATTTATTGATCTCAATTTAGGCTCAGATTTTTTTGACTGGTGCTGTTTTGTTTTCTGAATACGCTGAGAAATACGTGAAACTTCATTTGCAATTTTCTTGTTTGTATAGTGCATAAATGCCTCCTATTTATATTTAAAATATGTAAGGTTCTATAGAAAAACATGTATAATAAATAAAAAAACCCGTACCTAACCAGGGCTACGGGCTTAAATCTATAATATATACTAAAATTATCCTACAATTTCATTATACTAAATAAATCCTGTTGTAAACATAGCAATTCCTTATCGTAAGTGTCGGTATAGCTTGCGACTCTATACCTTGTATTTGCAATCATTATCATATATTATATCATATAATTTTGCCAGCTAAACAAAACCAGAAATAACCATATGCTATCCTTACTAAGTAATAATCGAATACATACCTTTAGGGTAAGCCATTTACTAAGCGCTGTCCAATGAGACTTATTAGCCTCTATATATAATATGTAATTCTATAGGAATTTACATAAAATATTTATATAATTTTATTTTACATTCTCAAGAACATCACGGATTTCGATGAGAGCTCCACAAATATCATTATACTGGCTATTCGTAATTTTATCATCATAGTACATATTACTAGCAATAATAAGGATAGCGTCTTTACAAGCTTCAAGTTCAGCTTTATTTCTGCAATTTTTGAGCTGACCTAATGTCATTTCATCCATAGCATTATCTCCTATAGCCATAATATGTAATAATTTCTGTAGATGTATAAGAGCCCCTTATTTATTCTTCCCAGGTATCATCATCTTTGCAGTTAGCACCGAGCACATAATCTTCTTCAGATTCCCAATAGCCATCTACAATAGTTTCACCGAATACTTTGCTTTCGGGCTCGGTTTTGCAGCAGTTATTTATATTATTGGAAATATTATCCAAATGCTTTATAATATTTTCGCGTCCAGTATCTTCGATAGAAACCTGCACCAAAAGATTAAATATCTTTTTCATAATTGCCTCCAAATATAATATGTAAGTATATCTATAGAAGTATGAAAATTTATAGACTTTTCTAACTCTAAGCAACGTTATGATAGTGATGCTTATTATTTTCACGCATCCACTTCTTACCAGTACAACGATAGATTACAAATGCTCCTTGAGCGTGTCTTATGTTAGCGACTAAGTTATCACAGGGCTGGAGTGGAATATAAGCATCGTCATATAAATATTCTCGACCCGGAACAGAAAATCCAGAAGTATTCTCATAAAGGATATTATAACAATTCAAATAGTCAATAACATCTTGTATATCCTCAGCAAAAAATATTACCATATGGGACTCATCTTCTTTTCTGTGATCAAAGTATCTACGGTCCATAGTACACTTAAATGCTTTAAGATAAGTCGGCATATTATCTATCTGATAACAGATCTCCATTTCACCAACAATCGAATCATGAACTGTTTGGAAGTGCATTTGAAGCTCACGAATCTCAGCAATTTCACGACAAGCTTGTTTCATTTTGCGAACTTTTTCTTCCCATTCAGACTGTTCTTTTTTCTCTTCTTTTTTTAACTTTTTAGCTTCGCTAAGAGAGACATTTTCTTTATGAGCTTTTCTCATACAGTCTATCGTATCAATAGCACCGCCAACAATGCAAGCAATCACAAAGAAAATCATAGGTAATCCGAATGCAATTAAAATAACATCTAAAACTGGATTTGAAGTTATAAGACAATATTCTTCCATATTTTTCTCCAATTATAATATGTTGTTAAACTCTATAAAGCCTTATAATAAACTGTAATTATACTTAAATCTATCAGCAAAATCTTTCTTATATGGTTCAGCTAACTTCATTGTCATTTTTATAGCCTTAATATATATTTCCCTATTTGTGAGAGTTATCATTCCAGTATCATAAAACATTTTATTATCTGGGTCAGGCTCATTAAAACCAGCTTCAATAAACTTAATAATGTCTTTATATTCTTTTCCAGTTTTTGTATCAGTAATCTTATAGTCCTCATACCAAGCTGGAGTAGATTCCTGAGTAATGCGAGTTATAAAGTCAGATACGACCCCTTCATAGTCATAAGACCGTTCTCTTACTGGACCACCAGATCCATCCGTGTATCTTGCAGTATATTCGAATATGAATCTTCCTTCTGGTTTCATAATTTACCTCGCATATATAATATGTGATTTATTCTGTAGAAGTATAAAATATCTTTTGACTTTTTAACTTAATATATTTTAATTATTTGCCCAGCTAATAGTCATACCTGGACGGCCACCTGGTCCCATTGAATAAGACGGAGAAAATCCACTATTTCTGAGCTCTTTGATATACGCATCTCGGTTATTGTCACAGATACCAGTTACATATACTTCGAACTCGCCACGGTCAGCAGCAGACTTAATTGCATCTTCGATAGTATCCATGTCACGTTTAAATGTTGGTGACGCAGCAAGCGCTCTTTGTTTTGCTTCTAATGCATTTATCATAATTTCTCCTTTATTTTTATAATATGTAAATAATTCTGTAGAAGTATAAATATAGGACCAAGTTATTTCTAACTGGTCCTACTTAGCTTCAGTTATTAAAAGAGATCTTCAAAGTGAATAACGGCGCACTCTATAACTGAGTAGACTTTTGAGTTGATCTCAGCATACTGGTCTCTAAAGGCTGCGAGCTTTTGGTCAACACGGTCTTTTTTCCAATTAATACGAGTTTCTTCTGCATCATAATCTGCCTGGTTCATAAAGCAACCGAGAGATACGAGTGCTTTGTCGTCCATTTCTCTAGCTTGCAAGTCTCTACGTGCTATTCCATAAGCTTCTCGCCAATCAATATCAGCCTCTTCGTCTCCAGATTGCTTTACAATTTTATCAATAATTGCAGCGCGAATTGTGTTCGCATCTTCTGAAAGTTTTTTATCTTCAGTTGAAGCTGAAAGTACTTTCAAGCCACGAATGATAATTTCCCAATCACGACGACAGAAGTTTAAGTCTAAATCCAATTCGTCATATTCGGGGCCAAGTGTTATTGACATATATTACCTCCAAGTAATTTGTTTTACATATATAATATGTAAATTAATCTATAGAAGTATAGAAAATAAAAAACTTTCTAATCTCGTTTGACTAGAAAGTTTTTAGAGAACTATGGCCATTTAATAGTCATACCGGAACAGCCAGAATAATAAGGACTATACCCAATGTCTTTGAGTTCCTTGACATACACGTCGCGGTTATTGTCACAAATGTCTGTTACATATACCTCAAACTCGCCCTTGTCAGTGGCAGACTTGATTGCAGCTTCAATAACGTCCATGTCATGCTTAAATGTTGATGACGCAGCAAGTGACCTTGCTTTTGCTTCTGATGCGTTTATCATAATTTCTCCTCTGTTTTTATAATATGTAAAAAAGTCTACAGAAGTATGAAAACACTAAAGGCTTTCTAATATTCTGCAGACCTAGGATTAGTCCATATCAGATATTATTTCAATAAATCTTTCCAGAATTGCTTTATTACTTGAGTTAAGGCAAGTAGAATATCGAGCCTTCATCAATGTCATATCAGGCTGATTTTTCAGGCGAACAAAGATATTGTATACTTCGGAAACAATTTTAATAGTACAGTTTTCATCCGTATGATATACATCATATTCTGAGTCATAAGTAACCAAGCCCTCTTTTTCGAGCTGCTTAAAAGCTTTTTTCCAAATGCTTACGGTATGTCGACGTTCAGTCTGAAATTTTCTTTTTGCCCTTTGCCATTCAGTATAAGTCGATTCACATTTGCGTTCACAAGTGCTAAGATAATCTGTTATGCTAGAAAAATCCATAATTACCTCCAAGTATTTATAATATGTAAAATATTCTGTAGAAGTATAAGGCAAAAATAAAAAGTTTAGATTTTACTCTAAACTTTTCTAACTTAAATTAGCATATTTTACTGAAGTGGACCTACTCGGATTCGAACCGAGATTCTACACCTTTCCGCTGTGGGCTTTAAGTGTAGGCCTAGCCAATTAGCGGATAGGCCCGAAAAAAGTGAGTGGGCTGACCAATCCCTTAATGGGACTCACTTACTTCCCCTTGAGTTCTTCTCGTAAACTCTAGAATATACACTTCAGCCGCTAAACTGAAGCTTATTCTCACTACGCGTCTTCTTTTTCCAAAAAACGTAACATCAGGAGATACGCCCCCAGCGCACATTTTGGTCTAGGCTATGTGATTTGCCTGTAAAATAAAGCTAGAGTACACTTAAGCTCCATTAAGACTACCCAGCTGTGATTTTAAACCACTTCGGTTAGTCGCCTTATGATCAGGATGGAAGGATTCGAACCTCCTGCGAACGTCGCGCACCAGACGCTCATCCATGTTACCAATCGGCAACCCCCAGTAGAAGCTTCTTATGCCGGGTACATCCTGCTAGATATTATTAATTATAATATGTAAATAATAATTGAAAAACATATTATTTACATATTATTTTTCGATTTATATTTTAATAGCTGACATAATAAAAGCTGTACTATATGTATGCAGCACTGTAGAAGTATAAAACTAAGCTGACTTTTCTGACTTAGAATAATCAATAAGATGTATTATGACAGAGATATGTTTTTCCATTGAACATTTGTCTTCATCTGGATCATAGGAAAGTTCTATTGACTCAATAGGACCAAAGCCATCTTTTTCAAGTCTTTCAACTATCTCGCTTTCTCTACCAGCAGATTCAACCAGTTCAAATTGAGGACTTATTGAGCTAACAGTAAGAGAAATAGTAGGATTTTCATAACCCTCAGCTACATTAACATCGCCAATGCTAAGCTTTTTTTCAAGCTCGTGAATGAAGTTGTCGATATTCCCCTCAAGTAGTCGTGCTTCAGCTTCTTCTTCACGTTTTCTTGTTTCTTCCAGCACTTTTAGCTTAAATTTGTAAGTTTCCATCAGGTCCATATTTTACTCCTATAACCAATTCCACTGGTCATCAACTTCAGTTTTGCCATCGTCAAGACCACCAACGATTGACATATAACGATCAGCTTCCGAGCTGTTTATATCACAACCGTCAATAGCGCCCATATAAAACTTGCGTGCTTTTGCACGTGGCATTTTTTCAGTTTTATTATAACAGGTAATTGTAACAATATCTTCCATAATAACTCCCATATATAATATGTAAATTATTCTATAGATATACAAATTTAAAAATAAAAAGCTTAGATTTTACTCTAAGCTTTTCTAACACTTCTAGCTAGAAGCCATATTCTTCTTTGAGATCACAAAGATTTGCATCAATTTCCCGAGCAATCTCATCGATAGAGTAGGGTATATAGCTACCATTTACAGGCTCTTCAAGAAGTTCAAAACTGGTAACGGTGGCTCCTGTATAATCCACTATCATTTTGAAAATGCCATTTTTAATTGAGCATTCCAAAGATGCGTCAAAACTACAGTTGAAGTCTTCAACAGCCAAATCTTCTTTTGTTTTGCCGGCCTCTTCCAAAGTTGGCTTGATTTCTTTTAGGTATTCTTTTGCAGCTTTTATATACATAAATTCACCTCATATATAATATGTAATATATTCTATAGAAGTATAAAAACTTGGCTAACTCTTAGAAGGAATATGTGCCAACACTACCATGTACAGGTATGCCACTGATTAGATACTGACTCATATCTAGAATGTTATATTTAGTATATTGTCCCGGATAAAACGTTTTAGTTAGAGTTATCGGCCGATTTACAATATCACTTTTTATAAAATCTGCGAGCTCTTTATCAGAAGGTTTAGGATTCTTAGCATAATATTCCTTTATAAGTTTACGTAATGACCTCTTAGAAGGCCTATGCAACCACATATCAGCGCAATTACCATAAGCGCTATCATAAGCTTTTTCTACAAGCTCAAAAATTTCCTGCTTTGTAGAAACTCTATAGGGCTTATTAAACGGCCCTTCAGCGTTATAATCGTTGTCCCAGAATTTAACTGACTTATACACGTTAGAAGTGTCCAGCTTTACAATCCTTATATCAAACATACAAGTTGCGCCAGCTTTTCTAGTTTCCGGAGTAAAAGAATACTGCTGACTATAAGTATTATAATATAAGTCGCTAGACTTTACTTCTTTATTAAAATAAAATAAGTCATAGGTTTCAACATTTTCATATTTAAATGTTAATAAGTACCAACCCTTTCGAATATATTCCGCTGGAGTGTCACCTGAAGTACGTATCAGAGATATTAGTGTATCCGAATACGGAATATATCCAATGAACTCATCTTTTTTATTTGGATAATCAATATCATTAAAATCATAAAAAATATCGTCACTATGAGTGGACTCACAGCAAAAGCCTTCATCGCTTTCATAATCTTTTAATACTAGATAGCGTTTATGAGGCTCAATTTTTTTTATATCGAATTTTTCAAATTTTAATGTAATCATATAGCCTCTTATTTAAGAATGATAAACTTTACTTCAAGCGCATCATTCCAACTAGAGAATTCGAGCGCGGTGAAGCCAGTAATACCCTGCTCATTAAATTTCTTTGCAATTTTTGCGTGGTCTTCCAGAGACCAGTCTATAACGTCTCTTAATTCGTACTTTTCGGACCTTACAATAACTGAAAGTACTTTTTCATTATCCTCATTTGTATAGGACTTTGAACATCCACTTTTAAGAGCATCAGCTGCTAAATCCACTAAAACATCCATAGCTGAATTGAGTTCTTTATCTTCTTTTTCTTCCCAAACTTCTCTAAGGTCCATATTTGCCTCCAAATAATAATTTATATGTATAATATGTAATTATCTATAGAAAAATATATTTATAAATAAAAACTATATATAAAGTCCATAACTTCATTTCGTTTAATCAGTTTATAGCCGGCATCTAATTAAAGTACTTTACTTGGTGAAGCTTATTAGTCGAGTATTCTAATTCTTCATCAGTTTCAAGCTGATGCGTGCGTAATGCCTCTTACACTAAAGCCTCTAAGTTATGGACTTTATATATAATTCTTAAAGTTTATATTTAAAATATGTTATAGAATATATAGAAAATATAAAAGCCAGCTTACTAACTTTTCTATTGCTCTATATACGCTGGGATTATTATTTATAATTACTCGCTATATCCGATATAATATATTCTTGAATTTGATCAGCAGGAATAGCTACAAACTGAAATTCATGACCATAAATAATTAAGCTCATACCCTTTTTAATAAACTCTCGACTTAAGTAGCCCTTTTCCGCAGCTTTTACTGAAAGCATAAAGTCTTCATCTTTACCCCATATAGGCACATTATTTATATTATGTGTATTATAAGTTTTAGGCTCACTAGAATCTACATCATAATCAGATTCCTTTTCTTTAATTTCGCCCGTTGACAGCCACCATTCTAATAAGTCAGCATAAGATAAGTTAGGAATATCTTTAGGCCTTATGCTAAGACCTGGAGTATCATCGTCTTGTCGAATGTCTTCTTCCAGTAAATTATATTTCTTTGCGAATTCATAGAATTCCATTATATTTGTGCCATCATATGTTATTGAGTCATAGGGTACTTCAATTTCCATTTTAAGCTTTTTCATATCACGGTCCTTTCGTAATCTAGTTATATTTATAATATGTAAATATCTATAGAAAAATATAAAAGCTAGCCTAACTTAGACTAGCTTTTATTTATTTTTACATTTCGTCTTTTTTTAATTTAAGACTTTTTGACATATTAAAGAGTCTAGTTTTATCATAAATACCACGGTCAATCTGATATTCAAAAGTACGGCGTAAAATCTTCTTGAAAAGTGGACCTGGAGTAAGACCAAATTTAATAAGGTCATCTCCTGTTAAAACTGGCTTCGGTAAATCCATCGTTCTCAAGTCGTTAATTTTTACAATTCTTCTTCGTACTCCGAACTCAGTTTCCATTGTATAAATTTCAACTTCTTTATTTAAAGACTCAATGATGCCATCCCATTCGTCAGATACAGACTTAATACATCCGCCTTCATCACATTCTGCTAAAATTATTAAGTCATCAAAAGGATTATCCTTTATGAACTTCCAAATTTTAGTAGCTGATTTCATTTTCTTAAGCTGATGCATTCTCATGTGATTCTCGGTCATAGCCCGAATAAACTCACAGTCATCATTTGTCATACTAAGACTCTTGCAGAAGTCATAAGCTATTGGTGCTCCAACTACATCATGGTCCGACACTTTTGGAATATCTTCTGAGAAATTTTTTCCGTTAAATACCAGATCATTATGTTTTACCCCAAGTTTCGAATGTGCCTTTCCAATGTCATGAAGGAATGCAGCCATCATCATAATAAATCGATGATGCTCATCCGGATCATCCCGAGTTTTTTCCGACATAAGCTTCATAACACGAACTACGTGGTCCCATACATTACCATGTACAAGAGGCTCAGCTTTAGAAAAGTCATAAACTTCATCACCTAGAACTTCTTTACCGTCTACTAACCAAGTAGAGCCTTCTGAATGCCACATCCAAGACTGCTCGATATTTGACATATCGACCATTAGTTGTGCCATACCAATTTTGTGATGAATACCACATGCCATAAAAAACATAAATGGTGCTGGGTCATTACTGAATAAGTATTTACCACCAAATGTTTTTTCAAGCTCTTTTAAGATGCGCTCTTTCGAAACATCATCGAAATCAGCTTTCCACTGCATAGCTTCTGATATTTTATGAGCTGATGTAAAGCCTTTAGAAGCAAGGAATCGAACAAAGCGGAAAATACGTAATGGATCTTCTGATATTCTATCCTGTGCATTACCAATAAATCGCAGTGTATTTGCTTTTATATCATCAGCACCTTTTACTGGATCGATAATATTTCCATCAGCATCTTCGTAGATTGCATTTACTGTGAAGTCACGACGTTCTGCATCTTCCTGAATTGAAGTTGTAAATTCAATTTTTGGATGACGACCTTTTGTAATATCTTTTCTAAATGTAGCAATTTCAATTTCTTCAACTGTTCCATCTGAAAACTTGATCAAAGGCATAGTAACGCCAAATGGCTCACTGTTATTAGAAACGTTAGAAAAGCTAGAAAAGATTTTATGAAGCTCTTCTGGAGTTGCATTTGTTGTAATATCAAAATCATGAGGCTCAACGCCCATCAGCATATCACGAACACAGCCACCAACAAAAAATGCTTCGAAACCAGCTTCTTTTATAGGTAATAATACTTCTGATTTAAGTTCTTCTTTTAAGTTCATCATAGTACTCCCGTATTATTTATATTAATAATATGTGAGAACTTATATAGAAAGCATAAGAAATAAATAAAAAAGTCAGACTATTTTTGCTAGTCTGACTTCTTAACTTAAGCCCAACGTTTACTTGCGATATTATCTACCCAAGTAATAAAATCTTCGCCAAATTGTGCATCATTAAAATTGGTATTGTACATATAATGACCAGCGCCTTCAAACTTGAAGTCATTGTCATAATGGCGCCGGTATGTATGATACTTACCATCTGTCATTGCATGCAGATCGAAAGAAATAAGTGGCAGCTTCTTTGGATCATCCTCGAGATAGCCAACATTTGCCCAAACAAGAAATGTGAATTTTGTAATATTATAAACAAAATCACCATTGCATTCTGGTTTTCCATAAACTGGCGCTTTTTTAATTGGATGTTTTAATACCCATTCAAACGTCATTGTATGCAACTTATTATCGCCATCTGGATAAATGATATTCAATTTGCCGTCAAAATATGATTTACAACATTTGGTAATAACCGCTATAATGCTATCAATATTCTCTTTAGTAAGAGAAATTGATTTCTGGCTAATAAATTTTCCAAGTTTCATATTGCCTCCTGCTATACATAATATGTAAGTTATTCTATAGAAGTATGAAAACTAGACTATTCTAGCCTTAGTTATCTAAAAATACATTCCAAAAGCGGTAGCCTCTGCGCGTAGTTATATGCTCAACTCTAACTTTTGAAGAGCTCGTAAGAAACAAAGTATTCTTCAATTCTTTTTCAAGCTGCTTAGAATTATAAACTCTTTCTCCATCATTTTCATGATGCGCTAAAGCTTTTACTTCAACATAGCCATCATTTATGAATACGTCGTCAATGCGGTTTCTATTAAGAAGACTCATACACGCGTCAGTTAGGTCTTTAAATGCCATAATTACCTCCAAATATAATATGTAAAAATCTATAGAAGAATATAAAAAATCAGGCTAGAATTTTTACTAGCCTGACTTTTAGTTTTAAAGATAATAGACTATTATATCAATATCTATATCCGAAAAAATATCTTTTATTATTTCTGAAACCTTAGGCCATTCAAGCTTATCAAGGCCACATCCAATTTTTGGCATTTTTACTCGGCATATTCGATAATCTTCGGGATTATTTTGATTAAAGCCAACAATATATCTTTTAAGGTCTTCTAGAGATTCCCGAAGCGTTGTATAAGTTGGTTTACCTGATGTAAATTCTTTTGTAATAAGATTCGCATCGAATACAAAGCCTGTATTATCAGAATTATAATTTTGTCCGATAATTGCCTTACCTCGGCCATTCCAGGGCTTATTTTTAAGCATAGGCTCAAGCCAATATCTAGACTTAAAGATTTTATCAATAAATATTGGCGCAATACCAGCACCCCACTTACCATCATTCGCGATACAGTGACAATATACCTCTTTAGTATCCGTTAGAGACTCAACAAAACCATTCCTTTCACGTAAACCGCAAAATAAATCACCTTTAACTTCTTTATAAGTCATTGGGCTAACTCCATAAATTAAAGATAATTTTCAAGTTCACTAGCAATACGCCAGCATTCTTTTTCTTCAATTGCTTCAAGATGGCTTACCTCTGTTTCGTGTTCAAGTTCTTTTGCGCGACTTGTAAGTTCATCAACTTTTTCAGCAATTTCGCTCTCTGAAATTTTCTTTCCATTTTTGAGAGCCTTAAGCATTTCAAGAGCTTCGTCCATATTTGCCTCCTATTATATTTATAATATGTAGGAATTTCTACAGATATATGAAACAATTGCAAATATCTTTAGCTGACTATGCTAATAGCGTTTTAATTGAGTATTTCAGACCAATGACAACCATAAGTAGCATAAAATTCAGCAGATATTGCTGCGAGTTCCTTATCCGATGCAAAATCTGATCCAGCTAAATCCGCAATTTCTCTTGCTCGTGTTATCATTTCATCCATATTGTTCCTCCAAAGTCATAGGTGAAATCTTTTAAATGACTAACTAAGTCCTTCAAAACTTCTTTATTTTTAATACATTCTTCAAACTTACATCTATTAAGTAGTCCCATATTATTTGGTCGAAATCGTAAGTATAAAAATGATTTACATAAATGGTCAATATTATAATTTGAATCAATTGCTATAGCACCAAAAATAGCTTCTAACAAATCAGCCCATACTTTACAGTTATGTGGAAAATTATTGTTATACGCCACAATAAGTTTTTTTATAAACTTATTTTTAGACATATTCATAATGTTAGTCCAATAATTATTGGTAGTATAGCAAATGTCAAAATTTGTTGTCTGTTCTGCTGATGGTAAATAGATGTATCCCTCAGTTGATTCAGTTTTTAATGTAAAAAAGAATATATTAGTAAGCGTAGAATAAAGAATTCTGTCGCCGATAAATTCGAGTGTATCATTACCCGCTTCATATACTTTGAGGTCAGTAGAGAGAACATGTATATAGGATTTTAAAAAAGCCTGACGAAGAAGATTCTTATTCTTAAAAGAATAGCCAATCGCATGTTCAACTTTCATTAAATTTTCATTTGTAAGATTTTCAGACATACGATTTCTAACACGTTCTTCGTAAAACTGTGGTCCCATTGGGTTATTTTTAGATGACATAAAAACCTTCTTATTAGAAGAGCTAGTCAAGTATCAACTCAACTAGCTCTTATAAATTACTGAATATCTTTTTTGTTGAAACAACGATAAGCTTTCCAGTAATCTTCTGTGCAGTGTCCTTCACCCGGTTTTGCGCGTGTTGTAGGGAATGGTGTAACTGGCTTTGAACCATAAAGTTTACGAAGCTGATACTGAGTTTTGCGGTCTAATCCTTTAAGATCAAAACCAGCAATTTTTGAATCGCTCTCATGAACTACAATCAGGTTTCTAGTCTTCTTTTCACCTTTGGCATTTACATAAGTAAATTTTAACTGCATAAATATTCTCCTTATCTTTAAGATACTTATAATATGTAAATAAGTTCTGCAGAGCATGAAAACTCTACAAACTTATCTAACTATAAATATTTATTAGCCGTGTCCAAATGGAGCATCAATTTTAAGTAAGCCAGTTTTTCCGGAATATTTATAACCCTCGATACCGCCCTGGACTTCTTTGCCATTGATGTACATACGCCAAATATCCATTTTCAATTTTTCAAAATGGATACGATGTTCCGCTTCAATCTTTACATTACAAGGACCAACTTCCCAGCAAGGCTCATCATCCCAATATACTTTTTCTCCATGAGAGTCCCAATACCTGTCAAATTTTATTTTCTTAACTCTGCCTTCCCAAATAAGGTCTGTACCTACAACGCGGGTAGGAATTTCAAAGGTTTCAAAATTTTGAGCAGCATCTTCTGATATTGATACTTTATATCCGTCAGCCATATTTACCTCCTTATAGTATATAGATATAATTAAAATAATGTAGAAGCAATTGATCTGGCATCTGCTGCACTTGTTGTTTCCTCTGGATTATCAAGCGCATCACGAATATCATAGTATTTACGTATGGTAATCTTTATATCCTTAAGAGCAGCTTCATTTATAAAATTTTTGTTATCGTCTTTATAGTAAGACTTACAAAGTCCTCTGAAGACTTCTTTGCATTTTTCGATAGCCTGGTTAATTGCAATACGTATTATTACGTCATTATCACCAATATCCAAAACTGTTTTATGAGATCCGGAATATCTGCATTTAATAGCTTTCATATTTTCCTCCTAATATTTATAATATGTAAAAAGTTCTATAGAAGTGCAAAAAAATAAAAATCTAGCAATCTAAATTGCTAGATTTTAAGCTTTTTCTACTTTTTATCTGATGGCCAATAAGTTCTCCCGTCCGGACCATATACAAAAACGTAGTCATTTCCACCAAGAAGAATTTCGCCTGTATATTCATCACGGCGAATATCTTCGTAGCCTTTAGCTGCTTTGTAAATTTTGTCTTTAGTTTCTGTAGAAAGGCTAGTATTCTTCATTTCGATTCGAAGACAGCCCTCATGCATTTTTCTTACAGAAACATCATTACGATTAAGCTTAAGGTTATCTCGATACCAATCACGAAGATTTTTTGCTTTTTCTGCGGTAGATACATACATATTATTCTTCTCCTTCGGTATATTCAGGTTCAATATCTTCAGATTCGGGATATACATCCATACGCTTATCTTCGAAATCATCACTACCTAATACAATATCACATTTATTATAATGGTCCTCAACAATACGCAGAGCTTCTTCAGAAGTGGATGCTTCGACAATTACGCCTCTTTTTAATGTTTCAGTAATTTCTACTCTAAACTTCATAGCGTTCTTCCTTTTATTGTAATATGTAGAAGTTGATATTAAAGTATAAAACTTCTATAGACTTTTATTAAGTCTATAGTAATTTTTAATTTTAAATATTTGCTGAGAGTCCAGCACCCATTAACATTGCCTGGGCCATAATAAATAATCCGTCGGATGGCTTTTTGCAGTTGTTCAATTTCTGCTGTTGCTTTATAATCTGTGCTGATGAAATACCATGGCCTTCAAACTGCTTAAGATCATCAATTACAGCTTTATTTGCGTCAGCCATAGATGTTCTAGCGAGCTGTTCATATTTGCTTGATCCCTTACCATTTTTTTCAGCAATCCAGTCTGCGTAAACTGAAGCTACTGTACCAGATTTTGTTGTTAAATCAGTCATATTAAAACTCCTTAATAATGATATATATAATATGTAAAGTTATATAGAATTATGTAAACTTAAAATAAAAAACCCGCAAAACTTTGCGGGCTTACTTTACTTATGATATGTAAATCTTATTATCTTTAATTCGGAAAGTACCTTCTGATATATTTAACTCATTAAGGCTCTTAATTAAGTCGGCTACTGATCCGATATATTTGGGTACTTCTTTATATTCAATCTCATCTTTAGATGTAGTATAAACAAATACTACATTATTATTTTCTTTAGTAGCTTCTTTCTTAGTTACGACTTTAGCGGGCTCGCTTCTTTGTCTTGGAATATCCGTTATGCCCATCATACTTCTTGTAGTTGTCATTTTCTACTCCTAGAGCCAGTCCATCTGAGTCAGACCATTATAGCCTTTTTCCCATACATACCAAGCATATGCAATTTGTCCGCCTTTAGATGACTCTGCAGGTCCAAGCTTATCTTTTTCTTCCCATGATAAGTCTTTTGTTGCTTCCTCAAAAAGGTCATTTTCTTCCTTAAAGTTTCCCGTTTTAGCACAATTTATTCTTTCAGGAAATACTAATACGTATTTTGGACGTAGCCCATTTTTATAAAGACGTCGAGCTCGGTCGCCACCTTCAAGGAACTGAATTTTAAGAAGCATAATACACATTTGGCCTTCTTTAAGCTTTTCCATAGCGTGTACAACAAAGTCCGCTCCATATTTATATGGCGGATTAGTTATTATTGCGTCGCCATCTATTAATTTCGATTCCAAGAAGTTTTCAATTTTTGTATTTGGCCATTTACGGTCAACAATATCTGCTGCAGAAACTTCATATCCATTATCTTCCAAAATCTTTGCGATATGGCCCATACCTACCGCCGGTTCGGAAATATGATGTGGTAAGCTAATCTTCATTTCCTTAAGCTTATCTAATAATCTACGAGTTGCTATGTATGGTGTTGCGTAAAAATCATCTTCTTCTCTATCTCTCTCAGAGCGATTCGACGCGCCAAGTCCATACATGCCACTTCTAGAGTTGCCTATCCAATCTTTTGCCATTTATATCTCCTAAAGAATATCCAATAAAGCTTTATCCTTTACTATTTTCTGGTCTTTGAATAATCCAGTACCTTTAACAGCGGACTCTCCTAACTTCTGTAATTCTGATTCGGTCATATTTACTAAGCCAGGAATAAGGTTAAAATCCATATTTACAAATCCCGCTTTTTTCAAATCGGCTAAAATACCAGCCACTTTCAGAGCATCATTACATTCACCTTTTTTATATAATGTAGCAATTATAGTACGAACATTATTTGTTGTTTTAGTGGCACTATGATTCATTATATAAGCTGGTTTATACTTTGCAGGAATATATTTCGAAAAATTTGGAAAGTCCTGTAAAGGCTGACTCTGCCAGGCCTTACCTTCTAAACAATTTTTAACTGTTGCAGCGAATTGAGGCGCTGTTTTTCCTGGACCATTAGAAATAAAGTCGTATGAGCCAGAAGAAATTACGCCATCATCTTCCATCTTTTTAATCTGTGGCAATACTACAGCTGACTCAAAAATTTGTTCATTACCAAAGTATGTTAGAACAGTTCTTAAACTAATCTTTCCTGGCGCTGTATGGTGCACGGTAACTGCAATCTGTGAAGGACTCACATTAGAATCTGACTTTGTTTTTCTGGTAGGCTTAGGTACATTAGTAATCATATCAACATACTTTGTATCTATAAAATCTTGTTTATTTTTAGCCCAGCCATTTGCTCCTGCTACGGTTGCTTCGATATTTTTTATAAGGGACGCCTCATCTTTTATAACTTTTGGTAATTTATTTTCATACCAGTCCTGCGACATATTCAATGCTTTATCGTTCCACATCGAATCTATTACGGACTTAAACTTATTTAAGTCTGTACAATTCGCATTATGAAATGCTATAAAAACATCCCCTAATCCGCTTTTATTATTCATTCTTTATTCTCCAATTATAGAATATATAAATTAATAATAGCGGTTTATATATTAAAAAGGCTAGAATGTTAATCTAGCCTTTCATTTTATCATATGCATTTTTAGCTGCGTTTTTCAATGCGGCGAAGTACAACACCATTTTTGTCGTCACGTTCAACAACATATCCGTGTGTTTTCTTTGTCTTGCTGCGAAGTGCTTTGTAGATACAGTCTACAGAGCTGTAAGGATCGATATTATGACGCTGTGCGAGTACCTTTCCTGCTTCACGTACGTTCTTAAAACGCTCTGGATTTCCCAATACAAATTCTGCCATGTTATTCCTCCTAAATATTATTGCGAACTACAATTTTGTGTTCGCTCACATTTTCTTGGTCCAAAATTGAGAGCTTTTCAGCTTTATCTCTCAATTCCAAATAATGCTGCTTATTGCTGTACAAAATAAGCAAGTTGTCATGTCCAACAACTTCGTCTATATCATCGGGAGTAATATAAAACTCCTTACATAGACCTTTAATTGCTTCACTCATTTCCATAAATGAAGTACCTCCTGTTATATTTCTAACCAGATAAGTCTAGCTAGCTACCTTAAGAGCCTCAGTTCCCCTTACAAAGTATTCCCAAAACTCCGAAAAGTTAGATGCCCAATTATAAGACTCACTGAACTCATTAAGCGCATAATATGCAATACTGTCAATAAATTTTTTATTGGAACTTACCACATCTGGCAAGCCCTCTTTTGCTGCTAATTCAACAAGTACATCCCGAATTTCTGATGAGCCCGTATTATAAGCAAGAAGTGCAGACTGATATTCTTCTTTATCTTGCTTTTTTGCTTTAGCGAGCTCTTCGTTTATTTCATTGAGCGTTCCACGAAAATTATTGGTAACATCATTTTCGTGAGAATGAAATTCTTTAGAGTCAGGATATTTAAGCTGATAATCTTCAGTTACTTTATAGGCTTTATAATACCCATCTCTTTCAAAAGCATCTTTCATCTTTTTAATAAGCTCATTCTTTTCAAGATAATTTGGCATATAAATCTCCTTATTGAAACATTGGCAAAACAGGCTGAAATAATGGTAAGTTATTTCGAATAATAATATCACCACTTTTATTAGGGTCTACATCATCCGTCATAACTAACTTTCCGTTCATTCTTACTTTACCATCGAGTAAAACTGGCGCTTTGATTTTCTTATCAAACCAACTAAGGAAATCTTCATAAGACTTAAACTTTGTTGCAAATGGAATAGCATATTGCTTTTTTCCATCGTCATTCTCACGAATAACAACAAAATCAGCCAGCTCTTTAATTCCTTTAGGATTTTTATTCAGAAGAATTTCACCCTCACAAAGTACCATATATTGCCTCTATATATTATATGTAGAATTCTCTATATAAACATAAAAATTTTATAAAAATTTTTATATTAATTCAAATCGATATTTAATTTTTTCGGCTTCCAGAAATCTGCGCACTACATCCATTTCTATAGGTCCCACTTTCCATGAGTCAACGCCACCATCGAGGTCGAGACCATCCATATAGTCGCCATTCCAGAGAGTCTCAAAATTATATTGACCTGTTGTAATTTGGCATGGAATACCACAAACGTTATCTATTTTTTGAGACAAATCGAGAAAAACAATAATAGGCAGAGAGCTCTCTTTAGGAACAATACCAATTGCCCATTTTTTACTTACAATGTGTACTTCACGAAAGTTCATATAGCCTCCTAGTCATAATAATATGGATCAGTTTTTGTTTTAGTTTCAAAAGCTTTAGCTTCAGCTTTCTCAATATCTTCTTCTGAAGAGGCCTTTTTAAGGTCAGCTAAAAGGCGCCCCTCTTCTGCACGTACTTTTTCATGGCAAGCATTTTTAAAATTACGGCTACCAATTATCATATAATAGTTCTTTGGATGCTGATGCTTTGAACGGCTCATGGTGTCCTCCAATAATTATAATATGTAGAACTCTCTATAGACACGTGAAAATAAATAAAAAAAAGCTGGATAAAAATCCAGCTTTTATTTGACTTTGCTTGCTTTTAGTCCGAGAAACAATCAAAGAAAATTACATACTTGTCGGGCTCTTCAGTATCTTCTTCTGAGAGAACATAATCTCTAACCCAATCTTCCGCTGTTTCATCAGTAATCTCTTTTACTTCGCTGAATTCGCTTGGGTCGATAAGCTCAGCAACAATATAGCGAGCAAGACCCTCAATTGTTTTGAAATGATGTGGACTTGTGAGTGTTGTCAGTCCCATGTCATCTGTTGAATCTTCGATCCAAGCAATAGTATAGAAATCACCTTCTGGCGCTCTTCCAATTTCTACGAGATTATCAAGTGCTTTAATAACACTTGTAATCTGTTCATTAGTAACTTCCGATTTTTTCACAATTTACTCCTTGTCATCTTCGATAGGAACTACAATACCATCAATATCTTCTGCTAAGTCAGTGGCATCTTCTAGAGGCATACTAAATCCAACAGTTCCACCGACTTGGTCGAGTACGTCATAATGTTTAGAATCGTCTTTCATTATACTTACTCCTTAGTTAATTAGGCTTTTACGGCAAGAGCTTTCATAAGCAAAGCAACTTGTGCTTCAAGATCAGCGACTCTTTTTTCAAGGTTCTTATCTGACTTTGGCGCTGATTTTATTACATTTTTTTCTGGGTCCCATCGGATTCTGGCAGAAGATCGCATATTACCACTATTGTGAATAATAACTTTTGCGAGACCCTGAGACTCATAGAAGCCTACCCATTCAACTTCTGTTACTGTTCTGGTTCCACAGCCCCATCCTTTATCCCAAACTTCAAGGCCAATAAGTGCTTTTTCAATGCCAGCTTTTGTTACAGGCTTACCCTGAATACGGTTAGAAAAACTTTCTTGCGCTGACCGAAGCTTACCAGAATTTGTCCAAGCATCTATGCCATTATCAATATAAGCATAATCAAACTTATTCATACATACCTCCATACATTTGATATTTATAATATGTAAGTATTCTATAGAAAATATGAATTCTTCAAAAATTTCTTTTATACAATAAGTTCCGTAACAGCGTCGATTCCAGCTTTTTCTTCATCGGTAAGACTTGACCAGATAAGATTACCATCAACATCTTTACTAAATCTTACTTCATCCAATGGACAAGCAAAATAGTTTATTCGATCATAATCAAAAATGCAGATTCCATCGTCACCAGGATTTACACAAACTGTAAGGTTTGTTCCCTTAATATGATAATGATTTTTATTTGGAGTATTTTCCTTCAGAGTTAACAAGCCAGCTTTTTCACAAGCCCTAAGCTGTTTTCGGCTGTAATTCAAAAACGCAGCGTGGCATTTTGAAACTTCCTCTTTTGCTGCTTTTGCAATTCGTTCTTTATCATCCAAGTCTTTTTTAATCCCGAGATAATGTTGACGCAAATCTTTATATGTTGTCATAATTTCCTCCTAATATATAATATGTAAATATTATCTATAGAATATAAAAATTAATCAGCATCTTCGTCATCTTCATCTTCAACTGTACTATCAATCATATCAAGTAGCTTATACCAAACTCTAAAGAAAATATTACTTTTTGGAGCATTATTTCCTCGGTTTCGCCATTCATCACAAAGTTCATCTGATCTTAATACATAGAAAATAGTGTCATTCTTTATATATGGAACATCCCTATCCCAATATATTATGTCATCACCATCTTCATACATTGTATAAATGTCTTTACCGAGAATTTTATAAACTGTTATATTATCTGTATTGAATGTGTAGCCTGCGGATTTATACTGGTCTACGAGATCTTCTGGACTAAATGGATTATCATCATTCCAAGCATTCGTTATAAATGGAGAGTCGTAAATAGGGTCATCTCCAATTTCGCGCTCGTCATTATCATAATCTTCATAAGATTTTATAATTATCTTTTCCATATAGGTCTCCACGATTACAATATGTAATTATTCTATAGAATATATGAAAGTTAATATATACTAACTTAGCTTTTATAATATTTGGCTAATTAAAATAGATTCAGAAACTTAGCCTTGGTAATGGTCGACCTACTAAGTTACTGAGGCTAAGGAGTACGAATTGTCTTATAATACGTTCCTATTGGAGCAGTATCAATATTCTAAAAACTTCAGCTATTCCAATTGGATAAATGCTGCACAGGTCTGCTTCAGAACTTTTGAGCAGCATATCCGTGCAATGTTTGGAGATACTCAAAATAGCCGATATTCCTATTATACTTTTCTGAATACTAAATCACATTCTAAAACTAATGAATGTAGATGTGAGGCTAATGGTCTTGCAATGTTAAAATTTAGCAAATACTACCAGGATAGTCTGGGTATGTATGAAAGGGAAAATTATTATTGTAGGCCATTATTTCCAAAAGATGGGAAAGTTTCTATAAAGTGGCGAGAAGAATTTGATAACTTAGATTATTTCATCTTATTTATTAACGGTGATACTATTGGATATATTGATAATAAACACGCTCAATTTAAGAAATACTTATTTTCTCATGGTAAAGCTAATAAAGCATATTCTCAATATAAGAGTATAAAAATAGATACGCTACATTCAGCGGGGCTATGTAAAATATATGATGTTTTTATGGGTGATTGTCTTGTTGACCATTATGATAGTTCGAGTCAGGTATTTATAAAATTTAAGCATTTAAGCAGAAAACTTCCTCCCTACATTTTATTACATTATGACCCTAAACCAACAAAGAGATATGTATGCTATGATGGTAAAAATATATCTAATAAATCATTAAAAGAAATAATGGCATATTTGCAGCTTAAATCTAATGTTACTACAAAGCGTAGACTAATGGAATATATCAAAAAAACATCAGAGTCTATAATAAATGATTTGCCTATTAAGGCCTATAACGCAACTACTACTAATATGAGCTTATTATTTTTTAGAAAGGGCTTAGAAAAAATCAAAAGTAAAGCAGACCTTGAGTCATATTTGAATAGTCATAAAAAAATTAAATATACGCAAGAAGAAAGAAAATATAGACAAAAGTTATCAGAAAAACTTAAGCGTTGTAAAACAAAAAGTGATATATATAAACGCTTTGTACAAGAAGATATAGAATATATGATTCGAGATATGCTATATTTACCAATAATGGATAGTTTACCTTAATTTTTTTAGCAAAAAGTACGTGCACGGCCGGGGCGCCTTGTATAATTATTAATTAATATATAGCTACGCTATATTAGAATATTTTTAATTAATAAATATAGCATAATTACACAACGGCGCCCCGTTGACGCACGTGTTCCACGTGCCTTCTTCATGGTACCTATTAGATACTATATATTTTAAGAATAATATATTTCAATAGATATGTTCGTATCAGAAAATACACCTTTAATAAGGGTAGAAACAATTGACCAATCAAGTTTATCTAAACCACAATCAATTTTTGGCATCTTAAGAACAACAAAATCCTTATCAAGAAGATATGATTCTTCCATACTATTACGTAAGCTCTTTAGGGACTCTGTAATTGTTTCATAGCTTGGCTTACCAGAAGTGCTTCGTTTTGTAACAAGACTGCCTATAAAAATGGGTTTACCAGAAATTATTTTGCTAGCCATTCCACACCAGCCTGTACCATTCCACTTATGATGATTAAGCATATGAAGTATTTCTTCTCTTAAATTAAGCGTCTCATCAATAAATATTGTCGCAATATCAGTGCTCCATCTACCATCATTTGCAATATAATGGCAATATACTGGTACATCATTTTTAGTGTAAATCCAATTATTATTATCTTTAATTAAATGCTTAAATAAATCGTCTTGAATTTCAGTATATTTCATAAAAATTAAACCTAGATATGTAATACTCCTATAGGATATATAAAAGCTTTACTTATTTTTGGACCTTTGCTTTTTAATACGATTAAATATTGGTAATAAGTGCTCTTGAATATAGTCTAATGTCCACCAACATTCAAAATCAGAAGTACTAGCTGCTATAAATGCAGACTCGAAATTATTACCATTTTTGCGGCATACTGGAATATCTTCTAAATCGCCTATATGATTATTTGAAAATCGAACTTTGCCGTTAGATACTTTCATTGTAACTACTGGTTTAATATTCTCCTCACACCCTTCTCCGTCCATAAGCGTAATTCGAATATTAAGCATTGGATATTCTTTTGCAATCTTTACCCAATAATTATAAACAGACTCAACATCTGGCCATTTACCGATATTGTCAATATACCCAATAGTACCATCTGGATTCATCCAGC
>Ga0247611_10001005_pt1 | contig 52888 bp, 33 predicted proteins | sample 177DNAGHGhighgp2_FD_192422 | JGI IMG/M metagenome (GOLD analysis project Ga0247611, IMG submission 192422) | Sheep rumen microbial communities from Palmerston North, Manawatu-Wanganui, New Zealand - 1770 DNA GHGhigh gp2 | ecosystem: Host-associated > Mammals > Digestive system > Stomach > Rumen... | reverse complement strand
ATGTCACTCTTGCGGACAAGAGCCATTCGGCTACTCAACCGTGAGGCAGGCAACTTCCCTTGTTCAACGAGTTTATAGACATACTGACGGGTACAGCCTAAAAGGATAGCTGCTTTGGAAAAAGTCAGGTACTCCTGCTGCTGGAGTTCCGACACTGGCTCAACAGCCCGAAGGAAATCCCGTTGTCTCTTTTTCTTGGTTTCTTTTGCTTGCTCGGCACATTCCTCTAAGCAGTACTTCTGCATTCCGCTGTTTGTGGTGAAGACCTTACCACAATAAGCACATTTTCTGGTCTTTGGCATACTAGCGATATTTGTTGGTTCAACATTTCTTTTGTTGTACCTCTCCGCAAGTAATCACAAGTAAACTCTCGACATCCTTTGTCAACTTTCGCCACAACATTACTTTTTCAAACTCGGGTCAGAAATCAGTCAACTCTCGTAACCTATCGGCAACCCTTGTCAACTATGTCCACGATGTGGCAAAAATAAAGCCTCGTAAATTCCCTGCGGTAGAAATACGTTGCAAATTTATAGGGAATTTCCGAAGCGACCAAAAACTGCTTCTGAAGTGTTAAAATCTAAAAGTGACTGTAATACAATGGCTTAAGTCTGATTGGCTTTCATTATTTATGGTAATTTAGAGGTCTCTAAATACAATCATAAAAAGCATGATTTCCGATGCTCGTCACGCTGTTGGGGATGGTAATGGAGGTTAGTCCGTTACATCCAAAGAACGCATAGTTTCCTATGCTTGTCACCTCCTCGCTTAAGATATATTCCCCTACTTGCAAACCAAAGATATCCTTAAGGCTAGAGGAAGTGGAAAAGTCGTTTTTAGAAACGACAGCGTTGCAATTCAGTGTGACAGAGGTTAGACCGTTGCAAAAAAAGAACGCAGAGTTTCCAATGCTCGTCACGCTGTTGGGGATGGTGATAGAGGTCAGTACGTTGCAGCCATAGAACGCATCGTTTCCTATGCTTGTCACGCTGTTGGGGATGTTGACTGAGGTCAGACCGCTACAGTTCCGAAACGCATAGTTTCCTATGCTTGTCACGCTGTTGGGGATGGTGACTGAGATCAGACCGCTACAGTTCTGAAACGCATAGTTTCCTATGCTTGTCACGCTGTTGGGGATAGTGACGGAGACCAGAGAGGAGCGGTTCCGGAACGCACCAACACCGATGCTTGTCACGCTGTAAGTTATCTCATTATAGGTAATAAAAGAGGGAATGACGACATTACCTGTGTAGTTGCCGCTTGTCACAATGGCATTCTCTCCATTAAGATTATAGTAGATACCATCCACCTCACAATCGTAGGCGGAGGCGGTGAGTCCTGCCATGCAGAAAAGCATGGAAAGGATGACTCGTTGATAGAAATGTTTCATAAAAAGTGGAAAATAAAAAAGGCGGAACTGCTCTCTTGCCTTTCCGCTCATCTGGCACCGCCAAGCACCTTGTACAAAGAAAAGCGTCAAACAGTTCACGCCCCTTACGGAACGTGAACCTGTGTCGCTTGTTCTCTTGTACGATATTTGGCGGTTTCGATGAGCGAGAACAAGGACTCGAAGTCCAAGTTTTATCAATAAGTTGTTGAGCAGAAACGCCGAGTGAATAGATTGTTGTTTGTTTTCTCTATGGGATGACGAGACGGAGCCTGGTCTGTCCCCTTGCGTTTCCTTTCGTTTTGTTACTTTCTGTTTCTTGTTATGGGCTTAAAGGGTTTGACAAATATGTTTCCGCAAAAATACAAATAATTCTGAATTCGGCCAAGTCTGTAGAGGGAAAAGTTGGTTATTTCAGGTGAAGGGTGTGTCCCATCCGTTCCTGTTTGGTTTTCAGATAGCGATAGTCATAGGGGTTGGGAGTGATTTCGATGGGTACGTTCTCGATGATTTCCAGTCCGTAGGCCTCCAGTCCAACGCGCTTGGTGGGGTTGTTGGTCATGAGCCGCATCTTGTGGACGCCTAAGTGGCGAAGCATCTGTGCACCGCAGCCATAGTCGCGTTCATCGGGTTTGAAGCCCAGGTGCACATTGGCTTCCACAGTGTCCATGCCTTCCTCCTGAAGTTTATAGGCTGCAATCTTATTCATCAGTCCGATGCCTCTTCCTTCTTGTTGCATATAGACCACTACGCCTTTGCCTTCTTTCTCAATCATCTCGAGGGAGCGATGCAGCTGTTCTCCGCAGTCGCAGCGCATGGATCCGAGGATATCGCCAGTGGCACAGGAAGAGTGAACGCGAACCAGAATGGGCTCGTCTTCTTTCCATTCGCCTTTGATGAGCGCCATGTGTTCCAGCCCATTACTCTTCTGGCGGAAGGGCACTAAGCGAAAGTGCCCATAGCGGGTGGGCATATCAACTTCGGAGCCAACTTCGATGAGCGATTCCCGTTGCAGGCGGTAGGCAATCATGTCTTTGATGGTGATAATTTTCAAATCCCACTCTTTGGCCATGCGTTGCAGTTCAGGCATGCGTGCCATGGTGCCATCGTCGTTCATGATTTCCATGAGGGCGGCAGCGGGATAGAGGCCGGTGAGCTTGCAGAGATCTACGGCAGCCTCGGTGTGTCCGCTTCGGCGCAGTACGCCGTTCTCCTGGGCATATAGCGGGTTGATGTGTCCCGGACGGCCAAAGGTCTGCGGAGTGCTCGATGGATCGGCCAGTGCACGGATGGTCGCGGCACGGTCGTGGGCAGACACTCCCGTGGTGCAGCCTTCCAACTTGTCGATAGTGACGGTGAAGGGCGTGCCGAGCATGGAGGTGTTGTCGTTGACTTGGTGGGGCAGGTCGAGTTCTTCACACCTGCTGAGAGTGATGGGGGCACAGAGTACGCCCCGCGCGTTCTTCAGCATGAAGTTGACAGCTTCCGGTGTTATCTTCTCTGCGGCGATGATGAGGTCGCCTTCGTTCTCTCGGTCTTCATCATCGACAACAATGACGAATTTGCCGGCTTTGAAGTCGGAGAGTGCTTCTTCTATGGTTGATATCTTTGTCGTTTTTTCCATGTCAGGAATGTTTCGTTTGTATCTTTATAACGTGGTGACGTGCCAGCGGGGGTGGGCTGTCATGCGGGGCTGTGAAGCTCTTCTATCCTGTGGATGATTTTTTCGTTGGTCTGCTTGATGACGCGCAGGTCGTGGAGCAGTCGGAGACGGAATATCCACATGCGAACATATAAGACGGCACCCAAGGGCAGGATGAGGGCAGCCATGATGTTCAACCATTTCCGCTCAAACGGTCGGGTGTGGGCTTTGGTGGAGACAATGGGGTAGTGGTTGAGTTCCATGAGGATGACTTTGTCGCGCGTGTTGCCCAAGTCTTCTATGATTTCCTCCAATTCATCGACAATTCTCTCTATCTCGTTGTCTGGTTCGTAGCGGAAGAACACCTTGATGATATTGGGTGCTGATATCAGGTGATGCTCATGTGAGTAGGTTGTTGCTTCTTCGCTGATGCGGGCCAGCGTGTGGGCGTCGTGTGGGTAGTCGGGGTCTTTGATGATTACCTCCTTGCCGTTGACATGACGTTTCAGGCGGAGTCCCAGCAACTGCATGAAGAAGGTGCGGTAGAGGTCCATGTTGAAGACCACGGAGTCGTTGTTGGCTTTGTAGGTGACAAAGACGGCCACGGGGGTGAGTACGGCCGGTGCCAGTCCCTTGCCAAACCAGATGCTCCATTCTCCGATGCGGGCCATTCGGTAGCCGGTGTTGTCAAGGATGTAGAAGATGATGAACACGACAACCGAGATGAGTACCGGGAACCCCAGTCCGCCTTTGCGGATGATGGCTCCGAGAGGGGCGCCGATGAAGAAGAATATAAGGCACGAGAGGGCCAGGGTGAACTTGTTGATGCGCTCTATTTCGTGCTGGCGGATCAGCTTGTCTGCCTCTGCGGCAAACATTCCTTTGAACTCCAAGTCGGAACATATCATCTGTACTTGCTGGCTGGCCCTGTTGACGGCAGTCAGCTTCTGGTCGTCGGAGAGCTTGTCAAACAGAGAGTCTGGATGCAGGTCTTTCACGGCAGCGCGCTTAATGGCTGCCAACGAGTCTTTCTCGGATAGACGAGTGTAGAGCTCCATCTGTCGTTTGATGTCGTTATAATAGGTGATGCCGATGCTGTCGTAGAGATGGTTCAGGGAGTCTTCATCGTGACTGATCTGCTTCAGACTCTTTCCCTTGGCGTTGGATGATAGCAGGGAGGCATCTGTCATGTTGAAATTGCCGTTGAAGTCTATGATGATCTTCTTGGAAACAAAGGTTTCACGACGGTAGGGCACCGACGCGCTGTTGGCCAGTTCCTGGGCTTGCATGTTCTCAAACCATTCGCCACTCCACAGGGAGAGTACCAGATGTTGCTTGTCGGCTGTAGATTGCAGCATGCCAGAGTCGGCCAAGATGATAGCCTGGTCTTCGTAGCTGCCAGTCATGCGGTAGATCATGATACCGTAGAGCTTGCCGGTATTCAGGTCTTTCTTCTGGACGTAAAGGTTGCTGTTGGGGATGCCGTCATAGAAGATGCCTTCAGGAATCTCCAGTTCCGGACTTTTCTGCTTCATGGAGATGAGCAACTGGGCTATCTTCATGTTGGCCTGCGGACCAATGTTGTTCTGAAAGAAAAAGGAACCGAAACAGATGAAGATGCTGATAAAGATAAGTGAGCGGAAAGCCTGCATCAAGGAAATGCCGGCTGCTTTAATGGCTGTCAGTTCGCTGCTTTCACCCAAGTTCCCGAATGCGATGAGGGAAGATAGGAGAATGGCCAGCGGCAAAGCCTGTGGCACCAGCATCAACCCCATCCACCAGAAGAACTGCGCCATGATTTCCATGGAGAGCCCCTTGCCAATCAAGTCATCGATGTATCTCCATAGAAACTGCATCATCAGCACAAACTGACAGATAAAGAATGTGCCTACAAAGAGCAGGCCAAACTGCTTGGCTATGAATATGTCTAATTTCTTGATTCGCAACATTTCAAGGTGCAAAGTTACGAATAATTCCCCATTCTACCAAATGGAGTGAGTGGTAATTGCGTTATTTGACAAAGATTAGCTATAGCAGCCCCGTGTTCTGATGCAGCCGGTAGAAGTCTTCTTCCCATAAATCTTTCAGCTGTTCCAGTTCGTCAGGCGTTCCAAAGTCGGTAATGATCAGGAAATGGTCGTTGGTGATGTCGCTCTTTTCCATTCGGAGTTCTACGAAGGCATTGTCGTCGTTGTCGTCAACCCAGCGGAAACGGAAACTGTGGTTCTTGTGTATATGGGTGACAACGGCCTGCATGGTCTTTTCGCTGCCGTCGGGCTTCTTCCAGGTTAGGGTCAAATCCTTGCCTTCCAGTTTGACATCATCGGCAATCCACCTTGACAAACCTTCCGGGGTGCTGATGAGGTTCCAGATAATGGAAGATGAGCTGGAAAGCAACTCTCGCTCAATGTTCAGTCGTTTCTTCTTCATATTGTGTTATCAGGTTAGAGGAAGTTGGAATCTTAATCAGCTGCAAAAATACGGTTTTTTTCTGAAAAGTGAATAAAAAACAGAGAAAATTTTGGTGAATAGAAAAAAAGTGTTACCTTTGCACCCGCATTCGAAAAGAATGATGGCGGGATAGCTCAGCTGGTTAGAGCGCATGATTCATAATCATGAGGTCGCCGGTTCAATCCCGGCTCCCGCTACAGGAATATATCAAACGGAAACTGTCTTGGTGAAAATACCAGGGCAGTTTTTTTTGAAAAAACTCGGTAAAGATGATTCTCTATTCCGATAGATTTTGTAACTTTGCACCCTCATTATTAAATATAGAAAGAAATTTTAAACGATAGAAGAAAAATGGCAGAAATGAAAAGAATCAGAACGGCTCTTGTTTCGGTGTTCCACAAAGATGGACTTGACGAACTGCTGGCCCATCTGAATGCCGAGGGAGTGAAATTCCTGTCAACAGGTGGTACGCAAGAATTCATCGAATCAAAAGGTTACGACTGTCAGACCGTTGAGAGTGTGACGGGCTATCCGTCAATCTTGGGCGGTCGTGTAAAAACTCTCCATCCAAAAGTGTTTGGTGGCATTCTGGCGCGTCGTGCCGAAGAAGGTGACAAAGCGCAGATGACACAATATGAAATACCTGAAATCGACTTGGTCGTTGTGGATCTCTATCCTTTTGAGCAGACCGTAGCCAGTGGAGCTTCTGAAGCTGATATCATTGAGAAAATAGACATTGGAGGCATTTCCCTGATTCGTGCTGCGGCCAAAAACTTCAACGATGTCGTCATTGTTCCCAGTAAGGCTCAGTATGCAGAATTACTGGATATACTCAAGACTCAAGGCGCCCAGACAACGCGCGACCAGCGTCGCCGCTTCGCCATGGAAGCTTTCGGGGTGAGCAGCCATTACGATACGGCCATCCGCAAGTGGTTTGAGGAAAGCTGATGTCGAATATAGTATAATCGTTTAAATAGAGAAATAGTCAAATAGTCCAAAAAGAACACATGGGATTTTTTAGTTTTATTCAAGAGATAGCGATGGACCTGGGTACGGCCAACACCATCATTATCAGTGATGACAAGATTGTTGTCGATGAACCTTCTGTGGTAGCTCTCGACCGTCGGACGGACAAGATGATTGCCGTGGGCACGGCAGCCAAGATGATGTATGAGAAAGAACAACCCAATATCCGTACGATTCGTCCGTTGCGTGACGGTGTGATCGCCGACTTCTCTGCCTGTGAGCAGATGATGCGTGGCCTGATCAAAATGGTACACTCCAGTCATAGATTGTTCTCACCTTCATTGCGTATGGTTATCGGTGTCCCCTCTGGTTCTACCGAGGTGGAGCTTCGTGCCGTGCGCGACAGTGCCGAGCATGCTGATGGACGTGACGTCTATCTCATCTTTGAGCCGATGGCGGCGGCTGTGGGTATCGGTCTTGACGTAGAAGCACCTACCGGTAATATGATTGTTGATATCGGTGGCGGCACAACCGAGATTGCTGTGATTTCTCTTGGCGGTATTGTTTCCAATAACTCCATCAAAGTGGCAGGAGACGACTTGACTGCTGATATTCAAGATTATATGAGTCGCCAACACAATGTTCGAGTCAGTGAGCGTATGGCCGAACGCATAAAGATAAGTGTCGGCTCTGCACTGACAGATCTTGGCGATGAGGCTCCCGAAGACTTTATGGTGGTAGGTCCAAACAAAATTACTGCTTTGCCTATGGAGGTCCCTGTCTGCTATCAGGAGATAGCTCACTGTCTGGATCGCACGGTGGCACGCATAGAGACGGCAGTTCTGAACGCTTTGGAAAGCACACCGCCGGAGTTGTATGCTGACATTGTGTCCAATGGCATCTATCTGACTGGTGGCGGTGCTTTGCTGCGTGGTCTTGCTAAGCGCCTGACCGACAAGTTCTACATCCAGTTCCATGTCGCCGATGATCCCCTCCACTGTGTGGCCAAGGGCGCAGGTGTCGCACTCAAGAATGTTGAAAAGTTCTCCTTCCTGATGAGATAGGATGACAGCCGATGCAGAACCTGATAGAATTCCTTACCAAGTTCAACCACTGGATTGTCTTCCTGCTGCTGGAGGTCTTCAGCTTCGTGCTACTGCTGACGTATAACAGTTACCAAAGCAGTGTGTGGTTTACCTCTGCCAACACGATAGCCGGCAAAGCCTATGAACTCAGTTCTGAGGTGGAGTCGTTCTTCTCGTTGACCGCTGTCAACAAAGAGTTGACCTTGCGCAATATCAAGTTGGAGCATGAAGTGGCCTGGTTGGAACAGCGCCTGGAGCAGTATGGCGATACTACAGCACGTCTGGGGGAGACCATGCGGCTACTTGCAGGATTTCAAATGATTCCTGCCAAGGTGGTTAGCAACGAACTGGCCAAGAAAGACAACCTGCTGACTATCGACAAAGGGACGTTGGATGGTGTGCGTGAGGATATGGGGGTCGTATGTGGCAATGGCATCGTGGGCATCGTCTATCTGGCTGCTCCTCATTATTCAGTTGTCATCCCAGTGTTGAACTCCAGGTCCAACATTAGTTGCGCTATCCGCAACCGAGGTTATTTCGGTTACCTGCGCTGGATGGGGGGCAACAGCAAAATAGCCTATGTTGATGACATTCCTCGCCATGCTCACTTCCGTCGGGGTGACAAGGTGGTGACCAGTGGCTATTCATCCGTGTTCCCGCCTGGTGTGATGGTTGGAAAGATTCTGCATGTTTATAACTCTCCAGATGGACAGTCCTATCGACTGCAGGTAGAGCTCAGTACTGATTTCGGGCGTCTTCGCGATGTGTGTGTCATCAACGATGAGTCGATGAACGAGCGATTGGAGGTGCTGCGCGCAGCACAGGACTCTATGAAGGTGAGGATGGATGAATGATGATGAGATGAAGGAATATGAATGTTGATACGCTGAAAAATATTCTGTGGACACTGCTCCTAATATTAGGACAGGCGTTGGTGCTGAACCACATACACCTCTTCGGCTTTGCTACGCCGTTGCTCTATGTGTATGTGGTAATTTTGTTCCGTCGAAGCTATCCTCGGTGGGCCATTCTCCTCTGGGCTTTTCTGATAGGACTCGTCATGGATGTTTTTACCAATATGCCTGGTGTGGCTGCCGGGAGCTTGACATTCATTGGCCTTTTGCAACCTTACGTTCTTGAACTATTTGTTCGTCGTGACGAAGATCAGGAGCTCTTCCCCTCCATGCAGGAGATGGGCTTCAGCAAATTCTTCTGGTATATATCGATTCTTATTTTTATCTATTGTCTCTGCTTCTATACACTGGAGATGTTCTTGTTTTTCGACTGGTTGCTGTGGGTTTCCTCCATTTGTGGAAGCTTCGTGCTGACGCTGGTCTTGGTGCTTGCCTTTGAAAATCTGCGCCGGCGATGAAGAACAACCACTATGAAAATAGGCGAATAGTCATTGGAGGTATCGCTGCCACCATTGTCTTTGTCTATGTTGTCAGACTCTTCATGCTTCAGCTGATGAGCGATGACTACAAGAAGAATGCTGACTCTAATGCTTTTATGAAAAAGGTGGAGTTCCCGGCACGCGGTGTCATCAAGGATCGCCATGGCAGGCTCCTCGTCTATAACCAGCCGGCCTATGACATCATGGTTGTCATGAATGAAGAGAACGGGCACCTTGATACCCTGGACTTCTGCCAGACTTTGGGTATCACAAAAGAATTCTTTGAACAGCGCATGCGCGACATCAAAGACCGTTCTAAGAATCCTGGATATTCTCGTTTTACCCAACAGATGTTCATGAGCCAGTTGTCTGACCATGAGTTCAGTGTCTTTCAGGAAAAAAAGTTCCGTTACCCAGGTTTTTATGTCCAGCGGCGTAGCATACGGCAATACCAGTATCCTTATGCAGCCCATGTGTTGGGAGATGTGGCGGAGGTGTCTTCTTCCGATATTGAGAATGACAACTACTATCAGCCGGGTGACTACATTGGAAAGCTCGGCGTGGAGCGCAGCTACGAGAAACAACTCCGTGGCATCAAGGGTTCACAAATCTTGTTGCGTGATGCTCATGGCCGCATACAGGGCAAATATCACAATGGCGATTTTGACCAGCGTCCGGTTCCGGGTAAGGACTTGACACTGTCTATCGATATCAAACTTCAGGCTTTAGGTGAAAGACTGATGGAGGGCAAAATCGGGTCTATTGTAGCTATAGAGCCTTCTACAGGTGAAGTACTCTGCTTAGTGTCATCCCCCAACTATGACCCACGACTGATGGTGGGACGACAGCGTGGCAAAAACCACCATAAGCTATCCAATGATAGCTGGAAACCGTTACTGAACCGAAGTATCATGGGTATGTATCCTCCAGGTTCTACCTTCAAGACTACTCAGGCTCTGACCTTTCTTGCAGAGGGAGTCATCACACCGATGACAGCCTTTCCTTGCTATCACGGCTTTATCCATAAAGGTCTTCGCGTGGGATGCCATGGCCACGGCTCACCATTGCCGTTGATACCGGCTATTAGTACTTCTTGTAATGCCTATTTCTGTTGGGGGCTATACTATATGCTTGGCAACCGTCGTAAGTATGCCACGGTGCAGGATGCTATGAATACATGGCGTGACTACATGGTGTCTATGGGCTTTGGATACAAACTTGGCATAGACCTCCCGGGTGAGAAGCGTGGTCTCATTCCCAACGCACAGTTCTACGACAATGCTTATAAAGGTTCATGGAACGGACTGACTGTCATCTCTATCTCTATTGGTCAGGGTGAGGTCAATGCCACTCCCCTGCAGATTGCCAACCTTGCTGCCACCATCGCCAACCGTGGCTATTACTATGTTCCGCATGTAGTGCGCAAGGTGCAGGGAGAACCTCTCGACACGCTCTTTACACGAAAACATATCAGCAAGGCCAGCAAGCAAGACTATGAATACATCGTTGCCGGTATGCGGTCGGCAGTGGAGCGGGGTACCTGCCGCTCTGCCAACAGGAGCGACTATGCTGTGTGCGGAAAGACCGGTACGGCACAGAACAGGGGGCACGACCATTCGGTTTTCATGGGTTTTGCACCGATGGAACAGCCGAAAATTGCCGTGGCCGTCTATGTGGAGAACGGAGGCTGGGGAGCAGACTATGGTGTTCCGCTCGGCTCCTTGATTATGGAACAGTATATCAACGGAAAACTCTCACCGGCTTCAGAAGCACGCGCGGAGATGTTTAGAAACAAACATATCTTCTATGGTACGGGCAGCAGATGACAAAAATAGCAGTGTGCTGGGTGCTCTTGACTGGTGGACCATCGGCATCTATCTGGCACTTCTCATCTTCGGGTGGGTGAGTGTGTGCGGTGCGTCATATACTTATGGTGATACCGATATATTTAGTTTGTCAACTCGCTCGGGTATGCAGATTATATGGATAGGCACAAGCATCCTGCTGGGATTCCTCATCATCATGCTCGACGACAGATTCTATGACACTTTTTCCTATGTCATCTATGCGCTACTGTTGCTTCTGCTTTTCGTCACAATCTTCAATCCTCACGAAATCAAAGGCTCCCGGTCATGGCTGGTATTGGGACCTTTACGTGTCCAACCGGCTGAATTTGCCAAGTTCGCTACGGCCCTGGCAGTGAGTAAGCTGATGAGTACCTATGGCTTTAATATCCAGCGTTGGAGACACTTTGCTGCTGCCTGCGCCATTGTGCTGCTGCCTATGCTGTTCATCGTGGGACAGAAGGAGACTGGCTCAGCCTTGGTCTATCTGTCTTTTTTCCTGATGTTCTATCGCGAGGGTATGCCTGGTAGTATCCTGTTTACTGGTGTCGCCATGGTGTTCTATTTCGTCGTTGGAGTGAAATATGCTGATGTGATGCTTCTCGGTACACCTACAAGTGTCGGAAATTTCATTGTGCTCCTTTCCATACAGGTCTTCTCGGCTGCCATGGTGAGGGTTTATACGGGTGATCACCGACGTTCCATGATTTTGATCTCCTACAGTCTGGGGCTAACGGTTGTGGCATTGATCTTCTCTAAGTTTGTGCTACCCTTCGATGTGACGAAGGTTCAACTCGTCATCAGTGTGCTTTCCATCGGGTGGCTGGTGTATGAAGGATTGGGCTCTCGTATTCGTAATTTCTTCTGGATAGCAGCATTTTCTCTCGGTTCCATCGTCTTTGTCAGTTTGGCCGACTATGTGTTGAATGATGTCATGCAGAGCCATCAGCGAGTACGTATCAATGTGCTGCTTGGACTGGAAGAAGACCTTCGCGGTGCGGGATACAATGTTCATCAGAGCGAGATTGCCATAGGCTCGGGCGGTCTGCAAGGCAAAGGATTCCTGAATGGCACACAGACGAAGCTGAAGTTTGTGCCGGAACAAGACACAGACTTCATCTTCTGTACTGTTGGTGAGGAGGAAGGATTCCTCGGTTCTGCCGGTGTGCTACTTTTATTCCTGGCGCTCATTTTCAGACTGATAAAGATGGCAGAGCGACAACCACGGGCGTTCGGACGAATTTATGGCTATTGTGTGCTCAGCATCTTTCTCTTCCATGTTTTCATCAATGTTGGTATGGTCCTCGGACTGACACCTGTCATCGGTATCCCTCTGCCATTCTTCAGTTATGGTGGCTCTTCGCTTTGGGGCTTCACCCTGCTGCTGTTCATATTCTTGCGTATTGATGCGGGACGTAGTGTGGTGTCGTAGAAATAAAGGAGAAGGCAACAGAAGATGAGAGAAATGTAAAAAAAGCATCCTTTCGTTTGCATCCCTCTTGTTTTATTTGTACTTTTGCAAACAATATACATCAAGCAGACATGATATATAAGTATGATTTCTTAGTCATCGGTGCCGGTGTAGCCGGCATGAGCTATGCCTTGAAGGTGGCCCGCGCCAAGAAGGGTCGCGTATGCATGATTTGTAAAACCAGTCTCGATGAGGCCAACACCTCATTTGCGCAGGGCGGTGTAGCCAGCGTCACAAACCTGGAACTCGACAACTTTGAAAAACACATTGAAGACACCATGATAGCCGGAGACTTCATCTCTGACCGGGCAGCTGTGGAACAGGTCGTCAAAAATGCTCCGGCCCAGATTAAGGAACTGGTGGAATGGGGTGTGAACTTCGACCGTAAAGACAACGGTGACTTCGACCTCCACCGAGAGGGCGGACACTCCGAGTTCCGCATCCTGCACCATGCCGATGACACTGGCGCAGAGATTCAGCGCGGTCTCATGAAGGCTGTCCGTGACTGTCCTGATATCGACATCCGGGAAAACCACTTCGCAGTGGAAATCATCACCCAGCATCACCTGGGGGCTCGTGTCACTCGACGCACACCATACATCAACTGCTATGGTGCCTATGTGCTCAACCCTGATACTGAGAAGGTCGATACCTATCTGTCGAAGGTCACCGTGATGTGTACTGGCGGCTGCGGTGCCGTCTATCAGACCACTACCAATCCCGTCATCGCTACCGGTGATGGTGAGGCCATGGTCTATCGTGCCAAAGGAACGGTTCAGGACATGGAGTTCGTACAGTTCCATCCAACGGCCCTGTATCACCAGGGTGAAACCCATCCGGCCTATCTCATTACTGAGGCTATGCGTGGTTATGGTGGCATCTTGAAGTTGCCCAACGGAGAGACCTTCATGGAGAAATACGATAAGCGTTTGTCTTTAGCTCCGCGCGACATTGTGGCGCGTGCCATTGATAAGGAGATGAAGATTCACGGCCTCGACCATGTCTGTCTTGACGTCACCCATAAAAATCCGGAAGAGACTCGCCGCCACTTTCCCAATATCTATCAGAAGTGCTTGAGCATTGGCATCGATATCACCACCGACTATATCCCTGTGCGTCCTGCTGCTCACTATATGTGTGGTGGCATCAAGGTTGACCTCAACGGCTGCTCGTCTATCGATAGGCTCTATGCCGTGGGCGAATGTGCGTGCACTGGCCTGCATGGTGGCAACCGTCTGGCTTCCAACTCCTTGATAGAGGCTGTGGTCTATGCTGATGCGGCAGCCCGTCATTCTTTGGAGCATATTGACCTGTACGACTTCAACGACAAAGTGCCTGAGTGGAATGACGAAGGTACCATGACCAATGAGGAGAAGGTTCTCATTACACAGTCTGTGAAAGAGGTGGGTGAGATTATGTCCAACTATGTAGGCATCGTGCGCTCCGACCTTCGGCTGAAACGTGCATGGGACCGTCTCGACATGCTTTATGAGGAGACGGAAAACCTCTTTAAGCGGGTGAAAGCAAGCAAGGATATCTGTGAGTTGCGCAACCTCATCAACACTGCCTATCTCATCACGCGCTTTGCCATTGAACGTAAAGAGTGCCGTGGCCTTCATTTCACCACCGACTATCCGCAGCACGCCTACGATAAATAATAAAGGCATCTCCCCTTGCGCGCGCGTATATATATAATAAGGTGTCAGTCCTTATCTTGTGAGTGAGAACTTCAGGGAGAGTCCGAAGTCACGCGTTGTTGTTGGGTAGCTGTTGCTGGACAGCAGCGGTGTATTGGTCTGTCGGTCGTAGTAGAAACTCATGGTGAGTAGCTTCGAGATGGTATAGTCTGCCGCAAAGGAAATTTTCAACGCTTCATTGCCACTGGTGGCTGTGCTGATGCGCGATGCGATGTCGCGTGTGATGGCGGCCTGCTTGCGCAGGCTGACATCCAGTCGCAGATTCAGGTCGTGGTTGAAGGTGTTCTTTGTGTTATTATTGTTTTTCTTGTTGTTTGTATTGGTCTGCTGCTGGTTGTTACGGCTCCTGTTTCTCACAGCCCGGCGATTCTTCTTCAGCATGTTGAAGTTGAAATTGTTGATTTTGTAGCCGGCGCCGAATACCCAGTCTTTGCTCGTTGCCTCGTTGAGCTGTACACTGGTCATGCTCAAGGTAAGGACGCGTGTGGTGCGGTATTCCAGCTTACAGGTCAGGTTGTTCTGCAGGGTTACGTCAAGACCCAGCAATGGGGCAAAGGCTTCATTGACACTTACCGTGGAGATGTTGTACTTTGAGCTGGGTATAGGGTTGCCGGTGGCGGCTTCGGCAATGAAGCCCATATCGCCCATAAACTCCATGTATGTGCTGAAAGTGTTATAAGCTCCGATGGCAAAGACACTCTTGTAGGAATGGTTCAAGTTGACGCTCTTGAAGACGTCACGGAACCAGGGCAGCTTTCCTAAGCCACTGTAGCGTATCGTCCAGTTGGGTAGCAGCTTCGACAAGGAGGGGAAGAGATCCAGGGATCCTCCGCTCATGCTGGTGTAGGTGTTGATGAAGGCCGGAATCATCACGTCGGCACTGTATTTGTTGACGCTGCCGATGGCAGGGTCGAAGGTCTGGCCGGCCTGTGCGAAACCTCTTGGATAGACGGCTCCAGCATAGCGGGCTTCCACACGGTCGCGGAAGCGGTCGAGGGCATTACAGAACTTTTCAAAGGTTGGACTGTTGTAGCCGCTGTTGGCATCACCGGTGCTTTCGAAGGCCGAGCCAATGGAGATGGTTGTCATGGTGAATGTTCCGCTCTCTGTCGTCGGACTGCCGTTAAACATATATTGAATGCTTTTGGCTGTGGTCTGAGTGCGACTTGCATTCAGGTCAATCTTGAAGTTCTTCACCGGTTCCAATGTCATGCGTATTTGCAAATCCTCGGTCTTGTTGGTGGTGGCGGGTGTCGCCACGCTGTCTCTCATGAGCAGCCAGTTGTTGTCACGGGCTTTGTCGATATAGGAGTCGTCGATGAAGCCAAAGGCAAAATCCAGTCCCGGCGACATTACACTGGTGTTTCTGGTCTGCCCGAGCATGTCACCGATATTCGGCATGAAGCCCGGCAGGGCCATGGAGTATTGGTTGCGATAAGAGATGCTGATGTTACGCACAGACATAGCCAGCCGGGCCCCAAACTGAGCAGCCTTGTACCATCCCTTCTCATCCAGCGGTTCCTTGGGTGTAATGGTCAGCTTCACTTTGGTGGCACTATCTACCTGGCTCTTGATGCGTATCTTGTTTTCGTCAAGCTTACGGAACTTCAGCTTTATCTGTTTGCCGTCTTCAGTCTTGGCCAGCAGGTTGAAGCGCTTGGTCTTCTTGCCGTGGTTCAGTTCCAAGGTAGTGTCGGGCAGCAGGGTGATCTCCTTCACAAAACTCTTTGAGTTCTTGGGCAGCTCCTTTTTCTGTTGTTCTGCCTTCTTGTTGGCGACCTTGTCTGCCTGTTGTCCATTCTCTCCGTTTTTCTCTGCTTCCGCCTTTTTCTTGGCTTCCTCCTCTTTCTTCTTTCTTTCTGCTGCTCGTTGCTGTTCTTTGGCACGTTTCTCACGGGCTATGTCGGCCTGGCTCTTCTCCTTATTGAACTTTTCGTTCACCTTCTTAAGGAAGGGCACATGGTTGTAGAGCTTCTCCATGTTCAAGGTGGAGTTGATGTTCAGTGTGCGATTGTTATTGATGTTGTTGCCGAGCGAGGTGCCGTCTTCCAGATCGGTGCCGCGCACCCAGTTATAGGTAGCGTTGTAGTTGGCATCGGCTGTCACCCAGTCGAAGATGGGGATGAGGTTGATGGGAGGTTGGTAGGAGGCCTGGAAGCTTTGGTTGTAGTTTAGCGGTGTACCCATGTGGCGCAGACTGGTCTTTACAGAGTCTTTCCAGGCATGGTAGGCTTCGGGGTAGAGGTCTTTGTTGACAGGCACATAAGGTTCTTCCACCTCGGCATGGGTGGCGCTTTGGAAGGTCATGTGCAGGTTCTTCGTCAGGTCCCAGCGTAGGTTGAACTCACGGTTCCAGAGGAACTGCGAGCTGAAGGACACTGGCAGCTGCGACCCGCCCAGGTCTTCCATGTCGCGTTCCTGCAGCTCATAGTAGTTGCGGGTGAGTTCCGTGTTGTAGGCCACGTTCTGTGGTAGCCAGTTCAATCCAAACATCCTCACGATATCCACCCATTTGGACTTGGTGTTCTTCAGAAGTTTCTTGAAGGGTTCGAAGGGCTGATAGACCGGCGTCCAATTGTAGTTGAGCGATCCGCGCCAGTTGTCTTCATGTTCATAGACGGTGGTCTCGCCCGATGTTCGGCGGCTGGAGTGGCTGTAGCTTAGTGTGAGGTTGGCCGGGTCGTAGGGCATGGGGTGCCGTTTGTTCTGGATGCCGACGCGCACGTTGGACAGTGAGAAGTTGGTGGAGCGTGTCTTCACGACAGCGATGCTTTCGATGGAGTCGCGCTCATGTCCGCTCAAGGCATCGAGGGCGTCGTCCAGTTTCATGTCGGTGTCCAACGGGTTGTATTTCGGTCTGGTCTCTTCCTGCGTGATGGAGTAGTAGAGTGGGGCGCTGACCTTTGCCTTGTCGGGGAAGAACTTGCCCAGCTCCAGATTGGTGGTGAGGCTGTAGGTCTTGAAGTCATCGTTGGAGCGCTGTGCCACACCTTCTTCAAGACCGCCGAATCCTTCTGTCATATAGCGGCCTTGCAGGTTCACGGTTCCGAAGTCTGACAGTTGCACGTTCAGGTTGCCCTGTGCAGCCCAACCGCCATTGTTGTTGTATTCCTTCAGTCGAAGCTCGTTGACCCACACTTCGCCGCTCTTCTGCGTGCTACTCAGGTTGCGCACACCGATGACCACGGTCTTGACTTCTCCCAGCGTGGGGTTGCCCATCACACTGATCTTGTTACCCGGATGGTCTTCGTTGTAGGCGCTATATACTCGGTTGTAGGAGGCTTGTCCTTGGGTTTTAGCGCGGTTACGCTCCTTCTTGATGTTGGTGAAGACGTCCAGAGGGATGTCAAGCATGTTCTCTATTGGCCATACAGCAGCGCAGGCAGCCGACGAATAGGTGTCGTAGTGGCCGGCGGGTGTCAGCTTCAGTGGAATCTCGTATTCGTAGTAGTTGCTCTTATAGTCGCTGCCCAAACGGATGAAGAGGGCCAGCTGGTTGTCGGTCAGTTCGGTGACATTCTGTTCCATGGCATTGGCATGCACAAACATCTGGATGCGTTTGTACTGGCGCAGGTCGAGCGTGGTGTTCTTATACACGGCTTTGCCCTCACCGTTGGCCAGGTTGGTCACGGTCATGTCCAGTGCCTGTTCGTTGTTTTCCACCAGCTGAGGCTGTGTGGGGTCTAAGGCACGCTGTATGCCTGGAGGCAGTACATAGTTTACAGGCGACTTGTCGTTGTTCTCTTCGATGTTCACGGCACTCACTGCCATGTGGCCGGTCTGTGCCGGAGCGTTGTCGATGTTCTGTTCATAGACACGCCATTCGCCACGCACCAGGTCGAGAGTGCCGAAGCGCATGATGATGGGTTGCTCGAAGTTGGTGAGGAACATACGCATGAAGCGGATGCTGGAGAAGTCGCTGATGGCACCCACGCGCTGCTGGTAGCTGTCGAGCGGGATACGGAACTGATACCAGGTGACAGGCTCTTGCTGTCCGTTGCGCAGTTTGGGTGAGGCTTCGCGCTTGTCAACGATGAAGTTCTGGCCTACCACCAGGTCCTCAGGACGTATGCTGACGTGATACTGATAGTATTTCTCGTACTCGTTGAGCGTATAGTCTTGGTTGATGTCTTCTACGTCGGGAGTCGTCTTGTAGGAAGAGTCGTAGCCACCGGCACCTCCGTCGGGAGAGTTGCCCTGCGGGTTGTTGATATATTTGTAGCGGCGGATGATGTTGGCCTGGATTTGGTCGTAGTCGTAGCCGCGGAAGTAGTGGTAGTCATCGTTGGCGGGGTCGTTCATGATAGAGTCAAAGACCTCGGGCGACACTTTTCCCTGAATGGAGGTCAGGAACTGCTGGTAGTTCTCAAAGGTTCGTTCCTCCTCATCGGTCAGTCCGTTGAAACCTACGTCTTGGAGTATTCTGCTGGAGCCGCTGTTGGCAAAAGAGTAGGTCACGGTGGGTTGGTTGGGCACCTTTCCCCATTGTGTCAGTGTGAACCGCTGCGAGCCATCTACGGGCATGCCGCTCTCATAGAAGCGTTTGCCATCGCGCAGAACGTCTTCGCTGACTTCACCTAAGTTGATGTAGAAGTCGCCACCCAGCGTGTTGCCTCCGGTACGGTTGATAGTGCCGTCGGTGTTGCGCTGGTAGATGAACGGGTCGAGGAGCCAGAACTCTATGTATTCGATGTTGGCCTGTTCAAAGTCGTTGGTTTCCAGCTTGCGCATCATGCCACCCCAGTGCTGTGCCGGATTGTTCAGGGTGCCATCCTGGTTGAGGTCGGTGTTGAAGTTATACGGTCCGCGCTCGTTGGGGTAATAGGCAATGTTCAGGATGGGAAGGGTACTGGTGGAGCCGTTGTAGGTGCTCTGGTCGCGGTTGGGGTAGAGTTCGCGTACATATACCTCGCGCATGTAGTGGTTGGAGAGCTGGTTCAGGTCGCTCTTGATGTGCGCCGGTGTCAGGGACGACGAGCGTCGGGTGAACAACGGGTCAATAGTGTACCACGCCATCTGTGAGCGGTTGTAGCCGCTGGCAAGGGTCGTTTTGTCATTGTGTTCCGGGAACATGCTTGGCACACTCGACAGCTGCCAGCTGGTGGGACTTGACACGTCGATGGCATTCTTGGTGTTCTCGAAGTCATCCAAATAGGAGGCATTGCTCTGCACGCCTCGGCTCTGGCCGGCAATGAGTTGGGCAAACTCTCCGGTGAAACTGATTTGCGAGGGCTGCGTGACGTGTAGGAGCGGAATCTTGTCCAGCATGTTGGTCAGCCATTGGCTTTCTTTCTTCCAGTTGAGACTGAGACCCCATAGCGTGTTGTTGAGTGGCTCACTGCCCATGGAGACCTTGGAGGTCAGCGACTGTTCGGTAAGATGTTGCAGCGTACCGCTCAACTGGAAGTTTTTATTGAAGTCGTATTGCCAGTTCACACCGAACATGGTCTTGCGCTGTTGACCGTAGTCGGTGTTGCTCTCCGACGATACGCTCACGGCCGTACCGGCATCGATGATGCTCTGGTTGAGGATGGTCACTTCGCCGGCGTTGTAATCCACGGTATAGTCGGAACCCTCTGTCAGGGTGACACCGCCAGCCGTCACGACCACAGACCCCTGTGGCACGTTGTAGGCTCCCAGCGAGATGACGTTGGCAGAGGTGCCACGAAATTGTCCCATCAGCACATACTTGTCTTTCTCGGCAATCTGCTTGGCAATGGTCTTCGTGGAGTCATACAGTTCGGTGAAGGCATAGCCCGCAGCCTTGTCGGCAGAGATGCCTTTACCGACAAGGTATTTATACAGGTATTCACCAAACGGTTCGGCAGCGGGGAAGAATACGCGTCCGTTGGTTACGGTGTAGCCTGGCACGAAGTCGAAGAACCCATTGGGGTGGGCCTTCAGGTTGTTGTCCAGGCGGTCGGCGCCCAGTGCCTTGATGAGCGTTTGGTCTTTCACCTGCGGTTCGGGCAGGTAGGTCAGATAAACGCCGGCCGTGTCGCTCTGGAACTTCACGTCCAGGCGGAATTTGTCTTTCTCAACACTGGAGGCCAGGTAATAGACGTTGCGCATCATCAGTCGCCAGTTGCCCTGCTGCGGATTGTTGCTGGTATTCTTCAGGGCCTTCACGAAGAGGGCATCGCCTACATTGGTGTTGTCGCTGGCAAACTCACCGACCTGATAGGTCTGTCCGCCGTAGGTGTATTCGTAGGCCACGGCCAGCACTTGGTCGGTTTGCAGCGTTGTCTTCAAGCTTACATAGCCGAGGGCCGTGTTGACAGTATATTCAGAGGAGTTTAGCAGCCGGGCACTTTCCAGTTTTTCATAGTCGTTGCCACCGGCAAAGTTTCCGATGCCATCCAGGATGTTGGTGGCCTGATCGATGTCTCTTGCTCCGGCATAGGTGCTCACCATGGCGGCGTATTCGCTGTTGGCTTGGTTGGAGGGAACGGTCTGTCCCGTACCACTCCAGGTCGGGTTGGAAATGTGGGTAGGCTCACCAAGGTCGGTCAAGGCCACGATGTTTCGCGTGTTGGCGGTAGAACCAGTCTTGTTGGTCACCCAGATTTCCACGCGGTTGATGGTGATACCGGTGGTCAGGTTGGGCAATGTCTTCATGGCGGCATCGTAACGCTCGCGGAAATAGTGGGAGAGGAAGAAGTGCCTGTTCTCCTCATAGTCGGCAGCATCAATCTCAAAGGGTGTCAGCTGCACACCGCCTCGCGAACTCACGCTGGTGGTATTCGACTTCTTCTGTGAGGCCACCATTTGCAATTGCAACTTGCCGAACTGCATGTCAGTGCGAAGACCGAAGAGCGATGAGGCACCCTTGATGAGTGATGAGTTGGAAGGGAAAGAGATGTTGCCGGCTTCCACCAGCTTGATGATCTCGTCTTCCTTGCCGTCGTATTTCAGTTTCAGGTTCTGTGCGTCATAGTCGAAGGTGGCATCGGTGTTGTAGTTCAGGTTCATATCTACCTTGTCGCCCACCTTGCCGTTGACGTGCAGGTTTATTTTCTCGTCGAAGTCCAATGTAGTGGTCTTTCGGTTCTGAACAGGAAGTGCGGGATTGTCGATATTCTTCATTGTGGCACCGAACTTCAGTTCTGCCGTACCCTGTGTCTTGATGCGGACACCACCAGGTCCGAAGATTTTCTCTGCCGGCCCCAGCTCGAAGTGCATGTCGGTGAAATCAAACTTTTCTTTGCCTTTGGCCTGATAGATCTCGTCGTTCTTCTCGCGGAAATACTCGTGCATCTTCTGTCGGGTGGACCACTGCAGGTATTCTGCCGGTGTCATCATGATGGGGGCGCTCACCCAGGTGTTGCCCATCTTCTTGCCAAAGATGTAGCGGTCCAGCGTGTCGTTGTATTCCACCTGTTGCTTCATGTTCTCCGGATTCTTCAGGTCGATGGCCTGTTCGTCGAGATCTTCCACGGTCACAGGGGTGGTGCGTTGAATCTTCCATCTGGGGTGGAGCAGCGAGTCGGGAATCTCTTCGTCTTCGTAGAGGGTGGGCTGAGCGAGGATGGAGTCTTGCGCCGCCGACTTTTTCTCCTTGTCGTCGGCGGGCATATAAGGCATTGTGATGGCATAGGTCACCATGCTTATGGCGAACAGTGTCATCACGAGTCCATATATGCGCGTTCTCCGTTTCATCTCACTTGATTTGCTTGAGGGCGAGTTTTATGACTTGTTCTACCTGCATGGCAGGGTTCTCCTGCAACAGGGCATTGACTACCTTGGCGGTGGGGGCGGGTGAGAAACCTAACATGGTCAGGGCGGCGATGGCTTCGTCACGCACTTGGTTATTCACGGCAGCAGCCGTGGTCATGTTGGCTGAGTCGCCTCCGGCAGCAGTAAAGAGGTCTCCTCCCATCTTGTCGCGCAGATCTACGATGATGCGCTGAGCTGTTTTCAGGCCGATGCCCTTCACACCCTTCAGCAGACGTTCGTCACCGCTGGCAATGGCGTTAGACAACTCTGCCGGCGACATGGCAGAGAGAATCATGCGTGCGGTGTTAGACCCCACACCACTCACAGTGATCAGCAGGCGGTAGAAGTCGCGTTCCTGTTTCGTGCTGAAGCCGTAGAGCGTGTAGGAATCATCGCGACCGCCGGTCATGATGGCCTCATGGACAAAGAGCTTTACCTGTTCTTTGCCTTGTATGGCTGAGAACGTGTTCAGCGAAATATTCAGTGCGTAGCCCACCCCGGCAGCTTCTACAACAGCCGTGGCCGGACTGAGCTCAGTCAGTTCGCCTTTGATGTATTCAATCATAGATGGTCAATGTATATATACAATAATTAAAACGCACAACCTATTTAATTATTGTATAGAGTGAAAAAATACTTATGTTTCAGGCATGCTCAGTTTTCTTTGTCATATATTCGCTGGGCAGCATGCCTGTCAGCTTGCGGAAGGCGCGGCGAAAGGTGGTGATGCTCTTAAAGCCAGCCGCTTCAGCCATGTATTCAAGTGTCAGGTTGGGTTTTTCCTGCATCATGGGAATCACTTGGCGTTCAATGCGTAGTCGGTTTGTGTAGTCATAGAAGGTGGTACCAAGCTCGGTGGAGAGATACCTGGATAGGTAGGTACGGTTCGTGTTCAGCAGTATGGCGAGGTCGGAAAGTGTCAGCTCCGGGTTCAGGTAGGGGCGTTCTTCGTCCATAAGCTTCTCCAGTTGTGTTCCTATCTGAGTGAGATAGTTGCACTTGGAAGCCGACAACTCCGTACTGGCAAAGTCGGTTTTAGGTTTCTCCTGATTGTCAGTCAGTCGCAGTGGTCGCATCTTGTTTACATGGTGCATCGTGACATACCAGCAAGCCAGCGAGCTGGCATAGTAGATGGTGTCAGCCACACCGCCATAGTCATCGGAGGCTGCCCACCACACCAGCTGGCAGATGGCGAAGGCAATGACGATGGTCCATACCCATGAGATATCTACGTCTTCCAGGTTGGAGTAGGCATTGCGAATGGCGCGGGCATAGCCGCGACTCTTGTAGATGGCTATGCCGACAGCTATCAGTGCAAAACCCACGAAGAAGACCGTAAACACCGTTTGAAACCAGTCATCCGTAATGACGATATGCAGGAGCAGAAAACCCACAAATGGAAGAATCATCATGCAGACTCGTCTTCCGGTCACCCAGCCCGGAATGGTCAGCTCCATGAGCATCAGGGCAAAGGTTACAGCCCCGCAGCCATCCATGAAAAAGACATGACGCAAGACGTCCTTGGTGTCTATGTCGGGAATGTAGAGAGCCAGGTCCTTACAGGTTGACAGTGCCCACCATGCGAACACACAGCCCAACAGCCGCTGCAGGCGTGAGGCCCCTTCTTTGCGAAGGAGTTGTTCGGAACTGATGCCGTAGCAGGCTACCGATAATCCGATCATGAATATGGCCAGTATGGTTGTTTCGTTTTTCATCTGATACTGCGAAGAGGTACTGCAAAAATACAATAAAACCATGTCTCCAACCAAGAAGACCTGGTTCTTAGCATGGTTTATTGCATCAATTCATGTTCTTTTTTTACGCAGTGGCGCATGTTGGTTGTAGGAATGTCACACGCTGACATCAGCCTTGATATGAGGCCAGGGGTCGTAGCCTTCCAGTTGGAAGTCCTCATACTGGAAGCTGAAGAGGTCTTTCACATCGGGGTTCAGCTTCATGACAGGCAGCTTGCGGGGCTCTCGGGTGAGCTGCAGGCGTGCCTGCTCCAGATGGTTCAGGTAGAGGTGGGTGTCGCCGGTGGTGTGAATGAAGTCGCCGGCACGCAGTCCGGTGACTTGGGCCATCATCATGAGCAGCAGCGCGTAGGAGGCAATGTTGAACGGAACACCGAGGAAGGTGTCGGCCGACCGCTGATAGAGTTGTAGCGACAGGCGGCCGTCGGCCACATAGAACTGAAACATGGTGTGGCAGGGTGGCAGAGCCATCTTGTTGACCTCGGCCACATTCCAGGCTGATACAAGGATGCGACGTGAGTCGGGGTTGTTCCTTAATTGGTCCAACACGTTCTTAATCTGGTCTATGGCACCACCGTCGTAGTCGGGCCACGACCGCCACTGGTGACCATATACCGGACCGAGCTCGCCGTTTTCGTCGGCCCACTCGTTCCATATCCTCACACCGTGTTCCTGCAACCAGCGCACATTGGTGTCGCCGCGCAGAAACCATAACAACTCATAGATGATGCTCTTCAGGTGCAGCTTCTTCGTGGTGAGCAGCGGGAACCCTTCTTCCAGGTTGTAGCGCGACTGTGTGCCGAAGATGCTCAGTGTGCCGGTGCCGGTGCGGTCGGTCTTCTTGGCTCCTTCAGTGAGGATCTTGTTCAGTATGTCTAAATATTGTTTCATAGCTTTCGGGTATATGTGTCGATTTGATTCTCCATTCCTTGGGGTACAGGTTGTTGGCGCGGTTGCCAATGTTTTTCACCAGTCCGAGCGCCTTCCCACGGAAGGTCACGACCACCAGTCCGCGCGGTGTCTCCGCCGGCAGCGTGATGGCCTCTCGCCGCAGGTAGCTGATGGCCTGCTGGTAGTCTGTCTCCACCTGTGGGGCTGTTGCTGCCTGCTGCATGGCGTCCAGCAGTTCTGTTTCCATGATGTTCAAGGCCTGCCACTCTTTTTTCTTCTTGGTCGTCGGAGTGAGTGTCCCCTTTTTTTGGATGACTGCCAGAAAGAGACCTTCGCCCCGGGTGAGGCCTGGCAAGAACCGATAGACGGGTGCCTGCAGGTGGGTCAGGCTTCCAGTGATGTTCCAAGCCGTTTCTGTGGGTATCTCTATGAAATTTCCGCCCATTTCATCGGCAATCCATGCCACGTTTTCCTCGTTCTCGTGGGCATTGAAGGTGCAGGTGGAATAGATGAGGTAGCCACCAGGTTTGAGTCGGGGCCAGATGTCACTGATAATCTCCCGCTGCAGTCGGCTGCAGCGGGCCACGTTCTCGGGGCTCCATTCCTTGATAGCCCCTTCGTCCTTGCGGAACATACCTTCTCCCGAGCAGGGTACGTCGGCGATGATGAGGTCGAAGTCTGTCTTGCTCTTTTGGTAGTCGCGTGGATAGCAGTTGGTGATGTGTATGCGGGTAGAAAGACCGTTGCGCAGGGGCAACTGCCATTTCTGGAGGTTTTCGCAGAGTATCTGGGCCCGTTGGCGTATGGGCTCGTTGCTGTAGAGTTCACTTCCTTCGGGGAGCGCTGTCAATACGCTGAGCGACTTGCCGCCGGGCGCGGCGCAGAGGTCGAGCACCGTGGCGGGGTGGGGAAGTGAGGTGGAAAGGTGTCTGACCACATGTTCTGCAAACATCGATGAGGCTTCCTGCACATAGTAGCAACCTGCATGTAGCAGCGGGTCGAAGGTGAAGGCCGGACGTTCGCTCAGGTAGTAGCCGTAGCGACTCCAGGGCACAGATGCTGCATTCCTGACCATCAGGTCGGCGGCCGGGTTCAGTCGGATGCTCACGGGTGTCTCTTGTGCCAGTCCTTGTCGGAGCCTGTCATAGAGATGGTCGCCCATCAGCAGGCGTGTGTAGTCTTCAAATTCCTTGGGCAGCATCTTGTTGAATGAAATTTATTCCAGATAATAGTCGAAGTCATCGCTTTCCGGCTCTTGCTGTTTGGGCTTCGGCGGATTTTTCAGTTGTCCTTTCTCGTCGAACATGCCGTAGGTGGTGCGCAGCACGATGAACTCCGTGCGGCGGTTCAGCTGGTTGCAAACCTCCTGGCGTTCTTCGTTGTCGAGGGCGGTGATAAACTCTTCTGTCAGTATGTCGCCCTCCTTCAGCCAGTCGTACTTGGCAGCCACCTTCTTGCGGATGCTTTTAGGCTTTTCCTTGCCGTAGCCCACGGGCGACAGGCGGTCGGCGGCTATGCCGTGCTCAATGAGGTAGTTCACCACCGACTCGGCACGTCTCTGTGAAAGGCCCTTGTTATACTCGGCGGAGCCTTTGTAGTCGCAGTGGGCAGACAGCTCGATGGTGACGTTGGGATTTTCGTTGAGCAGCTCCACCAGCTCGTCCAGGGCCTTGGTCGATTCCGGGCGTAGCGTGGCTTTGTCGAAGTCGTAGAAGATGTTGTCGATGAGCGTAGGGGCTGTCAGACTGGCCAGCGGAAACTGCAACACATACTCTTCTGACTCTTCGGCCTTCTTCACCTGCACCTCTTCCTTGTGGTTCAGGTAGCCTTTGCAGGTGGCCAGCAAAGCATAATCGACACCGGGCTTCACCACCTTGGTGAACGAGCCGTCTGACCTGACGCTCACCTTCTCATTGGTGCCGTCGTTGCCCACGATATGTACCAGTGCGGCGGGCAGCTCGTAGCCATCCATCTCATAGACCCATCCCTTGATGGTTTGCACAATCTCGGGGTTCTCAAAGCTATAGATGTGGTCCCAGCCCTTGCCGTCGCCTCGGTTGGAGGAGAAGTAGCCTCTGTTGTGCGGTCCTTCAAAAGTCATGCCGAAGTCATCGCCTTGGGAGTTCAGAGGGTAGCCGGGATGTTCCAGTTCGTAGCCTCCCTTGCCGGCTTTCACCGTCGGGTGGGCAATGAAGATGTCCAGACCACCCATGCCGGGGTGACCGTTGGAAGAGAAATAGAAGTCGCCGTTGGGTCGGAAAGCCGGAAACATCTCGTCGCCAGGCGTATTCACGGGTTCTCCCAAGTTCTCCACACCGCCGTAGCCGTTGCTCGTGAGTCGTATGCGCCAGATGTCCAGTCCGCCCTTTCCCCCTGGCATGTCCGAACAGAAGTACAACCACATGCCGTCAGGAGAGATGGCAGGGTGAGCATAGCTCGACAGCGTGTCGGCGGTAATCTTCACTTCTGTGGCTTTACCCCAGGTGGCATCCGAACGGCTCGACTTCACAATCTGTGCATAGCGAGGGTAGGAGGGGTCGGTGCCGCATTGGGTGAGATACATCTCGCGGCCGTCGGTCGAAAAAGAGCAGGCTCCCTCGTCATAGTCGGTGTTCACTCCACCTTCCACTGCCTCGGGCTTGCTCCATTTGCCCTTGTCGTCTTTCTCGGAGAAGAATATGTCGCCAGCCTTCGTGCCGGTGATGCCGCTCAGCTCGTCGCCCTGCGCCTCGTTGCGGGTGGAGGTGAAGTAGATGCGTTCACTGTTGTCGCCCCAGAGCATCGGAGCATAGTCGGCGCGGCGCGAGTTGAAGATATCCATCTTCCTCACGGTGTAGCGTGAGCCGTCTTGCTTCCAGCCGGGAGCCTGACGGGCGGAGGCTAGCCCGCTCTCGACTAAAAACTGCTGACGGGGCAGCAGGGTCGGGTCGTTGGGGTCGGGTGTCATCTTCGAGAACGTATCTGCCAGCAATTGAAACTCCTCGGCTGCAGCCTTGTAGTCGCCGTTCTTCAGGAGCAGTCGGGCGTATGACAGTCGGTGGTCGGGGCCAGCCTGCTGGTAGCGTATGCCGTTGCGGTAGGCGGCAATGGCTGCCTGCGTGTAGTTGATCTTCTCATAACACCCCGCCATCTTCAGGGCACGCTGACCTCGGGTGCCTCGCTCCTTGGCCGGAGTCTTCTGGTAGGCCCGCTTAAACTGTGTCGCGGCATCATAATATTCGCCGATGGCAAGATATTTCTCGCCTTTCTTCATGTGGCGGTCGGCACCACATGATATCATGGTCATAGCCCAAACAACCATCGCCATGACTATAGTGAGGAATACTTTTTTTCTTTTCATTGTAATAATAAGAACGCACGAACCTCTCTTTTATTGCATACATTTCTTTTATTGCATACATTGCTTTCAGAATGTTGAAAGCTGTCATCCGCCAATGACCCGCCCTTCAGCCTATGAAATGCAACCCTTTATCATACGAAAGGATAGAGTCTATCTACCAATATAATTTATTTTACCTTCCAAAATAATTTATTTTACTTTCCAAAATAATTTATTTTACTTTGCAATATAATTTATTTTACTTTCCAAAATAATTTATTTTACTTTGTAATATAATTTATTTTACTTGAAGAAAGGAATCCTTTTAGGTGATAAAGCGTTAGCTGCATGACGACGGTTAGCTCGTTACTGATAGACAATCATGTTTCCTGAACCTTCCTGTATTGCATCATAAACCCTCGCTGTTTCAGTATTTCTATCTGTTCAGCGAGGGTGATGGGGTGCTTTCTATAGACCCTATTAAAAGAATAAATGTAGCCTAAGAACTGCCTCAGGCTATTACAGCGGTTGTCTCCAGGTGCAGGGCTCCTGCGGGTCGTTCCAACGGGAGCAGCCGTAGGCTGTGCGTCCTTGTATGATGGTACCCTTGCCACAAAGGGGACAGGGATCACCTGTGCGGAAAGCAGATGTCGGTTTCTTCGTGGAGGCAGAGCCAGTCTTGCCGGTCTTGGTGTTTTTGGCTTTTTTCTGCTTCTTGGTTTCCTCTTCGGTGATGGTGATATGGCGTGGCGAATTGTCGCGCAACACATCGTTGACAATCTGCGTGATCTGTTGTTTGAGCTCTTCCACAAACAGTGCGGGGTCGTATTTCTGGTGTTCGATGTCGCGAAGTTTTTTCTCCCAGATGCCGGTCAGTTCGCAGCTTTTGAGCAGTTCTTCCTTAATGGTGTCAATAAGCTCAATGCCTGTGGGGGTGGCAACCAGCCGCTTGCGCTCCTTGCGGATGTAGCGTCGCTTGAAGAGGGTCTCGATAATGGCGGCACGGGTGGAGGGACGGCCTATGCCGTTCTCTTTCAGGGCTGCCCGCAGCTCCTCGTCATCAACAAACTTACCGGCGGTCTCCATGGCGCGTAGCAGGCTGGCCTCGGTATAGTGGGTGGCGGGGTGGTGAGCTTTTCGGTGAGGGTGGGAATGTGGGGACCGCTTTCTCCCTTCACAAAGGTGGGGAGTGTTCGCTCCTCGTCGTCTTCTTTCTCTCCCTCGTCCTTTGTCTTTGTCTCTTCTTCTGTCTTAGCATAGATGACACGCCATCCGGGATCCAGAATCTCCTTGCCGGAGACCTTGAACTCGATGTCTTCGACCTGTCCCAGCACGGTGGTGGTGGAGAATTTACAGTCGGGGTAGAACACGGAGATGAAGCGACGGGCCACCAGGTCGAAGACATGTTGCTCGGCATCGCTCAATGCACGCGGCACCACACCGGTGGGGATGATGGCATGGTGGTCGGTTACCTTGGAAGAGTCGAAGACCTTCTTTGACTTTTTCAGTGCCTTGCCTCCCAGCGGACGTACCAGCTCGGCATAGGGTGCGAAGCCGCCGAAGCGGGTCTGGAAGAGTCCGTTCATGATGGACGGGCACTTCGGATAGATATCGTCGGAGAGGTATTGTGTGTCAACACGCGGATAGGTGGCAACTTTCTTTTCATACAGGCTTTGTATGAGGTTGAGGGTCATTTCGGCAGAGTAGCCGAACTTGCGGTTGCACTCCACTTGCAGGGACGTGAGGTCGAAGAGCTGTTTGGGCATCTCGGTGCCTTTCTTCTTCTGCACGTCGGTGACGGTGAACGGTTTTCCCTCAATGGTGGAGAAAGCCTGCTCGCCCTCTTCCTTGCTGGTGAAGCGGCCCTTGGTGGCCGTGAAGGTCGTTTCGCGGTAGATAGTGGCCAGCACCCAGTAGGGCTCGGGCTTGAAGTTGTCGATTTCCTTTTGGCGGTTGACGATAAGGGCCAATGTGGGTGTCTGCACGCGTCCCACACTCAGCGGATGACCGGGACGGCCGTATTTGATGCTGTAGAGACGGGTGGCATTGATGCCGAGCAGCCAGTCGCCAACGGCGCGTGACAGTCCGGCAAGGTAGAGAGACTGGTATTGTTGCTGGTCTTTCAGGTTCTGGAAACCTTCGCGGATGGCCTCGTCTGTCATGGAAGAGATCCAGAGGCGCTGCACGGGACACTTGGCTCCGGCTTTCTGCATGACCCATCGCTGGATGAGCTCTCCTTCCTGACCGGCGTCACCGCAGTTGATGATGCTGTCGGCGGCAAGCATGAGTCTTTCGATGACGGCAAACTGTTTCTGGATGCTCTGCTCGTTTTTGAGTCGAATGCCAAAACGAGGCGGTATCATCGGCAGTGAGGAGAGACTCCATGTCTTCCACTTCGGGGTATAGTCTTCGGGCATCTTCAGCTCACACAGGTGACCAAAGGTCCATGTCACCTGGTAGCCATTGCCCTCCATGTAACCGTCATGTGAGCTGGTGGCACCTATGATGCGGGCTATGTCGCGCGCCACGCTGGGCTTCTCTGCTATGCAAACAATCATCGTGTTTTTTCTTTGTTTTGCAAAGGTAAAGATTTTATTTGAGACAACTGCCGATTTTGCTGTTTAAACTCGAAAAAAATAAGTGCTGGACACTTTGAACAGGTTATCGGGACAGATAAACTCTTTTTGAATGTATCATCCATGATGCTTGATGCATCATGACCTCAGCTGACATCAGTTTTTTACCAAAAAACCTTCTTTTTTTTACATAAAAACTCCAGTTTAAGAAATATTAACTCATTTCCTCACAATTTCCTCACACCTCACAAACCCTGTGTTTATCGGCTTTTCAGCTCACAGAATGAGGAAATGAGGAAAAAATCAAAAATAAAAATTACTGAGTGCGCGCACGCGCGCGCGAGGGAACTTTCTTTTTAGTAACAAGTTATTTTTTAACGGTTACTTAATTTCCGAAAGTTGAATCAGAAAATGAAAAAAACTTGCTTCGTTTTCTGTAAGATTATTTAATTTTGCAGTTATAATAAGCCAAATCGACTATCAGTAGTTATTTAGTTCCCGAAAAAAAGAATAGTAATATGAACAAATTGAAACAAATGAAGTTATTCTTGATGACCGTACTCGTTGCTCTGTTTGTCATGCTGACGAGTTGCAGCACAGATGACGGTTCGGGCATAATTGTGGCTCCAGGAATTGAGGGCGAAGGCGTATTGGAAAATGCCGTTTGCTATCAAGGCTCGTGGATTGTGGATGACATGGTCGTCGATCAAGCCTATGTTTGGGACTGCGACACGGCCCTACGCATGGGACACATGCCCTTGATTCAGTTCATCCGTCCGCTTGTGCCTGAGGGTGAGCAGCGCGCCGAACTGGCCAGCACCATTTGGCATGTTGATTATACGGTTCCTGTAGAACGGACCGGCAACTCTGATGACACCTACTATTATCGTATTCCGCAGAAGAAATTCCGTCTCTTTGCCGAATATGGAGGTGAGGAACACGAAATTATCGTTGTGACCTCGGCCACGAACTCCACCATGAATAAACTGCGCAACGGCAATTCGCTGACGGCACAGCTACGCCTCTCGGAAATATGGATAGATGGTGTGTTACAACAGGTGTGGAACCCGGAACTGACATTGACCTTCACCTCCATGGAACGAGTGAGCAACTGATCTGAGAGGAACCAGTGGAAGATTGAAGGCTGGAAGGCAATCAGAAATTTTTGTAAGATGTCGCTAAGCCTTCGCTGCCGTTTGGACTGATGTGGTACTTCTAAACATGGAAAACCCTTTCGACATTCTCTGTAGTCTGGCGGGCCACTTCCTCAGGACTGACCTGATAGGCTTCGGATAGCTTCTCCATGACCTGTACGACAAAGGCGCTCTCGTTGCGCTGACCGCGATGAGGAACAGGTGCCATGTAGGGACTGTCGGTCTCCAGAACGATGCGGCTGAGTGGCACGTTGGCCGGAAGAACTTCGGGAAGCGGACTTTTCTTGAAGGTGAGAACTCCACCTATGCCCAACACAAACTTGTCGAAGGCGAGCAGTTCTTCTGCTTCATGGCTGTTGCCCGTGAAGCAATGGAACACGCCGCCCGGAAGTTCTTTCTCGTAGCGACGCAACAGTTTCACCATTTCGTTTTGTGCCTTCCGGCAATGTATCATCAGGGGAAGACGGGTTTCGATGCTCCAGTTTACCTGTTCCTCGAAAGCTTCCAGTTGCTCTGTCTCAAACTCCCGACTCCAATAATAGTCGAGTCCCACTTCGCCGATGGCAATGATGCTGGGGAAATCGTCAGAGGGAGCCTGCTCCAGAAAGTGATGTATCTCTCTCAGTTGTTCGCGCCAGTCGGCATGAACCTCTTCGGGATGGAGTCCCACCATCGGGTATGCATAGCCAGGATGCTGACGGCAAACAGCCATCACCGTATCAACAGATTTCAAGTCGATGGCAGGAAGGAATATTTTCCCGATGCCGGCTTTGCGGGCACGGGCGATGACGTCGGACAAGTCGTCCTTGAACTCCTCGCCGTCCAGATGTGCATGGGTGTCAATGAGGGTCATAGCTTGAAGATGATGGGTATGGTAAACATGGTGCGGCAGGGCTTGCCGTCCTGGGTGCCCGGCTTCCATTTTGGCATGGTGCGGATGACGCGCATAGCTTCCTCGTCGAGCAAGGGTGAGGCAGAGCGTGCCACCTTGGCATCGGCAATAGTGCCGTCTTTGTTGACAATGAAGGAGACGATGACACGTCCCTGCACCTTCTGCTCACGGGCAGGTTCAGGGTAGTGGAGATTGTGTGACAGCCAGGTGACAAAGCGACTCATGCCGCCAGGAAACTCTGGCAGCTGCTCCACCATGTCTGTGGGGAGCGGAGCCTCATTTTCATCGACAGCCTGTGGGGTGGGAGGAAGTGGTGCCGGCGGCAGCTGCTCTTTGTCAATCACCTCTGGTGTCTCCTCTGGTTGTTCTTCTTGTTTGGTCTCTTCCACGAGGTTTATATTGGCTGTCAGATAGTCGGTCTGTTGAGCTTCCTGTTCTTCAGGCAGCAGCAGGTCGGGCTGTTCAAAGTCGGGAAGAAACTCCATCTCTTCGGCAATCTCGTCCAACAGCGACTCGTCGATGTCGAAGCCACCAGACATAGTGGGAATTTGCAGCGCACCTAAAAATAAGATGAGTGCGATGCATGCTCCTATGAGCCAGCGTAGTCCTCTGCGCCGTTCCAGGTCTGCCTGACGGGATTTCTTTTCTTCCATTTGTTTTCTGCTGCAAAAGTACTAAAATTCTGAGAGAGAACCCCGAAAGTTAGTAAAAACTTTCGGGGTTCACGTCAGATAGCGGGCACAGCCCTTTATGCGAATGTGGAATAATCTTTGTTATTCTTCGTCCCACACAGAATGATAGGTGCGTGCATTGAACACGTCGGTTTCTTCTTCAGAAATCGTGATTACCTGATTGTCAACACCGTCAGTGCTGAATCTGCTCGTTGACAGCAACGCCTGCGTCTCTACTTCTGCATGATGGGTGACGGGCTTTATATAATTCTTTTTCATGACATACGGTATTTGAATAGTTATTATTTTACAACCTGTTTCTTACCATTGATGATGTAGATGCCACGCTGCTTGACGTTGCTGACCTTCTGGCCCTGCAGATTGTAGGTACCCTCAACGGCAGACTCCTCAACAGTGAGTGTCTGGATGCCGGTGGTGCTGTCCTCTCCAATGAAGAAGGCGCGTGCGCCAGCGGGCACTCCAGTGAAGTAGCCGCGGAAGCCCTTCATCGTCACCGTAGCACTGGCCTTGGCAATCTTACCGGCTGTGGTGAGACCATAGCATCCGGCCAGGCTGCCAGCCTCCATAGGAGCGTATGAGCCTTGGAAGCATACAGAACTGAAGTCCTTGCTGCCAGCTTCAACGGCTGTCAGGGGGATGGTCTTTTCTGTGAAGGTCTTAGACTCTATGACCTCCGGCACATAAACGATGTAAGGTTTGCCAGCCTCGAGTTCTGTCACCTTGCTGAACTCTAAGGAGTTGGTCAGTGAGTTGTAGCCGGTGAAGTCATAGACGATAGCGTCAGAATGAATCTCTGTTGCATTGACGTCGAACGGCAGGCAAAGGGTGTTGAAGCCTTCTGCGAAGACGCGGTTCAGTGTGATATCGAAGGTACCGGCGCTGACAGCTTCGGGAGCTTCCTCCTCGTTGAAGCTGTAGTTGACCTTCATGTCGTTCACTGCTGTGGCGAAGGCCTCTGTGCCATCGCTGAAGTAGATTTTCACCTGTGCGGTCTTGTTCTCGGGAATAGCGTAGGTGAACGAGAAGGTTTGTGTGCCGTTCAGTGTGATGTCCTGAGCCTCGGTGAGTTCGCCTTCCTCTTCATCATCGATGAACAGTTTAGCATAGACACCCTGTTCGTCGGCAATCAGACTCGTCACTGTAGCAGAGATGACTGCCTCGCTGCCCTTTTCGGTTGTGGCAGGGAAGGTGGTTGCTGTTACATAGAGGTCGTGCGTGTTGTTCTTCTTCTCCCAACCTAAGAAGTTGTCAACCTTGATGCGGCTACCGCGAATCTTCAAGTAGTAGGAACCAGCCTCCAAGCCGTTGATGGTGATGGTCTGGTAGGAGGTGGTCAACGTCACGTCGCTCAGGTCAACCTCTGTCCAGTTCAGACGGTCGGTAGAATAGGAAACCGTCATCTTGGGTTGGCTGTAGTTGCTGTTGCGGGCAGCCTGGAAGGTCAGGGCGTCATCGGTGCCGGTGACAACGAGTTGCTCGGTAATCAGGTCGGAAACAGTGTTCGATTCCTGAGTAGCCTCCTGACTGCTCACAGACCAGGCACTTCCCATATACCATCCTGCGGGATGTCCGTTTGCGAACTGCTCATCAAGAGCGTTCGGGTTGAGGACGTTGGCTGTATAGTTGATGACAAAGTCGCCAAGGCTGGTTTGCAGGGTTACGGCACCATCCTTAACGCCGTAGGGTGCTTCGGCAGACATGGTGATAGTGAGCGTTGCCGTTTCGCCGGCAGTAAGCTCTGTAGCGTCAACCACGGCAGTGGCAGCACCGCTTACAGCAACAGGCGAAGTGATGGTGAGCGTGCCGTTACCGGCATTCTTGATGGTATAGGTGGCAGTGGCCTGGGCCGAAATGGCACCGAACTCTTCTGTGCTGCCATTGGCAACAGCGTTGCCGCTCTTCTTCACGGTAATCATTGGAGCTGTGGCATTGAGTGTGCCGCCATAGATGTTGTCGAGCTGCACATAGTAGCGACCGCAGAACTCAACGACAGCGGTCACTGCCTCTGCGTTCTCAAGGTCAAGGGTCAGCGTGGTGAACGATGAGCTGTTCATTTGGCTGCTGTAATCTACATATTCGCTCCAGCTGATACCTCCGTTGATGCTGTAGCGCACCTTCAGCGAACCGGAGTAGGGGTTCTTGGCATCGAAGCTGATCTTTTCACCGGCAGCCACAGTCAGAGGCATGGTAACCATGCTTGTTTCGGCGCTTGACGTTGTGGCATACTGCGAAGAAGCCGACCACGAACCTGTCTCTACGAAGGTGGCAGGAATGGTGCCATCGGCAAAGTCGATGTACTGCTTCGAAGCGTCGCGCGTCTTTCCGCTCAGGTTAACGGTCTTGTCGGCAAGTCCGTCGGCACTGATGGTGAGCACGTCAGAGAGTGTGGCCAGTCCGTTGGCAGCATCGAAGAGCTGGGTAACGGTGATGGTAGCCGATTCGCCCACGGCCAGCGTTGTCTTGTCGGCAGCGGCTGTGTAGTTGTCGGTGGTGGTAGCTACCTGAAGGTTGGTGAGCGCAGCCGTACCGTTGTTGGTAACGGTGATGGTCTCTTCGGCAGCAGCCGTCTGCATGCCAAAGTCGATGGCGGTTTTGTCGAGCGCCATGTTAGCCTTGGCCACGGCCGTGTAGCCATAGATGCGTTTGATGTCAACGTAAGTGCCGGTGAACTTGATAGCCACGTCGCCTGCGGGGATGTCGCTGATGGCTTGCAGGCTATATGCCGAAGCCGAGTAGCTGAAAGTGAGCGGCGATGTGCCGTTTACCCATTCCCCACCGTCAACAGCATACTGGTAGGTGAGTGAGGGTGCGCCCCAGCTAGAGTTTCCTTTGCCTTCGATGATCAGGCTCTCGCCCTCGGCCACGGTGTAGGTGCCGGTGGTGATGGTGCCTGTGTTGTAGCCAATGGTAGCTTTCTCGTTGGCAGTTACAGTCCAGTTGGTTGCTTCCCATCCGGCGGGGAAGGCAGTGAGTTCGGCGAAGTTGATATCTGTCTTCGAACCAACCACCACACCGCTTGAGGTGATGGTGAAGGTGCCCAGCACATTGGATTCGCTGTCGGTGGCGGTGAGCACCACATTGCCTGTGTGGTAGCCTTCGTTGTTTTCGGCATCGTTCTCCATGCCGATGGTGAGGCTGGTGCTCTCGCCGGCTGCAAGATCTGTTGCGCCCAGCTCGGCGGTGAAGCCTTCGGGAGCATTGGTGGCAGCAAGGGTCATGGTGCCAGTGCCGGTGTTCTTAATATAATAGGTGGCAGCTTTATCTTCGCTCACGAAGCCCCATGCGTTGGTGGCAGTGGCCGCGTTGATGGCTGCGGTGCAGTCGGCATTGCTGAACACGGCAAACTTCGGGTCGTTGGCATTCAGCGTAAAGCCGTTGAGACCGTTCACGATGACATATTTGCCCACCAGACGGATGCGGTTCACGGTAGTGGGAATGTCGCTGATTTCCACCACGGTGAAGGTGGAGCTGTTGAGCACATCGTTCGTCATGTTCTTCAGCAGCGTCCATTCAGAGGTCTCCGTGTTGTAGCCTTCCACTCTTACAAAGTAGGTACTGTTGTTGCTCTGCAGGCGGGCACTGATGGCCAGCTTCTGACCTTCAGCCACGGTTATTTTCGGAGAAGTGAGTGTGGCATTGCTGTTGTAGCTGGCAGTGGCACCGGTGGCACTGAACGTCCAGCCGCTGTTCTCCCAGTTAGCGGGAGCAGTGGTGAAGTTGGTGTAAATCTGCGTGTCGTCTGCCACATAACCGCTCACGTTGAAGGTCTTCGGTGTTATGCCATCGCCGCTGATGGTGATGGTGCCGCTCTGAGCACCCAGTGCAGTGGTGTTCAGCGTTACGGTGAAGGTAGCCTGTCCGCCCACAGCAATCTCGTTGGCGTCATCTGCAACGGCAACGGTGAAGTTATCGTTGTCGCAGGTAATGGAGAGATTTGCCAGTGCTGCTGTTCCTTCGTTGTTGATGGTGTAGGCATTGGTAGTGGTAGCTGTGCTAACCATACCGAAGTTGTAGTCGTCAGCAGCGAAGTTGACGATGGGTTCAAGATTCTGCACACCACCGTAGAACATGCGTATGTCGGCTTGCGAAGCCAGCATACCAATATAGTATTTGCCGGGTTCAAGTTCAGCCGGCCAGGTAACCATAAAGGTGTTCCAGTTGCTGGGGTCGAGAGTCAGTTCGTTGCCAAGGTTCGTCCAGTTGGTGCCGTCGGTAGAGTACTGCAGCTGCAGGTGCTGGTAGCTGGTGTTGTCGGTGCTGAGGCCCTTGGCTTCAACGGCAATGGTCTCGCCCTCGGCGATGGTGAGCAGCGGAGTCTTCAGACGGGCATTGCTCGACAGATACCAGCTTTGGGTATAGGCACCGTTTGCTTCGCTGTAGTTCCAAGAGCCATCGGCAGTCCATCCGGCGGGGATGGCGGTGGCGGCAAACTGCTGATAGAACTTGTTAGCATCGCGCAGCATACCCGTGGCGTTCACGGTGAAGGTGCCGAGCACGTCGTTGGTGTCGTGGTTCTTGGCAGTTATCACGATGGCAGCGTTGTGCTGACCCTCGGTGGCGGGCATCGTGATGGTTACGGCCGTGCTCTCACCCTCGGTGAGGGCGGCATCGGCGATGTTGACGCTAAAGCCATCAACCGTGTTGGCGGTGAGGTCGATCTGTCCCGTACCGTTGTTCTTGATGTAGTAGGTCTGCGACTCATCTTCGGTAACAAATCCGAAGCTCTTGCTCACCTCGGCAGCAATAGCGCTGGTACATTCCTCGTTGCTATAGAGAGCGAGCACGGGGTCGGCAGCATAGGTGAAGCCGTTGACAGTATTCAGGTAGGCATAGTAACACTTGAAACGTAGCTTGTTAACCGTTGTGGGAACATCGCTGAGTGTGATGAGCTGGAACTCACCCGTGGTGGAGTTGAAAGCCGTGTAGTCGAGATTCTTGGTATAGGCTGTCCAGGTTTCGCCATTATCTTCAGAGCCTTCAACTGTGATGTAACCAGAGGTGGTATTGCTTTTCAGTTTGCCGTAGATGGTCAGCGACTCACCTTCGCTCACTGTTACTTTAGGAGTGGTGAGTGTGGAGTTCTCGTTGGTGTTGTAGGCACCGTCGGCGCTGTAGCTCCAGTTATATGTGGTGTAGCTCGACTTGTAGGCATACTCTGTCCAGTGGTTGGGCACAGCCGCAGTGAATGTCTCTGCAATCTTGGTGTTGTCGAGCAGATAGCCGCCGACATTTGCAGTCTTGGCTTCTATACCGTCACCGCTGATGGTGATGGTGCCGCTCTGCTGTCCCACGGTGTTTATGGTCACTTTTATGGTCAGCGTCTGGCCCACAGCAATCGTCTGTGGCAGGGCGTTGCCCTCGCCGTCGGTCATGGTGAAGGCGGCATTGTCGCAGGTGATGCTGAGGCTGGTTAGATCGGCACCGCCCGTGTTGGTGACGGTGAAGGTTTGAGCTTGAGCGTCAGCATCGCTCACCATGCCGAAGTTGATGCTTGTGGTGGAGAGCTCCATTACGGGGCCGGCAGCAAGGGTGGTAAACTCCACCTTGTTGCTCCATGAGCTATAGTCATCTCCCTTCTTGGCGCGAACGTAGGCATAGTAAGTGGTAGAGGCGGTAAGCTCTGTCAGAGTGTAGGGGTTGGCATCGGCATCGACTGTTGTTCCCTCAGATTCGGGGTTGAAGTCGGCATCGGTGGAGTAAGCAATCTGCCAAGCCGAGAGACCCTCCTCACCATCGGTCCAGCCGAGCGTTGCGGTGGTGGCAGCCACTTCGGAAGCAGCGAGGCTCTTCGGCTTCTTCACAGCCACGGGTGTGCCCGGTAGGGATGTGAAGGTGACTTTCGGGAGGAAAGAAGTACTATAGCCACTTCCATTATAGTAATAAATAGCCGATCCGGAGTTGGCTCCTACCCATTCAGTTGATTTCCATGAGCCTGTTGCAGTTAGGTTGAAGCCAATCATCAGGTTTCCTTCTGTGTAATCGAAAGGATCATCAAGCGTGATAACCATCTTTCCATCGCTCACACTGACAGCAGCGTTGGTGGCTACCTCGTTCATGTCAGTCCAGTCGAATGTTGTTCCGTCGAATGTTGTTTCTTCAGTTTCTTTCATCAAAACATTGAATTTGGCTGTGCCAAAATCAAGACTTGCTGAAGAGTCATAGAATGTCAGCTTTGTTATCTGTCGTCCCCGCAAAGCAGTGAGGGTAGAAGAAGGTATGATAAACTGGCTCTTTGTGCCTTCGGTATCAACGTAGGAACCATAGAAAGGCACGTATCCGTTCTTTGTGGAACCATCGTTGACCGTAGTTGTAATAGCATTGGTCGGCTTGAAGCTCACCTCGTCGCTCCAGCTGCTGTAGTTGCCGCTGCCGTAGTTGGCACGGATGCGGGCGTAGTAAGTGGTTTCGGCTGTCAAGCCTTCCAGCGTATAGGGGTTGGTGGTGACATCAACCTTTGTTGCACTTTCAGCATCGAAACCCTCGGTGGTAGAGTAGGCTATCTGCCAGGCTGTTTCGTCTTTGCCATTCGTCCATGCGAAAGTAGCTGCTGTTGCAGTCATGCTTGTTGCAGCAAAAGCCTTGGGCGTGGTATAGGGAGAAGCGTCTTCAATATTGAGGTCGTCGATATAAAGGTAATACTTGTCGTTGGCGGTGTAGGCAATGCAGATGTATTTGGTGCCAGCCGGACAGGTAGTTGTGTACTCTGTCCATGTGGTACTCTTTGTCTTTACCTCGTCTTCCCATGTGAAGGAAGATGTTTCGGTATCTGTCGTAGAGTAGCCGAACTTGAAAGACTCATCGTATGATGAACTGTATGCCTTATACCAGAAACTGACGCTCAATGGATAAGTTGATGTAGCCAGTTCGGGCGAGATAAGGTACTGTGGTGGATTGGTGTTGTAATAAAAACGATAGGCTTTGGTGCCTTCATGCACACCGCTTGCACCTACATTGTAGTTTTCGCTGCTGCTATGACAGCTTTTTTCCGTCCAGCCGCTTGTTGAGCAGGAAGACTCCTCAAAGCCGTAGCTGTAGGGCAGTGCTTTCTGCGCCCATGCCGGGCTGATGCCCATCAGAAGGGTGAGCATCGTAAGGAGTAGCCATCTACTCCTGTCGAAGTTTAATAAATACCTCATAGTTTTGTTTTATTTAGTTTAATCTCATTATATTTTCCAGTTGTCTGGCCTTTTGTTTTACTCAGTTATCTGACAAGGACCTTTTTCCCATGAACGATGTAGAGACCCCGCGGGAGAGTTCCTCCGTTTTTCATGGTTCGTTGTCCAATATCCATTCTTCTTCCTTGCAGGTCGTAGATGCCCTTTTTCTTGGTCATTGTCTGAGAATCTTCATTTCGCATGGAGGCGATGCCATTGGTGATTTCCTCCTTGCTGATGACAACACTGCTGAAGTAACCCCAGTAGGAGATGGCTGTCTGTGAGGAGTTGATAAGAATGGGGTCGTTGCAGGTGAAGGTCTGCTTTTCCTCATCATACAGGAAGGTGATGTCGGTCAGCTCAGAACCGTTGGAACCGCAGAAATAAGCATTCTCGCTGCCCAGCAATCCGATGTACTGTCCATTGGAGAAGACATAGCTATTGCCATCATTTCTGGTGCCACGCAACATAGAATTGCCGTTGACGGGATTGGGGAAGTTGAAGGCGACGTTGTTTCCGTTGAAGGTGATGTCCATCTGCTCTACATCGCTTTCTGATTCCAACTCGTTGTTGTCGCCATAATAATGAAAGGTGTAGGCAACATACCAGGTTTCGGTGACGCTCTGTGTGGGAGCAAGCTTGAAACCTACGAAGTTATCGAGGTCATAGCTGTCGCTCAAGAAGCGGAACTGATAGGTTCCTGCTTCCAGACCATCGATGGTATAGGTCTGCCATTCCTCGCTGATGTCATTGTAGCTGATGGTCTTGCATGCTGTCCAGTCGCCACCGTTGAGTGACTTTTCAATCTTGATGGCTGGATAGATGCCATTCTCTCTTCCTTGGAAGGAGAGCTGGTCGGAAGTGCCGCTCACCACGAGGGCGGGGGTGACCAGGTAGTTGTTGGCATAGTGTACATACTGACCATGCGCCACTCCGTCGGTAAAAGTCCAGTTGTCACCGGCTTCCCAACCCTCTGGCAACTTGTTGTCAAAGAAGTCTTCCGACCAGGCATTGGGATTCAGGACGTATGCTGATACAGCGATGTTTGTATCGTCACCCACGTTGGGTGTCACAGTGATGGTGGCCGAATGGCCTCCGTAGGCTTCAGCGTTATATTGATAGGTAATGGTGAAGACCTCGCTGGAATTAGCTGAAACTGTTAATTCTGTCGGTGAAACCGTGAATTCTGCGTTGTCAGAGCTGATGGTGGCCACCAGTTCGGCGTTACCTGTATTGCTGATGGTAATGTCCTGTGTGGCGTTGGCTGTAACCTTACCGAAGCTGACCTGGGTGGTCGAGATGTTCATCACAGGTACGGGGGCTGGTTCAGGTTCGGGTTCTGGTGTCTCGCCGCCTGTGCCCTCTTCGGCAGGTGTGTAGGTGAAGTCATCAAAATAGGCGCGTGAGATGAGCAGGGCCACGCGGGTTGCTGCCTGCGTGGTGAAGGATACCTGTTCCCAGGTGGGTGTACCCGAAGTGGTCTTAGCTAATGTGCGAGTTCCCAGCTGAGTTCCCAGTGTCAAATTGCCGTCTTTGTAGGTACACGCATAGGCTGTAATGACAGCCTGGTAGGACTTGGTGTAGTTACGAATGAAAAAGCTGAAATCTCCCACCAAAGATGGTGTGATGAGATAGGAAGCAGTGTTGCTGACATCTACGCAAACCGATGGCGCCTTTGTCTTGTAAGTGTCTTTGTCCGAGGTGAAGGCTCTGTTGGTATCTACATAGTCCCAACCTGTCGGTGTCGTTATGACCCATGCCGTCCAGTTGGAGTTCCAGCCGGCTTTGAAGTCATCAAAACCCTCAGTGACGGGGTCTGCTGCAAAAACAGTCATGCTACCCCCGAGGAAGAGGGTAGCAATGAGTGTTAGTATGTATAAAAAACCTTGTTTTGACTGATGGCGTGTCATGTCACATTATATAATAAGGTGTGGAACAATGTCGGTCATTATAGTCTGACCTTCACGGTCTTACTTCCCACCTTTATGATATACAAGGCATTGCTCTGCAAGGCAATGTCAGCACTCTGTCCTTTCATCTTCTCGCTGCGCACCAGTTTTCCGTCTGCAGTATAGATGCCGACCTGGTCGCCTGCGTTGGCATTGGCAATGTGGATGCCGTTGTTGGTACCCAGAATCTTCACTTGGTCAACAGCGTTGAGCATCTGAGTGCCGGAAGCGGTGGAAGGCTCAAAGACAACGATGAGCTTGGAGTGAGCTGCACTGACGGCTGGTGTTGTCACCATGTGATTTTCTACGTCGAGCTCTGTTCCGTTGAAACTTACGCTATGGAGCTCCCATCCTTCGGCTGCTTCAATGAAGTAGGAGTATTTCTTGCCAATCTCGGCGGGTTGCCAGATGTAGCCGTTGCCAGCGTGTGACAAGGCGATATAGACACCGTCTGTCGGTTCTGTGTCAGCTGAAGTGAACGGGTCGAAGTCTGTGCCGTCGCTTGGGTCGTCATCTTCAACCCAAATTGCCGAGAAGCTCCATCGGTTGGGAATCTTGGAGATTCGGGTAGCTTCACCTGTGGTGATGTCAACCTCATAGAGGGCGGTGTCGTATTTGCCGTTGGTGCGCCACTCTTTATCAGGAAGTGATGCCCAGGAGCCCCATTCGTTGATGCCCTTTCCACTATTGTAGTAACCTACCCAGTACATCTTGTTGGGGTTGCTCTTGGCGAAGCAGGCAGCCTGACGCTTGTATTGAGAGCAATATCCGGTACCCTGTTCGTAGGTGCTGGCGTAGTCAATGTAAGGCTCGTTTGTCGCTGTGTCAATGGCAATGACGGGCTTGGTCAGCATGAGACCCGATTTCAGGTCAAACTCATAGAGTTGTGCACCTGTGAGCTTATTGTTGATGTCACGTACCTTACCGTCTTCTCCTTCGGGAGCGCTGCTTCCGCCACTGGTCAGTGCAAAGGCACGACCATCGCTGTTGATGGCGAAGGTGATGAAGTTATAGTAGTAAAGTCCCGGCGTGATGGGGGTTACCGTCATGGTGCTCAGGTCTATGGTACAGATACAGTAACCGGCATCGCCGTCGGTCATGTCGTCATCTTGATCTGTGAAATATTCCGGATCTTCCGTGATTTCTGTGGGTAGCTGATTGCCTGTGAGGTAGAACAGACCATACACCTTTCCGTCTTTGGGGTTATAAGAAATACCGGCGCACTCGAGAGTCTTGCTCTTTGGGCAATTCTCTGTTGACAACAGAACGCCGGTCTTGGCATCCCACTTGCGTACGGCGAAGAGTTCTTCATCAACCGTAGAACTTTCGTCGCGTGACATGATGGTTACAAGTTTTCCGTTGACATATCCGGCACCAGAGTTCCCGTACATCATATTAAAGTTGCTGGCCCAGATGCCCGTCTCTTTGTCTTCTTGGGCATCGTCGGGATCTACCGCAGGATCTTTTATCGGAGTTGTCACACTCGTACCGTCAGTGGTCATGGAGTAAATACCGTTATCTACAATGAAAATAGCTTTACCTAATTCCTTGTTCCATCCAAGATAGGTTGATTTCATTTGCTCACCGTCATCATAGCGGTTGCTGTGTCCAATACCCTTGATTGTTACCTTCTGTGCATAAAGTGGCAGGCTGAGGAGAGCAGCCAAACCCAATAGAATGGGTAGTCTTTTAATCATTTTTCTTTGTATTTTGAGTTTAACTTTCTATTTGTTACTTTTGGGGTTGCAAAGGTAACAAATTACAAGTTAATTCAAGTAAAGAGTATTGTCTTGTTTGTCCATATTTGTAAATCCGAACAAAACAATCGGTATAATCCACTATAAAAACGTGTTTTTTATTTCTGCTCAGCAGCAGCCAATTTTTGGTATTCAGAGGGGGTAAGTCCTGTTTCACGCTTGAAGGCATTGAAGAAAGAGGTTCTTGACTTGAAGCCCACGCTGGTAGCGATGGCATCGATGGTGAGGTTGCCGTAGTTTTCAGTGTCGCTGATGCGTCGGCAGGCTTCTTTGATGCGGAAGTTTCCTAACACGATGCTGAAAGCTGCTTTGTAGTTTTCGTTGATGACCTGAGAGACATAAGTGGTGTTGGAGTCGGTCAGCTTGGCCAGTTTGGCAAGGGTGAAATCCTGTTGGCAGATGATGTCTGGCGCCTCCAGGATGTCTCTGATGCGGTAGCTAAGTGTCTGTCGCTGCTCGTCCGTCAGGTTGCTGTGGCTATATTTGCTGAGTTTTTCCTCATAGTCTTTTCTCATTTGTTTTTCCTGTTGTTCTATGCGGATAATCTCTTTGTTTTTCTCAAACAGATTTTTATAAGCCATGGTCAGCAGACGGTTCTTGCGCCATAGCAGAACGGCAAAGACGATGACCAACAGGAGTATGGCGGTGCCGGCGATGAGGAGTTGGCGTTGCTGTTTATTGCGAATAGCCATCTGTTCTGCTTTCTTCTCTTCTTTTTCCAGTTCGTGGATGTAGCTCAGCTCACCGATGCTTGTTAGCCTGTTGGTGTAGATTTCTTCTTTTATTTCCAGGTAGCGGCTATGAAATGCGGTAGCTCTTTCCTGCTGACCAATTTGTTTGTAGATAGTACTTAGCAGTTGGCAAATAGCAGCGGTTTGATCGTTGATTTCGCCCTTTTCTGCAATTTCCAGTGCTTTGTGTAGGCTTTCGATAGCCTGCTGTGTGTTGCCCTCTTTCTCATAGGTGTGGGCGATGTTTATATAGGAGGCGATGGCGCTTCTTTCAGGTGTCCATTTGGAACTGATAACTTGGAGCTGCTGGGTGAAACACGACCGGGCTTTCGCATAGTCCTGTTGTTGGTAGGCCTTGATGCCCTGGTATTGCAGACGCACATAGGATAGGTCTGACGTGCTGTCTGGAATCTCTTTGGAAAGGATCACTTTGTATTTCTGCAGATCCAACTCTAAGTCCTGGCAGGAGAGGTTGAAGAATGCAGTCACCAGCAGGTTCCAGTTCTTGGTCTTGGCTGCTTTCTCCATGCACTGCTCAAAGATTCCGTGTGCCTGAGTCTTGATTTTCTCGGACCCGTAGTTGATGCTATAGTCGTTGAGGAGGTCTCCGAGGTTGACCAGTACGATAGACTGAAAGTCGATGAAACCGTGCTTTTCGCATAATTCGTATGCTGTTTCAAAGAGCTTGAAGGCTTCAATGTATTCAAAATAGAAGTATTTATACACGCAGGCACTGTTGTTCATGGCTCTGATGCAGAGTTCAGCCTCTTCGTTGTCCATCTGTTCTTTGTAGCGTTTGCTGACAACCGTAAAGCAGGCGAGTGCTTGGGCAGGTTCGTTTTGTGCAAAATATTTGCGTCCGCTCTCCATCAGCTTTTCTGAGCTGATGTGAGAAAGTGAGTCATAGTCGGCAGTTGCTTGGTCGGTTGTTTTGGCACCTGCTGATAAAGTTGTGGCAGACAAGGATAATGCCGCCCCTATATATATAATAAGGTAGAGGGAGATGTTTGTTCCAAAATTTTGTCTCATCACACTAAAAGCAGTTCTTTTCCGTTATCTGATATGGTAACATGATGTTTTATCGGCACTGCAAAGATAGGAAATTCTTATGAGAAACTTCCATTTTTCATTATTTTTCCGTAACTTTGCCATCAAGATGGCGATGCCGATATGTTGACATTGTTGTCGTGATAGTATAACAAAAGATATGTTGAAGAGTCGCGCATGGGTGTTGTTCCTGTTGTTGTTGTCGCTGTTGACGGCGTCAGCCCAGGAAAGTCAGACGGAGTATAATTTCCTCCGCCTGCCTGTCAGTGCGCATGCCGCAGCCCTGGGAGGTGACAACATCACCCTCATAGACGATGACCCGTCATTGATTTTCAGCAACCCGGCACTTCTTTCTACTGTGACCGACAAGACTGTTGCTCTGAACTATATGAACTATATGGAAGGAGTCAACACTGCCAGTGCCTCTTTTAACAGGGTGGTGCGCGACCGCGCCTCTTGGGCTGTGTCGGCGCAGTTTATCGACTATGGTAAGATGAAGGAAGTGGATGAGAACAATGTTCAGACAGGTGAGTTTTCTGCTCGTGAAACTTCCTTTGCCGGCTACTTCTCTTATATGTTGTCCAACCGGTTTGCTGGTGGCATCGCAGCCAAGTTTGTGTCTTCCCACATAGGGAGCTATAGTTCGTTGGCCATGGGCGTTGACCTCGGCCTGAACTACTATGACCCGGAGCGAGAGTGGTCGGCCTCTTTGGTGATGAAGAATCTGGGTGGGCAGCTGAAAGCCTACCATGAAGAATATGAACGAATGCCCATAGATGTGCAGTTGGGTGTTTCGAAGCGTTTCCCCCACATGCCGTTCCGACTGTCGTTGACCCTTGTGGACCTCAACCACTGGAACTATCGGTTCATCAACCATGCAGTAGCAGGTGTTGATGTCATCATCACTCCGCAGATATGGGTGGGAGCGGGCTATAACTTCCGCCGTGTCGATGAGATGCGCATCCAGTCGGCCACTGAGGACAAGGGAAGTTCTCATGGCGCGGGCCTCTCGCTGGGCGGCGGTATCAACCTGGAACGGTTCAACCTCAGTGTGGCCTATAGCAGGTATCATGTGTCCAGTTCGTCGTTACTTCTGAACATTGCCTACAGACTTTGAGTATGAAGCATGATGCATTAGGCATTAACATAGAATGGAAAAGAAAATTATCATAGCAATAGATGGTCATTCTTCCTGTGGGAAGAGTACCATGGCCAAGGACTTGGCTCGCCGCATCGGGTATGTATATGTAGATACCGGTGCCATGTATCGTTCTGTCACTCTTTATGCGCTGCGCCACGGTCTTTTCAATCCCGATGGAACGGTGAAGGCCGACTTGCTTCGTGAGCAAATGCCAGAGATCTCCATCTCTTTTAAGTTCAATCCAGAGACCGGCCGTCCAGACACCTATCTGAATGGCGAACTGGTGGAAAGAGACATTCGTTCTTTGGAAGTGTCCAACCATGTCAGTCCTATTGCCGCCATACCTTTTGTGCGTGCCGATATGGTGGCTCAGCAACAACGTATGGGGCAAGAGAAAGGTATTGTGATGGATGGGCGTGATATCGGTACAACGGTATTTCCTGATGCCGAGCTGAAGATTTTTGTGACAGCTTCGGCGGAGGTTCGTGCCCAACGACGTTTCGACGAATTGAAAGCCAAGGGTATGCCCGCCGACTATGAAGATATATTGCGCAATGTGCAAGAACGTGATTATATTGATTCCCATCGTGAGGTGTCGCCTCTGCGTCAGGCTGCCGATGCTTTGGTGTTAGACAACAGTCATATGACCATAGCGGAGCAAAATGATTGGCTGATGGAGCGTTTCACTGAAAAAATAGGTTGATTCGCTGAATTAAGTTGAAGATTCGTTTTATATTTCTTAATTTTGCACTCACAAAAAAGCGTTTTTGCTATGTATATTTATAGAATAGTAGTATTCAATAGGTAAAAGTGTGAGAAATTAGATTAGAATCTTGAGTAAAATTAAACTGTTTAGGTTATGTGACCCATGCTTTGTGAAAAGCATGGGTCACTTTTGGTTTCGGGAGTTTTAAAAGTTTTTAATAATTCTAATGCTTCATGCATCATTAGATGTTTCATGCACTATTCATTATTCTTTATTCATGATTCATGATATACTCCCGACATTCTTCCATCAGCCATTTCGGTGTGCTGGTAGCGCCACAGATGCCAATGGTATTTTTGTCTTTCATCCACTGCATGTCAATTTCGTCAGCGCGTTCAATGAGATAACTGTTAGGGTTGATGTTCTTACATTCGTTGAAAAGCACTTTCCCGTTAGAGCTCTTCCTGCCGCATACAAAGAGTATCACATCGTGTTTGCTGGCAAAAGAAGCAATGTTGGGCATGCGGTTGGCCACCTGTCGGCAGATGGTGTCGTAGCTTTTGAAGGTGGCGGTGGGGGAGATGTGTTGTTGAATGTAGTCGATGATGCGGTGGAATTCGTCCAGACTCTTGGTAGTCTGAGAATACAAGAAGATGTCACGCTGGAAGTCCAGCTGTTCCACTTCCTTCAGGTGTTCTATGACAATAGCGCTGCCTTCCGTTTGTCCTACCAGTCCCAGCACTTCGGCATGTCCTGGTTTTCCGAAGATGACAATTTGCGGTGTTCGTTCGTACTGTTCCTCCCTCATCTTTTTGACCTCCTCATATTGTCGTTTGATGCGACGTTGGAGTTGAAGCACCACTGGGCAGGTGGCATCGATGATTTCGATATCGTTCTTTTGTGCCAGCTCATAAGTTGCGGGCGGTTCTCCGTGTGCGCGAAGCAGCACCTTGGCATGGTGCAGGTTTTTCAGTTGTTCGTGGTTGATGGTGATGAGTCCCTGTCGGTGCAGTCGTTCCACCTCCATGCCGTTGTGTACGATGTCTCCCAGGCAGTAGAGGGCCTCTGAGTGGCCTTCTGCCAGTTTCTCCTCCGCTTTCTTGATGGCCGTTGTCACCCCGAAGCAGAAGCCGCTTGAATCGTCTATCTCGATATGATACTTGCTCATTTTTATAATCAGTCCACCATCACGCTAATAACGACTTTCGGCATGACGGGGTCATTGGTAATCATGAGGATCCGTGGTTTTCCTTTTGCCTGTCGTAACTCCTTGGCATGTGCGGCAATCTTCAGTTTGGCAGTCTCGCCGGGTTGTAGCCTGGATTTGTTGAGCGACACCTCCAGACCAGCGGTAAACATCTGTAGTGAGCTGATGTCCAGTCTGGCGGCACCTTCATTGGTGATGACAATCTCTCCGTGCAGCTTTTTCTTGTTGCCAAAGCTCCCTAAGTTAAGTTGTGTTGTGGAGAGTTGAATCTTCGGTGATTCCGCTGTATTTTTCACATTACTGAAGTCGGGCAGCAAGACGGCCGATACGCTGATTTCCTTTTCCGGTGCCACCTTGTCGCCAGGGAAGAGACCCAGGAATACGTTGGTCTGTGTCAGTCCGTAGTTGCGCAGTTCTGCGGAGTTCAGTGTCAGGGAGATGAGTCCGCTGCGTCCCGGCGCTATCTTAGAAGGCGATATCTCAGCTTTCAGGTAGCGTGGCAGGTGCATGACCACGGGCTCCGACATTTTGTTGGTGGGGTTCAGGACATGGATGAGTGCCACGGGCTGGTCGCCGCGGTTCACGTCATCGAAGACAATCTCGTTGATATCGGTCTTCAGCTGTCCCACGGTATATTGATAGTCTCCAGCGTAGTCTGTCACTTCCTCTACCACGATGCCTTTCACTTTCAGCATGATGGGGTTGGTGGTGCCTTTCAGATACACTCCCACCTGTTTTTCGAAGTGCCCCATCTGGCGTGCATTGTAGGCTACTGTCAGGGTAAACTCATCTCCGCCTCCAATGGCTTTGTGGGGATAATCTACCGTTGTGCATCCGCAGCTGGTATATACCTTTTCTATCTGAAGGGAGCGGCGTCCCTTGTTTTTCATTCTGAATTCCGCGACGGCCGGTGAGTCGAAGGTCACCTGTCCCATGTTCACCACATTGTTGGTCACCTCAACATGTTGTGCCCTCACCGTCATGGCGATACATAGTAGCAGAATAGTCAGGAATGTCTTTTTATTTTGCATAGTGACCAGTTTTGTCTCTGTTTCTTTATTGTGCGGCAGAGGTGAGGACAAAGGCAGCAGTGTTGCTGTAGCCGGTGGGCAGGTTGAAGGTGATGCCATCCATGATATAGCTGTTGCCGCCGATGAACATTTGGTTGCTGTATGTCTTGTAGCTCTGGCTTCCTAAGCTTGGTGCAAAGGACTTGCCGCCGATGCAGAACACCGAGGCACCATTGATCATCAGGGATACATCGGTCTTACAGGCGGTAGCTTTCGCATCGGTTACGGCAACTTTCACGTTGCCGCCGGTCAGCGAGATGCTTCCGTCGCATTTCATGCCCTGAGGCTTGGTGTCGAGTTCTGAGTTGTATTTGTAGCGTGCGCCCATGGTGACGATGGTCATGTCGCCTCCTGAGATATTGATGTTTCCGTCGGCATTCAGTCCCTTGCCACCTGCTCCGGTAGCTTTCAGTGAGATGGTGCCGCCCGTCATGTTGAAGTCGCCACCGGGTTTCAGAGCAGAAGAGCTGGTGATGTCAGCCTCCGTGGCGTCGTAGTAGGCAGCACCGCTGACGGTAATGTCCAGCGAGCCACCGCTGACGATGCAGGTAGAGTCACATTTCAGGCCCTTGGCAGCGTTGCCAGTAGAGTTGATAGTCAGCGTGCCGCCATTGATGAAGACGAAGCCGTTGTTCTCATAGTTGTCCTTTGTGCCTTTGTTGACGCCTCTGAATCCCAGGTCCAGTCCGTCACCAGCAGCAGTGATATTGACGGTTCCGCCATTCATCTGGAGGTTTTCGCTCAGGTGGAAGCCGTCTGCTACGGCGTTGGTAACAGTGATGGTTCCGGTTCCTTCCTGAATGATGAGAGCCTCGTCAGCAGAGAAGCCGTGCTTGGTGTTGCCGGTGATGGTGAGTGAACCGTCGCCGCTGATGGTGCCTCCGCCGTCAATATAGAAACAGGCATTGTGGGTACCGTTGGCGGCGTCGGCGAGTGTCGTCGAGCCTTGCAGGTAGATGTTGGTCTTCTTACCGTCCTGTATGTCAATGGCAGCGCCATTGGTGCTTGTAAGAGTCAGGTTGTTGAGGGTGAGCGCTGCCGTGTGGGTCCCTTCCATATAGAAGGAGCCATTGCTGGAAGTTCCGCTCAGCACATAGCTCACGGCGTTGATGGTGGCATTGGCTTCTTGCACCAGTCTCACGTTGGCACCATCGATGGAAACGCCGATTTTTGAGGCAAGGTTGCCCGACATGGCCACTGTTGCTGTGTTTCCATTATAGGTCACGCTGACTTGGTTGTCGTCATAGCTGTTGTCTGCGACCTCCATCGACGATACGTCGCTCAGTGTGTAGGTCATCCCCTCGATGGTCAGAGTGGCGCTGCCGGCCGTGTTGGTGCCGAAGGTCATGTCGCCGACGTTGGCGGCCGAGTGCAGGTAGGTCACGTTACCTACATTCACATTCAGTGTCTGTGCATGCAGCGTTGTCCCGACAAGTGTCAGGAACAGGAGTGTGAGAAATCGGTAGGTTTTCATTTTACGAGAATCTTGGAGGTGTTGTTGCCCTGTTTGATGATATAGACGCCCGGTGCCATGTTCTGCACGTCGAGTATATTCTTCACTTCGCCTATCTTGGCTCCGGCCACGGTGAAGACAACGATGGGACTGCTCTTTTCTGTCACCTTGTCGAGCTTCACGCCCGTGGCGGTCTCGCTGAAGAACATCTTGTTCAGTTCGGTCAGTGCCAGGGTGGTGTCATTGCCGCCCTGTGTGGCAATGAGGTTGCCGTTGCTGAAGGTCAGCTTCAGGCCAGAGGTGGCAAACGATTGCTGCGTGCCGTCATTCTTCTGGATGGTCAGAAACCCGTAGGTTTGTGCAAAGGTCTGTGTGGCTGCAATCATGCAAAGCGCACACATCAGGATGAGTTTTTTCATATTTCTGTTGTTTTGTTTAATTCAAGTTTCGCCTTCGCTCAGCCATTTAGTCTATGATGGTGAAGGCATGTCACTTATTATATATTTGACATACTGTGAGTAATATACATTATTTTATAATGTGGGGGATAGGTATCCTCGTTTCGTCGCCTTTGGCGACAAAGATACGAAAAAGGGTTGAAAAGTCTTTCAACAAATACTATTTTTTCACATTTATTTCAACGAAAGACCTTTTTCCATCCACTTACCGCGCCATAGGCGGAGCAAAAAGAGCAATCCGCGCAGGGAGAGTTCGATGGCCATGGCAGTCCATACGCCCTGCAAGCCGTAGTCCTTGGCCAGCACTGCGGCGAGGGTGAGTCGTATGCACCACATGGAAGCCAGATTGATGGCGGCTGGACGCAGCGTGTCACCCGCTCCCACACAGACACTGTAGGCAACGATAGAGGCGGCAAACATAGGTTCGGCAAAGGCTTCGATGCGCAGGGCGGCGGCACCCAGCTGTCGTATCTCCTCCACGGGAGTCATCAGGGCCATCATCTCTGGCGCGAAGACATACATCACCACTCCCATTAGGGCCATGACGGCCATGCCCATGCCCACCGTCATCCATGCAAACGTGCGACAGAGGTTCACCCTTCCGGCTCCCTTGCTCTGGCCGATGAGCGTGGTAGCAGCCTCGCCGATGCCGTAGCCCGGCATGTAGCAGAGGCTTTCGGCGGTGATGGCAAACGTGTTGGCGGCGATGGCGAAGTTGCCCAGCGGGGCCACAATCATGGTGCTGACAATCTGAGCACCGCTCATCAGAGCCGACTGGAAGGCCATGGGAACACCAATCTTCAGGGCCTGCCGTATGTAGCTGCCCACAAAGACAAACGGCTCTCCTGCACGGCGAAGTGACAATATGGGCGACCGCCAGAAGGCCATCCAGCTCTGTATCAGCATGGTGATGGCGAAGGCTAAGGCCGTACCCAGTGCAGCACCGCTTACGCCGAGTCCGGCTCCGGGAATGGTGACGGCCATTCCCAGCAGGCTGACGTTGCGGGTGGGGAAGATAAAGAGAAAGTTCAGTATCATGTCCAACATACACAACACTACGCTCATGGTGCTCGCAATGCGCATGCTGCCCTCGCATTTCAGCATGGAGGCCGCCAGGTTGTTGAACTGCATGAAAGGCACCGCCATTGAAAAGATGAGAAAGTAGCGGCTGGCATCGGGCGCAATGTCGGCACCGCCACCCAGCCAGTAGGGCAGGGGACTTGATATCAAGGCTGCCACCAGCATGAGAAACAGACTCATGCAGCCGCATCCCATCAGTGCGTGA
>Ga0247611_10001004_pt1 | contig 52892 bp, 42 predicted proteins | sample 177DNAGHGhighgp2_FD_192422 | JGI IMG/M metagenome (GOLD analysis project Ga0247611, IMG submission 192422) | Sheep rumen microbial communities from Palmerston North, Manawatu-Wanganui, New Zealand - 1770 DNA GHGhigh gp2 | ecosystem: Host-associated > Mammals > Digestive system > Stomach > Rumen... | reverse complement strand
TTCCTCTAACGAGGCACTTTTTCATTAGATGGCACAAGGACCAAGCTGCGAGGGTCTTCGACCCTCTTGCATGGTCTTAGTAATAAATAGCCTCTATCGAGGCACTTAGCGTCTTCGACGCTCATGGGCTCATCAACATTAAACACAGGTTTTTGCGGGTGACGCGAAAAAGTGGGGAATTATTGAAAATAAAAAATCCGACAACCATTGAAAATCAAATAGTTGTCGGATTAAAACGTGGTCCCACTTGGGCTTGAACCAAGGACTCCCTGATTATGAGTCAGGTGCTCTAACCAACTGAGCTATGGGACCGCTCACGCCTCTAGCGAGCCGAAAAGCGACTGCAAAGTTACGTCAAAATCTTGAAACCACCAAGCCAATGGACATTTTTTGCGATTTTTTTTGCCCATTTGCACCCATTTGGGCAAAAAAACGCATCGACTTGAATAAAACGCAGAGTCCACATCAAATAATGAAAAACGGTGAATTATGCGAATTAAACTAATTATTTAGCTATTGAAAATCTTCGTTTTAATTTTTGTTTTTATTTTTGTGGAGGGCTACAGACTCAAAATTATGGACTTTATAAAATGGACTCAATAACAAGAAAACACCACTAATTTTGACATTCGCCCATTTTTGTTATCTTTCCTCTAAAGAAAATTTAAATTTCTTTATCTCAACTAGCTTATAAATCAAGATTTTTATCTAAATTTGCAAGTTACAACAACCAATTCCCCTCTCACAACCCATTTTCAACAGCAAAACACTATGCAGCAGGTAAGAGCAAAGAAATCACTAGGACAGCATTTCCTCATCGACCTTGATGTGGCACAGCGCATTGCATCAACCATCGACAACTACAAGCACCTGCCAGTGCTAGAAGTGGGACCTGGCATGGGTGTGCTCACGCAGTATCTGCTCGAGGCTGGCCACAACCTCAAGGTGGTGGAGCTCGACGGCGAGAGTGTAGATTACCTCAAGGTGCATTTCCCGGCCCTCGACGGGCGCATCATTGAGCGCGACTTCCTCAAGCTCGACTTGCAGGAGGCTTGCGGCACAGGCGAGATGGTGGTCATTGGCAACTACCCTTATAACATCTCGTCGCAGATATTGTTTCACGTGCTTGACTACAAGGACCAGGTGGTGTGCTGCAGCGGCATGTTCCAGCGCGAGGTGGCACAGCGCATCGCCGCTAGCCCTGGCAGCAAGACTTACGGCATCGTGAGCGTGCTGCTCCAGGCGTGGTATGACATCGAATACCTGTTCACCGTTGACGAAAACGTCTTCGACCCGCCGCCCAAGGTCAAGAGCGGCGTCATCCGCCTGGTGCGAAACAATGTGACCCACCTAGGCTGCGACGAGCGCCTCTTTAAGAGCGTGGTGAAGACCTCCTTTGGGCAGCGCCGCAAGACACTGCGCAACTCGCTTCGCGGCATGATACCTCCCGAGGCCTTGCCCACCCTCGATGAGCAACACGCCTCCACCTTCAAGCTCCGTCCCGAGCAGCTGAGTGTGAGCGACTTTGTGGAACTGACCAATATTATTAAAGACCTCCAGAAGACTTGAATATAAAAGAGAATAACGGCAATTTGACCTATAACGCAAATGTTGTGGCTCGTTTACTTGTCAACTTGTTAGCTAAAAATAAAGACTATGAAAGAATTTAACATTGAAAATATCGACCAGCTCAAAGAACTGATTGAGGCTAAAAACAGCGAGCAGCTCAAAGCCGAGATAAAAGACCTGCACCCTGCCGACATCGCCGAACTCATCACCGAGCTTAATGATGTTGACCAGGCGCTATTTGTCATGCTACTGCTCGACGAGGAGACGGCAGCCGACGTGCTTGCCGAGCTCGACGAGGACGAGCGTGCCGACCTGCTCGAGATAATGCCTAACGAGACCATCGCCCGCACTCTCGAGCAGATGGATGCCGGCGATGCCGTTGACCTTATCCAGGAGCTTGATGAGGACGACCAGGAGGATGTGATAAAGCACATCGACGACGTGGAGCAGGCTGGCGACATCGTTGACCTGATGCAATATGACGAAGACACCGCTGGTGGTGTAATGTCAACCGAGATGGTTGTCGTCAACGAGAACCTCTCCATGCCCGACTGCATCAAGGCCATGCGTGAGCAGGCCGAGGACATGGACGAGATCTACAACGTCTATGTCGTTGACGATGACAATCGCCTCAAGGGGGTGTTCCCTCTCAAGAAGACCATCACCAATCCGTCGGCCAACAAGATAAAATATGTAATGGAGCCCAACCCCATCTCGGTCAAGACCGACACCCCTATCGAGGATGTGGCGCTCGACTTCGAGAAATATGACCTGGTGGCGATGCCGGTGGTCGATTCCATAGGACGACTGGTGGGACGCATCACCGTTGACGACATCATGGATGAAGTGCGCGAGCAGAGCGAGCGAGACTATCAGCTGGCTACCGGTCTGGTCGCCGATGTGGAGACTGGCGACAGCGTGTGGACGCAGTTTCGCGCGCGCTTCCCGTGGCTGTTAATAGGCATCGTGGGAGGTATCGCTAATGCCCTCATTCTTGATGGTGGAGACAACGGCGACTGGCAGACCATCCTGCCAGGACTGGCGATGTTCATCCCCTTGATAGGCGGCACGGGCGGCAACGTGGGCACTCAATCGAGCGCTATCGTGGTGCAAGGCCTTGCCAACGGCAGCCTTGAGCTCAAGCAGGCTGGCAAGCATCTGGCCAAGGAGTTCTTTGTGGCTATGCTCAATGCGGTGCTTATCGCCGGACTAGTGTTCCTCTACAACTTGATATTCCCTGCCGACAGCGACTCACAGAAAGCCCTCGCCACATCGCTGGCGGTGACCATCTCGCTCTTTGCCGTGGTGCTCTTCGCATCGGTATTTGGCACAATAGTGCCCATCGTGCTCGAGAAGCTAAAGATTGACCCTGCCATCGCCACAGGCCCCTTTGTGACGGTGACTAACGATATCGTGGGCATGCTCATCTACATGTTCATCAGCACTATACTCATCTCCACCATGATAGGATAATAAACACACTCAAACTCCCCCTAAACGAATCTCGTTACTCATGAACTACTAGTTTCAGATTATGCCGAAACTAGTAGTTTTTGTTAGGTGTTTATTTAAAAAAACACCTCTTTTATTGAAAAAAATTGGTTATTTCGTTTCGTGAAGGTACTTTTGTCGCTTGTGACGAAGATGTTATAAATCTTAAAATACATTATATTTATGAAGAAGACTTTATTATCAATCCTAATTCTGACAGGAGTAATGGTGGCATCAGCGGCCATCTACCCCTATCTGAATGTGGGTGTGACAGGCGGCTCGGAGGTTTCTTATCCAGCTACCGAGGGGCTGACACTACACTTCGAGAATGGGAAGCTTGTGGCTTCCAACGACGGCTCAATGCTGGGGTCTCACGACCTGAGCAGTGTGCTTTACATGGTCTTTGGGCTGGGAGCAGAGGAGAATCCTGCTGTTGCCGGCGACGTGAACGGTGACGGACAGGTGACTACTGCCGACATCACCGCGCTCTATAATTGGTTGCTTAACAACGATGACAGCGCCATCGTCAATGGCGACCAGAGTGGCGACGGCGAGATTACCTCGGCCGACGTGACATTTGTCTATAACATCATCCTGGGTACTAAAGGGCGCTCGCTGGGCGAGATTACCGATGGCTACCAAACGATGTGGGTGGTCACTGGCGATGTGAAGTGGGCTTTCACCACCGAGCAACTCGACACCGTGCCTTACAGCAACGGCACCACGTTCACCGCTCAGGGCAAGACCTTCAACATTGCCGATGTGGATCAAATCTACGTCAACAATGAGCCAGTGGCCGACAACACCGTGGATGTGGCCTACGATGGCAACACCGCTCAGGTGATTGTGGCCGGTAACATAGCCAAGTACATGACTGCCAGCGTCAACGGCGCTCATGTGGTCGCACTGCAAGATACCGCCGTGGCCGAGGAGATTACCTACACGCTTGCCGGTAACTCCACTAACGGCTCGTTCTATCAGGATGGCTCATTCAAAGCCACCATGCGCCTCAATGGCTTGACACTTCACAACCCCGACAGCGCTGCCATCAACATTCGCGACGGCAAGCGCATCGCCGTCGAGCTCGTGGAGGGAACTACCAGCAACCTCACCGACGGCACCGGCGGCTCGCAGAAGGGCTGCTTTGCCGTGAAGGGACACACCGAGTTCAAGGGCGCCGGCATCCTCAACATCACCGGCAACTCAAGCCACGCCTTCTGGGGCAAGGAGTATGTGGAAGTGAAGAAGACCGTGGGCGAGATCAACATCCTGGGCTCAAAGGGCGATGGCTTCAACATCAACCAGTATTACCTGCAGAATGGCGGCAAGGTGACCATCAAGAATGTGGCCGACGACGGCATCCAGGTGAGCTATGAGACCGACGACAACGACGTGGTGATCGAAGACGAGGAGAACACTGGCGAGGTGACTCTCAAAGACGGCACTCTCGACATGACCATGACCAGCGATGGCGGCAAGGGCATCAAGGCTGCCGCCAGCTTCATCATGCTCAAGGGCACTCTCAAGATGGTGCAGAGCGGCAATCTCGTGGCCGCCGATGGCGACATCGACTATGGCACCTGCGTCAAGGCCGGTGGCGACATCCTCATTCATGGCGGCACCGTTGACCTTACCAACACCGCTCAAGGCGGCAAGGGCCTTAACGCCGACGGCACTATCACCATCGACGAGGCTAATGCCACCACCACTATCAACGTTAAGGCTAACGGCATGGGCGGCACGGCCGAGGCTGGCGCATCCACCGGTGGCGAGACTCCTAAGTCTTACAGGGTCTATGTCGCCAAGCCCACATCGGGTGGCTATGGTGGCAGCAATGCCTGGACCAACATGTACCTCTACAACAGCAACGGCACTATGGTGGCTAACATCACTGCCAATACTGTTCAGAAGACTTCGGGTTACTCAACCCTCACATTCTACTACTACGACTTTGGCGCTGCTGCCAGTGGCACCTACTACTTCAAGAGCGACAACTACACCAGCGGTGGCGGCTGGGGTGGCGGCACAAGCTACACCATCCAGAGCGCTACCTTCACTGGTCCCACCACTGGCGAGGACATCTACTACCAGCTGGGCACTGGCTACTCAACTAGTGGCACCACACGCACCTATCCCCTGACTAACGTCACTGCCACCTACGGCGGCACTAGCGACGTGAGCGAGGACACCGGCACTAGCTACAACGCTGCCGGCATCAAGGCCGACGGCAACATCACCATCGACGCCGGCACCATCACCGTGGCTAACAGCGGCGAGATGAGCAAGAGCATCAAGAGCAAGGCCACCGTCACCATCAATGGCGGCGACATCACCCTCACCCCCAGCGGTGCCATGAAGGTGATCAACAGCGATGCTAGCTACAGCAGCGGCATCAAGGCCGTTGACTTTGTGATGAACGGCGGCGAGCTCAAGATCAACTCTAGTGGCGTGGCCGGCAAGGGCATTTCTACTACCAACCTCACCACCAACGGCGGCTCCATCACCATTACCAACACTGGCGCCCCACAGGCTGCCGGCACAACAGGTGACTACTACACTGCCAAGGGCTTTAAGACCGATGGTAACATCAACCTGCTGGGTGGCACCATCAACATCAGCATGACCGGCAATGGTGGCAAGGGCATTAAGGTTAACGGCACCTATGTGCAGGGCGCTAGCGACGGCACTGGTCCCACACTCACAGTTTCTACTACTGGCACTGCTGCTGCATCGTCGGGTGGCGGCTGGGGTCCCGGTGGCGGCAGCAGCGTCAGCGGCTCATCCAAGGCTATCAAGGTGCTGGGCACTATCACCATCAACGGCGGTTCGGTTAAAGTGAGCGCCACTGGCGGTGAAGGCAGTGAGGGCATTGAGAGCAAGCAAACCATTACTATCAACGGCGGTTACATTGAGAGCAACACCTATGACGACGCTCTCAACAGTGCCTCGCACATGTATATCAAGGGCGGCTACGTCTATGCTGTGGCTACCAACAACGACGCCATAGATAGCAACGGCAACATGTACTTGAGCGGTGGCATGGTGTTCTGCTGTGGCAGTGAAGAGGGCCTTGATGCCAATAGCGAAGGTGGCTACAAGGTGTATATCCAAAGTGGTGCCAATCTTGCCGCTATAGGCCGTAGCATGGGGGCCATTGAGAGTGGCGCATCAATCAGCCAAACATGCTACTCAACAACGGCCAGTTCACAGACCTGGTATGCCTTGTATAACGGCAATACCGTAGTTGCCGCATTCCGCACACCTACTCTGGGTAGTAGTAGTGGTGGCGGCTGGGCCCCCGGTGGCGGCAGCGGTGGCAATACCATGGTGGTAACCTCGCCATCGTGCAAACTCTATAGCGGTGTGACCGGTAGCGGCACCTCGTTCTGGAGTGGTAACGGCTATAGCAATGCCAGCGGTGGTTCGTCAGTATCGCTTTCGAACTATTCCGGTGGCAGCGGCTGGTAATCACGGCACAATAATAAAAGCCTAAATAAACTCAAACTTAATTACATGTTGTGCCTCGGGGCTGAAGAGCAGCCCCGAGGCACTTTTAATTGTTTTTAACAAAGTGAAACGATAATTGGCAAGACGAGTAAGCGTAGAAGACGCTGGACGGGTCGAAGACCCGGCTTCGTGGGAAAGACCATGCAAGAGGGTCGAAGACCCTCGCAGCTTGGTCCATACGGCATCTAAACAAAGGTGCGCCGTAGGCGAACTTCTACGCTAAAACTTAGCTTATTAAGCATGTTACAAGCGTACCCTATATCCACAATCCCCACATCACTCCATAGGCTTAATCACGTTCTCAATATAGGCTATCTCATCTTCACTCAATCCATATTTCTGGTACAACTTCTCATCTGTCCACTCCTCATTGAAGTCTTGGAGTGGAACAAAACTAAAAACTTCTTTTGTCATATTTATTGATGACATGAATTGCAACAATAAAAATCTAAAGAATTTAGTACAACAATATTTATAACAATTATTTATATGCTTCTTATTTTTCGATGTGGCAAGAATTAAATAAGATTCTGTGCAAATTGAAAATGGTTCAATAATAATAGTCCTTGATAAAACTCGATAGCAACCAGATTTATCTGGTTCTCCAGCATGCTCAGCAAGTAATTTGCTTGTCATAATTTTGTATTCAGGAATAATATCATTACATGATGTAACTTCATTCTTATCAATAAAACTAATTCCTTCACTGCTGTAAAGTTTTAGACTATTATCTGTTTTTTTTGTTGAGCCTCTGACATATGAACGCAAACCAAACGGTTTATATGGTTTAACACTTTCTTTAAACAAAGTTTCTGATTTTGCTAATACTTTGTGTATTATTGAAATAGATTTGTTGTTTCCAATAATAATATTAAATTCATCTAATGGCCTTTTTGCAATATCACTAACACCATTAAGAATAGTATGAAACTCACAATCATTTAAATAATCTCTATCCCACAGAAAATAGTTTACACTTCCTGTAGATGAAGTGGCGAAACATTCTTTTCCATTTATGTAATTAAATAAACGACAAATATGTTTATCTTTCATCATTTCATCACGATAAGAATCCAACCCTTTACCTCCAGCAAACCATCGTGAAGGAGTAATCATAGAAATGTAATTTGGGTTCATTCGCTTCGCCACATCAACAAAAAGATTATAAATTGGTGTTGCACTTGCACCTGCTCCACCATCCATAACTTGATATGGCGGATTTCCTACTATTGCATTGAATTTCATAAAGTTGTCGGTGTTTGCGTTCCAGTAAGTGTTACCTTTCGCGGTTTGTTTAATAAATTTGTCTTTTTTGTTTTTGATTTGGTTAACGAGGTCTTCAAAGTACTTGGCATTGACCTTTGCCGTGCGGAATCCTCGCAATGTCCTCTTGGTGATGGACTTTGCCATCTCGGTCTTGCAAATCACAAATAGATTCTCACGTAAAATCTTGTCCCACAGATTGTATTGCTCCTCTAATGTTGGTTCGTCGCCAGCAAATTTCTCTAGCTTGTTGTCGATGCGGTAGCGGTAAATGCTGTAGGCGAGATATAGTGGATAAAGTCCTGATTTTGAGTTAATTTCCAAGAGGCGCGTGTCTTTTGCCCCAAATACATTCTTCGTCACCTCCCCTTGGTCCACGAATCGAGGCTCGACGAGCATTGTGTCGGGGTGGTCGGGGGCGAAGAAGTCGTAGCCGCCCAGAGTGTCGCTCATGTGCATATTCACCACACGCCAAGGTGTGAGCACTGTCTCTTTGTCGGGGTTACGGAATGACGAGAAAATCTGGCCTATGCGCTTCACTCGTTCGGTTATGGGCATCTGGTCTGAAGCTCGCGCCATGTCACGAATCTGCCGCCCGGCGGCACGGAAGATGTCGGCATCATAATACTTGATGAATTGCGCAAACAGTTGCTTGTCAACTCCTTTGGGCATAAATTCCTCCCATGAGCTGTCATCAACTTTGCTGGCGAAGTTCTCAATGGTTATTTCCTCTTTGTCTTTCAGGTCGGCACCATAAATCATTAGTGGCATTCTTATCGAGATACCTCGTAAAATGCTGATGGCACTATCTCGGTTCTTTTTCTTTTCGCGCAGCTCGGCGAGCAGGGCTTCTTCCTCAGGTGTACGCTCTTTTTTAGGTTTTTTCTTGATCTTCTCTTCCTTGTCACGCTCCTCATCGGTCATGCCAGTGGTGTTGACGTCAATCTCGTCGGTCTTATGGCTCGCTTTGGTGCTGCCAATGATTTTTTTGAGGTTTGCAAAATGCTCCAGCTCAATGCCGTCGAGTTTCAGCAACTGGTCGTTATAGAGGTGGTTGTCCTCAAATCCTCGACTCACCACACGATCAACATACACTCGCTTCAAGTGTTCGAGCATGGAGTTCACGTCGTAGTGTGTCATCTGTGTGCCACGATAGGAGATGATGGGGCAGAAGTTCAGAAATTCGCCTATCAATGCCTTGTCGCTCTTCTGTTCCTCTTTCTTCTTGCCTTTGTTCGACAGTTGTGCCGCCTGCGACATTACTTTCAGGGTGCGGTCAGGAGCAAAGTCAAACACGTAACAGTCGGTCTTGGCTCGACCAGCAATCTCGGCGGGAGTCTGCACGCGGAAGATGGTCTGCATGTAGCTTGACGCGCTGGTAGTATAGGAGCCAGCAAGCATGAGCACTGCGCTCCACTCCTTGATGTTGACACCAGTCGTGAGTTTGCCGCACGATAATGTGATTGTGCGGGTGTTCTCGGGATGCTTGCCGATGGCTTTACGTACCTCTTGCAACGCCTTGTCGTTGCTTTTCTCGTCATCAACACTGCCTTCACCAGCAACATTGACGATGGTGAACTGCCCAAACACGTTGTGGCTGTTGAGCAGTTTGGCAAGTGCGGCACCCTCTTTCACACCAGGCACCATCCACAGTGTGTGTCGGAAGTTGTCGCGGTTGGCATCGGTGGAGAACGGCATATTGTTTTCCTCGTTGGAGCGAACAAGCAGATTGAGGAAATTTTTCACATCCTGCTCATGCACGAAGTCGCCAATCTTCGCTCCGACAGGCATATCGCGGTGGTCCTCGGCTTTATTGCCTCGCCAAGTGCGGAAAAACTCCCTGAAGTTGAAGGCTTTGTCTTCAATATCGATATAGTCGCCCTCTTTGCCCAACATATCACCTAAGTTAAAGGTGAGGATGTGCATCTGGGGCAACACATCGTAGGGGTTGGGGTCGAGATAGTGGTTTTGTGTCCAGTCGAGCTTGGCCTTCTGTTCCTTGACATAATCCCAAGTGTAGGTGCTGTCGTCATCAAACTCATCAAACAGGTTGAATGGCGTGCCTGAAAGCAGTAACTCTTTTGTTGTTTTGCTGTTAACAGCACAGCGTACTGCTTTGCCCAGTTCAGTCTGCAATCCCTCGTGCGCCTCGTCGATGATTACCAGGTCCCAGTTGGTGCCAAACACGAGGTCGTTTTTCTCGTGGTTGCCACCCACAATTTTTGAGCCTCGCAAGTCTTGTGTTGAGGCGAAATAGATGTAGCACAGCTCTTTGTCGTTCTTGGTACGACGCTCGGTCTCTTCAAGCTCGCTGCCCAGTCGCTTGGAGCTGAAGATGTAATGGCTGTCCTTCTCAAAGAACACCTTTTTGAAATCGGTGCTCCAGCCGTCAATCACATCGGGGCGGTGAGTGAAAATCAGGGTACGTTTAAAGCCACATTCCTTAATAACCTGCAATGCACATAAGGTCTTGCCAAAGCGCATCTTGGCGTTCCACAGATATTTGTCGTGAGTCTTGAAACGCTTCACAGCCTTGTTGATAGCCTCTCGTTGCTCGGGGCGGAAGATGATAGGATCGGGAACAGCGGTGGTCTCTACCACGTTGTCGAGTGCACTCTTGCCGTCGAGAGCAGCTTCAATTGCGGCCTTGGCGGTCTCGAGGTTGCAGTGGAACCATTCGTTGCTCTTTTTGCTGGTGTCGAAGCATTTGCGCTGTATGCCCGAGCGCGTGAGTACCTTGTGCACGTCGTGGTCACCAATCATCTTGTAGCCCTTCATAGCCAACTGCGTGTGTAGTAGCTCATAGCTGATGCCAGCAGTGTTGGTGTACTGGTTTATTCTCTGCTTGGCTGCTTGGTTGAGAGGACGGCTATTGGGGGTGAGGTCGCCGTGCTTGTCGCTTTCAATAGTTGCCTCACCTATCTTGAGGCAACCTTTGTGCTCTTCATCGTTTATCCTGAAAACATAGATGAGCTTGAATTTGAATGACGAGTATTTCATGCTTATCTTATTATTTGATTGTCAATCTTTTTTGTTATTTTTGTGTTAGTGGTAGTCAAGTTTATATATAGTTTTATGGTTTCGGTGTCTTCGTCTTCGCTATAGTCGTTTTCGCTTTTTTTTTTCGCTTTCCAGTCCCTTATCATACAATAGTCGCCATCGTGCTTAGTGTTGTCGCCAGTGGTGCAGCCGTCGCAGATTGACTTTTGGAAAGGCTCTATCTCGGGCTCTGCAAAGAGTGACATCTGCACCGACATGGGCTTTGGATTAGCGTTCTCGCAGCTTCGTGGCACCACAAACTTTAGTCCGTCCATCTGCCAGATATTCCAGGAGATGACATAGGCGACATATTGTAGTAGGCGTTTGCTTGGTTCAGATTGGAATTTATCTCGGTAGTTGTCGATGAAAGTGAACAACAGATTCTCTCGTGCAATAAGCAGGCTGTCGCCCTGCCATTCATAACCATAGGTGCTTTGTAAAGCGATTTTTGCCCAATATTCCCATTCAGCGCGGTCGTTGACATTCTCGTTGATGACTCTGAACTTTCGGTCGAGGAGGCCGATGCGAGCATTAAGGGGGTAGATGAACTCGCCCGTGATGGTGTCGTAGCGGCTCACAAGATAGGGTGCCTCGCCGCAGGTGATTTCGAGGCGTGTGTCCTCCACGTAGCGTTGCCACGTCTTTTCTGAGTCGTCGGGGAAAGCTATTTTTCCCTCGGTTGTGTGCCAAGTGTGGGATCCATCGGGGTTGTCTATCTCGCTGTTAAACACATTTTTGCGACCAAACCACGCCTCGTCAATCAGGTTATTCTGCTTGTTGCACACCCATGAAGGGGTGAACACCTCGGCCTTGTCGCGCACGCGTCGCTGCTGCTCCTCGCGGCTTTTTACTACACGCGGCTTTATCACACCACTGTTTTTGCCGGTGATGCGCTCTATCGTTATCTCATCGTGGAAATGGTAGCCCGTGCCGAGCGGCTCGTAATTGTCGGTGGCCCATATAATAAAGGTGTACTCGCCATCGTCTTTTTTGCGTGTGCGCGACGTGGTGTGGTCTTTGAGAAGCCGCTTAAGCACAGCTTCGCCATAGTTCTTAAGGATATAGTTTTCCTGAATATCTACCTGATTGATGGTGATTTCGTTATCATTTGCCATAAAAGGCACAGGGTGGCGGCAAAGTCCCGATGCCGCGATATGGTGGCACAAAAAAGCGTGGGACTATTGAATTGTTGCTGATACGAGGTACTGCAAACCCTTACTCTAACAACAAACAATAGCCCACGCTCTGGCACGATATAGTTCACCCTGTAAGGGTGATATAACATGCACATAGCGTGAGCGTTATTGCCTATTATCCTAGAGTAATGGAAAATTGCAGTTTTCGTATCAGGATAATATCTTTAACGCTTCCGTTATATGTCTAAAATATGCTTGCTAAAAGTTGCTCCATCTCTATGGCTCCTGCAAGACAAGTGCAAAATTACAAAAAAAGATGCCATCTTTCAAAAAAAAATGCCATTAATTGAGAATTTGCGGTCAATTAAAGGCAATTTGTGTGGGAAAATAATTCAATAATCAAGTGCTAAATCGGTGATTTTTTCTTCGATATAGCACTTTATCTCAAAGTTTTTATTTGATGTGGAAGTCGCGGTAGGTGATTTTGTGGTTGGCCTCGTCGTTGAGGTGCAGGCGCAGGGTGTGGCAGGGGGCATTGGGGCTTTTGAGGGCGGCAACGTTGACCGACATATAGAACTCGCGCCACTGGAAGATGCTGTCGCTGCCCAGCAGGTCGTGGACGAGATAGGCGTCAACGGTCTCGTCATACTTAGTGTCGCTGTCGATCATCATGTAGAGCAGGCGGCTCTTGCTTGATGTCTCGGCCTGGCCATGCAGGTTAAGGTACTCGCCAGTGCGCCATGCGCTGATGAGCTTGATGGGCCGCATCTGGTAGGTGTCGAGCGGCTTAGCGTTCACCCGCAGCGAGTCGTTGATGATGCGTGAGTAGCCCCTGGCATCGATGTCCCAATAGGAGTTGTCACTGGCGCGGTGGTCGATGGCGTAGGTGAGCAGCAGGCGCTCGTTCTCTTTCACCTTGCCGAGGGCACCCACCCTGGTGTAGAGCATCACGGCAGGCTCATCGTCACGCCCGTCGAGGCAGAAGGTGGCATGGCCACTACCGTCAAGCCCAGTGTAGGTGACAATGTCAACCACCTGCGTCTCAAACGCCTCGTCGAGCTTGCCGTCATGACTGCGGTCGCAAGCAGCGAGAGACAGAACAGCGATTGCTATAAGAATAAAATTACGCATCTTTAATTGCTGTTTTTTTAGAAGTTCTATATACTCTAGATTGTCTAGAACTTCTAGATTTTATTAAGCATTGATTATAATTCCGTCGCGCATGTGCAGCACGCGGTCCACATTGCTGTTGGTGGCCAGGCCCTCGTCGTGGGTGACGATGACAAAGGTGTGGTTGAACTCCCGCCGCAGGTCAAAGAAAAGCTGGTGCAGCTCCTGCTTGTTCTGAGTGTCGAGCGAGCCCGAAGGCTCGTCGGCAAGAATCACCTTTGGGTTGTTGACCAGTGCGCGTGCCACTGCCGCACGCTGGCGCTCACCGCCACTGAGCTGCGCCGGCTTGTGGTCGAGACGGCCGCCAAGTCCCAGGTGGTCGAGCAGCTGCCGCGCCCGCTCGTAGGCGTCGCTCTTCTTGTCACCGCCTATCAGGGCCGGGATAGCCACGTTCTCGAGAGTGGTGAACTCGGGCAGCAGCTGGTGGAACTGAAACACAAAGCCGATGTTGCGGTTGCGGAAGTGTGCCAGCTCGCGTTGCTTGAGCCGCAGCACGTCGGTGCCGTCATAGAGCACCTGGCCGCCCTGTGGCGTGTCGAGGGTGCCTATGATTTGCAGCAGCGTGGTCTTGCCGGCGCCACTGGGCCCCACAATGGCTACAATCTCGCCGTCGCCAATGGTGACCGAGACCCCTTTCAGGACCTCGAGGTCACCATAGCGCTTGGTTATGTTGAGTGCTTGAATCAATTATGTTATTATTTTTTCTAGAGGTTCTAGAAATTCTAGTTTTTATAGATTGTGCATTATGCATTATGCATTAAGCATTGTGCATTATGCATTAAGCATTGTGCATTGCATTAAGGCTTAACGCCGAGGTTATACATGATAAACGACTGGATGTCGGTATATTCCTCAATCACTTTGCTCATGGGCTTGCCGTGGCCGTGGCCGGCGTTGACGTCGATGCGAATGAGCTTCACGGCATTGCCAGTGTTGCTGGCTTGCAGCTGAGCGGCATACTTAAACGAGTGGGCAGGCACCACACGGTCGTCGTGGTCGCTGGTGGTGACCATGATGGGAGGATAGGGCGTGCCGTCGTTCTTGATGGTGTGCAGTGGTGAGTAGCCCTTGAGGTACTCAAACATCTCGCGGCTGTCGTCGCTGCGGCCATAGTCGGGGGCCCAGTTCCAGCCAATGGTGAAGAGGTGGTAGCGCAGCATGTCCATCACGCCCACCTGAGGCACTGCGGCACCCCACAGGTCGGGACGCTGGTTCACCACGGCCCCCACGAGGAGACCGCCGTTGCTGCCACCGTTGCAGGCTATTTTGCCTTTCTTGGTGTAGCCCTGGTCGATGAGCCACTCGGCAGCGGCAATGAAGTCGTCAAACACGTTCTGCTTCTGCATCTTGGTGCCAGCCTTGTGCCACTCTTCGCCATACTCACCACCGCCGCGCAGGTTAGTGTAGGCGCAGATGCCGCCCTTGTCGATCATGGCAAATGGTGTGCGCGCATAGCTGAAGCCTGGGTTCATCGACACGTTGAAGCCACCATATCCATAGAGGAACACTGGTCGCTTGCCGTCTTTCTTCATGCCTTTCTTGTAGATGAGGAACATGGGAATTTTAGTGCCGTCCTTGCTGGGATAGAACACCTGCTCGGTGACATAGTCCTCGGGGTTGAGGGCCACCTTAGGCTGGAAGAAGGGTGTCGATTGGTTGGTCTCGATGTTGTAGCTGTAGATGGTGGAGGGGAAGGTGTAGGAGGTGAAGTTGTAGAACACTTCCTTGCGGGTGTTCTTGCAGCTGAAGCCCACCGAGCCAAGCGTGGGGAGCTTTATCTCTTGCAGCTCGCGGCCGTTGCGGTCATAGAGGTAGGCATGAGAGCTGGCGTCGCGGTCGTAGGTGACGATGAACTTGTGGTCGGCCATCTGTATGCCGCTGAGCACCCATTTCTTCTCGGGGATGAACTCGGTGAAGTTCTTGGCGCCAAGCTTCTCGGCATCGTAGGCGAGCACCTTGTAGCAAGGTGCATTCTGGTTGGTCATCACATATATCTTGCCGTTATCTACGCCTATGGGCGAGAAGGCATATTCGCCATCGTCGGCAATTTTCACATAATGTGGGTTGAGGCTCTTGAGGTCCTTGACAAAGAGTGAGTTGCCCTCGCCAGCGCTTTGCAGGATGAAGACATAGCGCTCGTCCTCGTCAACACCCACCTGGTTAAAGAGCAGCGGGTCGTCGTAGCTTCGGAACTCCAGATAGTCTTCCTCTTGCGGCGTGCCCAGCTTGTGATACATCACCTTGTGCCACTCGTTCTTCGACGACTTGGCATCCTCGGGCTTGTCGTAGGCGCTATAGAAGAAGCCGTCGCCCAGCCATTGCGCGTCGGTAAACTTTGCCCACACGATGTGGTCGTCGAGCATCTTGCCGGTCTTGAGGTCATGTACGATGATCTCGTTCCAGTCGCTGCCGTTGCGGGTGATGGTGTAGGCGGCATAGCGGCCGTCCTTCGAGAAATTAAGGCTTTGCAACGCCACGGTGCCGTCCTGGCTCAGCGTGTTGGGGTCAAATACCATGCGCTCCTCGCCGTCGAGCTTTTCTTTCATGTAAAGCACGCTCTGGTTTTGCAGACCGTCGTTCTTGAAGTAGTAGATTTTATCTTTCACATAGAATGGTGTGCCCATCTTGGGATAGTTGGCGAGCTCGGTGAGGCGTTTCTTCACCTTGTCGCGGAAGGGAATCTTCTTGAGGTAGGCTTGAGTGATTTCGTTCTCGGCCTTTACCCACTGGGCGGTCTCGGTGCTGTTGTCGTCCTCGAGCCAACGGTAGGGGTCGGCAACCTGGGTGCCGAAGTAGTCGTCGGTGACATCAACGGTTTTAGCCTTGGGGTAGTTAATCTTTTGCTGGGCTACTGCCGAGCCAGCAATGGTGAGTGCTGCGCACATGAGAAATGGTTTATAGTTCATAGTTTTTTAGTTATTATTTAGGTGGAAGGTGAAACGAGGATCGGGGATCGGGGGTCGAGGATCGGGGGTCGGGGATCGGGGATCGGGGATCGGGCTGCTCTACTGCTTTACTGCTCTCTCAAAGGACTTGAGTCCCTGGTCTTCTTGCTTGATGATTACTGGCATACCCACTCGGGCATACTGCTCCTTGAGGGTGATGATGTCGGGGTCATGCAGGCGTATGCAGCCCTCACTGGCACGACCAGGCACCGACTCGTCGTTATTGGTGCTGCCGTGGATGCCTATGCCATTGTGCCCCGGAGTCTTCAGGCGCAGGAACCAGTCGCCGTAGGCTAGGATGGCGCCGCGTCCATCGCCAAAGTCGTGAGTCCAGTCCTTAGCGGGCTTGATGGCGTCGATGACGAAGGGCTCACCAGGCTCGCTCTCGGGGGTGCGCATGTCGCCTGGTTTCTGCTTCTGGCCCTTGTTAAGACTCAAGCACACCGGGAACTGCGCCACAGGCACGGTGTCGCCCTTGACGGGGGCATAGACGGTGAGCAGCAGGTCTTTCTTAGAGATGACAATGAAGGTCTTGCTCTTGTCGTAGTCACCCTTGTAGATGTCCTTGTAGGCCTCTTTTTTCTCTTTCTTGACCGATGTTTTCTCGGTGTCGTTGTCTTTCTTGCCGCCGCAGGCGGTAAAGCCAATGAGAATAATAGCTGTTAGTGTCAATGTGAGTAATTTCTTCATATCGCTAGCTTTATTTTTTTATGGGCTTAGCTTTAGCGTGAGCCTTGAGTTCCCAGCCCCATGGCCCCTCGGTCTCGTTCTTGATGATAACGGGCATTTTGAGGTAGGCATATTGCTCCTTGAGGATGATGATGTCGGGGTCGCGCAGGCGTATGCAACCTTCGCTCTGGCGGCCAGGCACCGAGCTCTCGTTGTTGGTGCTGCCGTGTATGCCTATGCCAGTGTGCCCTGGGGTGTAAAGGCTCAGGAACCAAGCTCCGTAGGCCTTGATGTTGCCGCGTCCGTCGTGGAAGTTGTGGGTCCAAGCCGAGGAGTTGCGAATGGCCTGGATGTGGAACGGCTTGGACTGTTTGCACTCAGGAGTCTTGTTGTCGCCCTTGCGCTGTTTCTGCCCCTTGTTGCGGCTCAAGCAGGCAGGGAACTTTGCCATGAGCACGGTGTCGCCTCCCACAGTGCCATAGACATATAGCCTAAGCTCGGCCTTTGAGACCACGATAAAGGTGTTCTTTTTCTCGATTTGTGGTGTTTGATAAAACACTGTCTTGTCGGTCGCCTTGGTGGCAGTGGCAGCGTCAACAATCTGCGCTTGTGCTCCCCATGCCAAGCACCCAAGCACCATTAATGTCAATAGTTTCTTGATCATGTTATTTTTGTTTTTGCATTATTTGCATAAAATGCTCACGCTCGCAAGGCACCAAGCAAGCTTATGCTTTGTCTCGCTTAATCGCATTTTTTTAGCTTACAAAGATACTGATTTTTCCCATAATACAAGAAATAATGTGAGCCCACACCTCGTTTTTATAGAAAAAACATCAAAAAAACAGTTTTTATTGTAGTTTTTGAGTTTTTATTGCGTCTAACAGATGTAACGAAGAAGAAAATGGAAAAAACCGAATCCAATTTCAGGCAACTCCTGCTGGAGTATAAGAGCACAATCTACTCGGTGTGCTACATGTTCTCGCAAGAGCACGACGAGGTGGAGGACCTGTTTCAGGAGACGCTCATCAACTTGTGGAATGGCCTCGACAAGTTTGAGGGGCGCAGCGACATGGGCACCTGGGTGTGGCGCATAGCCCTCAACACCTGCATCACCAGCGACCGCAAGAAGAAAAAACGCCTCGACACAGTGCCGCTCACCATCGACCGCGACTTCCTCGACGATGACAACGTGGAGAACCGGCAAACCAAGCTCCTGCACCAGCGCATCAGCCGCTTGCAGCCCTTCGACCGCGCCATAGTGCTGCTGTGGCTCGAGAATATGAGCTACGACGACATTGCCGCCATCGTGGGCATCAGCACCAAGGCCGTGGGAGTGCGCCTGGTGCGCATCCGTGAGCAACTAAAACAAATGCAAGACAACTAAAACCGAAAAAAATGGAAAAAGATAATAATATGACCGAACTTGAGCAGATGCGGGAGCAGATGGCGGCCTTCAAGAGCCGTCTCGACAAGCAGCAAATCATCAACGAGCAGCTGGTGCGCACCAGCATGGGCTCGAAGCTCTCGTGGATAAAGAAATTTGTGTGGGGAGAGATAATCGTGGTTCCCATCCTGCTCATTATCATGGCGCTATTCCACGCCGGCAACGGCTTGTCGTGGTGGCTCTATGGCTTCCTGGCGCTGGGTCTTATTGCCGATGCCACGGGCGACTATATCATCAACCGCATCCCCAAGAGCCAGCTGCTGAGCGGCGACCTGGTGGAGACGAGCAAGCGCCTGGTCCAGATGAAGAAGCAGCGCACTTCGTGGTTTGTGGCTGGCGTCATCTTCTTGGTGATATGGCTGGTGTGGTTCTGCATCGAGGTGGCCATGCGCCTCGACTGCGGCTGCACCCTTCCCCACCACGGCACAGTGGTGGCTATCATGATTGGCGCCATTGTGGTGGGAGCTCTCATTGGCGGCGTGATAGCTTGGCTCATCTTGCGCAAGATGCAGCGCACCAACAACCAGCTCATTGAGCAAATAGAGCAGATAACTAAAGAAGACTAATTGACGATGAAAAAGGTATATCCAATAATTATATCGCTGTTTCTTGGATTTGGCGTAGGACTTGCAATAATACTGCTTGCCAACCATGGCGGTGGCTCGAAGGGCGACACTAGCGCTCTTGGTGAGATACTTGATATGTGCATGCTCTTTGTTGCCGTGGCACTCGCCGCCTACTTGCAGATTGTTCTTCACGAGGCGGGACACCTGGTGTGCGGCCTGCTGAGCGGCTACCGATTTGTGTCGTTTCGCGTGGGGTCTATCACGCTGTTTAAGGACGGCGATGGCAAGCTGCGCTTCAAGCGTTTCAAGCTTGCCGGCACTGGTGGTCAATGCCTCATGTCGCCACCCGTGGATGTGCCTCTCGACAAGATTCCCACTCAGCTATATAATGCCGGTGGAGTGCTCGTCAACCTGCTGTGCGCCATCGTGTCGCTGCTGCTGTTGACGTGCTGCAACGGCATGCCCTCGGGGTTGCGTTATTTCCTTGCGGCAACATTGGCGATAGGCTTAGTTTTTGCGTTGCTCAACGGCATTCCCTTAAAACTTGGTGGCGTTGCCAACGACGGATACAACCTCTTTAACCTGCACCGCGACAAGCAGGCCGTGAAGGGCTTTGCCGTGCAGCTCCTCGTGAATGAGAAACTGCAGAACGGCACGCGTCTGGCTCACATGCCCAATGAGCTCTTTGACCTGGGTGGTGACATCAACTACCGCGACCCACTGCAAGCCAATGTGGGACTGATGAGTTTCTCGCGCGAACTTGACCAGGGGCATCTTGAGCTTGCCCACGAGCATTTTAAAGAGCTGCTCCACAGCCACGACGATGAGCTGATACCGCTCTACAAGCTCGAAGCAAAGAGCGAGCTCACCTACACCAGCCTCGCCACCGGCGATAAAGAGCTGGCGCAAGCGTGCGTTGCCGACAAGATGATGATGACCTACGTTACCAAGCATGCCCGCGTGATGTCGTCGAAGCAGCGCGTGCTCATGGCCAAAGCCCTGCTCCTTGACGGCGACCGTGCACGGGCCGAGCAGCTCTACAACGAGGTGGTAGCTCACCGCGACAACTACCTCATGCAAGGCGAGGTGGAAACCGACATTGAGCTGATGAAGCGCCTACTTGAGGGTCAAAACGAAAGCCAAAATCAAGGAATTTCACAAAATTAACATTTAATAATATTATCCATACACAATATTATTTGATAATTACCTACTTTTGTAAGTTTAAAACAAGGTGATTATTTAACAAATCCCAATTAATAAATTCATAATAAACATTTTTCAAAGTATGAAATTAAGAAAAATCTTCTTTGCAGCCATGATGCTTGTAGCTCTTGGCTCAATGGCTCAATCGATGCCCATCGAGAACGACCCCTCGGTGCGCACCGGTAAGCTGGCTAACGGCTTGACCTACTACATCAAGCAGAACAACTGGCCCGAGCATCGCGTGAACTTCTACATCGCACAGCGTGTGGGCTCATTGCAGGAGGAGGAGAGCCAGCGTGGTCTCGCCCACTTCCTCGAGCACATGGCCTTTAACGGCACTGTGAACTATCCTGGCAATGGCGTGATTGACTACACCCGCTCGCTGGGCGTGGAGTTTGGTCGCGACCTGAACGCCTACACTGGTGTGGATCAAACTGTTTACAACATCAACGACGTTCCCAGCACTCGTGTCAGTGCTATCGACTCGTGCCTGCTCATCCTCAAGGACTGGAGCAACGGCCTGCTGCTCGAGGGCGACGAGATCGACAAGGAGCGTGGTGTCATTCACGAGGAGTGGCGTGTGCGCTCTAGCGCCAGCCAGCGCATGTTTGAGCGCAACCTCGAGACCCTCTATCCAGGGTCGAAGTATGGCAAGCGCATGCCCATCGGCTTGATGAGCGTGGTTGACAACTTCAAGTATGACGAGATTCGCAACTACTACCACAAGTGGTATCGTCCCGACAACCAAGCTATCGTGGTGGTTGGCGACATCGACGTGGACCGCACCGAGGCCAAGATTAAAGAGATGTTCAGCTCCATCCCTGGTCCTGCTGCCGATGCAGCACAGGTAGTTGACGTGGAGGTGCCCGACAACGACGAGCCCATCTTCGTCATCGACCACGACAAGGAGCAGCAATTCAACATTGTGCAAATCATGTACAAGACCGATCCACTGCCCGATGAGATCAAGAGCGACATCAGCTACATGGTGATGCAGTATGCCATCAACATGGCTTGCACCATGCTCGACAAGCGCCTTGAGGAAAAAGCCCTTGAGCCCGACTGCCCCTATCTACAGGCTGGTGCCGGCTATGGCAACTACATCTTTGCAAAGACCAAAGATGCCTTCCAGCTCTCGTTTATTCCCAAGGATGGCAAGACCAAGGAGGCAACACAGATGGTTACCGAGGAGGCCCTTCGCGCCGCTAAGCACGGCTTCACCGCCACCGAGTATGTGCGCGTGAAAGACGAGTACATGAGCAACCTCGAGAAGCAATACAACAACCGCAACCAAATCAACAACGACCGCTTCGGTCGTGAATATTGCTCTAACTTCCTTGAGCACGAGCCTTATCCCTCAATCGAGTGGGAGCACCAGATGATGAGCATGATTGCGCCCAACATCCAAGTTGACATGATCAACCAACTCATGGCACAGATGATGCCCACCGACGACAAGAACCTCGTGGTGATGAACTTCGCCCCCGACAAGCCCGAGATTACCCTTCCTGCAAAAGAGTTGCTCAAGGGTGCCATCGATGCTGCACAGGGTGCAAACCTCGAAGCCTACGTTGACAATGTGAAGGATGAGCCTCTCATCACCGAGCTGCCCACTCCAGGCAAGATCGTGAGCGAGACCGAGAACACCAAGCTTGGCTTCAAGGAGCTCACACTGAGCAACGGCGCTAAGGTGATCCTCAAGAAGACCGACTTCAAGGACGACGAGATTCGCTACTATGCCGAGTCGAAGGGCGGTAGCTCACTCTATGGTAAGAAGGACTGGGCTAACTGCAGTATGTTTGACCTCGTAGTGGCTGCCGGTGGTCTTGGAAACTTCACTAACAACGAGCTCGAGAAGGCCCTCGCCGGCAAGAACGCCAACGTGGACCTGAGCCTCTCGGAGAACTATGAGCGCCTCAACGGTAACTCTACCAAGAAAGACCTTGAGACCCTGTTCCAGCTCAACTACCTCTACTTCACCGCCCTCACCAAGGACGAGAAGGCTGCTTCGACCTACATGTCGTTTGTCGAGACTCAGCTCAAGAACAAGAGCAGCAACCCCGACGCCGCCCTGGCCGACAGTATCCAGACTACCACCTACAACCACGACTGGCGCAAGAAACCCCTCAACGTTGAGGATATTAAGGATGTGAACTACGACCGCGTGATTGAGATTGCCAAGGAGCGCACCGCTAACGCTGCCGACTTCACCTTCTACTTCGTGGGTAGCTTCGACGAGGAAACTATCAAGCCTCTCATTGAGCAATACATTGCCTCGCTGCCATCGCAACCTGGCGTGAAGGAGAACTTCAAGGAAGGCGCCAAGATTGTGACAGGAAACGTCAAGAACGAGTTTGTACGCGCTATGGAGACCCCACAAACCACCTCGCTGGTGATGTGGCACAGCTACGACGCTCCTTACACTATGGAGAACGACATCAAGGCCGACATCGCCGGTCAGGTGCTCGACGTGATCCTGCTCAAGAAGGTGCGCGAGGATGAGGGCGCTGCCTACTCTCCTCACGGCAGTGCCGGCATGACCATCAAGGGCGACAAGCCTTTCACCCAGGCAATCACTTATGTGTCGATGAAGCCCGAGAAGAAAGACCTCGTGATCAAGATTATGCGTGAGTCGCTCAATGATGTTGCCAATGGACAAATCGAGGCCGACGCACTCCAGAAGATTAAAGAGAAGATGCTCAAGGACTATGACACTAACACCAAGAGCAATGCCCACTGGATTAACGTGCTGAACATGTATAATAGCTTCAACATCGACACCCAGAACGGCTACAAAGAGGCTGTCAACAAGGTTACTGCTGCCGACGTGAGCAAGTTTGTCAAGGACGTTCTCGTCAAGAGCGGCAACTGCATTGAGGTAACTATGAACCCCGAGGGCAACTTCGTTCAAGAAGCTGCCAAAGCCAGCGCACAACCTGCCAAGAAAGCCGCTGCCAAGAAGGAGGCTACCAAGAAAGCCGCTACCAAGAAAGGTGGCAAAAAAGGTAAAAGCCGTCGCAAATAAGCCTTAGTGCTCAAAACCATTATAAAGATTGCGCCCTGTGTGTTGTGGCGCAATCTTTTTTTATAAAAAACTTTATGATTTCAATTAATTTGTATTACTTTTGCAAACAGCATTAATTAATCTTTCAAATTTTTAAACGCTTATGAAAAAGATTACACTTATTCTTATTGCTGGCTTGGTGGCAATGATTGCACAAGCTGGAGTTTTCAACAACGACAAGGCAGCCAAGCTGCAAAATGCTAAGAGTGCCATAGTCAAGGCCGAGGGCGACATCGTTACGCCTCCTGCCGGTGCCGAGCAGATGCTCTACAACTTCCAGGGCCACGACACTTACACTAACAAGGACAAGGCCTTCGAGGTGTTTGTCGTTATCGACAATGCCGACATCTACATCAAGGGCCTGAGCGAGTATCTGACCGAGGGATGGGTGAAAGGCACAATCGCCGAGGGCACGGCCACCTTTCCCGCTGCCTATATGGGAACCTTTGAGTTCTGGGGCGATGAGTATGCACTCGACTTCGACGGTGCCACATTCACCGTGAACGATGATGCCAGTGTGCTCACTGCCGCCGAGGGCTACACCACCTCGGTAGAGGGCGAGATACTCGACGAGTTCATCAACGTGACCCTCACTATGGCACTGCCCGAGATTGCCACCCCCGCCACTCCCACCATTACTAATTTCACCGAGGACAGCTACGGACATTACTTGGAGATGACCATCCCCACCACCGACGTTGACGGCAACGACATCTACCCCGCACTGCTCAGCTATCAGATTCTCGTGGACCGTGGCGGCGAGCAGAGTGTGTATGAGTTCACCACCGATGCCTATGAGTTCCTTGAGGAGAACATGACCGTGGTTCCTTACAACTTCACCGACTACTACGACATTGACGTGGCTGGCAAGCAAGTGTATATCTATGGCGACGACATCGACCAGTGGACCGCCATTGGCGTGAAGAGCATCTACACCGTGGGCGACAAGTCGCGCGAGTCGCGCGAGAGCGAAATCTTCTGGTATCCTCTCAGCGCTACTGCCATCGATGCCATCAGCACCAGCAACGTGGCAGAGACCACCTACTACGACCTGCAAGGCCGCAAGGTTGACGCCAATGCCACTGGCCTGCTCATCAAGCAGAGCCGCATGAGCGACGGCACCATCAAGGTAGAGAAAGTGATGCGTTAAAAATCATATTTTAAGTCCACTTTAAAAAGAAAAAAGCACACGAATTAAACTAATTTCAACCAATTTATGGCTCTTGATAATCACCACTTTGGATTGTCATGCAGGTTAGTTTTTTGAAAGATTGACTCAAGATTTGGACTTTTTAAAGTGGAATCGGTTATAATTCATAACCCTGCCACACACACAAGATAGCGCCCTCATCGCGAGGACGCTATCTTTTTGTATCATTGTACTTGAAGTTTAATCATTAACTGCTCACTGTGTCGAGGTGCTCGTCGCGAGTTATATCGTCAAGTGTTTTGATGCAGTGTTATAGTGTCTTTCATGGTTGTCTTGTAAGTAACCGCTTGCGCAGGCGGCTCAGCGACTCGGGAGTGATACCTAAGTAGCTTGCTATGGTGCGATTAGTCATGCGGTTGTGTATGTCGGGGAAGCGCTCGGTAAGGGCCAGATACCGCTCCTCGGGCGAATGGTAGCTATCTTCAACAGCACTTTTTAATAGCTGATAGCATAGCGCCTCAGCGAGCTTAATGCGAAATGCTGGTTCTATCGCCACATCAATCTGCTCCAAGGGAAGATGAAATACAACCGAACTCTCTATCGCCACTATATCGAGCAGGCAAGGCGCATGGTGTCGCATGCAGCTGTAGTTGCCCACTAGGTCGCCAGTAAAGGCAAACGAGACGATGCGCTCATTACCATTGGTTAATGTGCGGGAATATTTAAGTGCGCCACTCACGAGAAGCCCCAGGTTGGAAGTCATCTCCCCCTGATGGCACAAAAAGTCGCCCCTGTTTAGCTCCACCTTCCTGCCATTCTCTAGCAACAAGTGTTTTATCGCGATGTAGAAATCGCTATCAGAATAATCTAAATATGTCATCTAAAAATCTATTTCTCTGCAAAAGTATTGAGAAATACGCCACTAAGCATTACCCTAAATCAATATCGCTCAAAATGTTGATAAAAGATAAGATGGTGGGAGTGCATTCTCAATTTTTTAGACGCAAAATTGGTATTATTTGTTGCAGAGAAATGACTGAAACATAAAAAAACTTGATTTGAATCAAGTTTTTTATCCCAAATCGGTCATTAGGATTTATGATAAAATCCACACTTTGATGTGATTTTGCTTAACCGACAAAGGTGTCGATATGTCGGCTTTTTTTGGAGTCGGTGATCTCGTCAAGGTTGATGAGGATGCCGCTTTCTTCCACGTCGCCAAACTCGTGGTTGATGGCAGTGCCGAGCATGCGCATGGTGGGCGAGAGGCTCATGTAGGAGCTGATGAGCGGCGGGATGTTGATGCTCTTGCTGCGGATGTAGCTGTTGAGCAGCAGGTAGTCTTTCTTGAAATTATTGCCCTCGAAGAACGAGGCCAGCTCTTTCATGTCGCCAATGTTGAGGGGCGTGATGGGAGTGACCAGCTTGTCGGGGTCGGGGAAATAGAGGTGCAGGAACGTGAGCAGCAGGTTGCGGCAGTCGGTGGGATAGTTGGTGTACATCGTCATCTTGCCAAAGAGGTACTTCACCTCGGGGTGAATGATGGTGAGCGCGCCCAGCCCGTCCCACAGGTTGTCGAGGGCAAAGATGCCCTTTGCGCCAACTTTACTCGACTGGTATTCAGGTCTGACGAATGAGCGTCCCAGCTCAATGGTGTAAGGCAGGTACTGGTCAAGGAACTCTTGCGAGAAATGAAACATGTGCGACATGGCGATGTTAGGGGTGCCGTCGGCATTGAGTCGCATGTTCTTGCCCACGATATACCGGTAAGCGCCTATTATCTCCTGGGCATCGGGGTTCCACACCAGCAGCTGCTGGCACGCCGGCTCCATGAGGTCAAACTCGTCGATGTCGCAGTCCTTGCCTGTGCCGCCTCCCGCCTGGCGGAAGGCTATCTCACGCAAGCGCCCTATCTCGCGCATGACGTGTGGCGCGTTGTGAGCGTCGATGACATATATCTCGTTGCCAGCCTTGTTGGTCTTTCGCAACAATCGCTCTGGAGTGAGCTCCTGGGTGATGAGCCCGAGGTCAACCTTGTCAATTATTTCCTTTACCATATCTCTGCCTATGTTTTTTTCAGCTTATAGACCATTTCCCTTATTCTCTCGGCCTCGCCACGTACATTCTTGGCATCAAGGTCCTGCCACTTGATGGGGTGGCCAAAATACACGTCAAACTTCTGCCCAGAGCACTTGAACATCTCCCGTGGCAGCAACACCATCTCGATGTTGAACTTGATGCCGAGCCACTCACGGAGCTTGGCAAAGCGGTAGAAGAACTTGCTGTTGCGACCATCAAAATAGATTGGGATGATGTCGCGCTGGCTGCTGATGGCTTGTGACACCACAAACTTCTGCCACCGCAGGTCGCCAATCGTGCCGCCCTTGAGACGGCGTGAGCAAAGCCCGGCAGGGAAGGTAATCATCTGCTTATCGCCATTATACTCGGCCTCTATCTCCTGCGCGCTCTGGCGCGACTGGCGCCCATGCTTGTTGACGGGCATGAACACGTTGTCAAGAGGCTTGACTGCCATGAGCAGGTCGTTGACGATGAACTTTATCTCGCCATGGTAGCGGTGCCCTATGAGCGAGATCAGGGCCATGCCGTCGAGTCCGCCCAGCGGGTGGTTGCTGGCAAAGATGAAACGGCCCTCACCAGGAATGTTGTCCTCATCAACGGCATTATAAGACACGTTGAGGTCGGCAAGAGCAATGTCGGCAGCTTCCACACCTTTTGCCACACTCATGTCAGTGAGAATCTTGTTGAGGCCGTCCTGCTTGATGATGCGCTCCACCCACCTTATCACAAACCGTGGAATATACCTGTAATGACGAGGCAGGCGCTGCCTTATCACGCTATCTACATCTATCCTTAATGGCTGCTGTTCCATGAGCATTTAGTTTTTAAACTACAAAGTTAATTATTATTGCTAAAAATTAGAACGTAAATTCCCAAAAACTTAATATTTTTTTACTCAAAGCATGGCCACTGCACCGCGGGCACCATCAACCGAGAACACGAAGAAGCGCGCCGGGGGCGACAAGGGCGACAAGGCACGCACCTGGCCATCGACAACGGCAAACGACGGGAAATCGTGCGTCAGCCCCGTGCCAGTGGCCTTGGCATAGCACTCCTTGAGGGTCCATAGCTGGGTGAAATAGGCGTTTTGAGCATCAGGCCCATCGAGAGCACGCAGCATTGCCTTCTCGTCATCGCTAAGCGTGTAGTTGACAAGGCTCTCGCGAGCAATGGCAATAGTCTGAATGTCAACACCTAGCGGCATCTCGCCCATAGCACACGCCACCAGGGTGCCGCTATGCGAGAGGCTAAAGTGCAGGTGGGGATATTGCTCCAGTGACGGCTTGCCATGCTCGCCCTCCACATAGCGCATGTCGCGCTCACGCAGTCCACGGCCCATGAGCATGTCATCGAGCAGCAGCCCTGCGCCAGCACTGAGCATCTTGCCCCGCTCAAAGCGATAGCGCAGCGTCTTGTCGCGGCGGTAGTGCGAGAGCCGCGACAGGGCATCGTCGAGCGCTCCAGGCGCTGCCAGCGGTGCCACATCGGCCACCTTCACGTGGCAGCCGTCAAGGATGTAATGCCTCAATATTTCTATGCCGTTGCTTGTGGTCATCGGTTCAAATTGTTTTGCAAAGATAATAACTATTATAGAAATTCTGTGTAATTTTGCAGTGTTTTCGAGCTAATGATGATTTCATGAAACGCCTAAAAGATATAACGCGCAAAACGATGACTTCGCCACTGGCACCACTGGTGGCAGTAGTGTGCAACCTGCTCATGGCCTATGTCATCTATGGCATAGCACGCGTTGCCTACTTTCTCGAGAACTACAGCATCTTCTCGCAGGGGTTGCAAGGCAAGGCGCTAGTGGATGCCTTTAAGGGCGGACTGGCCTTCGACACGTCGGCAATCATGTACACCTGCGCCCTCTACATCATCATGATGCTGCTGCCGCTGCACCTCAAGGAGCGCCGCGCCTACCACAAGGTATGCAAATGGATGTTTGTGGTGATTAACAGCATTGCCCTAGCAATGAACCTGATGGATGCGGTATATTTCCAATACACCAGCCGCCGCACCACGAGCACCATCTTCAGCGAGTTTGCCAACGAGGGCAACCTGGCAGGCATCATGGGCATAGAACTGGTCAAGCACTGGTATTTTGTGCTGCTGGCGGCAGTGCTGGTGTGGCTCATGTGGAAGCTCTATGTCACTCCACGCCTCGAAGCCAGCAAGTGCCGCAGTTGGCGATATTATGTGGCTATGGTGCTCAGCCTTGTGGCAATGGTGCCAGCGGTGATTGGCGGCATGCGTGGTGGCCTGGCCCACTCGGTGCGCCCCATCACAGTGAGTAATGCCAACCAATATGTTGACCGCCCCATCGATGGCGCCCTGGTGCTCAACACGCCGTTCTCCATCTTGCGCACCCTCGGCAAGAACGTGTTTGCCGACCCGCATTACTATGACAACAAGTCGCAGCTAGAGGCTATCTACACCCCCGTGCACATGCCCGACACAACAGCCACTTTCACCCCTAAAAACGTGGTGGTGATCATAGTCGAGAGCCTGGGCAAGGAATATATAGGTGCCTTCAACCGTGAGCTCGACGGCGGCAGCTATAGGGGTTACACCCCATTTATCGACTCGCTGCTCACACGCTCGCTCACCTTTAAATACAGCTATGCCAACGGCCGCAAGAGCATCGACGCCATGCCCAGCGTGCTCTCGGGCATCCCCATGATGATAGAACCGTTCTTCCTCACCCCAGCGTCGATGAACGACCTGAGCGGCCTGGCGCGACAACTCGACGAAAAGGGCTACAGCACCGCCTTCTTCCATGGTGCCAACAACGGGTCGATGGGCTTCCAGGCCTTTGCCCGCGCCACAGGCTACCAGCACTACCTGGGGCGTGACGAGTATAACCAAGACCCGCACTCAGGCGGCGACAGCGACTACGACGGCATGTGGGCGATATGGGACGAGCCGTTCTTGCAGTTTATGCTAACAAGACTCAACGGATATAAGGAGCCATTCATGGCAACGGCATTTACTGCCACGAGCCACCACCCATTCAAGGTGCCCGAGCAGCTTCAAGAGCAGTACCCCGACGAGGGAGGTCAGCCCATCCACAAGTGCGTGCGCTACACCGACATGGCACTGCGTCACTTCTTTGAGCAGGCGGCCAGGCAGCCGTGGTACCGTAACACCCTGTTTGTCATCGTCGCCGACCACACCAACCAGACCTCGCACGCCGAGTACAAGACCGACCTGGGCCTCTACTCCATTCCCATCATCTTTTTCACGCCCGACGGCAGCGTGGCACCAGCCATGCGCGACGACGTGGTGATGCAGCAGGCGAGCATCATGCCCACCATCATGGGAATGTTAGGATATGATAAGCCCTATCTCGCCTTTGGCTGCGACATCACCAGCATCCCCGCCAGCCAAACCTGGGCGTTTAACTACAATAACGGCATCTACCAGTTTGTCAAGGGCGACCTGATGATGCAGCACGACGGCAACAAGGTGAAGGCCATCTACCGCTTTAAGACCGACCCACTGCTGCGTCACAACCTGGTGGGGAAAGTGCCCGAGCAAGCTACTATGGAGCGTGAGCTAAAAGCCATCATCCAGCAATACATCGACCGCATGAACGGCAACCGCCTTACAGCTTTAGCTAAAAGCTGACGAGGAACGAGCTGACAAGACAATAGTAGCCGTCGCACCCATCGGACAAGGCAGCCTTGTCCCCACTTAACACTTAACATTTTACACTTAACACTTAATAATTTACACTTCTTGATGAAACCTGTGTTTTTGATAGGATATATGGGCTGTGGAAAGACTACGCTCGGAGAACCGCTAGCCAAGAAACTGGGTTGGCGGTTTGTAGATTTGGACCTGTATATTGAGGCTAAAGAAGGAAAAACTGCAAAGGAAATTTTCATGACATGCGGCGAGGCGCATTTCCGTGAGTTGGAGCGTGAGGCTCTTCAAGAAGTGGCGACAGCTGGCGACAACACTATTGTAGCATGCGGTGGAGGCACGCCGTTGCAAGAGGGCAATATGGAACTGATGAACAGCTTGGGCATCACGGTGTGGCTGCGCACGAGCGTGGAGCGCATCACTTCGCGCCTGGTGCTCCCCGAGCAGCGCTGCAAGCGACCACTGCTGAGCGGCATGAGCGATGATGAGATAAGGGCGTCGGTGGCTCAGGGCCTTGAGGTGCGCACACCATTCTACGAGCAGGCTCAGCTGCAATTTGACTCCACCCGTCTTGAGAGCGAAGAGCAGATAATCGACAGTGCCCGCCAGCTCGCACAGCTGCTGCTCAGCTCAACGGCGAATTTTGCGAATTGAGCTAATCTTTTGCGGCGAATTTTGAGAATTGAGCTAATTATTCCTGCACTGGTAGTCTCTTCTTGCCTGATGCTTGTTGATGAGGTGAGTGAGAACGAGGGGCAGCGCTGCAACTGCAAGAAATAGCAGCACACGCGTCATGATAATCCTCTTGACAAAAGCCCATTCTCCCATGCCCATCGCCATCACCACATAGAATATGCACAACGTGGCACCAAAGAGGAAACAGCCCGACACGAGCATTGTGAGCAGCCGCCACACGGTGCCCCATGCCCCATAGCCAAAGAGCTGCTTATAGGTGCGGTAGAGCATGACTGCCAGCAGCAATATAAACAAACTGCCCTGCACCTCATTACTCACAGTGGGGAAAGTGTAGTAGAGTATCACACCACTAATGAACACAACCATTACTATTAGGAGAAGCTGCATGCTGTTAAACACCTGTATGAAGAAGCCTTGCGGCACATTGTGATGACCGCAGCGAGGAGCATAGCGAAATGTTATCAATGTGGGAAAGATGAAGAACGAGAACAGGAGCATGCAAGCCCAGTCAAAGTGAGTGCTCATCCAGTCATATACCACGTCGAAATAATGGTCGGCAGTGAGAAGAACGCTGTTGTCGCTGCTGGGGGCAGTATTCACCCCACTGGCGGTGGCGGGCGTCAGGCTGTCACAAACGTTATTGACGAGCAGTGCCACCAGTGCCATTATCACTAGCATCTTCACGGGCGGGAAGCTCACCTGGCGACGACCACTGATGTAGCTGGCAATCAAGTGCCCAGGCCTGACGATGAGCTGCCACAGCGTGCGGGGCAGCGACCGCGACCCCAGTCCCCACAAGTCCATAACACCCTCCTGAATAGAGTGCCAAGTGATGGGACCCTTGCCGGTGGGCAAGCCACAAGCCGGGCAATAGTTGCCGGCATAGTCCTCACCGCAGCAGGGACAGTGATGAAGCTGAGCCTTGTCGTAGGTGAAGCTCCTCACCTCTCGCTGCCGCCGGCAGTATCTCTCTAGGCGTTGTGCGAGTTTCATAGCGTCACGGTTTTTATGGTTGAGACTAAATCGAGCACCACCTCGCCGCCAAGCACCAGTCCTGCCGCGGCGGGCACCCACGCGTTGCTCGCAGGCACAGGGCGCTTGCCAGGCTCGGCATTGCCGCTTGCCGCCAGGGGCTTGCGAGGCTGCTCCTTGCTGAAGACGCACTTGAAGTGCTCGATGCCCTCCTTGCGCAGGCGCTTGCGCATGATGCGCGCCAGCGGGTCAACATCGGTCTGGCTGATGTCGGCAACACTGAAGGCGCTGGCGTCGAGCTTGTTGGCAGCTCCCATGCTACAAATGATGGGCACTCCCAGCCGCGTGCATCGCCTCACCAGCTCCATCTTGGCGCTCACGGTGTCGATGCAATCAAGCACGTAGTCATATTGCGAGAGATCCACCTCGCCGGCATTAGCCACCACATAAAACATCTTGAAGCCACGCACCTGGCACCTGGGGTTGATGTCGAGGATGCGCTCCAGGGCCACATCCACCTTGTAACGACCCACAGTGCTGGTGGTGGCAATAATCTGGCGGTTGATATTGCTTGGGCTCACCATGTCGCTGTCGTAGAGGTCGATAGCCCCCACGCCGCTGCGTGCCAGCACCTCCACGGCATAGCCGCCCACGCCGCCCACGCCAAACACCGCCACGCGGCATCCTGCCAGCCGCTCCAGCGCCTCCTCACCCAGCAGCAGGCGCGTCCTAGAAAGAAAATCGTCATTCATAGCGCAAAGGTAAGTAATTTTGAGCAAATAATCAGTCTTTATCAGTCATTCTGGTTTTTAGTTTTTTGTTATATTTAATTTTACGAGCGGTCGAGCATGCGGTTGTTCCGAGCAATCGTGGGGTTGTTTTTTAATGACGCCACAAAGTTAATGTATTTTCTCAAAAGGCATTTCTTAAACTTTAGCCAAAACGTTAAGTCTAAGTGACAAAGCGTTTTTTGAGGAGAAATGGCATGGTTTTCAAAAAAAGTGCTTATATTTGCAGTGGTATTGTTGAACATTTTTATTTTTTAGGGCAATGAAGACTTTTACTAGAAATATCATCATGGTAGCCATCATGCTCGTTGCGATGGGCACGGGCAGCGCCGTGGCACAGAATCTGCGCGACGCCAACTACAATATTGTGGGAAAAATCGCTGCCAACGGCACTGTGCGCAACAGCAACTACGACCCCATAGGCTACTTCAACAATGACGGCACCATTGCCAACGCCAAAGGCAAGACGGTGGGCCGCATCGACGCCAAGATGCAAATCTACAACAAAGCCGGAGAACGCATTGGCTACATCAATGCCGACGGCTCGGTCAACGATGGCGAGAGCCACCTGCTGGGATACATCGAGGTGAAGAGCGGCAAGGTGACCAACGAGGATGGCGAAGTGCTGGGGTTTGCCAACGGCATCTCCATTCAGCGCGTCGCCGCCTACTACTTCTTCGATTTCTTTGACTAGAAACTTAGATTAACGACTGTTCTCAATTAACAATAATAAACTCTTAACTAATCATGAAACATTTCATCATATTGATGCTTGCGGTGATTGCCGCAGCCATGCCGCTGGCTGTTGATGCCCAGACGGTGAGAAACAGTAACCACAGCACCGTGGGATACGTGCGCAGCGACGGGCGCGTGGAGAACAGCAGCCACAGCTGCCTGGGATACATACGCAGCGACGGACGCGTAGAGAACAGCAGCCATAGCTGCCTGGGCTACATACGCAGCGACGGACGCGTGGAGAACAGCAGCCACAGCTGCCTGGGTTACATACGCAGCGACGGGCGCATCGAGAACAGCAGCCACAGCTGCCTGGGCTACGTGCGCAGCGACGGGCGCGTGGAGAACAGCAGCCATAGCTGCCTGGGCTATGTCGAGGGCGTGAGCCGCGAGTGGGCAGCAGCGTTCTTCTTCTTTTTCTTTTGATTAGATTGCGTGCGCAATCGGGGGAACGCGGTTTTTACATTGTCAGGCCCAGGATTTTCCAGAACTCTGCGGGCAAAGCCACGTTCTCAAGGCCTATGCAACCCTTGAACATTGATGCCACATCGGTGGCTCGATGCCCTGCATTGCTGCAGCCCACGCGAGTGACGAGAAATCGCAGCTCGGGATGCTGAGCGGCAAACTCTGTGAAGCGACGCACAGCCTGAGCCATTGTCTCAAGCGGGCAGCTGCTGGGCAAGGCATAACTGCGCCCCTGCAAACCCTCGCCTTGTCCCCACACAGCACCAAAGCGGTTCATGGCTGCCTGAGCGGCGCCACCGCTGTGGAACCCCTGTGGGTTGCTGCCAAAGACGAATATCTCACCTTCCTGCAACGTGTCGATGCGGCTGGGCGTCACACGATTGCCGTAGTAGTCGCCCGCCATCTGTCGCTTGAGCTCAATCCATTCCTCCTTGTTGTGTCTGCGTCCGCTGCGATACTCCTCGTCCATCTTGCGATAGTAGTTGCGCTTTGCCGAGCTCTCTCGAGCCCAAGTGTTGCTGGTGCCGGCAACATCGTGACTGAACTCAATCACATTGTTGATCGACAGGTTGAAGCTCACCTGCTTCACGTCGTGATTGCTGCCCATGTAAGAAAACGACCAGCCTTCTTGGGTGAGCTGCTCAATCAGGGCCTTGAGTGCGGCACCAGTCCACTCGCATGAGGAGTTCTCATAGCCGTCGGTGAGCACTGTCACCACAGCGCTGGCGTCATCGTCGCCCTTGATAAAGTTGTGCAACTCGCTTATCGACTGGCCCATGGCATCATAGAGTGGAGTGCTACCACAGGGGCGATAGTTGTCGAAGTCGCTCACTGTGCCTATAGGCTCGCGGTTGAGCAAAGTGCGCACGGGAGCGCTGCTACCGTTGCTGTCAAACGTCACCAGCGTGAGGAAGTGCTCTTGGGTGGCACCAAAATCTCGCTGAGCACTGCGAATGCTGTTGATTGTCTCATTCACACCAGTGATGGTGGCGTGCTCAAGGCCGCCCATTGAGCCACTTTCGTCAACGATAATCAAGTTGTAGATGCGGGCCTTATTGCCCTTGTTTGCGTTGTCGTTCATTTTTTCTTAGTTTTTAGAGTCAATAAAAAAGCATTGTGTAAAAATTACACAACAAAGGTAGTGTGTATTTTTTACACAACAAAAACTATTCCGTGTAAATCTTACACATTTAACTTATATTAACTATTTTAGAATCATTCGGGAGGATGCTACATTCTTTTTAACACACCAGAGGACAATAACAACGGTTGCTAAACTGGTGGAACCGTTTTTTTGCGTACCTTTGCACCGATTCACATAAATGTCTAATAATTAAACCAAACAAACATGAGGAAAAATCACTTATTAACTGCCGTTGCAGCATTGCTCGCACTCGGCATGCAAGCCCAAACGACTTTCACGTCGCAACAAATCACCTACACTGTGACTGGTGAAAACACCGTTGAGTGTAGCGGCGTTGACAATGCTGCCACCAGTATTGTTATTCCCGCAACAGTTGAGAACGATGGAGTGACCTACAATGTTAAAGCCATTGGCGAAGCCGCATTCCAGTGGAGCAATCTTACCTCGGTGGTAATCCCTGGCTCGGTCGATACCATTAAAGCCAAGGCATTCTACTACAGCGACCTCACCAGCGTAACTTTTGGCGACGGAGTAAAATACATTGGCGACTATGCCTTCTCAGGCCTGGGCATCTCAAGCCTCTCGCTGCCTAACAGCGTGGAATGGATTGGCAACAGTGCATTCTACAACCAGCACAACTCAAGCTACCAGCCATGCTTGACTCAGGTGGACCTGGGCAATGGCGTTAAGCACATTGGTAATGCTGCATTCTACAAACTGGCAGCCACCAGCATCGAGATTCCTGCCTCGACCGAGGAAATTGGCTCTACATGCTTCCTTTACAGCAAGCTCGAGAACGTGACACTCAACGAAGGCCTGAAAAAAATAGGCGATGGTGCTTTCAACAACTGCACCGCCCTTAGCAGCATCACCCTGCCATCTACACTCGAGGAGATTGGCATGGAGGCGTTCCTTAACGACAAGGCCCTCACAGCCATCAATATCCCTGCCAGCGTGACCACCATTGGCGAGAGTGTTATCGCTAACACTGCTGTGAGCACTATCACACTTGATCCTGCCAACACCTCATTCGTCATGGTTGACGGCGTGCTCTACACTGCCGACAAGTCGTTGCTTCAAATGTCCCCAATGACTGGCGTCACCACCCATGTGGTAGATGAGAACTGCAAGGGCATCGTGGGCGGAGCCTTCTGGGGAAGCCAGCTCCAGAGCATCACACTCAACAAGGACCTCGTGGCCCTGGGTTACGCTTGCTTTGAGAGCAGCCAATTGAGCGACATCAATCTTGATGGTCCCGAGAGCATCAACTTTATCGACGAGCAGGTGTTTGCCGACACTAAGCTCACCGAGGTTGTTCTTCCCGCCAACCCCTATTACCTGAACGATGGCCAGTTTGCAAGCTGCACCTCGCTCACCTCACTCACCATCCCCGAGGGCATCACCGAGATTTATCCTCACGCCCTCAACAACTGCAGCGCCCTGCAGTCTATCACCTGCCTCAGCGCAGTGCCTCCCACTATCATGGATTACTACGAGGACTACGACATGCCATTCTACAACAGCAACGAGAACGCTATCCTCTACGTCCCCAAGGGCAGCAAGAGCGCTTATCAAAACACCGAGTGGAGCTACTACACCATTGTTGAGCAGGCTCTCCCACTCGAGGTTGTTTCTACCAATCCCATGAGCGGCGACAACGCCCAGAGCTATCAGACCTACTCGTTTGAGGTGACATTCAACCAGCCAGTTACCGTGGCCCAGAGCACTCCCGATGTGAAAATCTACGTTGGCGAGATGGGCAGCAGCGAGACCCTGAGCCCACTCGACAGCTGGTATGCAACCATGAACGGCGAGACCACACTGCACGTTTGGGGCAGCGATTACGACGGCTACGTTGATTACTTTACAAGCGATGCAAGCAAGACCTATTATGTGGTTATCCCTGCTGGCGTTGTGACTTGTGAAGGTGGTTCAAACGATGAGATCGTCATCGTTCTCAACCCCGACGCCACACCAATCGAGACCCTGAGCAACGACGACAATGCCACCATCGAGGCCATCTACAACATCAATGGCCAGCAAGTGCGTGAGATGCAACAGGGCATCAACATTGTTCGCTACAGCAACGGCACTGTGAAGAAGGTTATGAAATAATCGCAATTCTATCGCTTTAATACATAAACGAAGAGGGTGTGTCAAAATTCTGGCACACTCTCTTTGTCATTATTTTTCAGGAGGTTTATTATAAAAAGGATGCGCCATAAACGCATTATGACGCACCTCTTTTTATCAACGTGTGAATGGTTCTTAAGGCATTACTTGCCGAAGTAGCGCTTGAGCAGGCCGGCGAAGCCTTGCCCGTGGCGAGCCTCGTCGCGCGCCATCTCATGAACGGTGTCGTGGATGGCGTCAAGGCCCTGAGCCTTAGCGAGCTTGGCGATGCGGGTCTTGTCCTCGCAGGCACCAGCCTCGGCAGCGGCACGCTTCTCAAGGTTGGTCTTGGTATCCCACACTACCTCGCCGAGCAACTCGGCGAAGCGAGAGGCATGATCGGCTTCCTCAAAGGCATAGCGCTTGAAGGCCTCGGCGATTTCGGGATACCCCTCGCGGTCGGCCTGGCGTGCCATCGCCAAGTATTGCCCCACCTCGGAGCACTCACCAGCGAAGTGGTCGCGCAAGCCTTGCAAAATCTCGGGATCAACGCCCTTAGCCACGCCAACAACATGCTCTGCAGCATAAGCCACGTTGCCCTCTTCCAGCTCCTTGAACTTACTTGCAGGAACCTTACATTGTGGACACTTCTCGGGAGGGGTGTCGCCCTCATGAACATAACCGCACACTGTGCATATCCATTTCTTTGCCATAGTTGTTTCTTTAGTTATTAGTTGAATAGTTTTTAGTTGATTATTAAATCTATATTACCTAACGGTCAAGGCAGCCTTGACCTACTTATCACTTAACACTTACTACTTAACTCTTAGTTACTCTACCACTTCCTCGAAGTCTTCGGGGCCTACGCCGCAAAGTGGGCACTCCTCGGGTGGGTTCTCTCCTTCATGAACGTAGCCGCACACTGTGCATTTCCATTTTTTCATAACAGTCAATTTAATTTTAAAGTGAATAAATATTTAACTTATTGATTATCAAGAATACAAATTTACGATAAATATTTATTATGACCAAATTTTCGGGCTCAATTTTTAAACTTTTTGGCAATTCTTGATGTCAAAGGATAAAAAACGGCGATAAATGGTAGTAAAACCAAAAGATTTTGTTACCTTTGCAACCATCAATCACCAGCACAAGAATATTAACTCAAAAAAACCAAGTATATGAAAAAATTAAGTATTACCTTATTGCTTACTGTAATGTTAGTGGGACTGAGCTCCTGCGACACAAGGCATTTTTGGTCGTCATTATCGGGCTATAAATGGTATGCTATAGAGGGAGTGGATGGCTATTCGCGTTACAATATCTACCCTACCGATTTCGACTATATGGAAATCTATTTCCGCACCGATGGCACCGGCTCAGTGTCGTTCTATGACGACTATGGCTGGGTGACCTACGGTTTCGAGTGGGACGAGTACCGTGATCATGTGAGACTCTTTTATAATGGCGGAGGTAGCGACACCTACTACTTCGACACTAAGGGAGGATACCTATATCTGTCTAAAAACCCCTACATGAACAGCTACACGGTCTTTGCCCACTAAGGGCGAGCCTGTACACTCAATATTTAATGCCCAGCCACACACATAGCTTGCGTGACTGGGCATTTTGTTTGTGGTTTTTCGTGCAATAGGTGCTGCATTATGAAAGTTTTTGATTACTTTTGCAGTCTATATAAGCATTAAGCGTCAGCATGAAGGTAGTTCTTGTCAATCATAGCGACATGCAGGGCGGGGCGGCGATTGTGTCGCTCAGGCTTCTTCATGCGCTGCAAGAGGCTGGTATTGACGCACGCATGCTTGTCATTGACAAGCAGAGTGAAGACCCTCTAGTGGGCGAGATGGGCAGCAAGTGGGGCAACAAGTGGCGCTTCCTCGCCGAGCGGCTAGGTGTGTTTGTGCACAACGGCTTTAGGCGTGACACTTTATTCAAGATTGATGCTGGTTCTCACGGCATTAACATCGCCACTCATCCCTGGGTGAAGGATGCCGATGTGGTGTGCCTCAACTGGGTGAATCAAGGCACGTTGTCGCTGCGTTCTATAAAGGAACTGGCACAGAGCGGCAAACCCATAGTGTGGACCATGCACGACATGTGGAACTGCACAGGAGTGTGCCACCATGCCTACGAGTGCCAGAGATATAAGGCGACTTGCGAGAGTTGTCCTCTGCTCGGTTCCAAGGGGCGAGACCTTTCTACAATCACACAGGAGCGTAAACAGCAGCTTTATATTGGTGCAAATATCCACTTTGTGGCTGTAAGCAATTGGTTGGCAGCCAAATGTCGTGAGAGCAGCTTGATGCATGACAGTGACATGAGTGTGATTGCCAACGCATTCCCTATTGAACGTTTCTCGGCTGATCGACTTCCCAACAGTGACTACGGCATCGATGACAGCAAGAAAGTGATTGTGATGGGCGCAGCACGTCTTGACGACCCAGTCAAGGGCTTTGATCAACTGATATCAACCTCTCACTATATATCGGAGCAAAAACCAGAACTTGCCAAGCGCTTGCATCTATTACTCTTTGGAGCAATTAAAGATGCTTCGCTGCTTGATGAAATAGCGTTGCCCTATAGCCACCTTGGCATGGTGAGTGACGTTGCCAGTGTGTATCGTCACAGTGATGTTGTACTTTCTACATCGCTTTATGAGACTCTTCCCGGCACACTCATCGAGGGACAGGCGAGCGGATGCCTGCCCGTGACCTTCGGCAAAGGCGGGCAAGCCGACATTGTGGAGCATCTCAAGACGGGCTACATCGCTGAATATAAAGACCCTGCAAGCATTGCCGAGGGAATCGAGTGGGCGATAGACGCCAACATCTCACGTGAGTTCCTGCACAGCGAGGTGGAGCGCAATTTTGCTTCCTCAATGATTGCCCATCAATATATTGAGCTGTTTGATAGAATAAAAACCGAAAAATAATGTAAATATGAAGACAAAGGCATTAATTATGGGAATAGCGGCGACATTATTGCTGGCGATAGTGTGCTGCCCTGATGCTCAAGCACGGAAAAAGAGCCATAGGACGCACAAGAAACCTGCGCAAAGGACTCTGGTAGTTTATTATTCACAGACGTCTAACACCAGGACCGTTGCCAAGGAGATTGCCAGAAAGCTTGGTGCCGACATTGAGGAAATAGCGCCTGTGACCCCCTATGACGGTGATTACAAGGCTACCATTGAGCGTAGCAAGAAGGAGCGTGAGCAAGGCATTTTGCCCGAGATAAAGCCTATAAAAGCCGACATCAAAAAATATGACGTGATATTCCTGGGATACCCCATCTGGTATGGCACCTTTGCTCCCCCAATGGAAGCTTTTCTCAGCCAGGTGGACTTGAGTGGCAAGAAATTGGTGCCGTTCTGCACCTTTGGCAGCGGTGGACTTGAGATTAGCAAGATTATACTTGAAGCCAAGCAGAAAGGAGCCAAGATTCTTGATGGTTATGGAGTGCGCGCAGCACGCATGGCCGCAATGCCCAATGAGGTTGACCAGTTTCTCAAGGCAAATGGTTTTCTCAAGGGCAAATATGTAAAGCTTGGTGAGTTTTCGGCACCTCATTACGTTAGCGATGAAGAGTCGGCCATCTATGATGCTGCAATTGGTGATTACCCGATGATGAAAAACACCAGAGCTCGTACCGTTGCTTCGCGTGCCATTCCCGATGGCACTGAATACCTGTTCACTGCTTACGTAAAGCAAGATAGGCCAGTTGACCCAAACGTTGCAATGCGTCCTCCAAAGGATATGCAGGTCTATGTAATTGTCATTAATGGTAAAGCACCCGAATTCACCAAGGTTGTTAGATAAATGTATAAAAACAGATAACAATGCAAACAGTTTTATTTACAAGTACGGTATTTGGTCCCATTCACAGCCGCAGGCTCGGGACCTCACTTGGTATTAACCTCATGCCTAACGACGGCAAGATTTGCTCGTTCGACTGCCTCTATTGCGAGGCTGGCTACAACGCCCAAGGTCCTGGCACAACTGGCGTGGCCAAGCGCGAGACCCTGAAAAAGCAGCTCAAAGCCAAGCTCCAGGCCATGCACGAGGCTGGCGAGAAACTCGACGTGATCACTTTCTCGGGCAACGGCGAGCCCACCCTGCACCCGCACTTCAAGGAGATAGTGCAAGATGTGATAAACCTGCGCAACCACTATTTCCCCGAGGCTAAGGTGAGCGTGCTCAGCAACGCCACCATGGCTGGCCGCCCTAATGTGATTGCCGCCCTCAAGCAGGTGGATAACAACATCCTCAAGCTCGACAGCGCAGTGGCACGCACCATGCGACTGATTAACCGTCCCACCTCGAGCAACGTGCTGCCGGCAGGCATAATCGAGGACTTGAAGGCTTACGGTGGCAAGTGCATCGTCCAGACCATGATGGTGCGCGGCGAGCACGACGGTGAGATTATTGACAACACCACCGATGCCGAGATCGACGCCCTTATCAACGCCTACCTCGCCATCAAGCCCCGCGAGATCATGCTCTACACCATCGACCGCAAGACTCCCGAGGAGAAGCTGGTGAAAGTGCCCGTCGAGGACCTCAAGCGCATTGCCCGCCACATCGAGGCCGAGACCGGCATCACAGTGCAAGTGGCGGGGTAAGTGGTAAGTGTTAAGGGTTAAATGTTAAGGGTTAAGTAGGGACAAGGCGTGCCTTGCCTTTATAAGTGTTAAGGGTTAAATGTTAAGGGTTAAGTAGGGACAAGGCGCGCCTTGTCCGTGAAGGGGCTAGATATTCTAGAAAAACTAGAAAATCTAGATATTCTAGAAAACTCTTAACTATTGCCTCGTCCTCTTGTCCTCTTGTCCTCTCGTCCTCTTGTCCTCTCGTCCTCTTGTCCTCTTGTCTTCTTGTTTTCTTCTCCTCTTGTCCTCTTGTCCTCTTGTCCTCTTGTTCTCTTGTCTTCTTGTTTTCTTGTTCTCTTGTCTTCTTGTTTTCTTGTTCTCTTGTCTTCTTGTTTTCTTGTTCTCTTGTCTTCTTGTTTTCTTGTCCTCTTGTCTTCTTGTTTTCTTGTCCTCTCGTCCCCTTGTCCTCTTGTTTTCTTGTCCTCTCGTCCCCTTGTCCTCTTGTCTTCTTGTTTTCTTGTCCTCTTGTCCCCTACCAAAATATAACCATCATGATCATTCCTCCTTTTCTCAAACCAGGCGATAAGTTTGCCATCGTCTCTCCCTCGGGAACTGTGCTGCCCGAGAGGGTGGATGGCGCAGTGCGTGCCATCGAGCGATGGGGCTTTGTGCCAGTGGTGAGTGAGCATTGCAAGGAGGAATATCATGCCTACACCGTTATCACCCACAGCGCGCCGCCCGAGCAACGCCTTGCCGACTTGCAGTGGGCGCTTAATGACCCGCAGGTGAGGGCTATCTTGTGCAGCCGCGGCGGCTATGGTGCGGTGCATCTGCTTGAGCACCTCAACCTCGAAGCACTCGCCCATGACCCCAAGTGGCTCATAGGCTTCAGCGACATCTCGGCACTGCACGCCGCCTGGCACCGTGCCGGCGTGGTGAGCATCCACTCGCCCATGGCCAAGCACCTCACCCTCTATGACAGCGACAACGAGACCAACCGCATCAACTATAACATCCTCACTGGCAAGAGCCTGCCCACCTACCACGAGCCTGCCCACCACTACAACCGCCCTGGCACAGCCACCGCCACCATCACCGGCGGCAACCTGGCCGTGCTCATGGGGCTGCTGGCAACACCGTTCAACCTCATCAAGCCTGGCAACATCCTGTTTATCGAGGACGTGGCCGAGCAGGTATATCAGGTGCAACGGTTGCTCTATCACTTGCGGCTAGCGGGCATCCTGCCGCGACTGGCAGGACTCATCGTGGGGCAGTTCACCAAGCACCGTGGCGACGACACCACAGCCATGCTCGACATGATTCACGACATGGTGGCACCCTACCACTACCCCGTAGCCTTCAACTTCCCCATAGGGCACGTGGAGCGCAATGTGCCCATAGTGGAAGGCGCCACCGCCACCCTCGCGGTGAGCGACACTGGCGTGAAGCTACATTATGAGGAATTAAAATAGGAAAGGAGTGAAAGGAAAGGACGGGAACCCAGGTGGTGCGTTTGATGTATTGCGCCGCACCGCGGCGTAAAAGAGAACCACAAAACTAACAACTCATTATCACTTTTGCCCAGTCGCCTGTGGCGTGGTCGATGATGCCGAAAAAATCGGGTTCATCGACTATCTCGGCATCGCGGCAACCGCCAAATTGCACCTCAATCATCGCCTTGAGGCTCTCAAATTTTTCCTGGGCCTGGGCCTCGCTAGAGAAGCGATAGTCGTCGCGACCATCCTCACCCTCGCTATAATATTGAAAAGAAACTTTCATGGATAAACGTTAAGTGTAAAGTGTTAAATGTTAAGTAGTGACAAGGCGTGCCTTGTCAGTGTATTATGACTTGTGCATTTTCTCATGATGCCATATCTCAAGACTGTTGAACGCATTTTGCCACAGGATATAGAAGCCGGGACCCACGGCGGCAAGCGGGTTAAGCCACGCACTTGAGATCCAGATGGCGAAGGCAGTGTTCTTCTGGCCCATTGCCTGACCCATCTCGGTGGTGGCATGAAAGAAGCGGCCCACATAACGGCCAATGGCAAACTGCACAAAGGTGATGGCGAGGCTCGTGAGCGCCACTACCACAATAAACCACAACGTGGTGCCCGAATTCATGATGTTGCGCATCGTAGCGCCAGAGATCACCAGTAGCAGTACTCCCCATAGGTAGAACGACAGGTCTTTGTTACTGATGATGAGGCGGTGCAGGCGATGTGCATAATGCTTCACTACATAGGCCAGAGCCATGGGTGCCAGCAGCACCGTACACACACGCTTGAGCAGTGCCACAAAGGCGTCCCAGAAGGGCATGTCGATGCTCTCGTCAACGAGCGGAAACACCGTGGGGATGAGCACCGCTGCCAGGAAGTTGCTCAGCAGCATGAAGGTGGTCATCTTCTCCAGGTCGCCATCGAGCTTGGCGGTGACCACCGGGGCGGCCGTGGCGCAAGGGCATATCACGCAGCAGATGATGCACTCCATGAGCACCAGCTCGTTGCCCGAGGCATGGTAGTGAACTATGAGTGCTGTGCTCACTATCACCAGCACCAGCTGCATGGCCAGGATGACGAAATGCCACCAGCAGGGACGCATGCGGTGGAAGTTGGCACGGCAAAATGTCACAAACAGTATCACAAACAAGATCCAGGGCAAGATGAAGTCGAAGAAGCTGTTAAACACCCTCGACGCCTCATCGAGCGCTGGAGTGAAGTAGAAGATGAAATATACCAGTATTCCTGTCGTCATCGACACTGGCAGGGTCCATTCTTTCAAGAAATTAATAAGTTTGTTCATTAACACTGTTCTTTCTCGTTTTTGTTTTGTGCCACTCCACGAGTGTGGGCATTATAAGTTGTGGTGACGTCAGTTCACGCCGTTAGCGGTAGCAATTTGCCTTATTTCGGAATTGGAGAATTGAATATCTACTGTTTTACCAGTGCCCTTGCCTGTGTAGCGGTGGCATATTCCTCGCCCTGAGCGCGCTACCAGTTTATAAAGAACACCTGTCAAGGTGTTATTGCGCAGCTCATTGCCTATGACCATGTTGCCATTATCTTTGTAACTGCTGTTGTTTTCGATCTGAGAGATGTCAAAATTGCTATCGTCAATCTCATAGACATAGATGATATTATCTTTTTCGAGTTTGAAATCCACGATTTTCGTTACCCGATCTACAGTCTTGGGCATGGCTTTTCTTGTTATCTGAACAAGGTTCTCGATTATCTCGTCTTGAGTGAGCGCCTTGATGCCCTTGAGCATGTCGTGACTCACCTCTAGAGCCATCTTCTTTCCTGACATTGAGCCATTAAAGTGGCACTTTATTCCATAGCCCGACAAGACTAGGGTCTTTATTAGAGCTTTGTCGTTTTGCGACACTTCATCAAGGCAACACAGCCTCCAAATATTCAGCAGTGTCTTGTCATCAAGATTAGCATATTCTATTTTGTTTTCATCAACCACATAGTTGATAACAAGTGTCTTGCCATCACGCTTATAGCCGATGGCCGAGAATAGCTTGTAGTCGATGGGGCAATTTTGATTGAGTTCGTTTACCAGTTGCTCCACCTCGCTCTCGCTCATCTTCTCACCGAGCTTCAACTGCTTGCTAGTACATGCGCCCAGCCATAGAACGAGGGCACCAAGGATGGCACAGCACACTAAATAACGGGATGTAGAGTTTCTCATAGCCTAAACAATGCTATCTATTTGAGCTTGAACGTGACCGACTTGAAGCACATGTCGCCACACCATATCTCGTAGCGGTAGGTGCCAGGATAGAAATGTCCCTTGTCAGAGCCACCCCACCCTTTTAATGACTCCACATTGTCGGCAGGATACACGGTGCTAATCGTGTAAGAGTAAGAATAAGAGCCATCTTTGGGCGACTCGCCACCTAGCACAATATTTCCATCGGGATTATAGAGCTTTACTTGAAGCTCCACTTTCTCACCAGGCTTAAAGCCATAGTAGGTGATGCGTGGCAGCAGATACATCGAGGTGGAGGCCTGAATGTCACCCCCAAAGGTGGTTATGGGCTTGCCACTGCCGTCGGCGTTGGCAACTTCCAGCTTCTTGATATAGATGGGGAAAAGGGTGCGCAGGCTGTCGCCCTCTTTGGCAAGCGCCTCTCGGGCGAGCCTCTCCTTCTTCAAGGCCTGTGTGGTAGTGTCGAGCTGAAAGTTGAGACTAGCGACCTGGCTTTTGAGCGTTGCCACCTGGCCGTTGGCATTCTTCAGCCCCATGTCGGCAGCGTTCTTGTTGTTGCTGATGTGATGAATCCACACCCAGCTGGCGGCCAGCGCCAGGGCCAGCAAAGCCACCAGTGCCCATAAAAACCTTGACAGTTTGCCTTGTCTTCTCCTCTCAGGTGCTTGGTTGTTGTTTCTGATTTGAGTGTCGTTGTCCATTGATTATTTCTGTTGTAAAAAGGTTTGTGGGCTAGTATCAAGCATTTTAGATAACACTTCATGAATAGCCTGCCAATGCACGATGCAAAGTTAATTATTAGTTTTCACTCTTGCAAGAGCAATGATTGAATTAGATGCAATTTGCCAGCTCAGCCCACCCCAGTCATTTCATCTAACGCGCCAAACAAAAACAGCAGCAACACAAACATTACCACATAGATGGCCAGTACCAGCAAGATGAAAAGAAGGGTTTTCACTATCGACTGCGTGAACGTCAAGCCATAGAGCTGCTTGTAGTCAAAAACCAGGACTATGACTGACAGTGGCGCAGGCACAAAATAGGGCAGGAAAAAAGTGGGTGGCAAGTTCCACGTGATGAGCATCCACAAGATGGCCACGAGGTGCATCTGGCAGTTGATGTAAATCTGCGAGAAGAAGGTCTCTACCAGGTTATAGCCCTTGTTGTGGAACACGACCCATGCCGCCAGCACCACAAACACGTTCTGCACAAGAATGCGGTAAAGGTCGTTTTTATCTAGATAAACCAAGACGCGGCCTATGTAATCAAAGACAAGAGCCGTGATTTTGCTTGTGTGCGGCACCGAGTTTAGGGCTTGAGCTACATCGACGCTCACTAGTGGGTCTTCAAAATCAAATAGCCATGTCACAAAGACGATGACAAGGGTGAGCACTGCCAGCATCTTAAACGGAGGAAAATAGCTCAAGTGGTGACCTTCGAGATAGTCGCGTATCATGTAGCCAGGGCGCCACAGCAGGTCGCGAATGGAGCGAAACATAGGGCGGTTGCCAAAGCCCCAGATGTCGAGAAAGTTACTAGTCAATCGGCTGAAAGTGAAACGTGCATGCTGCGACGACATGCCACACTGCGGGCAGTAGCGCCCTTCATAGCCATAGCCGCAATGGTTGCACACGTGATGCTCGTGCACCACATCGCCAGTTGCCACAGGCTGCCTCATGCGCTGGTCAATGCGCTGGCCGCAGTCCTTTACCTTCTGATATTTTGCCTTAATGCTCATTACTTTATCAGTGCAAAGTTCATCAAAATTCTTGATATAGACAAATTGAGGTGTCATTTAATCTTTTTTCTCACACAACAAAAGCAGAGGTAACAACGTTTTATTTTAGTATAACATAATTATTCATGACATATCTTTACAGGTGTTTGTGGTGCCTATTGGCCGCTATAGCTGTGGGTAGTGCGGTGACGTGCGCTGCCGACAGCATCGCCGTGAACTACAGCACTGGCATTACCATAAATGCTGGTGGCAAGGAGTTTGCACCCTACCACATAGCCAGCAACCGGCGAGGCACTGTCACACAGCAGCACTCGGCACTGGTGAGCGCAGCATTGTGGCACACCATGGACACCACGCGACGCCTCTCGTGGGGAGCCGGCATCGAAGCCTGGGGTGGATACTCCTCGAGCGCCAGCTATCAGCGCTACGACCCTGCCAGCGAAGGGATGACTGCCGTGAGTGAGCACCCCGCCCGCCTGTGGCTGCAGCAACTGTGGGTAGAGGGCAAATATCGCGGAGCCTTCCTCACGATAGGCCAAAAGGACATTGACCCGGAATTTGTGAACCGCAGCCTCAGCAGCGGCGACCTGATAATGAGTGGCAATGCGCGAGCACCCTTTGGCGTGAAGATAGGCTTTGTCAACTACCAGAACATACCCTTCACGCGCGGCTGGGTGCAAATCAAGGGCGAGATAGGATATTACCGCCTTGGCGACTCTAAATGGCTCAAAAAACACTATAACTACTATAACAACTTCATCACCACCAACTACTGGTTTAACTACAAGAACCTATACCTGCGCACCAATCCTAGCAAGCCGCTGGTTTTCACCCTGGGAATGCAGGCGGCATGCCAGTTTGCCGGCACAGCAACCTATTATAACAACGGCCAGGTGTGGCAAGAAGTGAAAATGAAAGCCGGCATTGGAGCCTTCTGGCACGCTTTCATCCCTGGCAATGGCGGTGAGAACTTGGGCGACAAAATCTATGTGGAAGGCAACCACATTGGGTCGTGGGACTTGGCACTAGAATATAAGCTTGACTCATCACACACCCTCAGGGGATATTACCAGTCGCCCTTTGAAGACGGCTCGGGAGTGGGCAAATACAACGGCTTCGACGGACTGTGGGGGCTGGAGTACCGCAGCTCCAAGCACGGAGTGGTGACTGGTGTCGTTGCAGAGCTGCTCACTCTCATGAACCAGAGCGGCCCCATCCATTTCGCCTATAAAGACTTTGCCGATGAATCACACCCCGACGGCAGCGCAATAGGGTCGGCGGCCACTGGCAGCGACGACTACTACAACAACTACTGCTACGACGGGTATCACAACCGGGGCATGTCGATAGGGTCGCCCATGGCTAAATCGCCACTCTACAACACCAACGGCTACCTGCGCTTCACCGACAACCGCCTGCGGGGGTTCCACCTCGCGGTCATGGGCGAGGTGGGCTCTCAGGTGGGCTACCGCGCCATGCTCACGTGGCGCAAGTCGTTTGGCACACCATTTATTCCTCACAGAACCCCACTGTCGGGCACCTCGATGATGGTTGAGGCTTCCTACTGCCCGCAATGGCTGGCTGGCCTGCAAATCAAAGCTATGCTGGCTCACGACCACGGCTCACTCTATGGCAACAACACCGGCGCGCTAATCTCGGTATTCTATAACGGCAATTTCTCCTTTTAAATGAAACGACTGGCAACACACATCATCCTTGCTATAGCGGCTATAATAAGCTTGAGCGGCTGTTCTCACAACAATGGCGACATAGGCTACTGGTTGGGGCTGTGGCACCTCGACTCCATTGAAATTGACGGCACCCCAGTGACCCACTACGATGGCAACACCTATTTCATGTTTCAAGGAAAGGTGTTCTGCATCAGGTGCGTTGACGAAGCTCACCAGTCCTATATCGAGAGCTATGCACAGTGGCATGAGAGCGACGACCACCAGCACGTGACTCTCACCTTTGCCGACGAGAACTTCAAGCCCGGCGTCACCCCTCTTGTTCCCCTTGAAGTGGTCACCACACTCACCGTTGACACACTCACTAGCCGAGAGATGACACTCAAGCACACCCATTCCCTGACTGGCTCCACACTCACCTATCACCTCACCCGCTGGGAGTGAGACCTAATGCGGTTGCAAAACAGGCGGCACCTCGGGAAAATCTCAAATAAATTTGGTTTTTAAATAAAATGCTCACGCTCGGTAAACAAAGAGCAAGCTCCTGTTAACTCTCGTTTAATCGCATTTTTCTCTCGGCTTGCACTACTTTTGGATAAAGTGGGCGGCGCCTCGGAAAATCTCAAATAAATTTGGTTTTTCTCTCGGCTTGCACTACTTTTGCAAGTTATTTTCACATTAGCATTGGAGTTATGATAATTTTAGGTATAGAGTCGTCGTGCGACGACACCAGTGCAGCCATCATCAAGGACTGCGTGCTGCTGAGCAACGTCATTGCCAGCCAGCGAGTGCATGAGGCCTATGGCGGAGTGGTGCCAGAGCTCGCCTCGCGTGCCCACCAGCAGAACATTGTGCCAGTGGTGAGCGAGGCAATCAGGCAGGCAGGCATCAACAAGAGCGATATCGACGCCATAGCCTTCACGCGTGGACCTGGGTTGCCAGGCTCGCTACATGTGGGCACGGCATTCAGCAAGGGACTGGCACTGGCGCTTAACATACCACTAGTCGATGTGAACCACCTGCACGGCCATGTGCTGGCACATTTCATCAAGGAAGACGAGAGCACCGAGGTGCCTGAATTTCCTTTCTTGTGCCTACTCATCAGTGGCGGCAACTCGCAGATTATCAAGGTGGAGTCGCCTAATGACATGAAAATCATGGGGCAAACCATCGACGACGCCGCCGGCGAGGCCTTCGACAAGTGCGCCAAAGTGATGGGACTGCCCTACCCTGGTGGACCAATCATCGACCAGCTGGCTCAGGAGGGCGACCCCAAGCGTTTCAAGTTCTCAAAGCCGCACATCGAGGGCTACAACTACAGCTTCAGCGGCCTGAAGACCTCATTCCTCTACACCCTGCGCGACGAGCTCAAGCTCAACCCTAACTTCATTGAGGAGAACAAGGCACACCTGGCGGCCTCGCTGCAAAAGACTATCATCGACATACTGATGGACAAGTTTGGCAAGGCGATAAAAGACACTGGCATCAAGACGGTGGCAATAGCTGGCGGCGTTAGTGCTAACAGCGGTGTGCGTGCCGCCGTGCAGCAGTATTGCGACCGCCGAGGCATCAAGGCATTTATCCCAAAACGCTCCTTCACCACCGATAATGCCGCGATGATTGCCGTAGCAGGCTACTACAAATTCCTGCGTGGCGAGACCTGCCCCATCACCGCCCCACCCTTCGCCAGAGTGGTGATCTGATTCGGGGATCGGAGGTCGAGGATCGGGGATCGGAGATCGAGGATCGGGGATCGGAGATCGGAGGTCGAGGATCGGAGGTCGAGGATTGAAGATCGGGGATCGGAGATCGGGAATCGAAGTGGTTCACTATGCTGCGACTCTGTCGCAGCCACTTAACTCTTAAAACTTAACACTTTTCACTTAAAAAGAATGCACCCTTTACTCACACTTATCATCGCCTTTGTGTTGCTGGAGTTTGCCGTGAGCACCGTGCTGTCGTGGCTCAACGGCAAATGGATGACACACCCCATCCCCACAGTGCTCGAGGGTCTCTACGACGAGGAGAAGTACCAAAAACAGCAAGCCTACATGCGTGCCAATGCACGCGTGGGGTGGATAGAGCGTGGCGTGGCGCTAGCCATCACCCTTGCCGTCCTCATCCCTGGCGTGCTAGGCTGGCTCGATACCCTCACCACGCAGTGGACACATAGCCTGCTGCTGCAGCTACTCATCTTCTTTGCTATCTACATGGCGGTATCGACAATCGTCAGCATCCCTTTCAGCTATTACGACACCTTTGTCATCGAGCAGAAGTTCGGTTTCAATAAGACCACAAAAACTACCTTTTGGCTCGACACCCTCAAGAGCTTCCTGCTCACCCTGGTGCTCGGTTCGGTGATGCTGGGGGTTATATTCATTCTTTACAGCTATCTTGGCAAATCGTTCTGGATTTGGGCAACGATAGTGTGCGCTGCATTTATCATCTTCTTCTCGCTGTTTTACAGCAATTTGATAGTGCCTCTGTTCAACAAGCAGAAACCACTAGAGCAAGGGGCGTTGCGCACAGCCATTGAGGATGCTGCCCACAAGATGGGCTTCTCAATCAAGAACATCTACGTCATCAACGGCTCCAAACACAGCACCAAGGCCAACGCCTATTTCACGGGTTTTGGCATGAAGAAGCGCGTGGTGCTCTACGACACCCTCATCGAGCAGCTCACCACCGAGGAGATTGTGGCGGTGCTGGCTCACGAATTAGGTCACAACAAGCATCACGACACTCTCAAAACCATGACAATGAGCATCGTGATGGTGGCGGTGAACCTCTTTGTGTTCTCGCTGCTTGCCGATAATCCCGAACTCTCGCATGCTTTGGGAGGAGACCGAGAGCACTCCTTCGCGCTCTCGCTCGTTGCCTTCTCGCTGCTGTTCTCGCCCATCGACCTCATCCTCGACCCCCTCATCAATGCTGTGTCGAGGCGCTGCGAGTATGCCGCCGACGCCTTCGCCAAGCGTTATGGGCATGGCGAACACCTAATCTCTGGCTTGAAAAAACTCAGCGCCAACACCCTCTCCAATCTCACCCCACACCCCGCAGTGGTGTGGATGAACTACAGCCACCCCACCCTCGCGCAACGCATAACCGCCTTAATTAATGCATAATTCACAATGCATAATCTATAATGCTCAATGCACAATGCGTAATTTAGAATGTGTTGCCACTAATCTCACCACAATCTTCCATAAACGATAAACCATAAACGATAAACCATAAACGAATAACGAAACATGAAATATTCCACAATAGTAATAGGCGACGAGCTGCTCATAGGCCAAGTCACCGACACTAATTCGGGCTGGATAGCCCGACACCTGTCACCACTGGGATGGGAAGCCAAAAGCGTGAAAGTGATTAGCGATGATGCCAGCGAGATTTTCAATGCCATCGATGAGGCCTTTGCCGCGACCGACGTGGTGCTCATGACTGGAGGCCTAGGCCCCACCAAAGACGACATCACCAAAGCTACCCTGTGCCAGTACTTCGGTGGCGAGATGGTGCTCAACGAGGACGTAAAGCGCAATGTTGACGCACAGTTTGAGCGCCGCGGCATCCCTATGAACCGCCTCACCGCAGGCCAGGCCATGGTGCCCTCGTCGTGCCGCGTGATACAGAACGAGGTGGGCACAGCACCCATCATGTGGTTTGAGCGCGACGGCAAGGTGCTAGTGTCGATGCCTGGCGTGCCCCACGAGACCCAGACGATGATGCAGCGCGCCGTCATCCCGCAGCTGCTCAAGCACTTCCACAGCGACCTCGACATCGAGTTCCGCACCTTTGTCGTCATCGACTATGCCGAGAGTGCCCTAGCCGAGAAGCTCGAAGACTACGAGAAACAGCTACCAGAATACATCCACCTCGCCTACCTGCCCAACCTGGGCATCATCAGGCTGCGACTCACAGGCGCGCACCACGACCCACAGGTCATTGCCGCCGCCATGGAGCAGCACTCGCGCAAGCTCCATGAGATACTGGGCCGCAGCATCATTGCCGATGGCGACAAACCGCTGGCGATGATTGTGGGCGAGCGGCTGCGCGAGCTGGGACTCACCCTCTCCACCGCCGAGAGCTGCACTGGCGGCAACGTGGCACATGTCATCACCGAGATTGCCGGCAGCAGCGACTACTTCATGGGCAGCGTGGTGAGCTACAGCAACGACGTGAAGCAGCGAGTGCTGGGGGTGGATAGCGACACTCTCGACACCTGTGGCGCGGTGAGCCAGCCCGTAGTAGAGCAGATGGCTTGCGGAGTGAGCCAGCTGTGCCACAC
>Ga0247611_10001003_pt1 | contig 52921 bp, 40 predicted proteins | sample 177DNAGHGhighgp2_FD_192422 | JGI IMG/M metagenome (GOLD analysis project Ga0247611, IMG submission 192422) | Sheep rumen microbial communities from Palmerston North, Manawatu-Wanganui, New Zealand - 1770 DNA GHGhigh gp2 | ecosystem: Host-associated > Mammals > Digestive system > Stomach > Rumen... | reverse complement strand
TGGTCTGACGACAATTACCATCCCTGCCAGTGTGACGAGTATCGGCAATTATGCCTTCGAGGGTTGCTCTGGTCTGACGACCATCACCATCCCTGCCAGCGTGACGAACATCGGCTATGCTGCCTTCGCTGGTTGCAGTAACTTAGCAACAATGACAGTGGATGCCGGTAATACGAAATATGACTCTCGCAACGGCTGTAATGCGATTATAGAGAAAGAGACCAAAACATTGATAGCAGGATGTAAAAATACTAAAATTCCTGATGATGTGACGCGTATCGGTGATGTTGCCTTTCGGGGTTGCTCTGGTCTGACGACCGTCACCATCGGCAGTGGTGTGACCTATATAGGAAGTGATGCGTTCTATGCTTGCACGAATGTCGAAATTGTTTATTGCAATGCCAACCCGGAAGAGTTGACGTGGGAAGAAAATGGCTGTGATGACTTTATGGATGACGGCTCCACCATTATCCATGTTGCTGACGCAGCTCCTTGGATTGCCAAGTTTACTGGTGTGGTCCATGGTATTTTTATCGACACACCTTACGTGCCTTTCAGTTGGAATTACGACGCAGGCACCAAGACGCTGACTTTCAGCGGCACAGCGATTCCTTCTTATAATAATCCGGATAAACGCCCTTGGAAAGATTATGTTGAGGTAGTTGAGAATATAGTTATTGAGGATGGCGTGACGAGCATCGGCTTTAATGCCTTCGGTTATTGCGCTAGTCTGACGACCGTCACCATCCCTGCCAGCGTGACGAGCATCGGCAGCAGTGCCTTCGAGGCTTGCTCTGACCTGACGACCGTCACCATCCCTGCCAGCGTGACGACCATCGGCAGTTATGCTTTCTATGATTGCGCTAGTCTGACTTCAGTCATTGTTCATGCTCTGGATTGCACTTTAGGAGAGGATGCTTTTGATGGATGTTATCAATTGGATGCTATTTACGTGCCCACTGACAAAGTGGAGTACTATAAGGCGGCTGAAAACTGGAGTGACTACGCAGACAAAATCATAGCGTTTATTGGTGGTGACTGCGGTGCAGAAGGTCATGAAACAGACGTGACATGGTTATTGAAAGGTACTTCTCTTACCATCAGCGGCACGGGTGCGATGGCGGACTATGACGATCCTTCCGACCAACCGTGGAAAGACTATCGTTCTTCCATCACAAGTGTCATCATCGAGAGTGGTGTGACGAGCATCGGTAAGAATGCCTTCAACAATTGTACTGGTCTGACATCAGCCACTGTTGATGCTCCGGATTGCACTTTAGGCAATGGTGCTTTTGAAGGATGTAGTAATTTGGAAGCCATTTACGTGCCCAGCGATAAAGTGGAGAACTATAAGACTGCTGAAAACTGGAGTGCCTATGCAAGCATCATCATGGACGTCAAGGAAAAGATCATTTCGCAAGGCTACTGCGGTGCAGAAGGTCATGAAACAGACGTGACATGGGCATTGAAAGGTACTTCTCCCAATTACACCCTCACCATCAGTGGCACGGGTGCCATGGCAAATTATAACAATCCTTCCGAACGGCCGTGGTATAGTTATGCGAAAGGAATTGAAACAGTCGTCATTGAGGATGGTGTGACGAGCATCGGCAACAGTGCCTTCTGTCTTTGCACTGGTCTGACGACCGTCACCATCCCTGCGGGTGTGACGAGCATCGGCGCTGATGCCTTCTATAATTGCTCTGGACTGACGGCTGTCACCATCCCTGCCAGTGTGAATCGTATCGGCGTTGCTGCCTTCAGTTATTGTAGTAATATAGCAACAATGACGGTGGAAGCCGGTAATAAGGTCTATGACTCTCGCAACGGCTGTAATGCGATTATAGAGAAAGAGACCAACACATTGATAGCAGGATGTAAAAATACTAAAATTCCTGATGATGTGACGGGCATAGATGAAGCTGCCTTCATAGGTTGCGATGGTCTTACGACCGTCACCATCCCCGCAGGTGTGACCTATATAGGAAAGGATGCATTCTATGATTGCACTGCTGTCACAGATGTCTACTGCTATGCTGACCCAGCAGAGTTGACGTGGGAAGAAACTGACTGTGATGACTTTAAGAAAGACGGCTCCACCATCATCCATGTTGCTGACGCAGATTCTTGGTATACGAAGTTTGGTAGTGTGGTCCATGGTATTTTCAGAGATCCCTCTACCGTGCCTTTCAGTTGGAATTACGACGCAGGCACCAAGACATTAACCTTCAGCGGCACAGAGGCTATCCCTTCTTATAATGCTCCGGGTGAGCGCCCTTGGAAAGATTATGTTTCAGAAGTTGAGAATATAGTTATTGAGGATGGCGTGAGGAGCATAGGTGAGTTTGCTTTCTATGATTGCTATGGTCTGACGACAATTACCATCCCTGCCAGTGTGACGAGTATCGGCAATTATGCCTTCGAGGGTTGCTCTGGTCTGACGACCATCACCATCCCTGCCAGCGTGACGAACATCGGCTATGCTGCCTTCGCTGGTTGCAGTAACTTAGCAACAATGACAGTGGATGCCGGTAATACGAAATATGACTCTCGCAACGGCTGTAATGCGATTATAGAAAAAGAGAGCAACACATTGATAGCCGGATGTAAAAATACTATTATTCCTGATGATGTGACGAATATCGATATCAATGCTTTCGAGGGTTGCATTAGTCTGACGACCGTCACCATCCCTGCGGGTGTGACGCGCATCGGCGATCATGCCTTCATAGGTTGCTCTGGTCTGACGACCGTCACCATCCCTGCGGGTGTGACGAGTATCGGCGTTGATGCCTTCAGTGGTTGCTCTGGTCTGACGACCGTCACCATCGGCAGTGGTGTGACCTACATAGGATATGATGCGTTCTTTAATTGCACTGCTGTCACAGATGTCTATTGCTATGCCGACCCTACAAAGTTGACGTGGGATGATGGTAGCTGTGATGACTTTATGGAAGGAAAAACCACTAAATGTCATGTGACCGACGCTACTAAATTTAAAGAAAAATGGTCAACTGGCGACTATGAAGTTGACGTCAATGTCACATTTAAGGGCGACTTGGCTCCAGAAGCGGAAACCAATGCTGCAGGAGAGGAATACTGGTCGAGCTACTATAATACTATTGCCCATCTGAAGGCTGACGATAATACGACGGTCTACAAGGCGACGCTGAGCGGCACTACCGTTACCCTGACCGAGATCAACGACAAGGTGATCACCGCAGGACAAGCCGTTCTCCTGAAGAAGACGACAAACGATCCTGTTGAGTTGACACCATGCGCCACCGGCAGCACAGACGACTATTCCGGCAATGACCTTGAGGGTGTTGATGCGGAAACGGCGAAGGAATCGGGCTCCGATTACTACGTGCTGAGCTATCAGAACTCCAAGCTCTCGTTCTACAAGTATTCTGGTACGACACTGGGTGCTAACAAGGCATTCTTCAAGATTCCAGCTAACAGCAGCCGTGAGTTCCTTGACATCTTAGGCGAGGTGACAGGGATTGATGGAAGATGTAAGATGGAAGATGGAAGAAGTGATGTATACTATGACCTCAACGGTCGTCGTGTCATGAATCCGACGAAGAAGGGAGTGTACATTAATAATGGACGAAAAGTCGTGATTAAGTGAGGGAAGAATTGAGCTTGCTCGAATTCTTCCGAACGTAAACGAGTTCGAACAAAGCTCAAAGTCGTAGTGAAATAATGTAATAATGTAAAATGTAATAATTATGAAAAGATTATATATTAAACCGACGATGGAGACTGTTCAGTTGAACGTTCATCAGCCGATGCTGACCATGAGTCTCACTGAAACAGAGTCGCCCATCCAGTACTCGCGAGAACTTGACCCGTTCTCCGATCCTCTTGATGTCCTGTTGCCAACGGACTACTTCCCTGACATGAATCCGTAATTTACGGTGAGTTGTTTATTCATATATGAGGAATAAGGTAACAAAAAAAAGGTCGAATTCTCGACCTTTTTTTTATGAATCATATCGGAGAAGCTTAATTGTCCGAAATCAGGCACTCACCCGTCATGTCGGCAGGCTGCTCCAGTCCCATGATATGGAGGATAGAGGGAGCCACGTCGGCAAGGCGACCGTCCTTCACAGTAGCCGAGTTGTTGTTGGTCACATAGATGAAGGGAACAGGGTTCAGCGAGTGAGCCGTGTTAGGAGTGCCGTCAGCGTTGATGGCATTATCTGCATTACCATGGTCGGCAATGATGATAGCCTCATAGTCATTAGCCTTTGCAGCCTCGATGACCTCCTGTACGCAATGGTCAACAGCCCATACCGCCTTGGCGATAGCGTTGTAGACACCCGTATGACCCACCATGTCACCATTGGCGAAGTTGACGACGATGAAGTCATACTCCTGCGTGTTGATGGCACCCACCAGCTTATCCTTCACCTCGTAGGCAGACATCTCCGGCTTGAGGTCATAGGTAGCCACCTTGGGAGAAGGTACCAGGATGCGGTCCTCACCCTCGAAAGGTTGCTCACGACCACCGTTGAAGAAGAAGGTGACGTGTGCATATTTCTCTGTCTCAGCGGTATGCAACTGCTTCTTGCCCTGACGAGAGAGATATTCTCCCAGTGTGTCCTCGACATTCTCTTTCGGGAAGAGGATATGAACACCCGTGAAAGAAGCATCGTATGGTGTCATGCAATAATACTGCAGTCCGGGAATGGTCTTCATGCCCTGCTCCGGCATATCCTGCTGGGTCAGCACGATGGTCAGTTCCTTGGCACGGTCGTTACGGAAGTTGATGAAGATAATCACGTCACCCTCCTCAATCAGTCCATTGACAGCTGTATTATGAATCGGTTTGATGAACTCATCCGTCACACCCTCGTCATAGCTCTCCTGCATGGCAGCCACCATGTCGCTGCTCTGCTTACCCTCACCCTTGACGAGCAAGTCGTAAGCCTCCTTGACACGCTCCCAGCGCTTGTCACGGTCCATGGCATAGAAACGACCCACGATGCTGGCGATGGCAGCGTCATTCTCGGCACATACCTTGCTGACCTGCTCGATGAAGCCCTTACCGCTCTTGGGGTCCGTGTCACGACCGTCCATGAAACAGTGTACGAATGTCTGGTTCTTCAGACCATAGTGCTTACCCACCTCGATGAGTTTGAAGAGATGGTCCAGAGAAGAGTGTACGCCACCGTCAGAGGTCAGACCCATCAGGTGCAGTTTCTTGTTATGTTCCTTGGCATAGGTATAGGCAGCCTTCACCTGTGCGTTCTCCACGATAGAGCCGTCCTTGCAGGCACGGTTGATCTTCACGAGGTCCTGATAGACAATACGTCCCGCACCGATATTGAGGTGACCCACCTCAGAGTTACCCATCTGTCCGTCGGGAAGACCCACGTCCTCACCGGAAGCCTGCAACTGTGAGTGTGCCGAAACGGCTGTCAGATAATCCAAATACGGAGTCGGCGTGTTATAGATCACGTCACCCTTACCATGCTTACCGATTCCCCATCCGTCGAGAATCATGAGTAATGCTTTCTTTGCCATAATCTTATCTTTTTAATACCTTATTGTTTATAATATTGGGTGCAAAGGTACGAATAAGTGAGTAAAGAACAAAATAAATGCATTTATTTTTTCTTTCAAACAGTGTACCTTCGACGAAGTCGAAGGTACACTGTTTTCCCCAAATAACAGACAATGTAAGTAAAAATATATGATGATATTTGGTATTTTACTCACTTATTAGATAAATTTCTCGCACTCGACAAAATAAATTAATTTCTTTTGTTCTCGTTTAATCGAAATTTTCGTATCTTTGCATGAAACTTAAATGATTATTATCATAATGACTAAGAGATTACTACTACTTTTACTGATTGCCATTACATCCATGGAGGGAATGGCACAAGAGACAATTGCTTTGAATACGGGTGACATCACCTCGCCCAAGTTGAATGCGGATGGGACGGCGACCTTCTCTATCCTTGCCCCTGAGGCACAGAAAGTGGAGATAGAGGGCGACTTCACACCCGTTCAGAAAATTCAGACTCCCATGGGAGAGATGGAGCAGCCTGGGCGTGTGGCGCTGAAGAAAGACGCTAACGGCATCTGGTCATGGACCTCTGGGATACTGCAGCCCGAGTTGCACACCTATTCCCTCTATGTGGACGGTGTCAGGATGAACGACCCCAATAATGTCTATATGTTGCGTGACATAGCCTCCTACCAGAGCTATTTCCTTGTGGACGGCAGTCTCTCAGAGAACTATTTCGTGAGGAACGTGAAGCATGGAACCGTCAGCAAGGTATGGTATCCTGCCCCTAAGCTGGGGATGGAGGAGCGACGTGCCACCGTCTATACTCCTGCCGGCTATATGGACAACCCCAAGAAGAAATACCCCGTGCTCTATCTGCTGCATGGTGCCGGTGGTGATGAGAACGCATGGACGGAACTGGGACGTGCGGCACAGATACTGGACAACCTCATCGCACAGGGCAAGGCAGAGCCGATGATTGTGGTGATGCCCAATGGCAATGGTGCCCAGAAGGCGATGCCGGGAGAATACGAGAACTCGATGTACAAGCCCTCCTTCATGAATCCCAAGACCATGGAGGGAACCATAGAGGTCGCCTTCCCTGACTTGGTGAAATGGGTGGATGCCCATTACCGTACCATTGCCGACAAGCAGCACCGTGCCATTGCCGGTCTGTCGATGGGTGGTTTCCACTCCCTTTATATCTCTGCCAATAATCCGCAGACCTTCGGTTATGTGGGACTGTTCTCCGCAGCCGTCAACCGTATGGGAAAGGGTGAGAACGACTTCATCTACCAGAACCTGGACGAGAAACTGGCTAAGCAGTTCCGCCCGGCTCCCCAACTCTATTATATCGCCATCGGCAAGACCGATTTCCTCTATAAGGATAATGTGGACTTCCGTCAGCGGCTGGACCAGAAAGGATACAAATACGAGTATCTGGAGACAGATGGAGGACATATCTGGCGCAACTGGCGCATCTATCTGAACCAGTTCCTACCCAAATTGTTTAAGAAATAACTAAGAATCCATCATGATGAGAATAAAGAGATTATTATTACTTGGCTTAATGACAAGTCTAACAACGACAACAATGACAGCACAACCCAAATTGAGAGCCGACAATATCGACGAGGTACTGAAGGCAATGACACTGGAGGAGAAAGCACAACTATTGGTAGGTGGAGGTAATGACTCTTTCACAGGGTCAGGAGCCATGCTGGGACACCAGAAAAGACTGGTTGCCGGCGCAGCAGGTATCACCGTGGCTATTGAGCGGCTGGGTATTCCTGCCACCGTGTTGAGTGACGGACCTGCCGGCGTACATATTGACGCCAAGCGTGAGAACGACCCTCACTCCTATGCCGCAACAGGATTTCCTATCGGTACCTGCCTTGCTTCCACATGGAACACCGATCTGGTGCAACAGGTGGGTGAGGCGATTGGTAATGAGACGTTGGAGTATGGATGTGATGTTATCCTTGGTCCAGGTATGAACCTGCATCGCTCTCCCTTATGCGGTCGTAATTTTGAGTATTATTCTGAGGACCCGATCTTGACAGGACTGATCGGTACGGCGATGACCCTTGGCATCCAGAGTCAGGGTGTTGGTGTCTCTGCCAAGCACTTCGCTGTCAACTCACAGGAGTCAGACCGTACCTTGGTCGATGAGCGTGTCAGTCAGCGTGCGGCACGTGAACTTTACCTTCGTGGTTTTGAGATCATGGTGCGCAAGAGTAACCCATGGACACTGATGTCCGCTTATAATAAGGTAAACGGGGAGTTCGCACAAGGCAATAAGGACCTGCTGACGGATATCCTCAGGAAAGACTGGGGATTCAAGGGAATTGTCATGACTGACTGGATTGGCAAGCGTAAGGGACTGCTCACCACAACTGAGGTGACGGCAGGCAATGACCTGATGATGCCGGGGTATGCGGAACAGGCAGAGGATATTGTCAAAGGCGTGAAGGACGGTACCGTGAAGATAGAGGATGTCGACCGTAACGTGCGCCGTATGCTGGAGTATATTGTCAAGACTCCTCGTTTCCGTGGCTATAAGTTCTCTAATCGTCCTGACCTAAAAGCGCATGCCCAGATTACCCGTCAAAGTTCGACAGAAGGTATGGTACTTTTGAAGAACGACGGGGTGCTTCCCATCCGCAACCTCAAGACGGTGGCATTGTTTGGTGTCAACAGTTACGACTTCATGTCCGGTGGTTTGGGATCCGGTGCCGTGAATGTTCCCTATGTGGTCGATATGGTGGAAGGCTTGAGGAATGTGGGTGTTCAGACGACCCCGCAGTTGACGGATATCTATCAGAGTTATGTGAAATATGCCCGTCTGAAACTGAGAGCCGACAAGAACCCTATCATGTGGTTCCTGGATACCGGTACGCCGAAAGTTGAGGAGATAGAGATCTCTAACCGCTGCATAGCCCATGAGGTGAAAGAGGCGGATGCCGCTATTATCACTATCGGGCGACAGGCTGGTGAGGGACTGGACCGTGAGATAGAGGGAGAGTTCAACCTCACTACCACGGAAAAGGACATGATAGCACGTGTCAGCGACCAGTTCCGTCCGCTTGGCAAACCCGTCATCGTCATTATCAATAGTGGCTCTGTGATGGAGACCGCGTCATGGCGTGACCGTGTGGATGCTATCCTCTGTGCCTGGCAGCCCGGTGAGGAGGGTGGTAACTCCGTGGCTGACATCCTGACGGGTAAGGTCAATCCTTCCGGCAAACTGACGATGACATGGCCAATCTCTGCTACTGACCATCCGTCCACGAAGAATTTCCCACAGGAGATGGACAACTACACTTTCCGTGAGGCATTGGGATGGGGTGCCCAGATTCCCGGTCATGACTATACCAACCACGAGGAGGATATTTATGTCGGCTACCGCTATTTCGACAGCTTCAACAAGAATGTGGCGTATCCTTTCGGCTACGGACTCAGCTATACCACCTTTGAATACAGCAAGCCTGCCGTGAAGGTCAATGGTAACAAGATCACCGTTCAGGTGACCATAAAGAATAGTGGCAAGACAGCGGGTAAGGAAATCGCACAAGTCTATGTCGCAGCCCCCAAGGGGACGATAGAGAAGCCCCAGCATGAGTTGAAAGGCTTTGCCAAGACTCGTGAACTGAGACCAGGTGAGAGCCAGACACTGACCATCCAGATGGAAAAGCGTGACCTTGCCTCTTTCGATGAGGCTAACAGCCGCTGGCTGACAGAGGCAGGGACATATACCTTCGAGATTGGTGCGTCCAGCCGTGACATCAGGGGTACAGCCGTGGCAAACCTGACGGAATATACAGAGCAGGTAAGCAATGTGCTGGCTCCCAAACAGAAGTTGAACCTGCTCACTAAAAAGCAATAACAGAAACCATTAGCATAGACTACAATGAGACCCTTATATCGTCAACTATTACTCACAGCGTTCCTCCTCATCAGCATAGGGGGGAGGGCTGACATGGGACATCTGTATACTCCTGACAAACTGTCAAGCGGACTGATTACTTGTATCTGTCAGGATCTTTACGGATATATATGGATAGGTACGGAGCACGGCTTGAATAAGTTTGACGGGTACCGGTATACGGCTTACCACCATAACAAGCAAGACTCCACGTCTCTTTCCGATAATGAGGTTGTCTCTTTGTTTGTCGACAAAGGAGGACGGCTCTGGGTGGGCGGTTCCAAGGGACTGGCTCGCTATGACTATGAGCATGACTCTTTTGAGCGATATGCTTTCCCTGATGGGCGGAAGCCACGTGTCAACTCCCTTTTAGAGACACCCGACGGTGATCTGCTGATAGGAACGGCAGGATATGGACTGTTCTCTCTCAAAAAGGGTACAGGGAAGATTCATTATGAGGACACTTTCTGCCAGCGCCATATCGATGATTTCTGCAGTCGTATCCACATTGACCGGAACGGCAATCTCTGGCGGAGCAGTCATATTCCCACAGTGACACGATTTACCGTCAAGAACAAGAAAGCGGTAACCCTCCGTGACTACCAGTCGGTCTGCGGGCAGCCCATGAGCTATATCGAGTATTCCAAGGATGAGCTGCTGATTGTCTGTATGTATGGCATCCTGAGCTATAACTACAAGACAGAAGAGGTGCAGCAGGCAGATTTCGACCTCTCACTCTTGGACCGTAATGTCAGCATCGAGGAGGCGAACATGGACAGCCAGGGGAATATCTACGTTGCCACTTCAGGATGTGGTCTGATGGTCATCCCAAGAGGTGAGCGCAGCCTGCAACGTATGGAGAATACCAATGCCAGAATAGACCTGCTGTCTGCGAATGTCGTGGATGTCATGGAGGACAAGGATCAGAACCTATGGGTAGCGTGTTATAACAAAGGACTGATACTGATCTCCAAGCAACAAGCGTCTTTCAACTCCTGGAGCTTCTCTAATCAGCACTATGTAACAGGGGGTAGTGTGGCATCCATCGCGCAAGGAGAGAATGGAGAGATATGGTGTTCCTTACAGAACAACGGTATCTATCGCATTGACCAGTCGGGACGTATCCTGGAGCATCCCTCCTCACCAGGTGGTACCCGTATCATCTATCGTGACAGACAGGGACTATACTGGTTGACGACAGAAAATACACTTTACAGATTCAACCCTGTGACGGGAAAGGCTACGATGGAAAAAACCTTTGACGGAAGAGGTTTGAACTGTATGGTAGATGATGGTCAGGGCAAGCTTTATATCGGTGTTTTCGGGGCAGGTCTATGTATCTATGACACCCATACTCATGAAGCACAGATGGTGAGTATGCAACAGACACACCGCAGTGGAGGATATCTCTGTAATGACTGGATCAAGGCAATGTCTTTCGACTCCCGTGGAATGCTATGGATAGCCACAACGAATGGTACAGCGATGATGAATCCTAATGGGCTCATCTTTAACAGCAGGGGGTGGAACGCTCTGCTGGAGGGATTGCAGTGTTATGCCATCTGTGAGACCAAAGACGGCAGTATGCTGATAGGAACGGAGTCAGGACTTTACCGTTACTCCTGGAAGAAGAACAAAGTGGAAGAGGACCCGCGAGCCACCATCTTGGATGATAAGATGATTTGCTCGATGGTAAAAGACAATCAGGGTGAGATATGGATTTCCACCACCAGTGGTATCTGGCAGTACGATGACAAGCGCTCGCAATTAATCGGACATATTGGCGGCAATGGTCTGATGTCGAAAGAATATATTCTTGGTGCAGCCTTGCATACTGCCGATGACCATATCTTCTTCGGGACAGCTGACGGCATTACCACCTTCCGTCCTCAAGATATCAATAGCCGTCAGTATCATTTAGGTGAGGTGTACCTTACTCGTTTTTTCTGTAATGGGCATGCCTTGAACCCGATGGAGGATTATTTCCAGTTGCAATTTGCTGATAATACCTTTACCTTGGAGTTCTCCTTGTTGGATTATCAGTATGCTGACAATGTTGTATTTCAGTACCGGGTAAACGGGGGCGAGTCATGGATGCAGACCAGTGAGGGTGCCAACCAGATTACATTCACCCAGTTACCACCAGGACAGTATGTCATTGAGGTAAGAGCAACCTGTAATGGTATTGTCAGCGACGAGAGCCGTATCCTGAACATCATCATTCTTAAGCCATGGTATAAGTCATGGTGGGCATATCTTATCTATCTAAGTATATTGTTGGGTTTCCTGGCACTTGTGGTATTTAACTATGAGCGTCAGCGCAGCAGAGATCTGGAGGAGACAAAGATGCGGTTCCTCATCAATGCTACTCACGATATTCGTTCACCGCTGACATTGATTATGGGACCTTTGGAGAAACTGAAGAAACGGCTGACAGACCCAGACAGTTTGTTGGATATAGATATCATCGATAAAAATGCCAAGAGGCTGATGCTTCTGGTCAATCAGATATTGGATGAGCGGAAGATTGACAAGAAGCAGATGAAGCTCTCCTGTACCAAGACCAATTTGGTAGAGTTTGTCAAAGGTATCTATAAGCTCTATGAGTATAATGCTCAGCAACGGAATATCACCTATCGTTTTGAGTATCCCTCAGATCCCATCTACGTATGGATTGATCGTATTCAGTTTGACAAGGTAATCTCCAATCTGTTGTCGAATGCTTTCAAATATACTTTTGACAATGGTGAAATAGTCATCTCTCTGAGGAAGTCAGAAGATAAGAAGCATGCTGTCATTCAGGTGACAGACAATGGTATGGGCTTTGAGGATAAAGATACAGAACGTTTCTTTGAGCGTTTCTATCAAGGGAAGAGCTCCAACGACCTTCATATTGATGGAACAGGTATCGGTTTGAACCTCTGCCGTGCGCTGACTAATATGCATGGTGGAAAGATCAGTGCCGCCAATCGTACCGACGGAGTCTCTGGTGCTGTCCTTACGGTAGAGCTTTTGCTGGGGAAAGAGCATCTTAAGCCAGAGGAAATCAACGACGTGCCACCTATTAAGGTCATTGATAATGCCAAAGACAGCAAGCGGGCTTCCCGTAATTTCCGAATACTATTGGTGGATGACGATCCGTCTATCGCGGCATATATCAAGCATGAACTGAGTGAGTGGTATCGTTTTGAGCATGCGGTCAACGGCAAGGAGGCTTTGAAGTTACTGCTGACGAAGCCCTTCGATTTGGTAATCACCGATGTCATCATGCCTGAGATGGATGGTGTTGATCTCTTGAAGAGCATCAAGTCAAATTTCAATATCAGCGATATTCCCGTCGTTCTGCTGACTTCCAAGTCAGAGGTGTCTTTCCGGTTGGAGGGATTGAAGAAAGGAGCAGACGCATTCCTTTCGAAACCATTCTCCATGGAGGAGTTGCACATCTTGATCGATAACTTGGTTGACAACATGCGCCGTGTAAAGGGAAAATACGAAGCGGAGCAGGTAAAGAAGGAGAATCTGGACCCCATGGAACTAAAGAGCAATGACAGTGTCTTCCTGGAGAGAGTAGTGCGTTGCATCAATGATAACATCAAGAACAATAAATACACCATCGAGGACTTAGCGGACGATGTGGGTGTCAGTCGCACACATCTCCACCGGCAAATCAAACGCATCACAGGTGTACCTTCCAGTGAGTTCTTGAAGAATGTGAGACTGGAGCAGGCAGCCAGTTATATCAAGGAGGGGAAAATTTCTGTGGCTCAGGTTGCCTATGCAGTAGGTTTCAACAGTCAGTCACATTTCTCCACCCAGTTCAAAAAGTATTTTGGAGTCACCCCTAAGGATTATACAGAACAATTTAATAAAAAAGCAGACAGATGAAAAAATCAATCATTACCATCTTATTGGTCACTTTTACTCATTTAGTGCAGGCAGAGGACGGACATCGCCTCTGGCTGAGACAGAAACCCGTCCATATGGCACAAGTAGAGGCGCCCGCAGGTTCACCAACTGTCAGCATTGCCAAGGATGAGTTGGAGAATTATTACCAAGGGTCACATGTCATGTTACGTATCGACCCGTCATTGCCTGATGATGAGGGATTTGTGCTAAATGGCAATGACGACCAACTGACCATTACGGCGCATCGTGAAATCGGATTGCTCTATGGTGCCTATGAAGCACTGCGCTTGCAGGCGACAGACGTACTTATCAAGGATGAGCAACAGCATCCAAAATTCAAATTACGACTGCTCAACCACTGGGATAACTTGGATGGCTCCATCGAACGAGGCTATGCAGGAGAGAGTATCTTTGAGTGGTTCAAGTTAGATGAGCAGCTTATCCGGGAATATGCACGTGCCAATGCGTCTATCGGTATCAACGGCTCTGTGCTTAACAATGTCAATGCATCACCAAAGATGCTGACGAAGCAATATCTTCGGGAGGTGAAGAAAATCGCAGATATCCTCCGTCCCTATGGCATCCGTGTTTTCCTCTCCATCAATTTTGCTACGCCCATGGCACTTGGACATACAGTGACTGCTGACCCTAAGGATGCGAGTGTTCGTAAATGGTGGAAGAATAAAGCTAAAGAGATCTATAAATTAATTCCAGACTTCGGCGGTTTCCTCGTGAAAGCGAACAGTGAGGGACAACCAGGTCCTGGCGATTATCATCGCTCTCACGCTGATGGTGCCAATATGCTTGCAGAGGCATTGGAGCCTTACGGGGGTATCGTTATGTGGCGTTGCTTCGTTTATGGTGCTAACCATAAGGGTGAAGACCGTGTAAAGCAGGCTGTCTCAGAGTTTAAGCCACTTGACGGTAAGTTCCATAAGAATGTCATCCTACAGACTAAGAATGGTCCACTTGACTTCCAGCCAAGGGAGCCTTACAGTCCTGTCTTCGACCAGATCCGTGAGACTCCGAATATGGTGGAACTGCAAATTACGCAGGAGTATCTCGGGCAGTCAGTCCATTTAGTCTATCTTGCCCCTATGTGGAAGGAATTCTTCCAGTATATCGAGCCAGACTGGCTCTCAGGTATTGCCGGTGTAGCAAATATAGGAAAGGATGCGAACTGGTGTGGACATCATTTCTCACAAGCCAACTGGTATGCCTTCGGTCGTCTTGCCTGGAATCCCTCGCTGTCGTCAGAAGCAATAGCCAGAGAGTGGTTGGAACAGACCTTTAACACGGATGAGAATTTCGTTTTCCTCATGTCTACTGTCATGGAAGAAAGTCGTGAGGCATGTGTTAACTACATGATGCCACTTGGGTTGCACCACATCTTTAAGTTTGACCACCACTATGGTCCAGAACCGGATGGCTTTAAGGCGGAATACCCACTCGAATGGTGTCCTGTCTACTACCACCAGGCAGATAAGAACGGCATTGGTTTCGACCGCTCCTCTACGGGTACTAATGCCGTCAGCCAGTATCGTGAACCATACGCCTCTATGTATGATAAGGTGGAGAAGTGCCCAGAAAATCTCCTGCTATGGTTCCATCATGTTCCTTGGGATTATAAGATGAAAGATGGCTCTACGTTATGGGAGTCTCTGCAATACCATTATAATCAAGGTGTCATCATGACAGAGACCTATCAAAACCTTTGGCACAATAAGATGCGGGGATATGTTGATGAACAGCGCTGGCGTGAAGTAGACGAACGGCTGCAGAAACAAATGGAGAATGCACGTGAGTGGCGGGATGTCTGTCTGAACTATTTCCGTCAGTTCGCAGAAAAATAAGATGGACGCATCGCCCATACAAGCATTACAGCAACAACGGCTGCTGCTCCAGCTGGAGTACCAGACGGAGAAGGAGGCTTTCCGCAAACAAACCGAGGAAATGGGGGTGATGCGGAAAGTCAAGCGTGGTGATGCGTGGTGGCCCTTGAAGGTGGAGAAGAGTTACTACAACTCGCTCAACCAGCTTGCCGTGGAGGTGATTCGTACCTCTGACCAAGAGGTAGAGCATACCTTCGAGTTTGGAAAGACGGTGATGTTCTTCTCCTGCGAGGAGAATAAGATCAAATATCTTCCCTTTACTGCCACTGTCAGTTATGTGGATGGTGACCGTATGGTATGTATCATCCCCAACAACGGCTATCTGGTTACCTTACAGAACACACCGCATTTGGGCGTGCAGCTCTCTTTCGATGAGACGAGTTACCGGCTGATGTTAGAGGCACTTGACCGTGCTATCAAGGGGAAGGGGCGTATCGGTTACCTGCGCGACCTCTTCTATTCGCATCAGAAAGCGGAGACCTTCGTCTTCCCACCCATGCACTTTCCCTATCTGAACGCTACCCAAGAGGAAGCTGTCAATATGGTCTTGCGGGCAAAAGACGTGGCAATCGTACACGGACCTCCCGGCACTGGTAAGACGACCACCTTGGTAGAGGCTATCCGTGAGACGCTGATGCGTGAGAACCAGGTATTGGTATGTGCACAGAGTAATATGGCTGTCGACTGGATCTCAGAGAAACTGGTGGACAGAGGTATTAATGTGCTGCGTATCGGCAACCCCACCCGTGTCAACGACAAGATGCTGTCGTTCACCTATGAGCGACGCTTTGAGGCACATCCCGACTATCCCCATCTGTGGGCAATCCGCAAGGCAATCAGGGAACTGCGTGCCCATCGCAAACGGGGAGACGAGAAATTTCACCAGAAGCTGGAGAGTCTGAAAGGAAGGGCAACAGAACTGGAGATACGCATTAACAACGAACTCTTCGGTGAGGCACGTGTCATTGCCTGTACACTGGTTGGAGCAGCCAACCGCCTGTTGGACGGACAGAAATTCGGTACCTTGTTCATCGACGAGGCAGCACAGGCATTGGAGGCTGCCTGTTGGATTCCCATCCGTCGAGCCAGCCGTGTCATCCTTGCCGGTGACCATTGCCAACTGCCTCCTACCGTCAAGAGTATCGCCGCCCTGAAGGCAGGATTAGGAAAGACACTCATGGAGCGTATCGTGGAGATGAAGCCCGAGGTGGTCACCCTGCTGAAGATGCAATACCGTATGAATGACGATATCATGCGGTTCTCCTCTAACTATTTTTATAACGGACAGGTGGAGAGTGCGCCGCAAGTGAAATACCGGGGAATCCTTGACCTTGACATCCCGATGGAGTGGGTGAATCTCGCAGATTATTCAGAAAACTCAGAAAACTCCTTCAAGGAAACCTTTATCGGCGAGTCGTTCGGGCGTATCAACAAAGAAGAGGCAGAGCTGACCCTGAACACCCTACAACAGTATTTCGAGCGTATTGGCAAACAACGGTTGCTGGACGAGCGTATCGACGTGGGTATTATCTCACCTTACCGTGCTCAGGTGCAGTATCTCCACCGTCTGCTGATGAAACGAGAGTTTTTCAAACCCTTCCGCCGACAGATCAGTATCAATACGGTGGATGGCTTCCAAGGGCAGGAGCGGGACATCATCCTCATCTCGATGGTACGCTCAAACGAAGAAGGACAGATTGGTTTCCTGCGTGACCTCCGTCGCATGAATGTCGCCATCACCAGAGCACGCATGAAAGTCATCATCCTGGGCGATGCCCCAACCTTGACACGCCATCCCTTCTACCGCCAGCTATGGCAGTATATCAAGTCGTTACGGGAATCAGTGGTTTAGATTTGTCCTGCCTCCACCATCAGTACGACACGCTCTGTAAGACGGTCGATACCCTCGGGGTCGTATTTCTTTTTCAGACTGGCACCGAAAGCCCAGGCGAAAGCCTGATAGAACCCAGCGCGTACAGGACCGAGGAAAGCCTGTATCAACTCATAGCCAGAGGAATTACTCTCACGGTAAATCAGTTTGATAAGCAGTTTACCCTGTGAGTATGTCAGTTTCTTCATCCGTGGCTTATACTCCTTCATGATACTACGCTCCACCAGTTTCATGTGGGCATCCTTTGCCTTTTGGTCCGGCAATGTTTCTAGGAACTCCGCCGTTTCCATCATGATGGCACGAGCCTCCTTGGCAATGGGCAGCACGATCTTCACATTCTTCACCAGACGGGTGTATGCCTGTTGCTGCTTCTTACTGCTGAACGTAATGGGAGGGTAGACATAGACATTATTCATCTCCATATACTGGATACTGTCGCCATTCTCCAGCACCTTACCCACCTTCACGGTAGGAACAAAGGTAGGACTGTCGAAATCGATGTCCTGCCTTTGCTTATCGTTCTGGGCGAAGGTGTCTAATGCCACCAATGCCATGGCTATCAGTAACAGTATTTTCATATATTATTTGAGTTTCTTTGTCAACATTGAGACATTTGCCGACCGCATGGCAAGTGCTTTGTTTTCTGCATCTTCCATGATTTCACGCTCACCGGGTCCCTTGTCGTTGATGCCGCAGAGGTGCAGAATGCCATGAATGATAACACGATGCAGTTCCTCGTCATATTCTTTATGGAAAAGCTCGGCATTCGAGCGTACTGTATCTAAGGAGATGACAAGATCGCCATTGAGGGTATCACCTTCATCATAGTCGAAGGTGATGATGTCCGTATAATAATCATGTCCTAAATACTGGCGATTAACTTCCAGAATATGCTCATCATCACAGAAGAGATACCCTATCTCTCCCACTTTCTTTCCATAGGAGGCAGCCACCCGGCGTATCCATGCTGTCGTCTCACGGCGCTTGATATTCGGGAAACGGACGTTTTCTGACTGATAGCTTATCATATGCCCAGACCTCTTTGAATCTTCGTCATGAGAACCAGGATATTCATACCCCAGATATTTATAATGTCATCCTCCGAATAGCCATGCTTAAGCATCAGACGAGTGAAGTTGATGACATCTGAAGAATTAGCAAAGCCACGAACGCCTCCGTCACCATCAAAGTCAGTACCTATACCCACATGATCGATTCCCATCACCTCAATGGCATGGTCCAGATGGGCAAAGACATCCTCTACAGTGGCTTCACCGTCTGCACGCAAGAAACCATGATAGAGGGTAATCTGCATGACACCACCTTTCTTGGCGAGGGCACGCATCTGGTCATCGGTCAGGTTGCGGGGATGGTCGCACAGGGCACGACAGTTACTATGGCTGCAGAAGATGGGGTCCTTACTGATTTTCAATGCATCATAAAAACTCTTCTCAGAAGCATGGCTGAGGTCTACCATCATACCCAGTTTATTCATCTTCTTGATGACCTTCTTACCAAAGTTGCTGACACCGTCATTCGTTTGATTACCTTTGGCAGAATCACAGATATCGTTATCTCCATTGTGGCAAAGCGTCATATAGACAACACCTCGCTTAGAGAAATGCTTCAGGTTATCCAACTTGCCATCAAGGGCAATACCGTTCTCAATACCCAGCATGATGAGCTTCCTGCCTTTATTCTTCTCGTATAACAGTATTGCAGGACTATTAGCGATAACCATCGCGTCTTTATGCTGATTGACTATTTCCTCTATCCTGTCGAAGATAGCATCAGCATAAGCGGTAGGGTTCTCGGTGGGTTGTGGCAGGTAGGCAACCATCATGGAAACATCCTGATGTCCGTCTGTCATCTTATGTAAATCGACAAGAATACGATCATCGCGTTGGCTGAAATCAACACCCTGTGAGAAGAACATCGGGGTGTCACAATGGGAGTCAATGGTCAGCATAGTCTCATGTAACACACATGCCTGACGGAAAAGATTTGCTTCTTGGATGAGCCACTTAAAGATAGGAAGACCATCAGCAAGACACTCAGGGTGCCACTGAACACCGATGATACTCTTGAACTCGCGGCTTTCCATTGCCTCTATGATGCCGTCATCAGATTTTGCCGTGACCCGGAAACGCTCCCCACAATCACATACAGCCTGATGGTGAAGGGAGTTGACAGAGAGCTTTTCTTTTTGATATAGCTCATAAAGGATGGAATCTTTCTCGATGCTGACCTGATGAGTAGCCACAGAACGCTCCTCACTCTGTGAATGGTTTATCGTAGTTATATCAGTAATATCCTGCTTCACCTTTCCATCCAGTGCCATGGCGAGTGTCTGGATGCCACGGCAGATACCAAGAATAGGAATTTGACGGTTGTAGGCAAGGCGGGTGATAAACAATTCGGGGAGGTCACGTTTTTCATTAATCTCCCCCAGTTTAGGATCTTTCTCCTCGCCAGCATACCGTGGGTCGAAATCGCTGCCTCCACTGAGAATCAATCCACTGATGTTCTCCAGCGTATTAATAATCACGTCAGTATCGGCGCTTGGAGGGATGATAATAGGAACGCCACCAGCCTTGATGACCGAATCATAATAACCCTCAGCCAGTTTACATGTCAAATCTCCATAATTGCCAGTGATACCAATGAGAGGACGTTCTGTATATTCTGGATATTTCGTGTAGACTTGCTGTGCCAGTTGAGACTTCCAATCAAACTCATTCATAGACTATTCATCAATGCTAACAGGAATCTCTCGTTTAATACTTTGCTCTAAAGAGATAAGTGTCTCTGTGGCAACCACGCCCGGAATATCTTGCAGGCGGCCGTTGAGCAAGTGCATCAGTTGTTCATTATCTCGGGCATAAAGCTTTACCAGCATCGTGTAGGGGCCTGTCGTGAAATGACATTCCACGATCTCAGGGATGTGTTGCAAGCACTCTACCACATCCTTGTACATAGAGCCACGCTCTAGCGTGATGCCTACATAGGTGCAGGTACTATAGCCTAAACTCTTGGGGTTGACATCAAAGCCACTGCCCATAATCACATTACCCTCTATCAGGTGTTGTACTCGCTGATGGATGGCGGCTCGTGACACGCCACACTCTGCTGCTACATCCTTAAAAGGGATGCGTGCATTTCTTGACAAGATATTCAGAATTTTCTTGTCAAGTTGATCAATCTTTTCGGTTGTTGCCATATCAAAAATAAGGTCATTGTTTGCAAATTGTAAGCAAAAGTAGGCATTTTAATCGAAATGAGCAACATTTTGATAAGAAATTTGCAATCTTTTAAACAAAAAGAGCAGATTTTTAGTCTGCTCCCCTTGTTTTTATTTCTCTACAATCTCCAAAAGTTCAATCTTGAAGATTAGCATGGAGAAGGGTTTGATATCATTGCCCGCTCCACTTTCTCCATAAGCTAACTGGTATGGAATATATACTTCCCACGTAGAACCTACAGGCATGTGGGTAAGTGCTTCCGTCCATCCTTTAATCACCTGATTACAACGGAAGTCTGTTGGTTTGCCACGTTTATAAGAACTATCGAAAACGTTACCATCGAGTGTTCGTCCCTCATAATGGACCTTCACTTTCTGTGCAGCTGTCGGAATTGGTCCTGTGCCAGTCTTCAATATCTTATACTGTACACCACTCTCCAAAATCTTGACATCTGGTTTCTTTGCGTTCTCGGTCAGGAATTTCTCGCCAGCCACCTTGATGTCTCCATAGAGTTTCATGGCTTTCTCGTCCTGGAGAGCCTTGATGATAGTAGAAGCAATCTTGTTTGCCTCGTCAGCAGAAACGAGACCAGCCTCACCCTTCACCCCACTGTTAAAGGCTTTCATAAAGAGGTCCATGTTCAAGCGTTGTGTGGAATCGTTGCCTAACACCTCTTGATGGAACTGCTGTAGGAAGCGAGATAAGCCCTGCGACTGTACCATGCCGAAGGCATAGCTCAATGAGTCAATACGCGTTTGAAGCTGCTGTGCCTGTGCAGATGTGAAAGTAGCACCCACCGCCATGGTGAGTGCTACCAAGATAAATCTTCTCATCGATTACTTTCTTTTAGGATTAACCTCCAACAGCTCAATCTTGAAGATAAGCATGGAGAAGGGCTTGATGTCAGCACCCTGCTGACGTGCACCATAAGCAAGTTCCTGAGGTACGTAAACTTCCCATACAGAACCAGCAGGCATGTGGAGAAGAGCCTCTGTCCATCCCTTAATAACTTGGTTACAACGGAACTCAGCAGGCTCACCGCGCTTGTATGTGCTGTCGAAAACCTTGCCATCAAGGGTGCGACCCTCATAATTAACTTTCACACGAGATGTGTCTGCAGGAATAGCACCGTTACCCTCTTTGATGACTTTGTATTGAACACCACCTTCAAGGGTTTTCACACCCTCTTTCTTTGCATTCTCAGCGAGGAACTTCTCACCAGCCACTTTGTTAGGACCAAACTCTTTCTCCATGTGCTTAGCCTTGATAGACTGCATCAGTTGCTGAGCAACAATCTGGGCAGAGTCAACAGTCATCAGACCACCCTTGCCGGTAGTACCACTAATAAAGCCAGCCATGAAATTCTTCAGGGAGATAGACTTCGTAGAGTCATTGCCGAATAATTCGTGGTTGATGCCCTTTACCATCTGGTTGCTGATCTGTTGTCCAATCTGAATACCAGCATAGTAAGCTGCTTTCTTCTTGTCGTCCCCAGCATTAGCGCCCTCGTTGAGACCTTTGATAAACTCGTCCATATAGGCGGTATCGATGTCCAGACGATTAACAAGATAATCTTTCAGACCATTGGTCTGTGCCATACCGATAGCATAGCTAACAGTATCGACATCACTCTTCAGGTTTGCCTTAGGAGTACCATTGCCGCAAGAATACATCATCACAGCGGCTACAGCTGCCATAGCAGCAAAAGTAAACTTTCTCATTTCTTTTAATTTATTATTTCGATATTACGATATTCGGAAAATTCAATATTTCGATGTTTACATCACTTGAATGAGCTCCACATCAAAAATGAGGGCTGCAAAAGGAGGAATGGAAGCTCCTGCGCCTCCTTCACCGTAAGCAAGGCGGTAAGGAATAAAGAAGCGGTACTTGGCTCCCTCCTGCATCAGCTGCAAACCTTCCGTCCATCCGGCAATCACCTGCTGAAGTCCGAAGACGGCAGGCTCGCCACGCTGAACACTACTATCGAATACTGTGCCGTCAATGAGGAAACCCTCATAATGACACTTCACACTGTCTTTAGCAGTGGGCTTTTTACCATTACCTTCTTTCAGTACTTGATACTGAAGACCACTGGGAAGAGTGACTACTCCCTCTTTCTTTGCGTTTTCAGCAAGGTATTTCTCACCTGCTTCTTTATGTACCTTTCCTTGTTCGGCACGTTGCTTATTAATCTTCTCCTCTTGTGCAGCAAAATATTCCTGTACAATCTGTTGTGCCTCGCGGTTAGAAACCTTCAAGTCGTTGCCTGCAATCACATCTTTGATTGCTGTCGCAAAATCGTCGATATTCAACTCAGTGGCACCCATCTGAGCTAACTGGCGTCCTATGCCTAAGCCCAGAGCATAACTTACTTTATCCATTTTCTCTTTCTCTATATAATTAATGTGTGAAATCCTATTGGTTAATTTTCTCCTTGAAACCAGTGGGGCGGGGACCGTATACTACCTTGCGCTGTTCTGATTGCTCACGGTGTTTCAAGGCATTCCGTAAGTTGGCATTCTCTTGATGCAATGCATCATTCTCAGCACTTAGTCTACCGTTCTGCTCGTGTAATTGTTTGATTTCCTCTTGTGCGACCCGGTATTTCTGTTGGCTCACACAAGAACCAAAGCCCAGAGCTACTATAATAGCAGAGAGCACAAGGTTAATGGACTTACGAATTCTCTTCATAATTCAAACGTTTGATGATTTCGGGTGCAAAATTATGGATTATAATTGAATAAGTCCTTAAATAAAGATTATTTAACAGTATGATGGTCATCTTGAATGCGTTTCAGATGACACAGGATGAGGTTCCCATCCGCATCACGGAGATGCATACCGTTACCCCGGCAATAACGCCAATAGCGACAGCTCTTGCAGTCTTCCTTGCGCATCCACTCACGATTCCTGTAAGGTATATAGCGATTCTCCCATACCTCCATAAAGTCATCCTCATAGATATTTCCCTGATTGTAATCCGCACGGATACTGGCACAAGCCGCAATGGAACCGTCTGCCATCACAGAACCTACCGTCACACCTGCATGACAGTCGAAGAACAGGTCGCGGACCTCTCCTTCATAACGTCCGAGAAATCCCTCACATCCGTAGGAGGCATTGATGAGTCCTTCTTGACGAGTCCGACGAATAAAATCAAGCATACTGCGAAACTGCTCGTTATTCAACTGCATCAAGGGGTCTTTGGCAGCGCGTCCTACAGGGAATATGGAGTAAATACGCCAAAAACCTACTCCCTTGCGGATTAAGTAATCACGTATCGCCGGAAGTTGGTCATAATTACGTTGGTTGACACAAGTGACAACATCAGAAGCTATTTGTGGGTTCTTCACAAAAAGGTCTATTGCTTGGTCTACCATCTGAAAACTCTGCGGATGACGACGCATCCAATTATGATTTTCTTCCAGACCGTCCATACTGACAGTAATGCTGTGTAAACCAGCCTTTCGCAAGGATTCGAATCGTTCAGGGGTCAGTGCGAGACCGTTGGTCACCATGCCCCAGGGAAACCCTCTTTCATAAATACCTTGTCCGCAAAGCTCCAAATCATCACGTAACAGAGGCTCACCACCAGTAATTGTCACAAAGACCTGATGCGGGTCTGTCTTACGGGCTATACTGTCAAGAACACGGAAGAAATCCTCCCGAGGCATGTCCTTGACTTCTGAGAGTTTCCGACAATCACTTCCGCAATGGCGGCAACTCACATTACACCGTAAGGTACACTCCCAGAACAGTTGTCTGAGAGGGTGATCCTTACGGATGTTACGGCTCACGATGGTCGCAGCCTCTAAAGCGATGCGCTTGCGGAAAGTCAGTTCACCCATTGATCTTTTTAGGGTTCTCCTTATGATCTTTCGGCAGAATGAGATTCAGCAAGACCGCCAAAAGGAATACAACTGCCACACAGTTTTCCGCGAAGACAGTCTGGATAATCTTCGGGAAGATAGAGAACATACCAGTTGCCTGGGTAAACCCAAGTCCTATACTCAGCGAGAGAGCTGCGATAATCATGTTACGGTCGCTGAAACCACAATTCGCCATCATACGGAATCCCGCATACATAATGGAACCGAACATCATAATGGTACAACCGCCCAAGACCGATTGTGGAATAGTTGTCAGCAAATGCCCCACAACAGGGAAGATGCCGCCAAGAATCATTATCCCGGCTCCTGTAGCGATGGTAAAACGGTTGATGACACCCGACATGGCTGCCAGTCCTACATTCTGACTGAATGAGGTGATGGGCGTACAACCGAAAATACCAGCGATACTGCTCACAAAACCGTCACAGGCTACGCTGGCACCCATCTCAATCTTGTGAGTCGTACGCTTCAATGCACTCGAGCAGAGTGCACTGGTATCTCCGATAGTCTCTGTGGCAGACACCAGGAAGATGGCAATGATGGAGAGCGTTGCTCCTAAGTCGAATTCCGGTTTGAAGGGTAGGATCTGTGGCAGTGACACCACCCCCGCATTGCTTAGTCCTGAGAAGTCGACCATCCCCATGCACATGGCAAGGATATAACCGGCTATCAATCCTATTAATACAGACAAGGAACGGAGGAACCCCTTTCCGAAGATCTGAAAACCCAGACAGACAAGGAGGGTGAAAGTGCCTACCAGCCAGTTGTTCGCTGCTCCGAAATCAGCGGCACCCTGTCCTCCTGCGAAGGAGTTGGCACCGATCGGCAGCAGGGAGAAGCCGATTGCCGTCACCACGGTAGCAGCTACGATATGAGGGATGAGCTTGATCCAGTACTTGGCAAACAGTCCCAGAAGTCCCTCTAAGAGACCGCCGATGATAACAGCCCCCATCAGCACACCCATACCCTGAGAGGTACCTATAGTAAGGGATACGGAGAGGAACGTGAAACTGATACCCATCACAATGGGGAGACGGGATCCGATACGCCAGATGGGATAAAGCTGGACGAGGGTACCGATACCAGCGATGATCATACAGTTCTGTATCAGGGCGGCACTGACAGTTGGGGCAATGCCTACTACATTCGCGAGAATGATAATCGGTGTGATATTGGCAACGAACATTGCCAACACGTGCTGTAATCCGAATGGAATTGCCTGCATCAAAGGCACTTTACCATCTAGCTTGTAAAGATTGCTGTTGTTTCCCATGGCTGTTATTTCAGTTTAATCTCGTTATTTTCCAATGACTCAATGATTGCCAGGGACTCGATGCGATGAATGCCGTGATCCTGCAGGACTCTCCTGCCGTGCTGGAATTCTTTCTCAATGATAAATCCCATGCCGACAATCACGGCTCCTGCCTGTTGGCAAAGATCAATGATGCCCAGTCCTGCATTGCCGTAAGCAAGGAAGTCGTCAATAAACAATACCCGGTCGTCACTCGTCAGGTATTCACAACTGACCGTCAGGGGATACTCCCGCTGCTTGGTGAATGAGCGGACTGTCGACTCATAGAACTCGCCCATGGTGGACGGTTTCTTTTTCTTCGCAAAGACCACAGGCAGTTCCATCAGGTAGCCCAGCATGATGGCTGGGGCGATGCCCGATGCCTCTACGGTCACAATCTTGTTCACATCCTCGTCAGCGAAACGACGGATAAACTCAATAGCAATCTGTTTCATCAGGTAAGGGTCCATTTGATGGTTGATGAAACGGTCTACTTTCAAGATGCCGCCATCTAAGCAACGGCCATCCTGCATAATTCTTTCACGTAATACTTTCATGGTGATTCTGTTTATTTTTGCAAAATTACGAATTATTTCTCAAATAATTATTATTTTTGCAGAAATAAAATGTGATGCTTATGAAGAAAATCGTTGTTTTGACAGGTGCCGGTATGTCGGTAGAGAGCGGATTGAAGACATTCCGTGATGCTGATGGCTTATGGGAGAATTATCCTGTGGCAAAGGTTGCCACTCATGAAGGATGGGAGGCTGATCCTACCTTAGTGACTAATTTCTATAATATGTTGCGGAAAAAATGCATCGGTACGCAGCCTAATGAGGGACACCGGCTGGTGGCTAAGCTGGAGGAGCAGTATGACGTGACGGTGGTTACTCAGAATGTCGATAACCTCCATGAGATGGCTGGCTCCTCAAAAGTCATTCATTTGCATGGTGAACTGATGAAGGTATGCTCCAGCCGTGATGTGGATGATCCCCGCTATCAGATAACACTGACTCCGGAGAACTGTGAGGTGGAGCCTGGCACGAAGGCAGGTGACGGTTCCTTGCTTCGTCCCTTCATCGTGTTCTTCGGCGAGGGCGTTCCTATGATCAGTGCCGCAGCCGCAGAGGCGATGAAAGCAGATATCTTCATCATTATCGGCACTTCCCTCAATGTATATCCTGCCGCAGGACTTGTACAGTATGTGAAACCAGGAGTGCCTATCTATCTGATTGACCCGAAGCCCGTCTCCGCAGGTGCTAATGTCCAACAGATTCAGAAGGGTGCCAGTGAGGGAATGAAGGAGCTTACCGCCCTGCTGATGAAATAAAAATATTTAAATTTTTGGTAGTTCATCCCTTTTGCATTACCTTTGCATCTTGTAATTCAAAAGAAAATGAGTATTACAAGTATTGTTAGATATGTCTTCGAGCCCCGCATGAGGGCTTTGGAGAAGCATCAGACGCAGGGAGAACTGCTACAGCGGAAGGTGTTGGCACATTTGCTGCAATCAGCAAAGTATACGGAATATGGTCGTCAGTATGCTTTCGGTGCGATGAAGGGTTATGACGACTTTGCAAAGCATTGTCCAGTGAACACCTATGAGGAGCTGAAGGGGATGATAGACCGTATGCGTCATGGAGAGTCTGATGTGCTATGGAAGGGCAGGGTGCAGTGGTATGCTAAATCATCTGGCACCACGAATGATAAGTCAAAATTCATACCTGTCAGTCCAGAGGGTTTGCAGAAGATTCACTATGCCGGTGGTTTCGACTCCGTGGCTCTTTATCTGCGTAACAATCCGAAGTCACGCCTCTTTGACGGACGTGCCCTGATATTGGGTGGCAGCCATGCTCCTAACTATAACCTGCCAGGCTCTCTGGTGGGTGACCTCAGTGCTATCTTGATTGAGAACATCAATCCTCTCGCCAATCTGGTGCGGGTGCCAAAGAAGCAGACAGCATTGCTGGAGGACTTCGAGGTGAAGCGCGAGCGGATAGCCCGTGAGGCAATGACGAAGAATGTGACAAACATCTCAGGTGTTCCATCATGGATGTTGTCTGTATTAAAATGTATGATGGAGATAACGGGGAAGACACATCTGGAGGAGGTATGGCCCAATCTGGAGGTATTCTTCCATGGTGGTGTCGCCTTCACTCCTTATCGTAAGCAGTATGAGCAACTGATCACGTCACCCAACATGCATTATATGGAGACATACAATGCCTCTGAGGGTTTCTTCGGACTGCAGGATGACCCTCTTGACAAGTCGATGCTGCTCATGTTAGACTATGGGGTGTTCTATGAGTTTGAGGATTTGTCTGGTGATTCTAACATCGTACCGCTTTGGGGGGTAGAGAAAGACAAGAATTATGCGATGCTGATTTCCACTTCATGTGGCTTATGGCGTTATAAGATAGGTGACACGATCCGCTTCACCTCTACCAATCCTTATAAGTTTGTCATCACAGGACGCACGAAGAGTTTTATCAATGCTTTTGGTGAGGAACTCATCGTTGACAACGCAGAGCAGGGACTTGCCTATGCCTGTCAGCAAACCGGGGCAGAGGTGTTGGAATACACTGCGGCACCCGTGTTTATGGATGCCAATGCGAAATGCCGTCACCAGTGGCTCATCGAGTTCTCCAAACCACCCCAGGACTTGCAGCGGTTTGCCCAGTTGCTGGATGAGAAGTTGCAGGAGGTGAACAGTGACTATGAGGCAAAGCGTTTCAAGAACATCACATTACAGCCTCTGGAACTGATAGAGGCGCGTAAGGGACTGTTTAACGACTGGTTGAAGTTGCGTGGAAAGCTGGGCGGACAGCACAAAGTGCCGCGGCTGAGCAACTCTCGTGAGCATATCGACCAATTACTCTCGCTCAAATGAGAAATGAAAATAAAGAGGAAATGAGTGTTATGAGGAAAAGAACATTGAACTTGGGAATGGTATGGAAGATGCTCTTCGCAGCATTTCTCATTCCTCATTTCTCATTCCTCATTTCGAGCTGTGCGAGAATGGGACAGCCCGATGGCGGATGGTATGATGATGACCCTCCGCGCATCCTCGGTTCCACACCTGAGGATGGCGCTACAGGAGTCACTACCCGGAAAATCACCATCTTGTTCGATGAGTATATCAAGATGGCAAATGCCTCAGAGAAGGTCATCGTATCTCCCCCTCAGCTGGAGATGCCTGAGATCAGAGAGGCGGGAAAGAAGATATTGGTGGAGCTGAAAGACTCGCTGAAGCCTAACATGACCTATACGATAGATTTCAGTGATGCTATCAGTGACAATAACGAGGGGAACCCGTTAGGCAACTATACCTTTACATTCTCTACCGGTGAGCAGATAGACACCTTCGAGGTGGCAGGCAATGTACTTGACGCTTCGAACCTGGAGCCCGTCAAGGGTATCCTGGTGGGACTCTATGACGACTTGAGTGACAGTGTCTTCAAGACAAAACCCTTGATGCGTGTGTCTAGGACTGACGGTCGTGGACGTTTTGTCATCAAGGGCGTTGCGCCAGGTGAGTATCGTGTTTATGCCTTGCAGGATGCTGACGGCAACTATACTTTCAACCAGAAAAGCGAGATGATAGCTTTCTCGCATAAGACCTACAGCCCGTCGTCAAAACCCGATATCCGGCAAGACACTATCTGGAAAGACACCCTGCATATTGATAACATCATCCAGACTCCCTATACCCATTTCTATCCGGATGATATCGTGCTGCTCGCCTTTCAGGAAATACAGACCGACCGCTATCTGCTGAAGCAGCCTGAGCGTACGGAACCTAACCGCTTTACACTTTATTTCAGTTATGGCAACCCACAGCTGCCACAAATAAAGGGACTGAACTTCAACGAGCAGGACGCTTTCATTCTGGAGAGCAGTCAGAAAAAGGATACGCTGACCTATTGGTTACGTGACACGACCCTTGTCAATCAGGATACTCTGCGGATGGAGCTGAGTTACCTGATGACTGACAGTGCCGGTGTCCTTTTTACGCAGGTCGACACGGTAGACGTTCTTGCCAAGACCAGTTATGAGAAGCGGCAGAAGGAGCGTAAGAAGGAGATAGAGAACTGGGAGAAGAAACAAGAGAAGCTTAAGAAGCAGGGGGAGGCTTACGACAGTATCATGCCGCCAACCCCGTTGAAGGTAACATACAATGTCAAGCAGCAGATGGACCCCGACTATGTCACCACCTTTGAGATGCCATCGCCCCTCACACGTTGTGACACGTCAGCCATCCACCTTTATACGAAGATAGACAGTTTGTGGTATAACACCCCCTTTGAGTTCCATCAGAAAGACTCCATGCTGCGCACTTATGAGTTTATCACCGAATGGCAGCCGGGTACGGAATATAGTCTTGAGATTGACTCCGCCGCCTTCGTGGATATCTATGGAATGGCTTCTGTAGCCTATAAGCAAGGTATCAAGGTACGCTCCATGGACGAATATGCTACTTTGCTGATGCAGTTAAGTGGAAAGAGTGATACCACTGTCGTCGTGGAACTGCTCGACAAGAGTGACAAGCCCCTTAAGCAGGTAAGGGCTTCAGAGGGTGTTGCTGAGTTCTTCTACCTCAGTCCAGGCTCTTATTATATGCGTGCCTTTGTGGACAGGAACGGGAATGGTCGATGGGACACGGGCAGCTATGACGAGGACCTGCAGGCTGAGGAGGTGTATTACTATCCGAAGGCGATTGAGTGTAAGGAGAAGTTTGATGTCACCCTTCCATGGAACCTGACAGGCACGCCGATGAATCTGCAGAAGCCTGGTGCCATCACCAAGCAGAAACCTGACAAGGAGCAGCAGAAACTGCGCAACCGTAATGCGGAACGTGCCAAGCAGTTGGGTATAGAATATGTGAAAAGAGATAACGTTAAAATAGAAAAGGAATGATGAAACGACTGTTATTTATATTCTTCGCATCTTGCACGATGCTATCAGTCCATGCCCAGTGCGGTATTGAGAATACAGCGTTCAAATCGGGAGAGTTTCTCTCCTATGACCTCTATTTCAATTGGAAATTCGTATGGGTGAAAGTGGGAACGGCATCTATGTCTACCGTTCATTCGACACGGAGTGGTAAACCAGTATACCGCTCCAGTCTGATCACACGTGGCAATAGTAAGCTCGACAACTATTTCATGATGCGCGACACCTTGTTGTGCTATACTGATTTAGACTTGTCGCCTATCTATTTCCGCAAAGGGGCTCGTGAAGGGAAACGGTATTATGTGGATGAGTTGTGGTACACCTATCCCAACAACAACTGCCACCTTCGTATGCACCGTATCGACCACGATGGTGAGGTACACTGGAAGGATGCGGAGTATAAGGACTGTATCTATGATATGATGAGTATCTTCTTGCGTGCCCGCAACTTCGATGCCTCTAAGCTGAAGGTGGGTGAGAATATCCCCATGCCCATCAGTGATGCCCGCAGCCTGTCGAACTCCTGGTTGAAATATACGGGTAAGACAACGCTGAAAATGAAGAACAGCTCGACGAAATACCGTTGCCTCACCTTCTCGTTCATCGAGCGGGAGAAGGGCAAGAACCACGAGCTGATCCGATTTTTCGTGACGGACGACAAGAACCATCTGCCGGTACGCCTTGACCTCTTCCTCTCTTTCGGGTCGGCAAAGTGCTACCTCACAGGTTACAAGGGCTTGCGTAACGAGATGGAGTCAAGAGTGAAATAAGGTCTTGCTGCCGGGAGCCTGTGCTTTGACACATCGCAGGTTACGTGCCAGCTGCTCCGTAGAACTGGCTCCCACAAGGACGGAAGTCACCCCTTGTTGTTGCAATATCCAGGCGAGTGCCATCTCCGCGAGGCTCTCGCCTTTCTTTTGTGCCTCCTCGTTCCACTGTTGCAGGTGCTGCAGGAGTACCGGTGTCAGCATCTCCTCTTTGAGGAATTTACCTTTCGCCATACGGGAGTCTTTAGGAATACCGTTCAGGTAACGGTCGGTCAGCATACCCTGGGCAAGGGGTGAGAAAGCGATGAAACCTACTCCTGACTCATGACAGAGCTGCAGGATGCCCTCGTCGATGGGTGCCTGATGGATCATGTTCAGCTTTCCCTGGTATATTAAAAGAGGTGTGTCATGCTGCCTCAGATACTCAATACCAAAGCGGAGGGGCTCCAAAGGCCAGTTGGAGATACCCACATAGAGTGCCTTTCCGGCTCTGACGATATCCACCAGTGCCTGCAGCGTCTCCTCCAGTGGGGTGTTGGGATCGTAGCGGTGACTATAGAACAGGTCGACATAGTCCAGACGCATACGCTTCAGACTCTGGTCGAGCGATGCCATCAGGTACTTGCGGGAACCCCAGTTACCATAGGGACCTGCCCACATGTCATAACCCGCTTTGGTGGAGATAAACAGTTCGTCGCGGTAGGGGCGCAGATCGTCATCCATGATACGTCCCATTGTCTCCTCTGCGGAGCCGTATGCAGGACCGTAGTTGTTCGCCAGGTCAAAATGGGTCACCCCATGGTCGAAGGCATAGCGTATAATCTCGCGGCTCCGCTCATAAGGGTCCACACTCCCGAAGTTATGCCACATTCCCAGTGACACCTTTGGCAATAACACGCCAGAGCGTCCGCAGCGCTCATACTCCATCCCGTTCTCATAACGCTTCGCGTCGGCTAAGTATTTCTCCATCTTTCTTATAGTTTTTGGGGTTCTGGGTACAAAGGTACGATTAAGTGAGAAGAAAACCAAAAGTTTTTTGGGTTTTCTCGAACGTGAGTACCTTCGACCGCAGGTCAAAGGTACTACATTTAACATGCGATGTCAATAGTTTGAACGAAAAATCGTGTAAAAAACTGTTAACAAAATGATAAATTAAAGTTAATTTACGTTAACAGAAATAGGCAGGAAAGACACACAGAGTCAAATGAATCACAAATCACAAATCACAGTTAGTTTATTGACTAAAAACTTGATGAATTTTTTATTATATATATATAATAATATTTATACAATAATTATGCACAATAAAAGGTATTTTTTGCTAAAATGAACTGTGATTTGTGATTTGTGATTTCTCTCTAGTTCGGCAGCAAATATTTGCCCATCCCTCTAAAGAATAGCCTCTAATGGGGTAAAGGAATATCTCCTTTGCCCCACGGCAGATATTGGAGTGAGGCATGGAAGATATTAGAGTGAAGCAAAGGAGATATTAGAGTGAAAATAGCCCCTATTTGTTAACTTGTATTAACAATAATTCTTCATTTTATTAACATATTTTTACACGATTTTTTCTCCAAACTATTGACATCGCATGTTAAATGTAGTACCTTTGCACTTGACAATAGGGTCAAGTGCAATCAGATGTTGCAACGACGAAAGACACACAATCAATTTTATCATTAACCTTTTAAACACACAGTAACTATGAGTCAGAAATTCATCAAGTCAAAGAACAACAACCTCCGTTCAACCGCTTACGGCAAGTACTTCGCCAAGGCTGTCTACGACAAGGGTTTCATCGGAACCAAGCAGCTTGCGGAGTTCATCCAGACCCAGGCATCGGTCAAGCGTTCGGACATCGTAGCAGTGCTCGACGAGCTGGGCAGTGCCATGAAGCACTTCTTCGAACTGGGACAGAAGGTGCAGCTGGACGGCATCGGCATCTTCAAGGTGGGCTTCTCCAGCATCGGTGTCGGGAAAGCTGAGGACTGCGGTGCTCAGAACATCACCACCCGCCGCGTGCTGTTCACCCCAGAGACCACCCGTGTGGTGACGGGGCAGGAACGTCGTGCCAACGGCACCGTCAAGCAGAAGTATTCCATCGCCAAGCAGCTCCTGAAAGACGTGGTCTTCGAGGAGGCGCATGAGAACAAGGTGGAAGTTACGGCAGAACCGTAATCTTCACAAATGAGAAATGAAAGAAATGAGAAATGAAAAATGAAAATGAAGAAATGAGTTTTATGAAGAAAGAAACCATCAAATGGATTGTGCAGATTATCGCATCCATAGCGACTGCACTGCTGACAGCACTGGGTACGACCTCCTGTATGGGTTATCACCCGACTCTGTAACCATCAGCCCCTGCAAAAGCATTACGCTTAGCAGGGGCTTTTTTGTTTCAACATAAAACTCCTACTAATCTCACGATCGGCAGAAGCCACCCTTAAAAATGAAAAATTCAACAAAAGTTAATAATTCAATTTACAATCATCTGCAAAATTAAAGAAAAAAAAGGAAGTGGGGTACTTTTTTTGTTACAAAAACATGCATGATTGTTTCATGTGGTCGGAAAATGGGGGAATTTAAGAAATTATAACATAAAAAACCTGCTTAACAATCGCTAGCAGGTCTTTTATGCTTTTTAAGAGAGCAGAAACACCAAGAACGTCTCTCACGTGAGAAAGAAGCACTGGCACAGGCATAAACCGGTCACTAAAAGAAAAGCAGGTAACTAGTGATTACATGCTTTTTTTCGGTTCAATTACATACTGATACTTATGAAAACGTATGATTCGAGTCTCAACAAAAAGAAAACCCCCATAAACAGAGGGTTTTCCAGTGATTCTTATATTCTTTTAGATTCAGAAATGAATATCGTGTAAGTAAAGATAGTCTATAATACTGTTATCAATCTTCTCTCCAACCTTCTGCTTTCTTTAGTTCGTAAATCATTTCTTGCCACTTTTCGAGAATCACAGGGACAGGTCCCTTTGATTCTCTGGGTGATGCCATGATCGAAGGCATAGCGCACAAGCTCACGACTGCGGTCGAAGGGATCGACACTCCCGAAATTGTGCCAAAAGCCCAGGCTCACCTTAGGCAGCAACACACCCGAGCGCCCGCAGCGATTATACTGCATACCGTTCTCATAACGGCGCTCATCAGCCTGATAGCTTGTTCCCATGTTGGCTTTTCTATCGCACTTTGGTGAAATGTATTGTCTCCCCGGTATTGTCGCGCAGTGTCAGTTTCGTGTCGGTCAGCGAAATGATGTCCAGCTCGCCGCCCTGAGGGAATTCTTTGACAATCTCACCCTTTGAGTCCTGCATTGATTTCTGTACCTGGTCTTTTATCATCTTCTTTAGTTCAGGGCTCTTCTTCATGGCCTCGGCAATCTCACCAATGAAATCCATCTTGTCGATGGTCAGCGTAACCTGGTCGGGGTTGGTCTTCACGTTCAGCTTGTTGCCGCTGTGGGTGTAGGTACAAGGCACCTTCACCGACACGGCAATCGTTCCCACCTCGCGGTCGAACTGGCTCACGGAACCTTTCATGGTCATCGAACTCTGTGTGAAGATGAAATAGAAGTCCATCTTCTCCTCGCCTTCGGTCATCGTGGTTTTCCACGTGCCTGTGAGGCTCTGTGCCTGCATACCCACGGCAGCCATGAGCATCAGGGCGAAAATAAAAAGTCTTTTTGTCATACTATTCACTTTGTTTTGATTTTTCTTCTGTGTGCAAATATACAAAGAAATTCCGAATATACGAACATTGTTGCAGAAATTAGCGCCTTGCTTTCCTATAACGCTTAACAAAATAGAAGCAGGAATCACAGGGACAGGTCCCTTTGATTCCTCCGAAAAAAGTACGACAGGTTGATTTATGTCAACCCGCTGACAGGGCTACACCTTATTATATTATATAAGGGAGAGGTTTGCCTGCCAAATGTTCAGACAGAAAGTGGATCATTCAGAACCGTCCCCAGCTTTCTTCGTATCTGCCCCTTTGATTCTTCCTTTGATTCCTGTGATTTCTTTCCAAATTCTCTCTATGGATAAAGACATTTGATCCAAAATATTCATACTGACAACTTTATGAAATTTTATTTCATTGGGACGAGGCCATGTAAAATCTGAGATTTCCCCTTGAATATCAACGGAATCACCAAATCTAATAAAATTAATCTCCATAAAGTCGCCCAAAATACAAAAACTTTGAAGACTCCCATTTTTAAAATTTGTTATTTTTTCTTTCATTGATACAATATCAGACAAACTACTGTCGAATTTCCTAGTAATATGATAACTAGCAAAATCTATTGTTATTTTGCAAACACACAAATCTATATCCACATATTCTACCATGCAAGGGAAAAATATGGATAAATATTCGGCAGTTTTTCTATCTGCATATTTACATTCTGTTTCCTTATTATCATATAGTATTTTGTTGATATTGTCACTTAACAAGAAAGGAATGTCATCTGGCATTTGAAAAGTCAATTTGCATTGGCTAGAAATCTCATCATTATTATGTCTATTTTGTAACAAAAAGTTATGAGTAAAATCTGTCCCCTCCACCCAAAAATTAATTGCTTGGTCACATGAAGTAAAGCCAAAAGAAGACTTGTCTTCGGAAATATTTTTATAACAATCTAAAATATAATGTAAGTCTCTAGGATACATACATGATATGGTCGAATATGTAATGTCTGTATCCGTTTCTCTATCTCTGAGTTTTGCATATATTTTCATTTTATATGATTGACCACTATTTCTAATAATGGATATAGACAAAACACATTTTTTATCAAGACTATTAATTATCATAGATGCAAAGATAATATAAATGTTTTAAACAAACTTTATTAAAAGAATTATCTTGGGAAAAATTTAAAGTCTTTTGAACCAACCTAAATTTGATGAACCTTATTCATAGGATAGAACATTCTATGTTTTATAATGCCAGAAGCGTCCATCGTTATATTATAAAACCCCATTGTCTCATCTACGTAACCAGGATATATAAATCCTGTTGAACCATTATTAGAAAGAAACAATCCTTCTTCTACGATTTGTTTGTCCATTGACCTTGGAAAATTGTGGAACTTTTCTGAACTCCATTCTCTATTTGCATAACCTTTTATTTGGGGACGATCCCCGTGATCCCCTAGTAATGTGGTATTTACAAGTGGAAGCGGTAGCCTAGTGTGACACTGAAGTAACGGTTGCGCACGTCCTCTGGATTCGCTGTCTTGTCGATTTTTGTCAGACCGAAATAGTAGCGGGCATCCAGCACGACGTTCTTGTACTCATAGGACAGACCAATGGGAAAGCCGAAGGCAATCTTCCTGCAGACATCGGAGCTCTTACTATTTACCTGATTAAACTCTACATGCCCATCATAGGTACTTAATTGGTCTGTTCCATAATCAGGGAATTCTTGAGTGGCGACTAGCATCATAGCCTCTAATTTGCTTCCCACAAGGAATCCCAACTGCACACCAGTCTTCACTGAAAGTCCCTTCACTACAGGAATATAGAAATTGGCAAGCAATGGGATATTGATATATTCGCTATGAAGTTTGCCATCCATTTTTATCAAGGACATATAGTTTTTCCCCTGAGTATCAGTTGTCACAGTCCTGAAACTACCATCCACATTAGCACCCTGCTGAGAGTAAATGACTCCCAAGGAGACACCTATCCAGTCACTCATGCCATACTCTGCCTCCAGACCAGCTGTAAATCGCACCTTATAGCCATAGAGGTCGTGGATTCCTCCACTCAATCCTGTCACATTGATACCAGCGATAGGTTTGATAGAGAACTTTCCTTGTGGATTCTGTGCTTTCATCGCAATAGTGCAGCAAACCAATGCTGCCAACAAACATAACTTTTTCTTTGCCCTTCATGTTATTTTTTGCTAATCGATGTGAGTTTGATGACAAACTGCTCAGTTCCTGCAGGTGTTCCTGCCACATAATCTATAGCACCGTAAGTGCCAGAGAACAACACTTTCTGACCATCTGTCTTATAAGTGTCATCAAGCTGTATAGGGTAATAGAGTCTCACAGCGTCGTAGGTACCCTCTGTGAAAGTATAGATATACCACTGGTTGTTCTCACTGTTGAATCTCATTTCGCCTTCCTGATTACTGACTTGACCCATTTCAACAAACTCCTTGTTGTCATTGTCATCACTGCTGCATCCTGTCAGACCGACAGTTCCCATCAACAGGAAAATGATAGAAAATAACATCCATTTTTTCATAATCTTTACGTTTGTGTATTTTAAATTATAACGTGTTATATTAATTAATACAGTGCAAAGGTATTTCTTTTATTTCATAGAACAAAATATTTGGACAAAAAAATGAATCATTCCCATGGAACAAAGTGTTCCACCCCATGGAACAAACATGAAGGTGCCGCCTTCGTGGGAAGAAGGTGCCGCCTTGGCACTCGGAAATGCTCAAATAAATTTGGCATTTCTCTCGTTTTTGCCTAACTTTGTAGGCATGAAAGTTTCGGAACTCTTTGAACGCTGTGTGGAGATGGTGCAGGCAGAACCCTCTGTCGACATGCTGAGATATATGCATGAGACACTAGTGCTTGCCTGTGCGGAGGCATTGAGAGGCAGTGGTCAGGGGTTCGGTAACCTGATGGCACAGACGGACTTCTTGTGCAAACAGGCGGGTATAGGGGTCGCTGACAGGATTGCCATCCAGACCATGCGCCGCCATTCCAACAGGAAAGACGGACTGCTCACCCGTCAGGACCTCCGTTACGATGTCCGTGCCCTTGCCCTGTTCATCTCTGCCGTCTTTAACGAGGATATCCCCCACGAGCTGGTGACTCGTATTCCCACCAACGGCCGTCCCACCAGTCTCACCCTGCAGACCAATCAGCGGTATGTCCGTTGTGTGGTGTCGTATTGGGACGATAAATATATCTATGCGACGACCGATGACGGCAGTGTATGTATCCAGACCGACGATGAGACATTGCGCCCATTACTGACAGAGGGTATGCAGCTGAACCTGCTCGACTGTCACAGGGAGGGGCAGACGATACAGCCCAAGCTCGTCGTGGTGGAACCAGACTTCTTGATGGATATCTCATCGCTTGCTGCTTGTTTCACCAATGGTGGGCATACTCCGATATCCTATACGCTTCGTCGTTTCAGACCCTCTGCGAACACACAGCCTATCCTCTTGGGTAACTTCGCCGGGGCTGCCTTGGACGATATCATCAACCAACAGGATTATCATCCACATGACACGATCCGCAACTCCTTCCAGGAACAGGCACTCCAGTTCTGTACTTGTGCGGATTTCAACCCGCAGCTGTTCAAAGAGGATGCCCTTCGCCAGGTGGAGAACATCAAGGAGGCGGTGACACAACTCTTCAGCCCTTCTAATCTTCCATCCTCCAGTTTTTCAACTCTCTTAGAGCCTTCCTTCGTCTGTGAGCACCTGGGACTGCAGGGGCGTGTCGACCTGATGACGAGTGACAAGCATCTGCTGGTGGAGCAGAAGTCGGGGAAGAACTGGAATCTGGAACATGCCGCCAGTGTTCCTCAAGCCTCGCATCTCTATGCGGAAGCCCATTACGTGCAGTTATTACTGTACTATGGTATTCTGCGCTATAACTTCCACCTGTCCGCCGACAAGGTGGATATCCGGCTGCTCTATTCCCGCTACCCGGCACGGCAGGGGCTGCTGGTGGTCAACTACTACCAGCAACTGTTCCATGAGGCGATCCGGTTGCGTAACCAGATTGTGGCACAGGAGATACAGGTGGCAAAGAAAGGATTCAACAGCATACTGCTCCAGTTGGGTCTTGACTCGCTGAAAGGACTCACTGGGACAGCACAGAATTATCTGGAGCGTATGATGACCTTCGTCTACCGGGAGCAACTGGCACAGAAAGTGGGAACACAAGAGGGGCAGGGAGGTGCCGTCGCCAACCTATGGAATATGCCGTTGACAGAAAAGCGTGTGACGGGCAGTATCTTCTATGGACTGCGTATCCTGCATAAGGAGCAGTCGTCTGACTATAGTGGCTACGACCGCCTGACACTCTCCATACCTGATTTAGGTGACGATTTCATGCCTAACTTCCGTCGTAATGACATGGTGTGCCTCTATGCTTATGACGGGGAACCTGTCATCTGCCATGCTATATTATATAAAGGTGTGATTGAACGGTTGACTGACCATGAGGTGACAGTGAGGCTAAATGACGGACAACAGAATCCCGAGGTCTTCGCTGACATGACTTATGCCATCGAACCCTCCTTTACGGATATGGGGACGAATGCTGCCATTCGTTCGCTGCATGCCTTGTGCACGGCAGCCCCGGAGCGTCGCGCGTTATTGTTAGGAGAACGGGACCCCCGGTGTGACGAGCGTCTTCAGCTCTCCCGCTCTTATCATTCTCATTATGATGATGTCCTGCTCAAGGCGAAACGGGCTCGTGACTATTTCCTCCTGCAAGGACCTCCGGGTACTGGCAAGACTTCCCATGCTCTCCGCTATCTGGTAGAGGAAGAGCTTCTCTCAACGCTCAATGCCCAGCTCTCAACACTGCTGCTCTCCTATACCAACCGTGCCGTGGATGAAATCTGCGATATGTTAGAGGAGGCGGGTGTCGACTATCTGCGGTTAGGCAGCGAGACTTCTTGCGACCCTCGCTTTGTCAAACATCTGCTGACCAGTGTCGTGAAGGAATGTCCTAAGATGGATGTCTTACGCCAACGAATCATCGATACCAAGGTTGTCGTCAGCACGACTTCCACCATGCAGTCACGACCTTATATTTTCCAACTGAAACATTTCTCTCTATGCATCGTCGATGAGGCATCGCAAATCTTGGAGCCGAATGTGATAGGACTGCTTGCGTCACCGCAGATAGACCGTTTTATCCTTATCGGTGACCATAAGCAACTGCCTGCCGTGGTGCAGCAGCCAGACGATATCCCTGCACTCTCTGCCTGTCGTCAGTCTCTTTTCGAGCGTCTGCTGCGTGTCGAGCGGGAGGCAGGACGCACCGCCTTCACGGCAATTCTTCAGCGGCAAGGTCGTATGCACCCTGATATCGCCCAGTTTCCTAACGAGATGTTCTATGCCGAGGAACACCTGCAACCAGTACCCTTACCCCATCAGGAGGAAGAGCAACTCGACTACCATGAACCCTCTCAGGATGCCATTGACGATTTGCTTAAACAGCACCGCGTCCTTTTCTTCCCTAGTAATACTAGTTCTCCTAGTAATACTAGGACTCCTAGTTCTCCTAGTTCTCCTTGCCTCAACTCCCCCGGTGAGGCAGTTCTCGTCGCCGACCTTCTGCGCCGCATCTACCGGCAGGTGGGCGCTGGTCATTTTGATGCCTTAAAAACTGTGGGGGTCATCGTACCCTACCGCAACCAGATAGCGATGATTCGCAGGGAGATAGAGCAGCTGGGAATCCCTGCCCTTATGGACATCTCCATTGATACGGTAGAACGGTATCAGGGCAGTCAGCGTGATATTATCATCTATAGCTTCACCGTCCAGAAACCTTACCAGCTCGACTTCCTTACTGCCAACTGTTTTGAAGAGAAAGGTAAGGTGATTGACCGCAAGCTCAATGTCGCTATGACACGAGCCCGCAAGCAGCTGCTGCTGACAGGTAATGAACAGATTCTCTCGCTCAATCCCCTTTTCGCAGAGCTCTTAAGACGCTATCACATTTAAATAGTCACACACAGGTCTTTAAGTGCTGGCGTACCGTTTTGCGGGCAAGTCCTAGTTGATACTCAACATGTTTATAGTCTTCTCCTAAGGTTTGCGAGATTTCGCCTACCTTCATGCCGCCATAGATATGAAGTCTGTATACCTCCCTGCATTCCTCTGGAAGACGCGCGAGGGAGAACTCCATCCTTTCCATGAGCTGACGCGCAGAAAATACCGATTCCATCGACGTGTCAGCGTTGTTGGAATGACGAATGTAATGCTCGTATTCCTCATGGGAATGGCGACGGCGGAAATAGTCTGTCACCATGTTTCGTGCCATGGTATAAACTAGGCTGGGTAATGAATTGTCAATAATGTGATGATAAGAAAGCAGGCGCAGGAAGAGGTCCTGGACCATGTCCTGAGCCTCGTCCCTGTCCTGTATTCGCATTGCGATGAAATCGACGATTTCATCGCAATGACATTGATAAAAGTCGGCTATATGGTTGTAATTATTATTCATTGACAACTTTCTGGATGGTTCCATCCTCATTATAGTAAAGGCGCTGCACCTTCAGACTGCGCAAGTGGGTCACATCGTTAGAAGGTACGCAGTCATGATAGAACAGATACCACTGTCCTTTGTACTCTACAATACTGTGGTGGGTAGTCCATCCAACCACCGGATCAAGGATGACACCCTGATAGGTGAATGGTCCGTAAGGAGTATCACCGATGGCATAGCAGAGGAAATGACTGTCACCTGTAGAGTAGGAGAAATAGTACTTGCCGTTATATTTGTGCATCCATGATGCCTCGAAGAAACGATGCGGGTCACCTGCTTTCAAGGGCTCACCATTTTTGTCGAGGATAACGACAGAGTGGGGAGCCTCAGCAAACTGCATCACGTCATCGCTCATGCGAACGACAAAGCTGGGCAATGCGGGGACATCAGCAGGTGCATAGAGCTGTGTCTTCTTATCGGCAGCAGGTCCCAGGTCGATACCTTCCTTCTGCAACTTCGCAGGAGCCTGATACCACTGCAGCTGACCTCCCCAGAGTCCTCCGAAGTAGCAGTATATCTCACCGTCATCGTCTTTGAACACGCAAGGGTCAATAGAGAAAGAGCCACGGATAGGCTGCTCTTGAGCGATGAAAGGACCTTCGGGCTTGTCAGCAACGGCAACACCGAGGTGGAACACGCCATTATAGTCCTTGGCAGAGAATATCAGGTAGTACTTGCCGTTTTTCTCTACGACATCGTTATCCCACATCTGCTTCTCAGCCCATGCCACATCCTTGACATCGAGAATCACGCCATGGTCGGTAGCCTCGTCGTTCTCCACATCATTGAAAGAGAGTACGTGGTAGTCCTTCATCTGGAAGTGACCGCCATCGTCATCGAAGGCATGACCTGCCTCACGGTCGTGGGAGGGGTAAATATACAATTTACCGTTAAACACGTTGGCTGAAGGGTCAGCCATGTAATCACTCGGGAATAAATAACGCGGTAATTTTGCCATAGTCAGTAGTTGTTTAAATACTATTTTACTAAATCGATTAATTTCTGCACAAAGGGTTTCGCCTTGTTCTGGCGGTCAAAGAGCGTGGCATAGTCGGTACGCCCGGGAATGGGGAAGTCGTTACGCCAGGAGTTGCCGTCGTTCAAGCACCAGAAGTTCACCCGGAGGATATCCTGATGGTGCCGCAGCAGCATTTGATAGAAGTTGACCCAGAACTGTTCTATTTCTTTCTCTTTCTCCTTCGTCAGTCCATTCTTATATGGATCCATCTCTGGGCGGTATGCAAACTTGTCACTGACATTCGCACCAGAGAACCCATAGGGGTTAGGAAGAACGGAGAGGTCAAGCTCCGAGAAAAAGGTAGGCACACCGGCAGCGGCAATCGTCTGGATGGAGTGCTCGTACTGTTTGACAACCGCATTGTCCACATTATCCTCCAGGATGATATGTCCTTGCATGCCGATAGCAGTGACAGGGAGCCCCTGCTGTATCAGTGGGCGGAAGAAGTTAACGACACCCTCCACCTTCTGTGCTTTGTTCATCGAGAAGTCATTATAGAACAACTGTATCGAGGGGTCTGCCTCATGGGCATATTGGAAGGCAAGAGGGATATAGTCGGTTCCCAGAATCTGATAGAATAGACTCTTTCTGGGTGTACCGTCATCCTCAAACGCCTCATTGACGACATCCCATGCGTCAATACGACCCTTGAAATGACTGACTACCGTATAGATATGTTCACGCATACGTTTCTTCAATACCTCTGCAGACACCAGGTTTCCCTTTTCGTCATAGTGGAACCAGGGAGCGCATTGGGAGTGCCATATCAGACAATGTCCCATCACTTTCATGCCAGCAGCCTTTGCTTTATTGACAAACTGGTCAGCCAAGGTGAAGTCGTAGACACCTTCCTTCGGATGAATCACCTCACATTTCATGCAGTTCTCAGCAACCACCCAGTTAAAGTTCTTGGTGATGACTGCCCAGTCGGCAGCTTGCTCACCATCCACCTCCCACTGGTTGACGCTGACACCCGTATACCAATAGTCACGATAAGCATTCCATAACGTGTTCTCAGCAGTGTTGAGGCAGTTTTGCCCATCCGCGCTTCGCAGCGCAGATTGAGCAAATACTACTTCAGCTGAAATCACTGAAAACAATACAACTACTAACCTAAAAATCTTCATAATAATTAATTTTCTATGTCTGCTGATAAAAACTATTTAACATCTAACTTACGCCGGCGGGCAGATAATTCCACCTGCATATTCTCATTGTAAGTTTTTGATATCGGATATAACAGCAAGGCTATTACCCCGACACAAAAGAGAATGGCAGGAACAATGGAGCTGACGAGACGGATTCCTTCTTTTGCCGTCTCGGTTTGTACTCCATTCAGACCTGACACATAGCCAAAGCACGAGAGAATCGTCCCAGCCAGGGCTCCACCTAGTCCTAACCCCATTTTGAGGGCAAAGGAAATGCTGGAGAAGCATAGACCTGTCGCTCTGCGATGACTGGTATACTCCACATGGTCAGCCACATCGCCCATCATCGCCCACATCAGAGGTACAGTGGGAGCATATGCCAAAGACTTGAAGAAACAGAGCCCAAAGATGAAACTGATGTCCACAGGTGATGGCAGATAAAACATGGCGGTGAACAAGGCTGTAAGAGAAAGACAGACGATGAATGTCTGTTTCTTACCATATCGGTTTGCAAGAAACTCGGACAAGAAGATGATGCCCAGCATCTGTATTACTGCTCCCAACATGTTGAATAGGGAGAATCCGATGGAATAGGCATCTGAGGGTTTATATGCTATCAGGTTAAAGCTTTGCAGGAAGGTAAACCAAAAACCTTCTTTCTCATGGTGAGCATCTGCTAACCCGACCATTCCTAAGAAGTCAAACATCGATTTCTGGTCGATATTATATTGGAAATAGTAATTCATAGAGGCTCCCCACATGGAGATAGTGATAAAGATAAACAATACCAGTACAAACAAGGAACGCCAAGGTATATCGGATACGGTGTCAAGAAAGTCCCTTTTCAACGAGCTTTCTTGTGTGGGAGGCGGTTGGATGCGCTCCTTGGTAGAGAAGAAGGTAATCAGCAGGAAGATAAAGGCAACAACAGCAAACAGGGCAATGGTCATCGTCCAGCCTTGCTGCATATTCCCTTCCTCACCTCCGAATTTGTTGACTAAGGGAAGTGTGAGTCCCTGTACCACAAACTGGGCGATGCTGACAGCGATGAAGCGAATGGCATTGATACTTGTACGCTCTTTGATATTACTCGTCATGACTCCGCCTAAAGAGGAATAGGGGATGCTGCTACATGCGTACATTATTATTAAAAGGATATAGGATACTGTCGCATAGATGGCAACCAGTCCTTTATCTTCTATTCCGGGGTTATGGTATGCGAGAACATAGAATACCGAGAAAGGCAATGCCGTCCACAAGATCCAAGGGCGATACTTTCCCCATTTAGTGTTTGTCCTGTCACTAAGAATCCCGATGAAAGGGTCAATAAATGCCCCAAAAATGCATGCTATCAGAAAAACAGAACCGGCAATAGTGCCCTCTAAGCCAAAAACATCGGTATAGAACTTCAATTGGAAGACCATCATCATCTGGAAAACCAGATTAGCGGCTACATCTCCCAAAGAGTATCCGAGTTTTTCGCCTAAAGCAACTTCCTGTTTCTTCAAATAACTCATTTATAAGATAGGTCTTTTTAGTTTCTGCTGCAAAATTAAGCAATAATTCCCAAAAGTAGTATCTGAATTTGTTACATAAAGGTATCTCATTTGTTTCATGTATGCAGAAAAATTCATTTTTTAACCTTTTCATCATAAATATTTTATATTTTTGCATCAAACTATTAAATAATGTGTTTATGAAAAAGATGTATGGATTATCATTGGTGGCGTGTCTCCTTTTAGGGGGTTTGGCATCAAGTGCAAAAGTATCTCTGCCTCAATTCTTCCAGTCTGGTATGGTCATCCAGCGGGGGAAACCTGTTCCTGTCTGGGGGAAGGCTGACGCAGGAGAGAAGGTCAGTGTGCGGATCAATAAATTCAGAACAGTTGTTATTGCCGATTCCAACGGGAAGTTCCGTGTCGACTTACCTGCCATGAAGGCTGGAGGTCCCTACACGTTAATGGTGGGCGATCTGGTATTAACCAATGTGTTGGTGGGTGACGTATGGCTTTGCTCCGGGCAGTCGAATGTGGATGTCACGATAGAACGTGTATATCCTCAGTATACGAAAGAGATAGACCAGTTGGCAAATGACCAGGTCCGCCTGTTCCGGATACAGAACGAGACGAACACACATGGGGTACAGGACGATATCCGTCCCACTTCCATCAACTGGAAACCATTGACCAAGGAGAATGCCTGGCAATTTTCTGCCCTGGGCACTTTCTTGGGAAAGCGGATGCAGGAACAGCATGGGGTGCCGCAGGGTATTATCGTCAACAGCTGGGGCGGTACACCTATTGAGGCATGGATCTCCGCCGATACCTTGCAGCAAGACTATCCCTTGCTGGTAGGAAAGACGCGTCTCTTCCAGAAAGATGACTATGTCCAGGCACAGGCGAAGGCGAATCAGCTGGCTGATCAGCGATGGTATGAGCTGTTGAACGAGAGTGACCCAGGTATACAACAGCATTTCTCTGCTCTTGACTACGATGACTCTGCTTGGAAAACCGTCCATCAATATTCGATGGAATGGGCAAAAAAAGACGGAAGAGGGATAGTCGGAAGTATCTGGCTCCGCCAGCATGTGCAAGTAGATAAGGAACATGCCGGCAAACCTGCCCGCCTGTTGCTGGGAACCCTTTTTGATGCAGACTTTACCTACCTGAACGGTAAGGAAATCGGACGCACCTATTATCAATATCCTCCCCGCCGTTATGATATCCCGGCAGGACTGCTCCGTGAAGGTGATAATGTCATCACCATCCGTTTCGTCAATAAATACGGCATTGCTCATTTTATTCCCGAGAAACCATATATGATAGCCTTTGGTGATGACCGTTTCAGTCAGAACCCCATGCCCAAGGATGTGATTCCGTTGAGTGAGGACTGGTTGCACCATGCCGGTGTCTCCATGCCGTCATGTCCCAGTGGTGATGTGTCGCTTCAGAATCTGCCCAGCACCTTATATAATGCGGTGGTCTATCCTTTGGCACCTTATGCTATCCGTGGGGTGGTCTGGTATCAGGGAGAGTCGAATGTGGGCAACCCTGCGCCCTATGCGGATTTGCTGCGTAAGATGATGAGCAACTGGCGTGCCGTTTGGAAAGATCCCCAACTGCCCTTCTGTATCGTTCAATTGGCAAATTATGACGGACGGCAGCAGACGGGTATGCCCCAGCCGATAACGGAGCAGCCGATGCCTGTCAACAGCAACTGGGCAAGACTTCGTGAGGCACAGCGACTGGTGGCAAAGGATGATCCTCATGCAGCCCTTGCTGTTGCCATAGATCTCGGTGAAACCGTCGATATTCACCCCTTGCGTAAGAAAGAGGTTGCCGAACGTGTAGGTCATTGTTTCGACCATCTCGTTTTCCATAAGGATGCAGCCGTCTCTCCACAGCCCATCCATGCCAAGGTAGTTGACGGTAATATCGTGGTGACCTTTGACCAACCTCTCCGTGAGGGTGAGCAGGCAACCTTTGAGGTGGCTGGCGGTGACCGCAAGTTCATTAACGTCAAGGCGGTGGCACGTGGTAATCAGGTGTCGTTGGAATCACCCGTTTCCAATCCTACCAAGGTACGCTATGCATGGAAAGACAATCCCGTCCATGCCCACCTGACTTCCGAGAAGGGGCTTCCCTCTCCACCCTTTGAGCTATCTGTTGCTCCATAAATAATAATTAGAGGCTGCCCGATATGGAGCAGCCTCTAATTGTTTATTCGAGTACCTCAGCGGTTATTGCTCTTCCTGATGGCGAGCCTCAATCTTCCGGTTGATATCGTCAATCACCTCATCACTCAACTCATACTTCGAGATAATGAACATGGCGACAACCAGCAGGATGGCAGGGATGATACAAACGAGCCAGCGGATGCCCTCCTGAGCCAGCGGAGTCTGGAGCTCCAGGTCGTTCATGAAGTAAGCACCGGCAGCATTACCTACCGACATCATGGCGAAGGCAGTGATAAAGAACAGGGCAATCACACGGAGAGGACGGTTGCGCATGAACTCCATCCACAGGTCGCTGACCTTCACGTTCTCAGCTTCAGAAGCGTCCATCACGACACGCTCTTTGGTCTGAGAGAAGCAGAAGACGAGCAGGGCAAGACCTACCAGCGAGTAAATCAGCATGGTGTAGAACCACGCACTGGAGTCCTTAGGCAGTGTGGTAGCCTCCTCGGCAGGTACGTAGTTGGTCATGGCGAGTACCAAGCCGGGAACGACACCACCGAGAGCCATGCCAGCCTTAAAGAAGATACCCGTCAAGGCATTCACGATACCGGCGATACGGCGACCTGTCGTATACTCCGCATAGGAGATAACCTCAGGAATCAGTGCCCACATGTAGCCTGTTGCCACGATCACACCCGTAGACTTGATGAACTGGGCGATATAGACGAGGGTGATATTCTCCTTCACCGTACCCATCTTGCTGATGATGTAAAGTAAAATCATACCGACGATGGCAATGCCAAGGAAGATATAGAACATATTCTTCTTACCCACCTTCTTCTTAATAGCAGGAACGAATGGCATGAAGATGAAGGAAGGCAGCGAGCCCAGTCCCATGAACAGTGCCATCTCCAGAGGCAGTGTCTGCGACGATGCGAAGATGGCAACGATGATAGGCACACCTGCCGATACGGCAAGACCTCCGACATTCGCCATCCACATACGGACAGATGTCAGAATAGTGATTTCATCGGTGTCACGTGTCAGGGAAGAGTTCAACGCACCATAAGGAACATTAATCAAAGTATAGAGCATGGACATACCCACATACGTCAGGTAGGCATAGATCAATGAGGGAGCGAAACCATCCCAGAAACAGAGAATGGCAAGAATCGTCAAGGGGATACCACCCATCACCAGGTAGCTGCGGTACTTACCCCATGCCGGATTATGTTTGTCGACAAAGGTACCTACCAAGGGGTCCCAGAGAACGTCCACCAGGCGCACCACGAGGAACATCGTACCAGCCAGACCTGCCGACTTGGCAGCATCACCGCCCAGTACATAAACGTCAGTATAGAAGAACAATAGATACATGCAGATAGTCTGATAAATCAGATTCTGCGCCAAGTCACCTGCACCGAAACCGATGCGTTGCACCCATGAGAGCTTATAGAAGCCTTTCGTCTCTTGAGTATTTTCTAAAACTGTTGCCATTGTTGTTATTGGTTAAATAATTATTGTCTCAAATCACAGGAATGATGCTGCAAAGATAATCATTTCTGTCCGATTATTTGTCTTTCTTTGTTACAAAAAACTATCCCAATTGTTTCATACCACGGCAGCAGTCAAAAGTTTAACTTTTGTAAACAGTTCCGTCTTTACTGCTCAATTCCCGATGAAATGGGCAAAGTCAGAACCATGCGGGCACCATTCTCGTAATTCTTGTCGATGGCAAGCGAACCACCCAACTGGGTAGCTATCTTACGGCTCAGGGACAGGCCGATGCCGAAACCTTGTTGGAAGGAGTCTATCTTATAGAAACGCTCAAACACTTTCTCCTGCTGGTCCTTGGGGATTCCTACCCCCGTGTCGGTGACGATAAAGCGGATGCATCCATGGTCGGGACTCTCATGGACGAAGAGCTCCACCTGTCCCTCTTTCGTGAATTTAAGGGCATTGCTGAGGACTTGGCGGAGGATGATGCTGATACCGCTCTGGTTGCTCTGGAAGGTGAAATCGTCAGGCACCTTGGAGCAGAACCTCAGTTTCAGGCGTCCTTTGTTTTTCGTCTCCGCCTCCTCCATCATCTGGTGGCAAAGGGTATTGACGGCGATGGTGTCATCCCTGCGGTAACGTTCCTTGCTCTCATCCTGTGCCATTTCCAGTAAGTCGTTGACGACATCAGTAATAGCAGTGGTGTTCTGTCTGATGCCATTGAGCATCTTGTTACGCTCCTCCTCGTCCAAGTCATAGTCTGGATTCGTGATAACCTGGGCATAACCCGTGATGACATTCAAAGGTGTGCGTATCTCATGGCTGACATGCTCAATGAACAAGGTCTTCATGCGGTCCGACTCCTTCGCCTCGCTCAGGGCAATCTCCAGTTGCTCGTTCTGCTGGAGGATTTTCTTCTGGTAGCGGCGGCGTGTGAAATAGCGCCAGAAGAGCAGGGTGATGATGGAGATCAGCAGTACGACGACTGCTATCAGCCAGTACAGTCTTGATTTGATGACCTGCTGTTGTGCCTTATACACCTCCATCTCGGCATTCATCTCGTTCATGTTCTCATGGATGAAGTTGGCATTCAGCGAGTCGACGGCATTGACCTTGCGTTGCAGTTGCTTGATTGCCATATCCTTGTCACCTTTCAGTTGATAGAGTTGGACGAGCATGTCGAAATGCCCCATGTTCTCTGAGTATAGCGATTTGTCATGTATCAGGCGAATTGCCTTGTCGTAATCACCGGTGAAGACAGCATTGATGGTCTGGAAGATACCGTCGTTCTGGTCGTCCTGCAGTTGGTTGGCTGTTTTATAGGTGTTGTATTCTTCCTGCAACTGGAAGAACGATCTCCGGTCGTTCTTGAAGAAGTAGGCGAGTGCCTTCATGGTCTGTCCGTAACTGTAATGACTGGGGAAGTCCTTGCAGAGCGGTTGGCAGCGGTCAACCAGTGCTATCGCCTCGTCGGGATGGACGGAAGTCTCCAGGTTAGCCTTGCCCAGCAGAGCCCCTATCATGCCGATAGTGTCTTTGGGAGCCACCAGACTGATTGCCTTGTCGTTATAGTAGCGTGCCATCCTGTAGTTGCCCCTGTCCTCATAGATCGTCGCTATCGTACTGTATATCATGTCGAAGTGCCCGTCGTCATTCTCCTTCATCTCCTCCAAGATCTCCTTCGCCATCTTCAGTGCCTTGCTGGTGCGGTGCATGTTGATCTCGTAGGTCACCTCGTTGACGCGGAACACCAGGTAGCCCTGCCGCCCGTTCCTTTTCTGCATGATCTCCCTCACCTGTTGGTTGATCTTATAGAACTCCCGCTGCTTGCCGGGCTGGTTGAACAACTCGTAATAGCGTTGCATCACCTTCTGCTCCTCCTTGGTATAAGGCTCTTCCGCCTTCAAGGAAGAGGAAAGAAATAATAAGATGAGACAGGTTAGCAGTAGTTTGGTTTTCATAGACTATTTCTTTTTCCGGAGCATACAGTATAGTCCGATGATGATGAAGGGGATGGAGAGGATCTGTCCCATATCGATGGGCAGTGATGCCTCGAACGCCTCCTGTATCTCCTTGGTGTATTCGATGAAGAAGCGGAAGGTGAAGATATAGGTCAGGCAGAAGCCGAAATACCAGCCAGTCCCGATCCTCTCGGGCATTTTCTTATGCAGCCACCACATCAGGAAGAAGAGGATGCCGTAGGCTATCGCCTCGTACAGTTGTCCGGGGTGCCGTGGGAAGTTGTCGACACGTTCGAAGATGAACGCCCAGGGCACTTCCGTCACCTTGCCGATAATCTCGGAGTTCATCAGGTTGCCCAGTCGGATGAAGCAAGCCATCGAGCCGGTGGCAATGGCGATATTGTCCAACACCCGCCACAGGCTGAGCTTCGTCTTTTTGACATAGAGCCACAGGGCGATGATCAGACCGAGGGTACCGCCATGACTTGCCAGTCCCTCATAGCCAACAAACTTAAAACCGCCTTCAGCCATGAAGCGGATAGGCAGGAACATCTCGATGATGCCCTTCCCTGAGGTCAGGAAATAGTCGGGCTCATAGAAGATGCAGTGTCCCAGCCGGGCACCTATCAGGATGCCGAGGAAACAGTAGAGGAAGAGGGGCTCAAACAGCTCCTCCTTGATATGCTGTTCCCGGTAGAGTCTGCGCACCAGCAGGTAGGCGGCAGCAAACCCCAAGAGCCAGCACAGCCCATACCAGCGCACGGCGAATGGTCCGAGGTGGAAAAACACCAGATCAGGGTTCCAGTGGATGAAGAGAAGTTCCGTCATGGTCGTTATCTTGTTATTTCGTTATTTCGTTATTTCGAATCTCGTTATCTCGAATTTCGATATTAAACATTAAACCTGAAATGCATGATGTCCCCATCCTGCACGACATAGTCCTTGCCCTCGATGCCCATCTTACCTGCCTCACGGACAGCAGCCTCGGAACCATATTGGATATAGTCGTCGTACTTGATGACCTCGGCACGGATGAAGCCCTTCTCGAAGTCGGTGTGGATGACACCGGCACACTGCGGAGCCTTCCATCCCTTGTGGTAGGTCCATGCCTTCACCTCCATCTCACCGGCGGTGATGAATGTCTCCAGGTTCAACAGCGAGTAAGCCTTCTTGATGAGGCGGTTGACACCACTCTCCTCCAAGCCCAGCTCCTCCAGGAACATCTGCTTGTCCTCATAGCTGTCGAGCTCGGCAATGTCCTCCTCTGTCTTGGCGGCGATGATCATTGCCTCGGCACCCTCCTCCTTCGCCAATGCCTCCACACGCTTGGTGAAGTCATTACCGTCCTTGGCATCAGCCTCGCTGACATTGCAGACATACAGCACCGGCTTGGCGGTCAGCAGGAAGAGGTTGCGGGCACAGTCCTGCTCCTCTTTCGAGTCGAACTCGACGATGCGGGCATTCTTACCTTGGTCGAGCACCTCCTTATAGGCTTTCAGCACCGTCACCTCCACCTTTGCCTCCTTATTGCCGGCGGCAGCTGCCTTCTCGGTCTTGGCAAGACGTGACTCGATGGTCTCCAGGTCTTTCAGCTGCAACTCCGTATCAATGATCTCCTTGTCGCGGATAGGGTCGATGGTACCGTCCACATGGGTGATGTTATCATCCTCGAAACAGCGCAGCACATGGATGATGGCATCCGTCTCGCGGATATTCCCCAGGAACTTGTTACCCAAGCCCTCACCCTTTGAGGCACCCTTTACGAGTCCGGCAATATCTACAATCTCACAGGTCGCAGGGACGATACGTCCCGGGTGTACGATCTCCGCCAGTTTGGTGAGTCGCTCGTCAGGAACGGTGATCACTCCCACGTTAGGCTCTATCGTACAGAAAGGAAAGTTGGCTGCCTGTGCCTTGGCACTCGACAGACAGTTAAACAGTGTGGACTTGCCTACATTGGGCAGTCCTACAATACCACATTTTAATGACATCTTTCAATAAACGTTTATTTTTCGTGTGCAAAGGTACGATTAAGTGAGAAGAAAACCAAATTTTATT
>Ga0247611_10001002_pt1 | contig 52944 bp, 48 predicted proteins | sample 177DNAGHGhighgp2_FD_192422 | JGI IMG/M metagenome (GOLD analysis project Ga0247611, IMG submission 192422) | Sheep rumen microbial communities from Palmerston North, Manawatu-Wanganui, New Zealand - 1770 DNA GHGhigh gp2 | ecosystem: Host-associated > Mammals > Digestive system > Stomach > Rumen... | reverse complement strand
TTAGAGAAGAAGTTGTAAACAACGGTAGCAACCCAAGAGGTCAAAATACCAGATGCAGTGTTTACAAGGGCCTCAGAAATACCGGCAGACAGAGCCATAGAGTCAGCACCACCACCAGCAGACAGAGCCTGGAATGATCCGATCATACCGAGCACGGTTCCGAACAGAGCGGTCAGGGTACCCAGAGATACGATGGTTGCAACCATAGGCATGTTCATCTGAAGGGTAGGCATCTCCAACTGAGTAGCCTCCTCGTGAGCCTGCTGGATCTTAGCAATCTTAGCGGCCTTCTTCAGAGTGGTGTCACCCTCTACAGACTGGTACATGTTGATAGAAGCCTTTACTACGTTGGCTACAGAACCCTGCATCTTGTCGCAGAGAGCGTCAGCCTCAGCAAACTTCTGAGCCTTGATGAGATCCTTAACCTGAGCGGTGAACTTGGCGAGGTTGATCTTACCAGAAGCACTCTTGATAGCGAAGAAACGCTCAATACCCAAGCAGATAACGGTGAAGAGCAGAGTCAGGATCAAACCTACTACGAAACCTCCTTTATAAACTGTACCTAACAGATTTGCAGGGTGTCCGCTACGGTCACCACCAACGAAGTTGTCGGGGTTACCCATAATGAAATACCATACGCCATAACCTGCAGCGCAGCAAATAGCGAGAATAATCCACGCAGCTTTAACACCTTGGAAGCCCGATTTCTTGGCTGGGGCTACAGCCTTTTGTGTAGTTGCCATAATTTTAAAAGTTTAAATTTTAGTTATTAAATAAATTGATTTATAATATATCTTTCTGATTTATTGCGTCTTGCCTTGCTTTAGGTCGCTGACACGGCATTTTTATATGCCTATCATTTGGCAAAGATAACAATTTACGGCGGTTAAACCGCCCTTTTAAGAACTTTTAACTTGATATTCGTCAATTTTTAATGAAGCCTCGCCAGAACTTCCTTGATTCTGCGCATTGCCTCAATGATATTTTCGTCACTCGTGGCGTAACTCATGCGGAAGCATTCCGGGTCGCCGAAGGCATCGCCACCAACAGTCGCTACATGCCCTTTCTCCAGCAGATAGAGGGCGAGGTCAGTGGAGTTGTTGATGGTCTTCTCCCCATCACTCTTGCCATAGAAACTGCTGCACTTGGGGAACAGGTAGAAGGCTCCCTCTGGGACATTGACCTCCAGTCCGGGAATCTCTTGGGCGAGTTTGACTATCAGGTCACGGCGACGCTCGAAAGCCTTACGCATCTCTTCCACGCACTCCTGACTGGAGATGTAGGCGAACTCTGCGGCTTTCTGACTGACAGAGCAAGGACCGCTTGTGTATTGTCCTTGTAGTTTGTTACAACCTTTGACGATCCACTCGGGTGCTGCGATATAACCGATACGCCAGCCTGTCATGGCGTATGCTTTGCTGACACCGTTGACAATGATGCTGCGCTCCTTCATGCCCTCAAACTGGGCGATACTCTCATGCTTGCCCACGTAATTAATATGCTCGTATATCTCATCGGCGAGGACGAAGAGGTCATCGTGACGCTTGATGACATTGGCAAGTCCCTCTAGTTCCTCCTTGTTATAGACACTGCCCGTAGGATTGCTGGGTGAACAGAGAATCAACAGGCGGGTCTTTGGGGTAATAGCCGCCTCCAGTTGCGCTGGTGTCATCTTGAAGTTCTGCTCGAAACCTGCCTCAACGAAGACGGGTTTGCCTCCTGCAAGGAGTACCATCTGTGGATAACTGACCCAGTAGGGGGCAGGGATAATCACCTCATCACCAGGATTAACTAATGCCATGACGGTGTTGCACACGCTTTGCTTGGCTCCGTTAGACACCAGGATCTCAGAAGGCTGATAGTGCAGGTGATTCTCACGTTCCAGTTTACGGGCTATTGCCTGACGAAGGTCGGGATAGCCGGGTACGGGTGAATAGCGGGAATAGTTCTCATCAATGGCAAGTTTAGCCGCTTGTTTGATGTGGTCGGGGGTATTGAAGTCAGGCTCTCCGACGCTCATATTGATGACATCGATGCCCTGTGCTTTCATTTCAGAACTTTTTTGTGACATAGCAAGTGTGGCGGAGGGTGCCAGACGTTGCAGACGGTCAGATAATTGTGCCATATTTGTTGTCAGTGTTTTTTATTTAGGTGCAAAAGTAATCATTTTATTCTTTTAAAAGAAAGAAATGTGTCATTTTTTTAATGAAAACCTTGAAAAACCAACACTATTTCAGATGGAGGGTGTGCCCCATGCGGTTTTTCTTAGTCTCCAGATAACGCAGGTTATAGGGGTTGGGAGTTACCTCGATGGGTACGTTCTCCACAATCTCCAGCCCATACGCTTCCAGTCCGACGCGTTTGACAGGGTTATTGGTCAGCAGTCGCATCTTATGGACACCCAGGTGGCGCAGCATCTGGGCACCGCATCCATAGTCACGCTCGTCGGGTTTGAATCCTAAATGGACATTGGCATCCACGGTGTCCAGTCCTTCCTCTTGCAGTTTGTAGGCTGCTATTTTGTTCATCAGTCCGATGCCGCGTCCTTCCTGTTGCATATAGATGACGACCCCTTTGCCTTCTTTCTCGATAGCCTGCATTGCCTTGTGGAGTTGCTCACCGCAGTCGCAGCGTTTCGAACCGAGAATGTCACCCGTCATACAGGAGGAGTGTACGCGTACCAGAATAGGCTCTTCCTCCTTCCATTCTCCCTTGATAAGTGCCATGTGCTCCAGTCCGTTGCTCACCTGTCGGAAGGGAATCAGTTTGAAGTGTCCGTAGTCTGTGGGCATCTCCACCTCTTCGCCAACCTCGATGAGTGATTCTTTCTGGAGGCGGTAGGCGATCATATCCTTGATGGTGATGATTTTCATGTGGTGCAGGCGGGCAAACTCCATTAATTGGGGCATGCGTGCCATGGTGCCGTCGTCGTTCATAATCTCCATCAGGGCACCAGCAGGATAGAGTCCAGAGAGTTTGCAGAGGTCGATGGCGGCTTCGGTATGTCCACTTCTGCGAAGCACACCGTTGTCTTGGGCGTAGAGAGGGTTAATATGACCGGGTCGTCCGAATGTCTTAGGGGTGGAGGTGGGGTCGGCGAGCGCACGGATGGTAGCCGCACGGTCGTGGGCGGAGACACCAGTGGTGCATCCCTCTATCTTGTCGATGGTCACGGTGAAAGGGGTGCCCAGCAGGGAGGTGTTGTCCTGTACCTGATGGGGCAGGTCCAGTTCCTGACTACGGCTGATAGTGATAGGTGCGCAGAGCAGTCCTCGTGCGTTCTTCAGCATGAAGTTTACCATCTCTGGTGTGATCTTCTCTGCCGCGCAGATAAGGTCACCCTCGTTCTCACGGTCCTCGTCGTCTACGACAATGACGAATTTCCCCTCACGGAAATCCTCTAAAGCCTCTTCAATGGTATTTAGTTTGAAATTCTCCATATATTATTTAAGTAGTTACACATTATTTATTATTAATAAGATCGATGATCAGTGGCATCTTCTGCAAATCCTCCAATGTTACCGGGGTGCCGGGGTGGCACTCTGCTATCCGTTGTACCATCAGGGTATTGGTATTGCTGATGGTATGCAGGTCCTTACGCAGACGGAGACGGAAACGACACATCCTCAGGTAGAAGAAGAGTCCTACGGGGATCACCAGTCCCGTTATGATGTTCAGCCATTTCTGACGGAACGGTCTGGTATGGGCATGAGTAGCCACGATGGGATAGCGGTTAAGGTAGGTGAGGATACCCCTGTCCTTGGTGTTTGACAGATCCTCTATGACTTCCTCCAGTTCGTCGCTGATACGTTGGATAGTATGGTCGTCGCCAGGACGGAAGAACACCTTGATGGGATTGGGCAGGTGCAGCAACTGATGCTCTGCGCTATATTGCTCAATCTCTTGATTGATACGTAACAGATGGTAGGCATCTGCCATATAGATGGGATCCTCGATGATGACTTCCTTGCTGCTAATATGTCGTTTGCTGCGGAGTCCCAGCATATTGAAGACGATCTGTTTGTAGAGGTCGATATTGAACACGACAGAGTCGTTGTTTGCCTTGTAGGTGAAGAAAGCGGCGATAGGTGTCAGCGTACAGGTGCCCAGCATTTTGCCGAACCAGACCGTCCAGTTGTCATCTCGTGCCATGCGCATACCTGTATTCTCCAGGATATAGTAGACGATAAACACCAAGACGGAGATGATGACAGGAACTCCCAGTCCTCCTTTTCGGATGATGGCTCCCAAGGGTGCTCCGATGAAGAAGAATATCAGGCAGGAGAACGACAATGTCACCTTGTTAATCGCCTCAATCATGTGCAGGCGGTCGTTCGAGTTCAGTGCGTCGGAGTAGTCGCCTTTGAACTCCAGGTCGACGGATGCTGTCTGGGCGTCACTTACCGCCGCTTTCATCACACGCTGTTTCTCCTCGGGTGTCAGTTTCTGGTAAAGCGAGTCAAAATTGATGGTGCCTTGACGGATATCCGTCATGATCTTCACAGAGTCCTTTTTGTCGAGGGCAGGCAGATAGAAGCCAGCCTGTTTCGCCTCTTTATAGAACTGATGTCCTACGGAGTCGTTGAACTCACGGATGGAGTCGAGGTCATGCAGGATTTTCCCCATGCTCTTCGAGCGGGCATCACCAGAGATATAACCTGCTTCCGCCATGTTGAAGTCACCGTCAAAGTCCAGGACGATACGCTTGTTGGAGAACGTCTCACGGCGATAGGGGACATTGGCGGAGCCAGCCACGTCCTGTGAACGCATGTTCTCAAACCATTCCCCGCTATAGAGTGTCAGTAGCAGGTGCTTTTTCTCCTCCGTGGTCTGCATGCGCCCAGAGTCGGCAAGGATGACGGCAGCGTCCTCATACCCTCCGTTCATACGGTATATCATAATGCCGTAGAGCATGCCGGTGTTCATGTCTTTCTTCTGCACATAGATGTTAGAACCGCTGATGCCGTCGTAGAAGATGCCTTCTGGAATCTCCACCTCCGGGTTCTTCTGCTGCATAGACAAAAGCAGTTGTCGGAAGGAGATGAATGATTTCGGACCGATCACTTCTTGGAAATAGAAAGAGATACAGGAGATGACGAGAACGATGGCTATCAGAGAGCGCATCGCCTGCAAGAGCGAGATGCCTGCCGCCTTGATAGCCGTCAACTCTGAACTTTCACCAAGGTTACCAAAGGCAATCAGTGAACTCAGCAGAATAGCGAGGGGGAACGCCTGTGGCATCAGCATCAGTCCCATATACCAGAAGAACTGTGCCATGACCTCCAGTGAGAGTCCCTTACCAATCAACTCGTCGACATAACGCCATAGGAACTGCATCATCAGCACAAACTGGCAGATGAAGAACGTTCCAATAAACAGCAGTCCGAACTGCTTGGTGATGAATATGTCTAATTTCTTGATTCGAAACATCAGCGACATGCACTATGAGCATGCAAAATTAGCATAAAAAATTCAGAGCACGGCAAATATTTCGTTTTTTTATCATTTAAGTGTCTATAACAGGAAACCGCTGACACGGTGCAACCGTTCCATATTGGCATCCCATAGTCCGTTGAGGTCGTTGATGTCCTCGGGGTCGGCATAGTCGGTAATCAACAGGTTCAGGTTGCCCGTTAGTTCACTCTGTTCAATACGCATCTCCCAGTATGCGTCGGGGTCGTCCTCTTGATAGTCCCATTTCAGTTTGATATGGTCGTATTTCTCCAGTTCCAGCAGTCTCGACACTTTTGTGTCGCGCTCTGTCCATGGATGCCCCCAAGTGAAAGTCCATTCGTCACCATTCTCTACCACTACGTCAGCGAGCCATTTTTGTAGTCCTGCTGCGTTGCTAATCATTTCCCAAACTATTTTTGGCGACTTTGCCGAAAGTGGGTATTCTTTCTTTAGAATGTGTTTATGCATATCCTAAGCGGTTAGTTTCTGTGTTGCAAAGATACAACTAAATATGTATAAAACAAAGAAATTTATTCTTTTTTTAGAGAAAAGTTTTGTGAATTGAAAAGTTTGTATTACCTTTGCACCCGATTTCAAGAGAATCACCCTTGATGGCGGGATAGCTCAGCTGGTTAGAGCGCATGATTCATAATCATGAGGTCCCCAGTTCAATCCTGGGTCCCGCTACAAAGAAAGCCCCTTGCATCGTCAGGTGCAAGGGGCTTCTGTTTTGTTGATTATAATGATCTAAGGAGTAGTTTATCTCGCTTGTCCGAACTTGTTATAAGACACGTTTGACTCCTGCCATTTGTCTTTCGGCTCAGGATTCTCAGCAGGATAGCCGATGACGACAGCGCAGAGCGGGATAATCTGGTCGGGCAGTCCTAACACACGCGCAGCCTCCTTCACACGCTCTTGGTTGGGGTAGAGTGCCGTCCAGACGGCTCCCAGTCCCATGGCGTGGGCGGCAAGCAGAATGTTTTCAGTGGCGGCACTGGTGTCCTGAATCCAGAACTGTCGGGCGTCACCTTCCATCGCTTTCGTCATGTCACCGCATACTACGATAATCAGAGGCGACTGCAACATCTTCTCCTTATTGGGGTTCACAGCGGCAAGCGAGTCGATGACACTACGCTCGTTCAGCACCACGAAATGCCAAGGCTGTTTGTTGACGGCGGTGGGCGCAGCCATACCTGCACGCAGCATCTTCTCCACTTTCTCCTGTTCAACGGGTTTGTCCTTCTCATAGGCACGGATAGATGTTCGTGTCATGATGTTCTCCAGTACCAACTCACTGTTGTCCACAGTTGTGTCCTTAACCTCAGGGGCTTTGTTCTCACATGATGCTAATGTCATAGCCGCTACGACCATTCCACTAAATAGTAAACTTCTCATTCTTTGTAGTTTTTATGTAAATATGCTGCAAAGATAGTGTAAATCGGACAAACAACAAAATAAATCAATTTATTTCTTTCGAGATACCGCCTGCCCTCAACCCAAGAAGCCCTGGCATCCTCCCCTCGAAGGTACCGCCTTCGACCCTTGAAGGTACTGCTCTCGCACCGAGGAAGCGGTATCTTCACACCGAGGAAGCGGCATCTTCACAGGCAGGAGGTAAGGACTTCGGAACAAAACAAGTTGTTTTGTTCTCATAGAAGGCATCCCTATCATTGATTAAGATAATCCTTATCGGAACAAAACAACTTGTTTTGTCAATGAAGAAATCATGGGTATTTTATACCGAAAGCACCTTTCCTTGTCACCCTTGCCACCTCGTTGTTACTCGCAACTGTCTGAAAACTAAATAGTTTTGCAAGGTGGCAACGGTGACAAGGATTTAAAAAATTATAGTGCGTGCGCGCACGCGCGAGGGAGAAACAGAATTTGTCGGTAGGAAACTGTCACTAACATATCTGTTTTCTTATATTTTCTATGGTGTTACTGGGAGGAAGTCTTTTGGCATCAACATCAGTATGGGTAATGCAAAGGTACAAACTATTTTTGAGACATCCTTGTTTTTTAAGAGAAATTTGTGAATCTCTCTCTTGATATACATTATTAATTTTTAGGGAGCGGAAAATTTTTGGGGAAAACGTTGTGTGGTATGCTGTCTTTTTCGTACCTTTGCAGTCCAAATTTAAGAATTATATAACGTTATATTTTATGGCAGATACAAAGAAAATTAAGACCGCGCTCATCTCCGTATTCCACAAGGATGGACTGGAGGAGTTGCTGAAGAAACTTAATGACGAGGGTGTGAAGTTCTTGTCAACAGGTGGTACACAGACTTTCATTGAGAGTCTTGGTTATGCGTGTGAGAAAGTGGAGAACGTAACGACTTATCCTTCTATTCTCGGTGGTCGTGTGAAGACACTGCATCCGAAAGTATTCGGAGGTATTCTGGGTCGTCGTGAGAATGAGGGTGACCGTGAGCAGATGGCACAGTATGAGATTCCAGAGATTGACCTGGTCATCGTAGACCTCTATCCTTTCGAGCAGACGGTGGCAAGTGGTGCCTCTGAGGAGGATATCATCGAAAAGATTGACATAGGCGGTATCTCCTTGATCCGTGCCGGAGCCAAGAACTTCAACGATGTGGTCATCGTTCCTTCAAAGGCAGAATACAGTCTGTTGCTGGATATCCTGAACAAGCAGGGTGCAGAGACCACCAAGGCACAGCGTCGTGAGTTCGCTACTCGTGCCTTTGGCGTATCGAGCCACTATGACACGGCTATTCATAACTGGTTTGTGAAGTAATTAGTAAATAATAAATAGGTAGAAAAAGATATGGGATTTTTTAGTTTCGTCCAGGAAATAGCCATGGACCTTGGAACGGCTAACACGATTATTATCAGTGATGATAAGATCGTGGTTGACGAGCCGTCTGTTGTCGCCCTCGACCGTCGTACCGACAAGATGATTGCCGTAGGTAACGAGGCGAAGATGATGTATGAGAAGACGCATGATAATATCCGTACTATCCGTCCGCTGCGTGACGGTGTGATCGCTGACTTCTCCGCTTGTGAGCAGATGATGCGTGGACTGATTAAGATGGTACATACGGGCAGCCGTTTGTTCTCACCTTCTTTGCGTATGGTGATTGGTGTGCCCTCTGGCTCTACGGAGGTGGAACTTCGTGCAGTCCGCGACTCTGCGGAGCATGCCGACGGACGTGATGTGTATCTGATTTTCGAGCCGATGGCTGCCGCTATCGGTATTGGTATCGACGTAGAGGCTCCTGAGGGCAATATGATTGTCGACATCGGTGGTGGTTCTACGGAGATTGCCGTTATCTCATTGGGAGGTATCGTCTGCAACAACTCCATCCGTACTGCAGGTGACGACCTGACGGCAGACATCCAAGAGTATATGGCTCGTCAGCATAATGTGAAGGTCAGCGAGCGTATGGCTGAGCGTATCAAGATCAATGTGGGTTCCGCACTGACAGACCTTGGTGATGAGGCTCCAGAGGATTATGTGGTACACGGTCCTAACCGTATCACGGCATTGCCTATGGAGGTGCCTGTATGCTATCAGGAGATAGCCCATTGTATCGACAAGACGGTGGCAAAGATAGAGAACGCCGTGCTCTCCGCCTTGGAGAATACCCCTCCAGAGTTGTATGCGGACATCGTGAAAAATGGTATCTGGCTTTCTGGCGGTGGTGCATTGCTTCGTGGCTTAGACAAGCGTCTTACCGATAAGATCAACATCCAGTTCCATATCGCAGAGGATCCATTGCGTTCCGTGGCAAAGGGTGCTGGTATCGCCTTGAAGAACGTAGACCGTTTCAGTTTCTTGATGCGATAATCAATGCAGAACCTGCTGGAGTTCCTACAGAAATACCATCACTGGTTTCTCTTCGTCCTGTTGGAAGTCATCAGCCTGACGATGTTGTTTTCCTATAACAACTATCAAGGCAGTGTGTGGCTCTCGTCAGCCAATGCTGTGGCTGGTACTGTTAATGAGGGGAGGGCAGAGATGGAGTCGTATTTCTCACTTGCGCGTGCAAATGAGAACCTTGCGTTGCGTAATTTCTATTTGGAACGGCAGGTAACTCAGTTGCGCCGTCTGTACGGTGAGGCGACAGAGGATACCGCGGGGCTCTGGAAGAAGGAGATGCATTTCCTCAAAAGGTATCATCTGGTCCCTGCCAAGGTGGTGAGCAATGAGTTGAACAGACAGGACAACTTGTTGACGATCAATCGTGGAGCGGCTGACGGTATTGGTGTGGGAATGGGTGTCGCTTGCGGACAGGGTATTGTGGGAGTGACCTATCTGGTGTCCGACCACTATACCATTGTCATTCCAGTGCTGAATACCTCCTCGCGCATCAGTTGTGCCATCCGTGGACATAACTATTTCGGTGTGTTACGGTGGGACGGTAAGGATGCGGGAGTCTCCTATCTGGAAGATATCCCCCGTCATGCCCGTTTCAAGCGAGGCAACTGGGTGGAGACGAATGGTTATTCTTCCATCTTCCCGCCAGGAGTCTTAGTGGGAAAGATAGAGACGGTGTATAACTCTGCCGACGGCTTGTCCTACCGCGTAAAGGTCCGCCTGTCGACAGACTTCGGTTGTCTGCGTGATGTGGTGGTCATCAATGACCCGTCAATAGAGGAGCGTACCCGTCTGTTGCAATCAGCGCGTGACTCATTGAAACTAAATGTGAAGGAATAGGGGAATGTCGGCAGATATATTCAAACGGGCAGGTTTGTTTGTCGCCTTTGTGTTGGCACAGGCGTTGATACTGGGACGTATCCATCTGTTTGGATATGCCACACCATTGTTTTATGTCTATTTCGTTCTGCTCTTTCCCCGTAACTATCCCAAATGGGCAGTCCTGCTGTGGAGTTTTGGATTAGGGCTCGTAGTGGATATTTTCTTCAATACCCCAGGAGTAGCCGCTGCCTCGATGACTTTGTTAGGTGCTATTCAACCATATTACTTTGAGTTGTATGTGTCACGTGATGCTGCGGAGAATATGCAGCCCTCGATACGGAATATCGGGTGGGTAAAGTATTTCTACTATTCGCTGGTCATGGTGCTCATCTATTGTCTGGTGTTCTTCACGCTGGATGCTTTCACCCTCTATAACTGGGTTGAATGGTTGAAAAGCGTGATAGGCAGTGCCGCCATCACCTTGTTGATGATATTGACATTTGAGACTGTTCAGGACAAGCAGGAATGAAAGACTATGAGATAGACTATCGGCGTTATGTGATTAGCGGGATAGCGGTTGCTATTGTCGTCATCTATATCATTCGTCTCTTCACTCTTCAGATTATGAGTGACGACTACAAGAAGAATGCCGACTCTAACGCTTTCCTCAAGAAGATAGAATACCCTTCCCGTGGTATTATTACGGACAGAAACGGGAAACTGCTTGTTTATAATCAACCGTCATACGATATCATGGTGATCATGAATGAGGCGAAAGACCATTTGGACACCCTTGAGTTCTGTGAGGCGTTGAACATCACGAAAGCGGAGTTTGACAAGCGTATGGCGGAAATCAAGGACCGTATCAAGAATCCGGGCTATAGTCGTTTTACCCAGCAGATATTCATCAGTCAGTTGTCGGACAAAGACTTCTCCGTGTTTCAGGAAAGGATGTTCCGTTTCCCGGGTTTCTATGTGCAGCGACGCAGTATCCGTCAGTACCAATATCCCTTTGCCGCCCATGTCTTAGGCGATGTGGCGGAGGTGTCACCGGCAGATATAGAGCAAGACGACTACTATATCCCGGGTGACTATATCGGGAAACTGGGTGTTGAGCGTAGTTATGAGAAACAATTGCGTGGTGAGAAAGGGATGCAGATCCTCTTGCGTGATGCTCACGGTCGTATACAGGGACGTTACCAGAATGGTGCTTTCGACCGTAAGCCGGTACCTGGTAAGAATCTGACACTGAGTCTGGATGCCGACCTGCAGGCATTGGGTGAGCGACTGATGGAGGGAAAGATAGGCAGTATCGTAGCGATAGAACCATCTACAGGAGAGATTCTTTGTATGGTGTCATCACCGTCCTACGACCCTCGTATGATGGTGGGACGTGCTCGCTCCAAGAATCATCGTCTGCTGAGTCAGAATGTGTGGAAACCCCTGCTGAACCGTAGCATCATGGGACAATATCCTCCAGGTTCCACCTTTAAGACCACACAGGGACTAACCTTCATGAGTGAGGGTATCATCCATCCCACACAGACAGCCTATCCCTGTGCCCATGGCTTCAACTTCAGGGGTTTGCATGTGGGATGTCACGGTCATGCGGCGCCATTACCTTTGGTACCAGCCCTATCCACTTCATGCAATGGCTATTTCTGCTGGGGACTCTATTATATGATTAACCAGAATATCTCGAAATACGGTTCAGTGCAGAAGGCAATGAACAAGTGGCGTGACTATATGGTGAGCATGGGATTTGGCTATCAACTGGGTGTCGACCTGCCAGGAGAGAAACGAGGACTGATCCCCAATGCTGACTATTACGACCGTGCCTATAAGGGGTCGTGGAACGGTCTGACCATTATCTCTATTGCCATCGGACAAGGTGAGGTGAACGCCACACCATTGCAGATCGCTAATCTGGGAGCGACGATAGCCAACAGAGGTTATTACCTCACTCCTCATGTGGTGAAGAAGGTGCAGGGCGAAGCCTTGGATACGACGTTTACCAAGAGACACTATACTTTGGCTAAGCGCGAAGCATACGACTATGTGGTGGCTGGCATGAGAGCGTCTGCTACCGGCGGTACCTGTCATGAGTTGGCAAAATACGATTTCGTCGCCTGTGGAAAGACTGGTACGGCACAGAACCGCGGCCACGACCACTCTGTGTTTATGGGATTCGCCCCTATGGATAAACCTAAAATCGCTGTCGCCGTCTATGTAGAGAATGGCGGATGGGGCGCTACCTATGGTGTGCCTATTGGCGGTTTGATCATGGAACAGTATATTCACGGAAAACTCTCTGAGGCTTCTGAGAAGAAGGCGAAGGACTTCCAAAACAGACATATATCTTATGGCAACACAATCAGGTAAGCAGACCAGCATCTTCCGTTCTATCGACTGGTGGACGATACTCATCTATATCGCCCTGTTGACCTTTGGCTGGATCAGTGTATGTGGAGCCAGTTATTCCTATGGTAACACAGATATCTTCAGTCTGGATACACGTTCCGGTATGCAGATTATCTGGATAGGTACGTCGATTGTCTTGGGTTTCACCATCCTTATGTCGGACGACCGTTTCTACGATACCTTTGCCTATATCATCTATGGGTTGTTGTTGATATTGCTGTTCCTTACCATCTTCAATACGCATTCCATCAAGGGCTCACGCTCATGGCTGGTATTAGGACCTTTACGCATACAACCGGCGGAGTTCGCTAAGTTCGCCACCTCCCTCGCATTGGCAAAGTTCATGTCAACCTATGGGTATAATATCCATCAGTGGAAGCATTTCGGGGCGACATTGGCGATTATCTTCCTACCGATGATTTTCATTATCATGCAGCGAGAGACAGGTTCCGCCTTGGTGTACTTCGCCTTCTTCCTGATGTTCTATAGGGAGGGAATGCCAGGTTCCATCCTGTTTACCGGTGTGGCTATGGTCATCTACTTTGTCGTGGGTATCCGTTATGCGGAGGTCTATTTAGGTGACTCCCCGACTTCTGTGGGTAAATTCTCTGTGTTGTTGATGATACAGTTGTTTGCGGCAGGCATGGTATGGGTCTATGGCAGGAATAAGAAACTCGCCTGGAAAATAGGACTCTATTGTTTGGGTATTACCCTGTTCTCCTTGTTACTGTTGAAGATCCCCTTCGATATTGTGTACATCCAACTTGCCATGACGGTTATTCTGATTGGCTATCTGATATGGGAAGGATTGGGTTCCCGCATCCGTAACTACTATTTTATCGCACTCTTCACCATAGGGTCAGTGGGTTTCTTCTATGGTGCCGACTTCATCCTGAACAACATGATGGAGCCCCACCAGCGTACGCGTATCAATGTCTTGCTGGGTTTGGAGGAAGACCTTCGTGGTGCTGGCTATAATGTCCATCAGAGTGAGATAGCCATCGGCTCGGGAGGCTTGGAGGGAAAGGGCTTCCTGAATGGTACGCAGACCAAGTTGAAGTTCGTGCCAGAGCAAGATACAGACTTCATTTTCTGTACGGTAGGTGAGGAGGAGGGCTTCTTAGGCTCCGCAGGTGTGTTGCTGTTGTTCCTTGCCTTGATCTTGCGACTGATTCATCTGTCGGAGCGACAACCGTTCCGCTTCGGCAGGGTATATGGCTATAGCGTGCTAAGTATCTTCCTGTTCCATGTGTTTATCAATGTGGGTATGGTGTTAGGACTGACCCCTGTGATCGGTATTCCGTTACCGTTCTTCAGTTATGGCGGTTCGTCCTTATGGGGATTCACCATCCTGCTGTTTATCTTCCTGCGAATAGATGCCAGTCGTAACTTGATTAGGCAATAAGGTTATTGTTTAGTCAGTATCAGACCGATATCAGCAATGCCAGGCAGAATCTCCCTCTTCATGTCATGACGGACACGAATGCTCAATGAGTCTCCTTTGTGCAGGGTCATCGTGTTGATGGGGAATTTGTATTGGTAGAGCGTGACACCTTGTCCGATGGCGTTCCCCTCCTTGTCAATCAGGTTACAGTTGAGCGTGTCGTTATGGCTCTCCATGGATGGGAATACCTGCTGCTCTATAATCAAGGTTAGTCCCATGAACGGATAGTCACTGCTGATACGCACCCCGATTGCTTTCTGGAATGTGCCATCCTCTTTCATGGGCGCTATCTCATAGGACAGAGCGTCATTCTTCTCCCAGCCTGCTATAGATACATGCTGATAGCGGCTGTAGGTCGTCTTGCTGTCGCATGAGGAGCATGCAAGAAGCACTATCAGTCCTATATAATATAATAAGGTGTAACTATTCTTTCGCATCTCTGGGCTTGTTAGGCTTCTTATGCTTTTTCTTTTTCTTCTTCGCCTTGTCGAAACGGTTGATATTCTCCTGGGTGGCAAGGTCAAGCGGACGGACAGGCTCCTGTTTCCTGCCGTTCTCCTGTAATGACAGCGGTTTCTCTCCCTTGCGGTTCATCTCGATAATCTGTTTGGCACGCTCCGCCGTGATTGTCTCTAAATTGGCGGCGATATTCTTGTCGGTAGAGTAGGAGACGAGACCAGCGAGAATGTCCGACTTGAAGAGGTGGTAGTCCGCGTCTTGTGTCTGCAGGACGATATCCTTGGCAGGAAGTTTACGTCCAGCCTCCACATAATCGTCCACCTCATAGTTCAGACAGCATTTCAGTTTGGCGCACATACCAGCCAGTTTCTGGGGGTTGAGGGAGATATCCTGGTAGCGGGCGGCACTGGTTCCCACACTCACGAAGTTCTTCATCCATGTGGCACAGCAGAGTTCACGTCCGCAAGGTCCTGTACCACCAATACGTCCTGCCTCCTGACGGGCACCGATCTGTTTCATCTCGATGCGTACATGGAACGTAGCGGCAAGGTCTTTGATGAGTTGGCGGAAGTCCACACGCTCGTCAGCGATATAATAAAAGATTGCTTTATTACCATCCCCCTGATACTCCACGTCCCCGATCTTCATCTTCAGTCCCAGTCCTTTGGCTATCTGGCGGCTCTCAATCATGGTGGCGTGTTCACGGCGCTTTGCCTCATGGTATTTCTCCATGTCCACTGGACGTGCGATACGATAGATACGCTTGATGTCGTCCGCACTCTTCAGGTTAGCCTTCTTAATCTGTAACTTAACCAGTCGTCCTGTGAGGGTGACCACCCCAATGTCATGACCCGGGTTTGCCTCTACGGCAACGATGTCACCTTTCTTCAAGTCCAGGTTGTTGACATTATGATAGTAGCCCTTGCGGGTATGCTTGAACTGCACCTCCACCAAGTCTGTCGTGTCCGTATTGCCGGGTACGTCGGCAAGCCAGTCGTAGGTGTTCAACTGCTTGTCCTGTCGTCCTACGGCAAGGTGACAGAGTCCACGGTCACATCCTGTCTTTATCTCGAGGTCTTTTACTTTCTCCATATTCTTTTAGTTTTTATAGTTCCTATAGTGGCTATAGTACCTATCGTTATTTTGTTATTAATAGTACAATCATTTGCAGGGCGAAGTCGAAGAACACGATCTTCGCATTGGCATTCTGTCCGATATCCCTGATGGCGCGGTTAGCCAGTTCACTGATAGGGATGACATTTGCCTCGTTGATGAAGCGGGCGAAGTTCTTTGCGAAATCCTCTTCCCGCTGTGTCATATAGCAGAGGTCGGGCTCTCGGAAGTTAAACATGAAATTCTCACGGATGAGTCGCAGGAAATAGTCGAGGAACCGTTTCTGTTTCTCACGTCCCATGCCAGCCATCCGCTCGCTCCACGTCTTCAGGTCTTTCACCTTTCGCTGATACGCCAGTCGCATCAAGGTCTGGAACATATCAAGGAACAGTTCGTTCTCAGAGTCAACACTCAGCATCTCCAGTGCTTTCAGCCAACTGCCGTTTGCCATCCGTGCCACGCGTTGGGCGTTCTCCTCACTGAGTCCCCGTTTGCTCATCAGTGCTTGTCGGATATCCTCATCGGCGATGCGTTTGATGTCGATGCGCTGTACACGACTGCGGATGGTCTCCAACAACCGCTCTGGTTCCTCGCACACCAATAGGAAGATGGTTTGCTGAGGAGGCTCCTCTAAGAGTTTCAGTATCTTATTGGCACATTCGATATTCATGCGTTCTGGCAACCAGATGAGGCTCACCTTATAGCCCCCCTGACTCGACTTGAGCGACAGTTTGCGGATGAGGGCGTCACTCTCACCTGCTGTGATGATCGCCTGCTGGTTCTCCCCACCCATCATCTCCAGCCATTCTGTCATGGTGAAGTAAGAGCCTGCCATAATCAACTCATGCCACTCTTGTGCGAAATCATCGGACACGGGCTTGTGGTCGGTACCCATCGAAGGCAGTTTGATGGTAGGGTAGGTGAAATGCAAGTCAGGGTGCTCCCATTTTGCCAGCATCGCCTCGTCATTACTGTTGCGGCTCAGCAGGTGCTTGGCAAAAGCCATGGCGAGCGCCATCTTACCACTCCCCATGGGTCCACAGAGCATCAGGGCATGGGGCAGCCGCTGCTCCTGTTGCAACTGGAGTAGCCGGGCTTGTGCCTCTTGTTGTCCTATGACTTGCTCGAACATATTCTTTTTTTTATAGTGCCTATAGTAATCGCTTGGTGATTTCCGCGACGGAGTCGACGGCAGATACCGTATAGAAATGGATGTTCTTGACACCGTGCTCGTAGAGTTCCTGACACTGGTGGCTGGTCCACTCGATACCCAGTTGGCGAGCCTGCTCATCCGTCTTACACTTCACGATCTCCTTGGCGAGTGCCTCTGGGATGTCACAATGGAACGTCTTGGGCACTACTGTCAACTGACTCAGTTTCGCCATGGGCTTGATGCCGGGTACGATAGGTATCGTGATACCCATCTGTCGTGCCTTCTCCACGAACTCGAAGTATTTCTCGTTGTCGTAGAACAACTGGGTCACCGCGTACTGGGCTCCTAAGTCCTGCTTCTGCTTCAGATACTCCATGTCACGCTCCAAATTGGGAGCCTCCTCATGTTTCTCGGGATAGCAGGCAACCCCGAAGTCGAACTTGGCACCTGGGTGCTTGATAGGAGTACCGTCGGCAAAGAATCCCTCGTTGAAGCGTACCACCTGTTTGATGAGGTCGGTAGTGTGGGCATGACCGCCAGGGGTAGGCGTAAAGCGGCTGTCCTCCTTAGCCTTGTCGCCCCTGAGCAGCATGAGGTTGCGGATACCTAAGAACTGCAGGTCAAGCAACTCATACTCGATCTGATCGATCGTCATACCACTGCATATCACATGTGGCTCCACGGGGATATCGTAACGGTGCTGGATTGCCGCGGCGATGGCGATGGTCCCTGGTCGGCGGCGGATGCGCTGACGCTCGAACTGTCCGTTCTCCAGTTCCTTGTAGACATACTCCGAGTGGTGCGTCGTGATATTGATGAACGCAGGGTTGAACTCCACGAGTTTGTCGATGGTCTGGAACAAGGCTTCCGTCCCATTACCTTTCAGTGGGGGCAGTACCTCAAAGGAGAAGCGTCTCTCGCCTGTATCTTGTTTGATATAATCTGCTACTGTCATAATCGCGTATCTACACAATACGCTACAAAATTACGAAGATTATGGCAAATAGCCAAATTTTGCCTTGATTTTTCCTTTCTCCAATGGTGATAAACCATGAAAAACAGCCTTGCTATTCCTGATTAGAAGCAAGGCTGTTTTTGTTAGTGACTATTTCCGTCATTGCAAATCAATTTGATTTGCTCGACAAATCAATTTGATTTGCTCGACAATTCAATTTGATTTACTTTGCAAATCAATTTAATTTGCAACACGGTAGATGCGGAATGACATGGGTGGGAGTACGTCGTTAAGGGTAGCGGACTTACTCCCGGCAGTTACCTGAGCCGTTCCTGTCTTAGGTGTTATCAACTCGGGTTTGCAGATGGAGTTCTCGTCATCCATACCGTCATGGCAGAGCGTGAGTGTCTTTGCCGTGCGCTCTCCCTTGATATTGGAGAGGTTGAAGGCGACAGCCTGCTTCTGCTTCGAGGTGTTAGCAATCTTGATGATGACCTCACCCGTCTTGCTGTCAAAGGCGGCAGAGGCGAAGAGCCCGTTCTGTCCTGCCTGGTTGGCGACAGGCTTCTTGTCCATCGTCAGGGAGAGGACGTTGGTACCAGCATTGGTGCTGTACATCTGTTGTACGTAGTAACTGACGGTCTTGAACATATCCGTATTGTCGTACCAGATCTGGTCAGGGCGCCACTGCCAGCCGTCCACATGGGCAAAGAGTGGGGCGGGAGTCGTCATGTGAACGATATCCGCATTACGCTCGAAACCTGTCATGAAGGCAGCCTCCAGGATAGCAGCCTCGTAGTGGTTCCATTTCTTTCCCTCTCCATGACAGGCATACTCGCCAGCGAATACTTTCGGACCCTTGCGGTCGTAGGAGTCATAGCGCAGTCCATGGGTCAGGAACCACTCCTCGTTGCGGTAGTAGTGCTCGTCGACCAAATCAGCCTTCTGGGCTTTCATTGCCTTCCAGCCGTCCTCGAAGCGATAGGTGTTGTCGGGCTTGTCCTCAGGTACAGGACCACTGGTTCCTACAATCTTGATATTGGGATATTTGGCACGGATAGCGGCTACGAAGGGCTTCAGACGCTCATAGTAGAACTCACCCCACTGCTCGTTACCCACACCGATATACTTCATGTTGAAAGGAGCGGGATGTCCCATCTCCGCACGGATCTTACCCCATTTGCTGTCCACAGGACCATTGGCGAACTCGATGAGGTCGAGACAGTCATCAATGTATGGCTTTAACTCGTCCATGGGCACATGGGCACTCTCGTCGTTCCAGTTCTGGTACTGGCAGGACAGACCAACGCTCAGGATAGGCAGTGGCTCGGCACCGATATCCTCAGAGAGTTGGAAGAACTCGAAGAATCCCAATCCGTAACTCTGGAAGTAATCGGGATAATAGCGGTAGTCGAAGGTATGCTCCCAGCGGTTACCGTTCAAAGGACGGTTCTCCACAGGTCCCAAGGTGTTCTTCCACTGATAGCGGGTGGCAAGGTCAGTGCCCTCTACGATACAGCCGCCAGGGAAGCGGAAGATGCCGGGTTTGAGGTCGGCAAGAGCCTGAGCGAGGTCACGACGCATACCGTTCTCACGATTCTTATAGGTGTTGACGGGGAAGAGGGAGATATGCTCCAAAGCAACACTATTGGTACCTTTCAGGAAGATACGCAGTTTAGCCTGCTTGTCCTTCTTGGGAGATGTCAGCGTGACAGTGTATTTCTTCCACTCAGACCCAGTGATGGTAATCTCCTCCTCCACAAACTCCTGTTTCTCGTCCATCGAGTTCTCGTCAATCAACTGGACGCGGATGGCTGTCTCCCCCTTGGGAGCCTTTGCCCATACAGAGAAGCGATACGCCTCCCCTTTCTCGACACCAATGCCGAAGAATCCCTCGTTCACCAGACCAGAGCGACGCTCCTTATGACCAGGGTCGGAGAGGACCACGTAATGCGGACAACGCTCGAAGGGTCCGTCATCCTCCACATCCACACACCCAAAGGTCTGCCATCCCATCAATTCCTGGGGGAACTCAAAAGAGCGGTTCTTGACGAGTTCACCATACAAGCCACCGTCGGCGGCGAAGTTGATGTCCTCGAAGAAAATGCCATACATAGTGGATTGGATGGGTGCTCCCAATTTCTTGGTGTTCACGTCCATCACGCTTGTCTGTCCGAAGGACGAAAGTGCTGTTGACAAAGCAAGAGCACAGATTAGTAGTTTCTTGTTCATTCGTATAAATGTTTTGTAGTTACATAATATCTTCCGACAAAATTAGTTAAAAAGTAGCGGATTAGCAAGGAATTTACCAAAAAAGCATTACTTTTGTATTTAATTAAGAAAATACTAACATTAAAACATGAATATGGAATATCAAAAGAGAGGTAGTTCAGCCTACTTGTTTTCTATTGTACTGGTCGCTGTCTTAGGTGGTCTTTTATTTGGTTATGACACCGCAGTGATCTCTGGTGCAGAGAAAGGACTTCAAGCATTTTTCTCTGAGGCGAAGGACTTTTCCTATACTGACGGATGGCACGGCTTCACGTCTGCTTCCGCATTGATAGGATGTATCATCGGTTCTGCGCTTTCAGGATTCCTTGCCACCAATTTAGGACGTAAGCGCTCACTGGTGATCGCAGGACTCCTGTTCTTCATCTCCGCATTGGGATCGATGGACCCGGAGTTCTTGTTCTTTAACTATGGAGAGCCCACATACTCCCTCCTCATTATGTTTAACTTCTATCGTGTTATCGGTGGTATTGGCGTAGGTCTTGCCTCTGCCATCTGTCCGATGTATATCAGTGAGGTGGCTCCTTCCAATATCCGTGGTATGCTGGTGAGTTGTAACCAGTTCGCTATCATCTTCGGACAGTTGGTTGTCTATTTCGTGAACTTCTTTATCCTGGGCGATCATATCCAGCCGTTGGTGGAGGAGATGGGTAAGGGTATTGCCAACATTACTCCTGCTGCACAGTGGACTGTTACTACCGGTTGGCGTTATATGTTCGGAAGCGAGGCTGTGCCGGCAGGACTCTTCGCCCTGTTGATATGCTTCGTTCCTGAGACTCCCCGATATCTCGTCTCTGTCGGAAAGGATGAGAGAGCCCTTGAGGTACTTGTCAAGATCAACGGAACCGACCGTGGGCAGTTTATCCTCAATGCTATTAAGGAGACATTGGTGCAGAAGACAGAGAAACTGATGACCTATGGTGCGATGTGTATCTTCATCGGTATCATGCTCTCCGTCTTCCAACAGGCAGTAGGTATCAATGCCGTGCTGTACTATGCTCCACGTATCTTCGGTGATATGGGTATGGAGAACCCGATGGTGATTACGGTCTTCATGGGTATCATCAATATCCTGTTCACCCTGGTTGCTATCTTCACTGTTGAGAAGTTAGGACGTAAGCCTTTGCTTATCTGGGGCTCCCTGGGTATGGCATTAGGCGCCTTTGGTGTCGCCCTGACCTTCGGCAAGGCAGGTATGGAGATGGTGACGGCCATCAGTATCATGGTGTACTCCGCTTCCTTTATGTTCTCATGGGGTCCCATCTGCTGGGTACTTATCGCAGAGATATTCCCCAATACGATCCGTGGTGCGGCAGTGGCTATCGCCGTCGCTTTCCAGTGGATCTTCAACTTCATCGTCAGTTCGACTTTCGTGCCGATGTTCAATATGCATCTGACAGAAGGTGATGACTTCGGACATTGGTTCACCTACGGACTCTATGGTGTCATCTGTGTGATTGCTGCTCTGTTTGTATGGAGACTCGTTCCTGAGACCAAGGGTAAGTCACTGGAGGATATGACCAAGTTATGGCGATGGAGGGCTTATGTCCCAGGTCAGGAGCCTCAGAAACCGGAGAAACTACCTGAAGAATCGCAGCAGTAATCATTTAGCAAATGTATTATGAGGAAAATATTGATAGCGGAAGATAACGACAGCAACTATATGCTGATGACGTATATCCTGAAAAAGCATTACGAGTTCGTAAGGGCTCGTAATGGACAGGAGGCAGTTGAGATGGTGGATACGGAGAAGCCTGACTTGGTGTTGATGGACTTAAAGATGCCCGTGATGGATGGCTTGGAGGCTACCCGTCAGATCAAGTCGAAGAATCCTTCCATGCCCATTATCGCCTTGACGGCTAACGCTTTTGATACCGATAAGGAGGATGCGAAGCAGGCGGGATGTAACGATTTCTTATCGAAACCTGTCAGTAGCAAGATTTGTCTGGAGACAATAGCGAAGCATATTATAGAATAAGGCAGAAGAATGCTCAGCGTTTGTTCTTGAAGAAATCCTGAATCAACGCTCTGCATTCTTCCTCTAAGACACCCTTGGTGACAGAAGCCTTGGGATGAAGCGCATGCGGGGCATACAACTGGTAGCCCCGTTTTTCGTCTACTGCTCCATAGACGATACGACTGATCTGCGACCAGCCAAGGGCACCGGCACACATCGTGCAAGGCTCTATGGTGACATAAAGGGTGCAGTCTGTCAGGTATTTCCCTCCTAACTCATTGGCAGCGGCAGTGATAGCCTGCATCTCCGCATGAGCGGTCACATCATGCAACGTCTCTGTCAGGTTATGGGCTCTGGCGATGATACGGTCCTTGCATACGATGACGGCACCAATGGGAATCTCCCCCTCCTCGAAGGCTTGTTGTGCCTCGGCAAGAGCCTTCCGCATATACTGCTCGTCTTTTTTTTGTTGTTCTTCTGCTGTCATGTTGCAAAATTACGACTTTTTTTGTAATTTTGCAACATGGAATGGGAAATAATACATATTGTCGAGACAGACTCCACCAACCGCTGGCTTCGTGAGCGGGGCGGTGAGGGGAATGTGGTCGTGTGGGCAGACTACCAGACGGCTGGACGTGGATGTGGCACGAACCATTGGGAGAGTGAGCGGGGTAAGAACCTGACCTTCTCCATGCTCCTGCATCCTAATGGGGTCCGGGCTCACAGACAGTTCCGCATATCGATGGCTATCTCACTTGCCATCTGTAAGGTGCTGGGGGAATATATCGGTGACCTGAGCATCAAATGGCCCAATGACATCTATTGGCGTGACGGTAAAATTGGCGGTATCTTGATAGAGAACACCCTGATGGGCAACAGTGTGAAAGACTGTATCATTGGTATAGGACTGAATATCAACCAGCGTGTCTTCAAGAGCAATGCTCCCAACCCTGTGTCTATGTGGCAGATCTGTGAGCAGGAGACAGACTGCGAGCAGTTGTTAACAGAGATTCTTCGTACTTTCGAGGAGTACTTAGGTAAATATAATAAGGAGGAATACCTGTCCATGTTGTATCGTCGCAAGGGCTTTCATCCCTATGTGGATAAGGACGGTCCCTTTATGGCAGAGATAGTGGATGTGGAGGACGACGGGCATCTGGTGCTGTGCGATGACAACGGTCAGGAGCGACGCTATGCGTTCAAGGAAGTGCAGTTTATCATTTGATGTCGGCATATCGGCATATCGAAATAACGAAATATCGAATTAAAAAAGAAGTATTATGGCAAGATTTAAGAGAATCCTCCTGAAACTCTCAGGAGAGAGCCTGATGGGAAAACAGGGTTATGGTATCGACCCGGAGCGTCTGAGCGACTATGCCCGTCAGATCAAGGAAGTGAGTGAGATGGGTGTCCAGATTGGTATTGTCATTGGTGGTGGTAATATCTTCCGTGGACTGAGCGGCTCACAGAAGGGCTTCGATCGTGTGAAAGGCGACCAGATGGGTATGTGTGCTACTGTCATCAACTCCCTCGCTCTTAGTTCCGCGTTAGGGGCTATTGGTGTGAAAAACAAGGTGATGACGGCTATCCGTATGGAACCTATTGGGGAGTTCTATACCAAATGGAAGGCTATCGAGGCTATGGAACAGGGCTATATCTGTATCTTCTCCGCAGGAACAGGTAATCCTTATTTCACCACAGATACCGGCTCCAGTCTGCGTGGCATCGAGATCGAGGCCGACGTGATGCTGAAAGGTACCCGTGTGGATGGTGTCTATACGGCAGACCCAGAAAAGGATCCCACCGCTACGAAGTTCAATGAGATTACTTACAAAGAGGTGTTGGCACGTGGTCTGAAGGTGATGGACCTCACGGCTATCTGTATGTGTCAGGATAATAACCTGCCCATCTATGTGTTTAACATGGATATCGTAGGTAATCTGAAGAAGGTGATGGCTGGCGAGGGTATCGGAACGCTGGTGCATCCGTAATCCTAAGCACGGTGAAAACCCGTTCTTCGCAGGTGTTAGAAGCATCCTAATTAACGGTTGCCTGAAGTCAACCGATCGTTCGACTCCAGGCAACCGGTTGTTTGACTCTAAGTCGGCAGGCTATTCCTCACTGAATTCTACATACTCTCCTTCAGCGTCTTTGTAAATCTTCTTATTCTCTCGCCCTGAACGGCGGTCGATAATCGTCTCACCTGTGGCTGTCTTGGTATGTGTTTCTACGGGTTCTTCCACCTCAGGCTCTCTCACTTGCTCGGCACGGGGCTTAGTGTTTCCCTTAGGTGCGGCAGCCTGTCTGCTATAATAATACTGACGTTGCTGCCGGGCTGTCTCGTCACGATAGTTCTGTGCCCTCTCATCAGCGGCTTTCTTTGCGTTCTTCTTCGCATTTTTAAGATAGCGGATGATATTTCCGCCTGTCAATAGAAGAAGGAAAACGACTACAAAGAAAACAAAGATAACAAACCCATAGTCCTTCATAGAAGTAAGATTTTTAGTTATTAGTATGCTTGGATGTCGCTATCGACAAGATAATATACCATGCGATGATGGCTGCCAGTCCACTGATTCCCAGGAAGGCGAGCAAGGGTATACAGGTCAGCAGGAAGATATATTTGATCTCATTCCCTTTCCATCCCCAGTGCTTGAACTTCAAGGCAAACATAGGAATCTCGGCAATCAAGAGGTAACAACTGATGAACATACCTGCGAAAACAAGGTAGTACAGGTAGGGCGATGATGCTAGCCAGTCACCTGCTCCTACCAATAGTGCTCCCCAGAAGAGGGCATTGGCAGGGGTGGGCAGTCCGATAAATCCCATTGCCTGTCGCTCGTCAAGGTTGAACTTGGCAAGACGCAAGGCAGAGAAAGCCGCCATGATGAATGCCGCATAGGCGAGATAGTGCCAAGGCAGATACTCCATACCGCTTTTCAGGAAGTCGAAGATGATAGCAGAAGGGGCAAAGCCGAAGGTGATATCATCAGCAAGGGAGTCCAGTTCCTTGCCAATAGGTGAACTGACTCCAAGCAGACGGGCACTCATGCCGTCGAAGAAGTCGAAGACAGCGCCAATGATGATAAACAGTAATGCTGTGTCCCAGACACCACAAAGAGCCCAATAGGTAGCGATGCAACCAGAGATGAGGTTGCAGCAGGTGATGGTATTAGGGATGTGTTTCTTGATACTCATTTATTTCAGTTTTGCTATCACAGTCTGGTCACCAGTCGTCGGCTGGTTCATAATCACACAAGGCTTAGAGCCTAAAGGCAGGAAAACATCCACACGAGAGCCGAGTTTGATGAATCCTAAGTGCTCGTCGATATAACACTCCTCCCCAGCCTTGGCGTAGGTCACGATGCGTCGTGCCATCGCACCGGCTATCTGACGCACGAGGATATCCTCACCGTCAGGGGTGGTAATCATGATGTCTGCATGCTCATTCTCCTCACTCGCCTTTGGCAGCCATGCCTTATGGTAGTTGCCGTTCTGGTGGTGTACGAACTTCACCTTGCCATCCACAGGAAACCAGTTGGCATGGACGTTCAGCGGACTCATGAAGATACTGATCATCAAACGCTTGTCGTGGAAATACTCATTCTCCTCTGTCTCCTCTATCACCACAATCTTACCATCGGCAGGAGCCACTACCAGTTTCTCTGTGTCACCATTGAAATAACGGATAGGACAGCGATAGAAATTGAGTGCCATCGCCCAGGCTGTACCAAAGATGGCGATAAAACCCCAGAAGGGGATGGGGTTGTCTATCATATACCAGAGGAGAAAACCGATACCAATCAGCAGCAACATACTAATCGTCAGTTCATTGGTTCCCTCGCGGTGTATTCTAATTTTCTTGAGTCTTTTTATTTTTTGGATTCTTTCTCCCATGATCGGCAAAGTCGATTGTTTTCGTTCAACATGCAAAGATACGTTATTTTTGTCTATCTTACAAATTTTTTACGTTTTTCTTTTGGCTATCTCACCTTTTAGCCGTATCTTTACACCTCAAAATGCGAAAAAACATCTCTTATGGAAGACTTCATACACTTACATGTTCATACTTATTACTCGATTCTCGATGGACAGTCGAGTATCAAGAAACTGGTAGATAAGGCTGTTGGTAACGGCATGCGTGGCATGGCGATTACTGACCATGGTGACATGTTTGGTATTAAGGAATTTCATGATTATGTGGGGGGTGTCAATAAAGGTCGTAAGAAGGAGGGGTTGGAGCCTTTCAAGCCCATCTTCGGCTGCGAGATGTATGTGTCACGTCATGGGAGCAAAGAACTGAAACGTGGCAAGGAGGATATGAGTGGTTATCACTTGATTGTGCTTGCCAAGAATTATAAAGGTTATAAGAACCTGATCAAACTGGTCAGCAACTCCTGGGTGGACGGCTACTATATGCGTCCTCGTACGGACCGTGCCGATCTGGAGAAATACCATGAGGGACTCATCGTCTGCTCTGCCTGTATCGCTGGCGAGGTGCCTAAGAAGATATTAGACGGGGATATCGCTGGTGCTCGTGAGGCGATAGAGTGGTATCATGGTGTCTTTGGCGATGACTATTATCTGGAGATCCAACGTCATGAGGTGACAGACCCCACCATCCGTGCCAATCGTGAGACCTTCCCCTTGCAGCAGAAAGCGAATAAGGTCATCATTGAGTTAGCAAAGGAGTATGGCATCAAACTCGTCTGTACGAACGATGCTCATTTCGTTGACCAGGAGAATGCCGAGGCGCATGACCACCTGTTGTGTATGTCGACAGGTAAGGACTTGGACGACCCGACCCGTATGCTGTACTCCAAGCAGGAGTGGTTCAAGACGAAAGAGGAGATGAATGCGATTTTCACTGATGTGCCAGAGGCATTGTCTAACACCTTGGAGATCTTAGACAAGGTAGAGATATATAGTCTTGACCATGACCCCATCATGCCGTTCTTCCCCATCCCGGAGTCTTTCGGAACAGAGGAACAATGGCGGCAGAAATTCACGGAACAGCAACTCTATGATGAGTTCACCAGTGATGAGAACGGTGAGAACCAGTTACCCCCAGAGGAGGGTGAGAAGAAAATCAAGAAACTGGGTGGTTACGACAAATTGTATAGAATCAAGTTTGAGGCTGACTACCTTGCCGAACTTGCCTATAAAGGTGCTGCGAAGAGGTATGGCGACCCGTTGGCGAAGGAGGTGGACGACCGTATCCGTTTTGAGTTGCACATCATGAAGACGATGGGTTTCCCTGGTTACTTCCTGATCGTGCAGGACTTCATCAACTCGGCACGTGACGAGTTGGGTGTGATGGTGGGACCAGGTCGTGGCTCCGCCGCTGGCTCAGTGGTTGCCTATTGCTTGGGTATCACGAAGATAGACCCTTTGAAATACGACTTGCTGTTTGAGCGTTTCCTGAACCCCGACCGTATCTCTTTGCCTGATATCGATACCGACTTTGATGATGATGGTCGTGGAAAGGTGCTGAAATGGGTGGAGGACAAATACGGACACGAGAACTGTGCCCATATCATCACCTATGCGACGATGGCGACCAAGAACTCCATCAAGGATGTCGCTCGTGTGGAGAAAGTGCCTATTCCCACCTCGAATGCGTTGTGTAAGGCTATTCCCGACCGTCTGCCGGATGTGGATGGAAAGACGCCGAAGATGAACTTGACGAATGCTATCAAGGCGGTCCCTGAGTTGCGTGAGGCAGAGGCAAGTAATGATCCTGCATTGCGGAACACCATTAAGTATGCCAAGATGTTGGAGGGAACAGTGCGTGGAACGGGTATTCATGCCTGCGGCTTTATCATCTGTCGTGACCCTATCAGCGACTGGGTACCTGTATCGACTGCTGACGACCCAGACTTCAAGGACCAGAAGACAAACTGTACGCAGTATGACGGTCATGTCATTGAGTCGACAGGTCTTATCAAGATGGACTTCCTCGGACTGAAGACCTTGTCGGAGTTGAAGGAGGCGTGTGACATTATCAAACAGACACGTGGTATAGATGTTGACTTGGATAATATCCCCATTGACGACCCCAAGACTTATGAGTTGTACCAGCAGGGACGTACCATTGGTACCTTCCAGTTTGAGTCGAGTGGTATGCAGAAATATCTGCGTGAACTGAAACCGACCGTCTTTGAGGACCTGATAGCGATGAATGCGCTATACCGTCCGGGACCTATGGGCTATATCCCTCAGTTTATCAAACGTAAGCGTGGAGAGGAGCCTATCACCTATGATATCCCTGTGATGGAGAAATACCTGAAGGATACTTATGGTATTACGGTCTATCAGGAGCAGGTGATGTTGCTGTCCCGTCTTCTTGCTGATTTCACCCGTGGTGAGAGTGATGCCCTTCGTAAGGCGATGGGTAAGAAGAAAAAGGACATCGTTGATGCCATGAAACCTAAGTTTATCGAGGGTGGTAAGAAAAACGGACATGACCCGAAGGTGTTGGAGAAGATATGGAGCGACTGGGAGGCTTTCGCATCTTATGCCTTCAATAAGTCGCATGCCGCCTGCTATTCCTGGGTTGCCTTCCAGACTGCCTATCTGAAAGCGAACTATCCTGCTGAGTTCATGGCTGCCATTATGAGTCGTCGTCGTGACCAGATCTCGGAGATTACCAAGTTGATGGATGAGTGTAAGTCGATGGGCATCGCTACACTGGGGCCTGATGTCAATGAGAGTTACCTGAAGTTTGGTGTGAATAAGAAAGGAGAGATACGCTTTGGACTTGCCGCTATCAAGGGAATGGGTGATAATGTGGTACAGGCGATTATTGACGAACGGGAGAAAAACGGACCCTATAAGACTATATTTGATTTTGCCCAACGCATCAACTTCTCTAATGTCAATCGTAAGGCATTTGAAAGTCTTGTACTAAGTGGCGGCTTCGATAGTTTTGGTATACCTCGTGAGAGTTTCTTTGGCGAGAACAGCAAAGGTGAGATGTTCCTCGATACGCTGATGCGTTATGGGCAGATGTACCAGATGGAACAGCAGGAGATGCGTAACTCGCTCTTCGGTGGTGAGAATGAGGTGGATATTGCCACACCACCTATACCACAGACAAGTCGGTGGAGCGATATTGAGCGACTGAATCGTGAGCGTGACTTTGTGGGAATTTATCTCTCTGCACATCCCCTCGACGAATATCGTATCGTATTGGAGAATCTTTGTAACACGCATTGTGCCGACTTGTCGGAATCCCAGAAACTGACAGACCGCGAGGATGTTATTTTCGGTGGTATCGTAACGGATGTCCGTCAGAAATTCACCAAGCGGGGAGAGCCATGTGGCTTTGTGACGATAGAGGATTTTGAGGGATCAGGTGAGTTAGGACTCTTCGGAAAGGACTGGGGAGAGCGAAGTGGTATGTTCACAGTAGGGTCAGCCGTCTATGTCACAGGTAAGATGCAGCCGCGTTTTCAATATAGTGATCAGATGGAACTGAAGGTGCAGGATGTGCAATACCTGCAGGCGGTGAAGGAGAAAGCCATTGACCGTATCACCATTACATTGTCAACAGACTTGTTGGACGAGCAAGTGGTGACAGACTTAGGGGAACTGATAGCCGAGAATCCTGGTAAGACCAAACTCTATTTCCGATTGGTAGACCGTACGGGAAAGGGACATGTGTTGATGCGCAGTACTTCAAAATATGTGGATGTCAAGAGAACCTTGGTGCGTTTTATAGAACAGACACCAGCCTTGGATTATAAGATTAATTAGTGGCATACTTTTTGCAAGAGTAATTATATACATTATTAATAATTTAAAGTAATCAGACAATGGAAGTAACTATCACATCTGAAAATTTCGAGAGCCTGAAGAATGGCGATAAGCCATTAGTAGTTGATTTCTGGGCAACATGGTGTGGACCCTGTCGAATGGTAGGGCCGGTCATCTCTGAACTTGCCGAAGAGTATGACGGTAAGATTGTTGTTGGCAAATGCGACGTAGAGGAAAATGAGGAACTTGCCGTAGAGTTCGGTATCCGTAATATTCCTACGATTCTGTTCTTTAGGGATGGTCAACTGATTGAGAAAGTTGTCGGTGCCCAGCCAAAGGCAAAGATTAAAGAGAAATTCGAGGTTTTGTTGTAATATAAAAGGCGAGATCTCAACCTCGCCTTTTATATTACCATGTCACCAACCGGCTTCCGTCTGTTTGCTCCTCAATCGTCACTCTTACGGCATCCTCTGGTAAGATGTCCTCTATCAGTTCGGGCCATTCTATCAGACAGAGCGCTCCGCTATAGAAGTATTCCTCATACCCCATATCATATACTTCCTCCAGTTTTTTGATGCGGTAGAAGTCGAAGTGGTAAATAGATTCTCCTAAATCCTCCCTGCTGAGGGGGGACTTTTTGTTATAGGAAATCCCATACTCATTGACAATGGAGAAGGTGGGGCTGGTAATCACGTCCGTGCTTCCTAACTCCTCACATAATGCCTTGACGAAAGTGGTCTTGCCAGCACCCATCTTTCCGTAGAAAGCAAACACACGCGCCTCACCGATATATTGGATAAACTTACGGGCTGACTCACTGATAGTGTCTAAACTTTGTATTCTGATTTCCATGATTATCTGTTTTTTCCTTTTAATGTGATAAACGGTATCATCATCTCCTCCATCGAGATTCCACCATGCTGGAAGGTATTCCGATAGTAGGTGACATAGTAGTTGTAGTTATTAGGATAGGCGAAGAATTGGTCGCCAGTGGCAAACACATAACTTGTCGAGAGGTTGGGAGAGGGCAGGAATGCCTTCTGCGGCTCTTTGATGACAAAAAGATCTTTGTCGGAATAGGCAAGGTTCTTACCTAACTTATAACGCAAGTTAGTGTTGGTGTTACGGTCACCGACAATCTTGACGGGAGAGTTCGTGCGTATTGACCCGTGGTCGGTCGTTATAATCACCTGACAATCTGTCTGTGCTAATTGACGTAGTAATTGTGACATGATAGAATGGCGAAACCATGAGAGGGTCAGCGAGCGGTATGCCGCTTCATCATGGGCAAGTTCGCGCACCATCTTTGACTCTGTCCTTGCATGTGACAGCATGTCAATGAAGTTGATGACTAATACGTTCAGGTCGTTTTTCCCTAATGATGCGAACTGATTCATATAACGCTCTGCGTCTTCGGTTGTATTAATCTTGTTGTAGGAGAACGTATTATGGCGTCTGTAGCGGTCTATCTGTGTCTGGATAAGGGGCGCCTCATTGAGGTTTTTGCCTTCCTCCTCATCCTCGTCGACCCAGAGGTCTGGGAACATACGTGCTATCTGGTCGGGCATCAGTCCTGAGAAAATGGCATTGCGGGCATATTGTGTCGCAGTAGGCAGAATACTGCAATAGAGTTGCTCGTCAATCTCAAAGTCGGAAAGTTCTCCCTCGATGGTCTTCCATTGGTCATAGCGGAAGTTGTCGAGTACTATCAGGAATACTTTGTTGCCTGCAGAGAGGGTGGGAAAGACTTTCTGCTTGAAGATATCAGGACTCATCATCATCTCACGTTTCTCCAGCCATGACAGATAGTTCTTCTTGACGAACTTGGCAAAACCGATATTCGCCTCTTCTTTCTGCATCCGTAGCATATCACCCATTGCGGAGTCGGTGGCAGAAAGTTGCAGTTCCCATCTGACAAGTTGGCGGTACATCTCCGTCCAGTCATCCCATGTCCTGCAGTCCATCATCTGCATGCTTAGTTGCTGGAATTGCTGCTGGTATGCTGTCTGGGTCACTTCGGCAACAATCTCGCGCTTATGGATGAACTTCTTGAGTGTTAACAGTATCTGGTTGGGGTTGACAGGCTTGATAAGGTAGTCGGCAATGTTCTGACCCACTGCTTGGTTCATAATATCTTCCTCCTCGCTTTTGGTTACCATGACAACAGGGACGGTAGGTTGTAGTTCTTTGATGCGCTGAAGGGTCTCCAGTCCTGTGAGTCCGGGCATCATCTCATCAAGTAAGACCAAGTCGAAAGTGTGTTGACGGCACTCTTCAATGGCATCAATGCCATTGGTGACAGTCACAACCTCGTATCCTTTCTTCTCAAGAAAAAGGAGGTGTGGACGGAGCAGTTCCATCTCATCGTCAGCCCAAAGTAATAATCCGTTTGTCATCGTTTTCTTTTATTATTAATAATAGAAATCATCATCGAAGTCGATGGTCTCTGTGTTTTGTTGTATCTCATTGGGTGGGAACAGGTCATCGTCCCCGTTCTGTTCTTGTTGTGGTGTATCTTCTTCGTCTGGTTCCTCTACGATGGTGTCTGGTTGTGTCAGCAGTTGTTGCTTTGAAACCTCTACGGGCGCCAGTTCCTCTTGATAGAAAATGTCGTAGTCATCGTAACTGAATGCTGTACCTAATAGTGGTAGGTTTTGGTCACTGATGATGATACGTCGGCAACCAGCCAACCGCTCGCCCATTTGTAGGTTGGCGGAGAGTTGTCGGGCATATTGCAGTGCCTCGTCATAACTGCGGAAACCGCTGACCATCATGCGGCTGATAGGCCCGTCAGTATCGATGTTGATATCGAAATTACGAACGAGGTAACTCGTGAAATTGTATTTTGCAATATCATACAATAACTGGTTCTGGTCTAAACTGTCAGGAGAGTAGGCGAGGATGAAGGTGTAACGGGTGTCTCGCTGTGTACTGAGTGTGTCAATCATAGAGGAATCAGCGAGATTCATACTTTGTCGTTGCCCCCAGATGTCATCTGCAGTCATGCGATTGCCCTGCAATCGTCTTCCCTGTTGCACACCTTTCACGATTTGACCTGCCATCTCACTGACCTCACTTTCAGGATATTGTTCCACAATCTGGCGCATCCTTGCCAAACAACTGTCTGCCTGTTGGTTGTTCAACAGGCTCAGTCCCTCAATAAATAGGAACTTAGCACGGTTCTGGCCATTAGGGAATCGTTCTGCAGAAAGTCTTACATTCGTATTCACCTCCTGATAACGCTCTTCTCGGAAGGCGTTGTAGGTGGCGGCATATAGTGAGTCTTCTATATGTTTTCCGAAACGTTGGTTCTCCGCATAATAGGGATCGGAGAGCAGAATGGTCCATTTGCTCTCTGCATGACGCTCTTTCATGTTAGCGAGTGCCATCTCTGCCTCAGCCCATTTCCCTTGTCGGGCATAGATAAGATAGAGATGGTACCAAGCCTCGTCATTTTGCTCATAATCTGGGTATTGATTGACGAGTCGGTAGAGCATACGGTGGCTAAGTGTCAGGTTGTCTAACTTGTCCTTGAGGATGATACCTGCATGGAGCAATGACTCCATGATGATGGCATCACTGGCTTGTTTCTGTTCCTCTGTAAACGGAATTTGTGCAAGATAATACTCTCGGGTGTGTGGGTCATTATTCTCTGAGGCAACACTGTCCGTCGGTTCCGCTGTTGTTGTCGAGTCAGTGCTTTCTGTATGATCTTCACCTTCTATTTCATCCTCTTGTTGTTCGTCATTGTCTAATTTCACAACGGTAAGATTGGATCGCTGCCAGTTGTCGGCATTAGGACGCTTGCCCCACTGCTGTTCGAAACGCTGTTTTCCTTGACTGACCGCTTGTGGATTATAGAAATACCAGATGTTGCTTTGTTGAGAGGTGGGAGTGGTAGGACGGTTGACTTGCTGTGTCTGGCTCTGTGGAAGGTTGTTACCTCCGTTTTGCTGTGATTGCAGTTCTGCTTCTGCTTCTTGTTGCTTTCGTTTTTCCTCTTTCTCTTTCTTGATAAGTTCTTGGATGACACGGTCAATAGCCTTGTTACGCTCTTCCTCTGGCATATTCGCTAATTGCTGTAGTGAGTCCTGCAAATGGATAGCCTCCGTATAAGGTACCAGTTCATCAAGCACCTTAGAGCGTTGAGCCAGTTCCTTATAACTAGGACGGTCCTGGTCGAGTAATCCAATGGCTTCCCCGTAACAGCGTCTCGCGTCACTATATTTCTCTTGTTGCCAGTATAGATTACCTAATTGCCAGAGCAGGACACCTTTTTCTGTTCCTCCTCGTGTCGCCTTTTCATTACCTTTCTCATAGGCGGCAATGGCATTGAGGGTGTCACGTTGTGTCAGGTAAATATTACCGATGGCATAGTAAACCTGGTCAAGATAGTCCTTGTTATTGTCGGAGGAAGCCATGCGGCGCAGACGTTTAATCGTATTACGTGCATCAGTAGCCGCCATGACCTCACTCTGTGCTATGCGGGCATTGAACTCCAACTCATAAGGAGGACTGAGACGGATGACGTGTTTATAGGCATCGTATGCTTGCTGACGATGACCTTGAAGGGTCTCTATTTGTCCCATCAGGAACCACATACGGGCTCGTTGCTTCTTTCTGCGTTCATGGCGGATAGCCTTACGTAGATAGGTGACAGCCTCTGGCCAGTGCTCACTGCGGATATGATAGTCGGCAAGGGTATAGTCCCAATCTGCGGCTGCCCGATAGGGAATAGAGTCACGACGTTGTTTCGTGATGAGGTCCTCTGCCTCATATAACCAGTTCATCTCCGCATAGCATTTCGCCTGCCATGCCCTTGCCCTTGCAAGGATGACAGGTTGTGTCTGATAAAGACGAGCCATATAACCGAAGGTGGCTGCCGCCTCTTCGAACTCACCTTTTTGGAATTGTGATTTTCCGAGTAGAAGCCATGCACGCCAAAGGAAGGGATTATATTCCCTTCGCGTCAGCCATTCAATGTCCTTTTGGGTTTTACGCCTGGTCTTTTTCCATACAGGGCGGGATTTGATGCTATGTCGTCGAATCGCCTTTTCAGATTTCTCAATGGCACGGTCGAACTGCCCTTTTCCAAGATCCTTACTGTTCTTGTTGGCGACCATATAAAGCGGAATCAACTGCGTGTGGTCGTCGTGATTACCGTTCTCTTTTTCCAGATGGCCCTCGATGAATGCTTGAGAACCATTGAAATAGGTGTTGTAGCGTGCGTTAAAGGAATGCCACCAACGAGTTGTCGCAGTATTCTTTTTAGTTGAACATCCTGTCAGTGCTAAGATCAAGAATAATATCACAACAGTAGTATGGCATCTCTCTTCCTTCCTCTTTTTTCCCTCCTCTTTCAGATCAGCCAGTTTACAGTTTGCACGACTGCTGCATGATCCGCAGTCCCCGTCATTCTGTACGATAGGCTCATCATCACTACCCTTTGAAAGAAGAGCAGCGATGATGCCGAGAGCGACAAGTGATCCGATGACGATTAAGGCAAAACTCACGGCTAAATCTGAGAGTTGAGAATGGAGAAATGGGAGTTCTTTAGATCATCCCAGTAATTAGGATAGGATTTCGTCACAACCTGAGGGTTGTTGATGCGCAGTGCATCAAAGTGAAATGCGGCAGGAGCGAAGGCAAGTGCCATACGGTGATCTTCATAGGTGTCAATACCACTTTTCAGGTCAGGCTCACAGCGTTCTCCGTCCCATAGCAATTCACTTTCGTTTATATCCTTGATGACATAACCCAGTTTTCGCATTTCTTTTTTGAGCGCCTCAATGCGGTCAGTCTCTTTGATCTTGAGGGTAGATAGTCCACGGAAATGGAAAGGGACATTTAATAAGGCACAGGTGACTACGAAGGTCTGGGCAAGGTCGGGAGAGTTGACGAAATCATATTCCAGACGAGGTACACAATGCCTCGATTGTTGAATGGTGACAGTCGTCGGTACCCCCTGTTTTTTAGTCTTAAATGTACTTTTCACCCCTAATAGACTGAAAATATAGCGTAGTGAAGAATCTCCTTGTTTAGAACCATCCATCAGTCCCTCTAAATGAACAGTTGCCTCTTGGTCTTTTGACAGCGCTACCATTTCATACCAGTAGGAAGCGCTGCTCCAGTCGTTTTCAATATAATAGGGATGGTTCTTGTAGGGTTGCGGATGAACTACGATCGTCTCATAATCGCCCCATTCGGCATCAGCCCCAAACTCCCGCATCGTCCAGAGTGTCAAGTCGATATAGGGACGTGAGATTATATCACCAGTCAGTCGTAATGTCAATCCATTACTTAGTATAGGACCGATCATTAACAAGGCTGAGATATATTGTGAACTGATATTACCAGGTACTTCCAATAAACCTCCCTCGAGTTGTTTGCCACGAATGCGGAGTGGAGGAAATCCCTCATGGTTTACATATTCAATGTCTGCACCGAGAAATCTTAGTGCGTCAACTAATATGCCGATAGGACGGTGTTTCATGCGCTCAGTTCCTGTCAGTACGTGTTCCTCTCCGTCCTTGACAGCGAGGAAGGCTGTCATGAAACGCATGGCGGTACCTGCCGCCTTGATATTAATCTCATAAGGATTGTCTTTTAAGGCGGCTATGATAACTTCCGTATCATCGCAGTTAGACAAATTGTCTGGGAGAATAGTTCCTCCTGACAAGGCATGGATAATCAAAGCCCTGTTGGAAATACTTTTGGATGCCGGTAGTTTAGCAGTATGTTGGAGACTTTGTGGAGCCGAAATTGTATATTGTGTCATTCTCGCGTACCTTATTTTATATAATAACGTTACAAAGGTACGAAAATTTCGTATAAGTGAGAATAAAAAGCAAATAATAAACAAAAAAGTCAGTTAAAAATTTGCAAATCCAGAAATAAAGCCGTACCTTTGCATCCGCTTATCGGGATTTGGCGCAGTTGGTAGCGCACACGTCTGGGGGGCGCGAGGTCGCTGGTTCGAGTCCAGTAATCCCGACAAAGATAAAAATGCTGACAGCCACTAGTGGTCGTCAGCATTTTTTTATGTTTATTGGTTTAGTTGTCGGGATCACCGAGGTAGTGGTATTCCTTGATATTAGGATTCTCTCCCACATAATCATCTTGTGGAACCGGGTCAATAAGTCGTTCCTTATTGTAATTCTTGATGGTACTCACAAACAAGATGATGTCACTATAACGAATTGTGGGAATCACCATATTGTAAATACCTACTCCCACACGGATACCCTCAGAACTCAGGTTGTTGCGGAGACGGGCGGTGGAGTAGAAGGAGTGACGATAGATTTCCAACTTATTGTATTTGTGGAAAGCCTCCATTGCCTCTTTGTCATTCACCGTGGTATCAGCCTCTGTGACTATGCGAGCAAGGTTGGCTACTGCATCGTCAATAGCATCCCCTTTGATACTATCGTTTTGCTGGATGCACTCACGGATATTGTCCATCATCTCTGTCTCCATCTTTTTATCAGACGGTACGGTCATAACGGCAATGATGAACAAGATGAATAAGAAGACAAGGAGAATAATAATCTTGCCGAGGCAACTGTGATAGAACTCCTCTGCGACAGATTGCTTTGTCCTATAAGAATTTCTTGAGTCTTGTTCCATGTTTTGAAGTTTTTCTAAAGTTGCTTATTATGTATGAGATTCATAAATTCCTGCCTAGTTTTGGCTTGGTTGAAGGCACCACTGAAGTCACTGGTTGTTGTAATAGAGTTCTGTTTCTCGACACCACGCATCTGCATACACATGTGACGAGCCTCAATAACTACCATAACCCCCAGTGGATGGAGGGTCTGCTCAATACATTGCTTAATTTGTAACGTCATGCGTTCTTGTACTTGCAGACGATGAGAGTAAATATCTACTACTCGGGCTATTTTAGAGAGTCCTGTGATATAGCCATTAGGGATATATGCAACATGTACTTTTCCGTAGAAAGGCAACATGTGATGCTCACAAAGGGAGAAAAAGTCGATGTCTTTGACGATGACCATCTGACTGTAGTCTTCTTTGAAGAGAGCGTCTGTTAGAACCTTATGGGCATCCATGTCGTAGCCGCGAGTCAATACCTGCATGGCTTTTGCTACTCGCATAGGTGTCTTTAGTAACCCTTCCCGCTCAGTATCCTCACCGAGTAATCGTAGGATATCTTTGTAATGGGCGGTTAGTTCTTCCAGTCCTTCTCTGTATTCTGTCTCTGGATTCATCAGTATGATACGGTTATTTTTCCTTTTACAATGGAGGCCTGCTTATAGCCCATATTCTGTAATCTTACCATCATTTGATGGGCTTCCTCATAGGTGCGGAAGTTTCCTACGCGGCAAATCCAACGTGGAGAGTAGAAATGGACGTAAACAGAGACGTTGGGAATTTGTGCCTTGATATTGTTACGTATCTGTTCGGCAGTTTGGCGGTCCTTTCGAGAGTTTCCACCGGCAAAAGCCTGCACACGATAACCTGTAATTTTCTGGGTGTTTTTTTTTGTTGTCTCCACAGGTTGCTCTACCTCTTCCTTATTTTCCTTATTGGTATTGAGAGAAGTTGTAGTTATGGCGTTAGCCTGTTGCCTGTTGTCCTTGTCCTTCACAGGCTCCGACAACTTTTTGCTGTCGTTAGGCTTCTGTGTTTGTTGTGGTACTCCAGTGGCACTGGGGTCGTTCACCAGTTGGTCAATTTCCTCGCTTTGATGAATCGTCACCGTACCCTTACCGTCCACTTTCTTCTGAACACGTTCAGTATAAGTCTGTGCATTGGCATGGTTCAACATGCCAACACACAGTATAAATGTGATAATCCATCTGTTACGATGAAAGGATATATGCATCATGCGTTTTATTTCCAAGCGTCAATGATTCCTTTAAAGTCTGCGCATTTCAGAGATGCACCACCAATAAGACCACCGTCGATGTCGGGCTTTGCGAACAACTCAGGGGCATTGCTTGCCTTACAACTACCACCATACAGGATGCTAGTGTCTTCAGCAACAGCCTTTCCATACTTGTCAGCAACGATAGAGCGGATATATGCGTGAATTTCCTCAGCCTGCTCTGCGGTAGCGGTCTTACCTGTACCGATAGCCCAGATCGGCTCATAGGCAATCACAATTTTTCGGAAGTCTTCCTCGCTAAGGTTGAAAACACTGCCTTCCAACTCAGCCTTTACCACCTCGTTTTGCTTGTTAGCCTCACGTTCCTCCAGAGTCTCACCAATACAGAAGATGACCTTCAGACCGTTCTTCAGTGCGAGCAGCACTTTCTCCTTCAGTATCTCAGGAGTCTCTTTATAATACTCACGACGTTCTGAGTGGCCCAGAATAACATACTGTGCACCAGTACTCTTCACCATCTCTGCAGACACCTCACCAGTGAAGGCACCCTTCTCTTTGTCAGCGCAGTTCTCTGCTCCAAGTCCGATAATGTCTTGGTTGATTACTTGAGCCACAGAGGCAAGGTGAATAAACGGTGTGCAGATTACAACACCACAGTTAGGTTTGTCGGCAGCAAGTGCCTCGTTCAACTCTTTTGCAAGAGCAACACCTTCTTGCAGGTTCAGGTTCATCTTCCAGTTTCCTGCTACAATTTTCTTTCTCATGTCTTTACGTTTAAAAGTTTGATATATCTTATTTGACTTTTCCTTTTTCTTTACCCAGTTTGACCATGCCCAAAGACGGTCAGTAATCGTCAGTACGAAGAGTGGTAATATATACCACAGAATAATCATCGTGACTTTCCGGGGTATGGAGTCCTCCGGCATCTGTCCTATCTCTATTTTCTCCAACCGATCGGACAGGATGTCCTCATCAGGAAGATCGTTATTACTCCACTTACGGATAATCTTACCATCTTTCAGGAGTATCAGACCAGGATTGCTTCTGATCATCGTCTTCAAAACGATATCGTCTGTCATGCAAAATGCATATTCGGCTCCTGTACCATTTCTCCATCTGTTGATGACTTTCTCACTGCTTGCTGTCAGCCCGAATAATGGGTAACCTTTCTCTTGCGTGTATTCGAACAACAGGTTAATCTTGTCAAACTGACTCTCATCAGCCTGTTCCAGATGTGGAGACACCAACAGGAACACATACCCTTTTATATTAAGTAATGAGTCTGTTATGTCAGTACCGTCCTCACGTTCCATGAAGAGATCTGTATATGGCGACTCCTCACCCTCCATCATCTGATTCCATCCTTTTCGCAGGTCAGTCCCGATGTGGTAAGGACGGAAATCGAAATAGGGTAATTTGTAGAGCGACTCTCCTGCCACAATGAGGATAAACAAGGCTGTGAAGTTCATCACAATCCATTGGTTCGACCTTGATATGAAGCGCATCATCTCCAAAGGATGCCGTGCAATTAATAAAGCACAGGCAAACAAGAAGACATTCTTCCAGAAAGTCTGCCAATTGGTGAGCACAATAGCATCACCAAAACAACCGCAGTCACTAATAGGATTGGCAAGAGCCAACCATAGGGTCAGCAGTGTCATAATCGTCAGCCATATCAGTATGATGCGTGTCACTACACGACGCCGTATGGCAAATAACAGACAAACACCGAGCCAGAACTCGGCAGCCGACAACAGAACGGACGCAATAAGCGTGATGAAGTCGGGGATATACTCCCCAACATGCATCGCCGCGAGATAATCGGCAATTTTGTATTGTGTGCCCATTGGGTCTACTGCCTTCACGAATCCTGATAGGATAAAGGTCAGGGCGACCACGAAACGGGCGATATTCACCAATATCTTTTTCATCCTTGCTCACTCAACTTGATTGCTCCGAAGACAGCATAGTTGATGATGTCCATATAGTTTGCGTCAATACCCTCGCTGACGAGGGTATCACCTCCAAGATTTTCTATCTCTTTGATGCGTTCTATTTTAGTGAGGATGAAATCTGTATAACTGCTGACACGCATACCACGCCATGCTTCGTCATAGTCGTGGTTCTTGCGTTTCATCAGTTCGAGAGCCTCTAAGGCATAGCGGTCATAAAGAGCCATTGCCTCTTTGGGTTGCATATCAACGGTATCAGAGAATCCATGTGCCAGTTGGATGAGTCCAACAATACCGTAGTTAATCAAGGCGATGAACTCTGGACGAATGCCTTCACCCACCAGAGATTCCTTTTTAATCTCCAAAGAGCGGATACGCTTAGCCTTAATAAACAATTGGTCGGTGAGCGACTGTGGACGTAGAATACGCCATGACGCTCCGTAATCGTGGAGTTTCTTCTCAAACAGGCTGCGGCATTCCTGCATCACCTGTTCAAACTGTGCGTTGGTTTTCTCGTTAGTCTCTGCCATTGTACCTATTTAAAAATTAATGGCGAATGAAGCACCAAGTACGAAAGAGTGCATCGTTTTCTTGATGCTCTTGCTGGCAGTGTACTCCTCTTTATATTGTTCTGCAGTCATGTTAGTAAAATAAGAGGGGAACAAGCCGTAAGCGATGCCTCCATAGTCGTAATTAATGGTGTAGGTCTTACGTGCTACGTCATAATCGAGGAATACTTTCCATGAGAAGTTCTTTTTATAGGCATAGGTCAGTGAGATGCCAGTACCGAACTTCATGGTGTTATTACCACTAACGGTGAAATAGTCCCAATTGATGTCGAACTTGTCTCCTGTAGGCTTCATTGGCTCATCCTCTTTTTTGTATTCTTGACCAGACAGTCTGGCATCCAAAGAAAGTTCCTGCATGATGCTGCGGCCAATGAGCAGTTTGCTACCCAATGCAAAGCGGTCAGAGAGTGGGAAATTGAAATAAGCACCCAAGTCGACGGCAAACTCCGTCAAGTGGTCGCTCTCAATGACGAAATCGACATCGTCAATCTCTGTCTCAATAGATTGCAGGTCTTCTTCGTCTAATTGCGACATGGCATCATACAAACCATATACGTCTTCCCATGCGAAATCCGTAATCTTATTCCATCCCTTGATAGGAGAACTCTTCACACGCAAGCGACCACCCACACCGATATAAGGATTGAAGAAGTAGGCACCTTCAGCACTTACTGCTGTGGAAGCCTGGAACTTCAGGTTCATGTCGTCTGACCATCCATATTCTGTCATTTCAAAGTCAAGGTCACGAGACCCCAGTCCGATACCCATTGAGATGGAGAAGAAAGAGGGATGGGTGATAACGCTTGCCTCACCGATATTGTCATTGCGGAGCAGCCCCTTGCCCTTAAAGAACAAGTCGCAGATGGCATAGCCTAACTCTCCAGAGAGTATACCAAGACCAGCACCAGAGAGTACATCACTAATCCAGTGACGGTTGTTGAGTACACGCATGACACCCGTTGCCGTTGCCACACCATAGCCGGCTACAGAATACCAAGGTGAACGAGTCAGACCATACTCTTTGTGCAACAGCGTGGCACCTACGAAAGCGGTGGCTGTATGACCAGAGGGCCATGAGTTGGCGGTACTTCCGTCGGGGCGCATTTCCTTTGCCGTATGTTTGATGGTATTGACAAAGAGAGCCATGATGCCATAACCCATGCCTGCACTTGCCAACAGTCGGGGCCAGTCACTACGACCCTCTACGCCAGCCAGTTTCAATCCAACTACTGCGGCAGGTCCAAAGAACTGGGTGTAGTCGTCGATGCCTGTCTTGAATTTTGTTACTAACGAGTGCTTGTCCTGTTGCTTGAACGCATTCTTCTCACTCTTAGCAATAATACCAGCAATGAAGAGAGGCACACCGACGAAAGTCATGTCATCCATGAACTTATAGGCTTTGGTGTTGGGGTTGGTGCGTGACTTAAAGAATGCAAAATCCATTTTGGGTTCTGGGGCATTTAGGTTAAGTTCACTTTTGTTGTAGTTCTCATGACTTATAGAACCTAATTCTGCTTTCATTTCAGGAACATCGAGTGTCAAAGGCTCTAAGTTCTTGTAGTTGTCAACGTTAAAGGCAGCGGCATTCGTGGTTGCCCACAAAAGGAGTGCTGTCAAAATTTGTTTCATCATATTCATATTAAAGTTTATTATTTGTGTGCAAAGGTACAAATAATTTAGGAAATAAGAATTAAGTTTTATAAATATTTTTTGTACTTTTGCAGTCGGAAAAGACAAGAAAGTATTATGAGGCTTTACTCCGATGCCGCTTTGGCTAAGATATTGGACCAGGATATATTCCATCAGATTAGTTCTGTCGCCGACAGTATTGGCGTTGAATGCTATGTGGTGGGAGGCTATGTCCGTGATATTTTTTTAGAGCGTCCGTCCGCAGATATTGATGTCGTCGTGGTGGGTAGTGGTATCGAAGTCGCTTCTGCGTTGAAAAGGAAATTGGGCAGAAGGGCGCATCTCTCTGTTTTCCGCAATTTCGGGACAGCCCAGGTTAAATGTCGTGAGATGGAGATAGAGTTCGTTGGTGCTCGTAAGGAGAGTTACAGCCATGACTCTCGCAAACCTATTGTGGAGAATGGAACGTTAGAGGACGACCAGAATCGTCGTGACTTCACCATTAATGCTATGGCGATATGTCTGAATAAAGAGCGCTTTGGCGAACTGGTAGACCCGTTTAATGGTATAGCCGATTTGCAGGACGGTATCATTTCCACTCCTCTTGATCCAGAGATAACCTTTTCCGACGACCCCTTGCGTATGATGCGGTGTATTCGTTTTGCCACCCAACTCAATTTCCAGATAGAAGAGGAAACCTTTGAGGCGTTGGAGCGGATGGCAGACCGTATTAAGATAGTCAGTGGAGAGCGTATTGAGGTAGAACTGAATAAAATCATGATGTCACCTCATCCCAGTATTGGCTTTGAATATTTACAGCGTAGTGGGCTGTTGCAAATCATACTGCCAGAACTTGCGGCGCTGGATATCGTGGAGAAGAGAGACGGGCGAGCCCATAAGAACAATTTCTATCATACCCTTGAAGTCTTGGAGAATGTTTGTCGGCAGAATGCTTCTTTATGGCTGAGGTGGAGTGCTTTGTTGCACGATATCGGCAAGACGAAGACGAAGCGTTGGGAGCCCAAGATAGGATGGACGTTCCATAACCATAATTATATTGGTGCAAAGATGGTACAAGATATCTTCCGTCGTCTGAAACTGCCGATGGGGACGGAGATGCGCTACGTGCAGAAACTCGTAGACCTTCACATGCGTCCTATCGCTATCGCTGATGAGGAAGTGACAGACTCTGCCGTACGTCGTCTGCTCAATGACGCTGGTGATGATATTGACGACCTGATGACACTTTGTGAGGCGGATATCACCTCGAAGAACGAAGTGCGTAAACAGTTGTTCTTGGAGAATTTCCGTATGGTACGTGAGAAACTCGCAGATTTGAAGGAGAAAGATTATAAGCGTCTGTTGCAGCCAGTGATTGACGGCAATGAGATCATGGAACTCTTCCATCTCTCTCCCTCTCGTGAGGTGGGTATCCTCAAGCAATACTTAAAGGATGCCGTACTCGACAACCAAGTAGAGAACGAACGTGAGCCTTTGATGCGTCTGTTGAAGGAGAAAGCGAAGGGAATGGGCTTAGTTATTGACACACATGGTGGTTGGGAACATGGTATGGAGTAATATTTATGAAAAGAATTAAAGCAATTATTGTAACGATGGCATTAGCCACAATAGTAAATGCTCAGGTTGTGGTAGATGTGCACAGTCACCTCATCACTCAGGAGTTTTTGTCTACTCTCAATAGTGAGGGGCGCTTGATGGACGAGGGGTTCCCTCTTCCTACATACGATGAAGCGACTCATCTGAAGTGGATGGATGAGGCAGGTGTACAGACTTCAATTCTGACATTGGCGGCTCCTCAGCCGTCATCGGCAAAAGTTGTTCGTGCAACTAATGAGGCAGCGGCTAAAATGAAAAAGCAACATCCTGGGCGTTTTCTGTTCTGTGCCGCCCTACCATTGCCTGATGTGGATGCGGCAATTCGTGAGGCTGTCTATGCCCTTGATGTATTGAAAGCCGATGGTGTCAAGTTGGCGACAAATGTAGAGGGGCAATATCTTGGCGCTCCAGAACTCGACACCCTTTTCTCAGTTTTGAATAAACGTAAAGCCGTGGTTATTCTGCATCCCCATCGCCCGAATCCTGTCAATTGTCAGGTGATGCAGCAGACACCATTAGCCATGCAGGAATACCTCTCCGAGACGACACGTGCCGTGACGAATATGATTAGCCGCAACGTGTTGGCACGTTATCCGAATGTTAAGGTCGTAGTGCCCCATTGTGGTGCCTATCTGCCTCTTGCTATACCTCGTATGAAATCATTGACCCCTGTGATGCAGGCAAACAAAATGGTGGGTGATATTGATTGGGAAGCCAACCTTGCCGCTCTTTATTACGATTTGGCAGGAGCGCATTCTCCTGAGGTCATCCGCATGATGCTCACAATGACCACGCCCGACCATCTGCTCTATGGCTCTGACTATCCCTATGTGGCTCCTCAGGTGTTGACAGGAGGTCTTGCAAGGATGCGTCAGTACTTGACAGAAGAGCCTGATCTCGCACCGTTTAAGGAAATGATTCTGCACAAGAACGCAGAGTGGCTCTTTGGCTTGTCGAAAGACCAGCCTACAGTCACAAACCCAGGTAAGATGATTGTCCGTATTGCAGAGATAGAGGTATATCCTCAATATCTGTCAGAGTATCTGTCTTTTGCCAATGAGGTAGACCGTCTCAGTGTGGAACGTGAGCCAGGTGTTATCTGTCTCTTCCCGATGCAGAGTGCCGAGGACTCCACACATATCCGTATCCTTGAGATCTATGCCTCAGAGGAAGCCTACCAGCGTCATATCAAGACGGACCACTTCCAGAAATACAAGCAAGGTACGCTACACATGGTGAAAGCCTTGAAACTCCCATCCATGCAGCCACTCGACTCGGAGACGATGAGGTTGATCTTTAAAAAGCGACCTTCCTCCCGTTTTATTTCAGATTCTTATTGAAGAATTCTGCCAGTTTGTCCCAGGGGATCATGTTCTTTGGCTCACCCTTGCCCACCTTCTCCGTGTAACCACCATCATAGAGATCACAGTGAGAGGCATCAGGGATGATAAGTAATTCCTTGTTCTCTGGATTGGGATTAGGCTCGCCAGTGAATTTATAGCCCTCGGCTTTGCCGTCCACCATGTAGTGATAAGCCGCCTCACCAAAATAGCGAGAGTGGGCATCGGCTCCGTGCATTACGAGGACGGCAGAGCGAATCTCGTTGATATAGTAGAGGAAACGGCTGTTGCTGTATGCTTGAGTACCGATGACACGCCAGCCGTCGTTCGAATTGCCTGAGCGAGGATGATAGCCACGTGGTGTCTTATAATAATCATAATAGTCGTGAACAAAACGTGGAGCCTGAGGCGGTACACTGTCAATCACACCACCTGCCATCGCCTTAGGATCTGTCAGACGCTGTTTGGCAAGTTTCTCTCTGGCTGTATGACGAGCCTCTTCTACGTCAAAAGCGTCATTATAGTCATTGCCGCTGATACGTGTCATGTCGTACATGGTTGATGCCACAGTCGCTTTGATACGGATGTCGGCGGCGGCTGCATTCAAAGCGATGCCACCCCATCCGCATATTCCTATGATACCAATTTTTTCTGCATCCACATAGTCCTGCTTCGACAAGAAGTCAACAGCAGCCATGAAGTCCTCGGTATTGATGTCAGGTGATGCCGTGCGACGGGGCTCCCCACTGCTCTCACCAGTATAAGAAGGGTCGAAGGCAAGTGCTACGAATCCACGTTCAGCCATCTTCATGGCATACAGACCACTTGATTGCTCCTTCACAGCACCAAAGGGACCGCTGACAGCGATAGCGGGCATCTTGTCTTTTCCGTCTTTGGGGGTATAAAGGTCGGCAGCAAGTGTCAGCCCGTACTGTGTTTCAAACGTCACCTTGCGGTGGTTCACTTTCTCGCTCAAGGGGAAAACTTTGTCCCACTCCTGAGTCAGTTGCAGAGTTGTATTCATACTTTCATTGTTTTGTTTGTTACTCTCTTTGTTTTGGCAAGCAGTGAGCACTGTGGCTACAAGTACTGCTGATAATATTACATTCTTCATATTAATATTAATTGAAATATGGTTATAGGGTGATTTTTTTGCCATTTATGATGTAGATGCCCTTGGTGGGATGCTCTACCCACTGTCCATTCAGCGTATAATAGATGTTGTCGCTTTTGTCAGTATGGATGTGGTTAATAGCAGAAACATCAGGCAATGAAAGGGTAACACTGATATTGTTCTGTCCCCCTTTAAGAAATGCTTTCAGTTCACTGGCAGAGAGACCATTGATTTTACCCAGTCGGGTGTAACTATACGAATTGCTACCATAAAAGATGCAGATATTGCTGCCAGCATAGAGGACGACATCACCAGGTTGTCCGTTGATGTTCTCATTGCTTGTCGGCAGTGAGAAACCCAAGGCACCCCATATCTCAAAATCTCCGTTAGTGTTAAGTGAGATATTAATGGGACCCTCTTTTAACTTATTTACTAAAGCCTGTGTGGCTGTATTGTTGACGAGGTTTACTACTTCTGTCTTTCCGTCAATGGTGATGCGCATTGTCTGTGTTTGCATACTACTTTGTTTAAGATCGTCGGATGGAGCCTGTAATATAGAAGATGACTGGGCTTTTGTCCCGTTGTCTGCTGAGCAGCAGATAAACAACAAGGTTGTAATCAGTAGGAAATAATATCTCATCATGTTTCATTCATTTTATATTCCGTTGGCAAAGTTACAAACATTTTTTGTATTATGTAGCACATATTTTTGCGATATTCCTACCAATTTCGCAGAAAATGATCTATCTTTGCACCTACGATGAAGAAAATCCTGAAGGTTGACAATCCTAATGTTTATGCTCGTCAGGCTGGAGCACCGGAGTTGCATCCACTGCTGAGTCTTGTTTGTTATGACGAGGTGTCGCCTGTGCATACCAGTCTGAACGACTATGGAGTTTACGGGTTGTTCATCCAGCGTGAGTTTCCTAAGAACTTGAGTTATGGTGTCAGACCATTGGAACTCTGCGATGGTTCTATTCTTGCTGTCGCACCAGGACAACTGGGCGGTGCCGAGGATGATGGAAAAGACCTATGGTTAAATGGTTGGGCATTACTCTGGTCTCCAGAACTAATACATAATACTGATTTGGAAATCCGTATGCGTGATTTCCATTTCTTCTCCTATTTCTATACGGAGTCATTGAGGATGGAACCATCAGAATGGGAATTCATCGTTCAGTTACTGAGTCAGTTACGTCAGGAGATCATAATACATGAAGACTCACAGGTACTTCGCCATGTCATTCTGGGTTATCTGCGTCTGCTGCTGGAGTACTGTAATCGTATCTACCAGCGTCAACTATCTGTGGATACCCAGGATACGAACGATATCCTCAAGCGGTTTCATTCTTTGCTCGAACAGTATTATTTCGATGGCAAGCAACACCAGTTAGGACTGCCTACAGTAGCCTACTGCGCCTCGGAGATGGCGTATTCTTCCCACTATTTTGGTGATATGTTCCGTAAGGCGACAGGCACCACCGCCATCCACTATATCCATACCTATGTCATTAATCTCGGCAAGGGTCTGTTGATGCAGGGACGTAATATCAGTGAGACTTCTCGTATACTCGGTTTCGAGTTTCCTCATCATTTCACCCGCCTCTTCAAGAAGATAGTGGGAGTCACCCCCAGTGAGTTCATCGGGAGGAATCAATAACACATTATTATTTATATGACAACAATTGAGAAAATCAAATCGTGGTTGCAGTCACTATCCTTCAGGACGGGTGTTGTCGTCCTGTTATGCTGTATCCCCTTCTATATTCTGTCTTTCGCCCAGATGTTATTACCTATCAGTATGACTGCTAAAGGGGTATTATGGACCATCCTCTTCTGATTGGCTAAGACCTGCCAGTATGGGGGCTTAACCATTCTTGGTGTTGAAGGTTATAAACGGTTGAAGTCTCTGTTTAAAAAGAAATAGGATGTAACTAAACTCAAAATCTTGTGAAAATATAGTGGTCTTAAGACAATTATTACTACTTTTGTATTCATATTTAAGTATTTAGGTAAAAGAGAATCTAAAACCAATAATCATGAAGAGTTTCAAATCAACAGCGTGGCTATTGCCACAACCAGTGCTGATTATCGGCACTTACGACAAAGCAGGTAACCCCAACGCCATGAATGCCGCTTGGGAGGTCAGTGAGACAGCAGGAAAGGCATTCTCCAACGGCAAGTTATTGAAATAGAGTAATGAATGGAAACGATTCAGCATATAATCATAGACAATACATTGAAGAGAATCGGTGAGGAACAGTTCGCCGACTATCTCTGCCATGCTTATTGCTACGATGGGTATTGTACGTTTCAGCGAAATGGACAGTCATTCCGTTTCGAGGCTGGCGACTGCCTGATTATAGCCCGTCGAGGGGATTTGGTGATGAACCTGAAGGAGAGTGAGGACTTCCGTGTGGATGTCATCTATGTGACACAGAAGTTCATTGAGATGTCAACGCCCCAGAGCAACTACGGTATGCGTGGTCAACTCTTCTTGTTTCAGAATCCCATTATGAAATTGAAACCTGAACAACAGGAAGTATGCCGTCTGAATTTCGAGGCGGTGAAACGACGGCTGAAGCAGACCGATCATCATTTCCGGCACGATGCGCTGATGAATGCCGTGGAGTGCATGATTATCGACTTCTTCGACTTCCATTCCAAACTGTATCCGGCAGACAAGATTAGTTCCCAGCAACATCAGTTGATGGAGGAGTTCATGGCGATGCTGGAACGTGGCGACTTCCGTCGGAACCGTGACATCGGCTACTATGCCGACAAACTCTGTGTCACACCGAAATACCTTAGCGAGGTCTGCAAGAAGGTGAGCGGTCTGCCTGCAGCATTCTGGATTACCCGTTACACGTCTCTTGACATTAGCCGATTGTTGCGAGACCGCAGCCTCTCCTTTACAGACATCAGCGAGATGTTCGGCTTTTCCTCGCTGTCACATTTCAGCCGATATGTGCAGACTAACTTAGGGGCGAAACCGAGTGATTTCAGAGAATAGAAGAACGATTATCCGGATTTGGTAAAATCCCCCGAAAATTGTGTTAATGCAGTTTCGGGGGATTGTCGTACCTTTGCGGCGTGATTTCATCACACCGCGAAACTCGGCGGTGTCTCAGCAATAGGAACGAGTTCCATTGCATTCGGCTTGCACGAGTTTTGCACTCAGAATCATAAAACAAGAAAGATTATGGGAAAGACTTTGATTGCGTACTACTCTCGTCGCGGAGAGAACTATGTGAACGGAAGTATTGTGAACCTGAAGTTGGGTAATACGGAAGTGGTGGTCGGCAAGGTCAAGGCTTTGCTGCCCGATGCCGATGTGTTCCACATTGACACCACCTATGAGTACAGCAAGGACTACATGACCTGTATCGAAGAGGCCAAGCAGGAACTGCATGACCAGGCACGTCCCGAGGTGAAGAACCCATTAGAGTCAATCGATGAATACGATACCATCATCCTGGGCTATCCCAACTGGTGGGGAACGATGCCGATGGTGTGCTACACGTTCTTGGAGTCGTATGACTTCACGGGCAAGACCATCATTCCCTTCTGCACCAACGAAGGCTCGGGCATGGGCAGCAGCGTACGCTTCATCAAGAAACTCTGCCCTGGGGCAAACGTAGAGGATGGTACACCGATTCATGGAGCAGAAGCAGCCTACGCTGACAGCGAGGCAAGAGAAATTGCAGATAGGAGCCTCACCCCCAGCCCCTCTCCGAAGGGCGAGGGGAGTAGATAGTTTTACTCTTAAATTTTCTAATTATCATATGAAGCAAGTAGCAGTTTTGGTCGGAGCAGGCAGCATCGGACAAGCCACCATCCGCCGAGTGTCGGCTGGTAAGCACGTCGTACTGGCAGATTATAGTGAGGAGAACGCTAAACGGGCAGCAAAGACACTGGAAGATGCTGGCTTTGAGTGCTCAACTATCCAGTGCAACCTTGGCTCAAAAGAGGACATCTTGAAGTTGGTGGAGTTCGCTACCAGTAAGGGTGACGTGATGAACTTGGTGAATGCCGCCGGGGTATCACCCTCACAGGCTCCTGTTGCAGAGATTCTCCGTGTTGACCTCTATGGTACAAGTGTATTGTTGGATGAGTTCGGCAAGGTGATTGCCGAGGGTGGCTCAGGTGTGATTATCTCCTCGCAGAGCGGTCACCGTCTGCCTGCATTGCCCCAAGAGCAGAACGAGGCTCTTGCTACGACTCCTGTAGACGAATTACTGGAGTTACCGTTCCTGAAGGAAATCAACGACACGTTGAAAGCCTACCAGTACTCCAAGCGTTGCAATGTGCTCCGTGTGATGTTTGAGGCTACCCGCTGGGGAAGGCGTAATGCCACCATTAACTCTATTTCTCCCGGCATCATCATCACACCTTTAGCCAACGACGAACTGCATGGACCACGAAAGGATGGCTATCTGAAGATGATTGAGGGAATGCCCGCCCGTCGTGCAGGAACACCTGACGAAGTGGGTGACATGGCTGAGTTCCTGATGTCCTCGCGTGGACGTTTCATCAGCGGTGCCGACTTTCTGATAGACGGTGGCTGCACGGCCAGTTATTGGTATGGCGACCTGCAATATCTCAAGGCTACGCATTAGTGACAACATGACCAAGTGGTCGGAGGGTCAATAATTGTCAAGTAAATACGCCAGTTCGGGATAAGAACGTTGCCTAAAAAGTTGGTAATCTGAGATGGGGTTTGTACCATTATATCTGAGTCCCAATCAAAATACTCAAAGACTCTTTACAAAAACGGCTGGCAGAGCAACGATTCTGCCAGCCGTTTAGTTTTTTGATAAATACTACATGTGATTTTTAAAATCACGAAAAATCTGCAAATCTGCAAATAATCCGTGTAAGTGGTTGGGTAACTGACGGTTGCGGATTTGCAGATTCTATGGCAGATTTGCAGATTCTATGGGAAAATAGCGGATACGCTTACTCGTCCTCAAAGTCTCCGTAGGGTGAAAGTCTCCGATGCCTCCGCTCACAGTGAGGGGTGCCTCCGATTAAAGATGGGAATTTTTTCCCTCTCAGAGAGGAGCCGCTCCTCTCTGTGAGCGAAGGCATCCGCCACGGTGATCGGAGGCATTTCTATCAGCAAATCGCCTTTCCTTGTCACCGTTGTCACCTCGTTGTTACCGACAATCCCCTGATTATCAAATAGTTTTGCAAGGTGGCAACGGTGACAAGGGTTTTAAAAATTATGGTGCGCACGCGCGCGTAAGAAAGACAGAGTTTCTCGGTAACAAACCCATCGTCAGTCGGTAACAAACGACCTGTTTGTCGGTAGGAAACTACCCAGGAATCACCATGACAGGACTTCCTTATCCCGAACTGGCGTAGTAAATCATATTTTCCGCGAAACATATAAAATGCGACGGATTTCTGCAAAAAGTGAAAACTTGTATAGCGAGATGTACAAGGCAATGGTGGAGAAAAATACAGCAACACTGAACCGTGTCCATGCCGACAATTTTGTGCTGACCCACATGACGGGGATGCACCAGCCGAAGCAGGAATACATCAGGGCTATTGCAAATGGCACATTGAACTACTATTCAGCCGATCATGAGCAGATAGACATCAAGATTGACGGCAATCATGCCACACTTATAGGTCGTAGCCGGGTCAATGCTGCCGTCTTTGGGGGAGGTCGCCACACATGGCGTTTGCAACTCTATTTCCAACTTTCCAAATATGACGGTCATTGGCTGTTCACCAATGCCCAAGCAAGTACATATTAAAAAAGATACGTGTAAGGTTTCTTCAATACATTATCTGCGATATAAGTATTTCCAAATTTCAATGGCATCATCGCTGAATTGAAGTTTGCGTTCAGACTCACGCACTATCTTCATGACACGACTTTCAGAAAGCAGATGCTTTTCAGCGATTTTCTTCACGGAAAGTCTTTTGGTCTGCAAGCCATAGTAAGCACAGAGAATGTCAGTTTCCTGTTCTGTAAGTGTCTTACGTATCATCGTGAATATCTGGCGAAGCAACTCACTACGCTCTACCTCGGAGTCGGCAAGGCTTTCGCGTCGCTCGTCCTCTATGCCGTTGAGCGTCCCGTAATTCTCCCACTGTTCTGCAAGAGCAGTATAGGCGTTTTCTTCGTCAAACAGTTCCATCATCTTATATTCTTTGCCTTTCGTAAGTCCATCATGTCATCCCAGAAGTCATCAG